>Ga0209281_1000981_pt1 | contig 22781 bp, 17 predicted proteins | sample MedtruBG_FD_187514 | JGI IMG/M metagenome (GOLD analysis project Ga0209281, IMG submission 187514) | Root nodule microbial communities of legume samples collected from California, USA - Medicago truncatula BG (SPAdes) (version 2) | ecosystem: Host-associated > Plants > Roots > Nodule | place... | reverse complement strand
TTCCGCTCTCCGGCTGGAGCCGCAGCCCGCATGAAATCGAAGGCGTGAGGTGCCTAAGCGGCCGGAACGGTCTCGACACTTTGCTGGGCTCGACCGACATTCTCGTCTGCCTCCTGCCGCTCACCGACGAGACGCGCGGCTTCCTTAATGCCCAACTCTTTGCTCGGCTCCCGGCCGGTGCAGCACTCGTCCATGTCGGCCGCGGCCCTCAACTCGATCACGACGCACTTGTCGAGGGACTCGATAAAGGCCATCTCTCCGGCGCCATGGTCGATGTGACCGACCCCGAACCGCTTCCTTCTGGTCATCGCTTCTGGACCCACCCGAAGATCCTGCTGACGCCGCACATCGCGAGCGTCACCCAGCCGGAAACCGCCGCCAGAGCCGTGATCGAGAATATCAAACGGCACCGGCAAGGTCTCGAGCCGATCGGGCTGGTCGACCGTCGCCGCGGCTACTGAGGCGCGTCGAACCAGATCGAAGCCATATGCCGGTTGTCCTGTACCCGCTGGGCGGCATGCATCAAGTTCTAAACCCAGGAAAGGAAAACCATGTCGCTCTTGAAAACCATCGAGACCAACCCTTCTTTCGCGCCGCGCGAGTCCAGCCCGCTCCCCGAACGTCTGATCTCCGGCAATCCTGCCTTCAAGACCTGGGCACAGGACGTCGCACGCGGGGAAATGATCCAAACCGGCGTCTGGGAAGCGTCCCCCGGCGAGACGCGCTCGGTCAAGGGGGAGACCTTCGAGTTCTGCCATATTCTTTCCGGAGTCGTCGAACTCACGCCGGAGAACGGGAAGCCGGTCGTTTACAAGAGCGGCGACAGCTTCGTCATGAAGCCGGGCTTCGTCGGCATCTGGAAGACAATCGAGACGGTCCGCAAGATCTACGTGACCGTGATGTGACGCCGAGGCCGCGCGACCCGGTCGCCTCAGAGGTCGCGCAAGAGCATTCTCTCTACCTTCATGCTGAAGATGGCACGCTCTCTGGTTCTCGGGCGTGCCATCACCGACCGCGCCGTCTCCGCTTGACTATCTGACGTCTGTCCGCCGCCCTCCTCGGATCGCCTCCCACACCTTGCCGACGCGTCGCACGGCAGGCGCCATAATGACTGCCGAAGATTTGGTTGTCGTGCCGCCAAAAACGTAATTTTCCACCGTGCCGGCATCTCCAGTCGATGCATGCTGCTCGCGTTCCTCCAGTAGCTTTGAGTTCAAGCCGATACCGAGGATACGCGATGACACTCAGCTTTGATCCAGACACACTTCCCCTGCCCGTCGGCCACTTCATCGACGGTCGGCTGGTGCCGGCCGAAGGCATCATCGACATGCATCGCCCCTCCGATGGCAAGCCTTATGCAGGCTGCCCGCTTGCGGATGAGGTGCTCGTCGATCGCGCCGTCGAAACCGCCAAGAAGGCGCTCAAGGCGAGCAACTGGAGCGGCGTGCGGCCGCGCGAGCGAACAGTCGTGCTGCAGCGCTGGGCAGACCTGATCGAAAGCGAGGCGGAAACCCTCGCCAAGCTCGAGGCGCTTTCTTCAACCCGGCCCGTTGGTCATCTCGTCGCCGGCGACATTGCGGTCAGCGCCGAACAGATCCGTTTCTTCGCCGAATTCGCCGACAAGGAGGGAAGCGATCTCGTGCCAACCGACGACAGCAATCTCGGCATGATCATGACCGAGCCCTATGGCGTCGTCGGTGCCATCACGCCCTGGAACTTTCCCGTTTCCATGGCCGCCTGGAAGCTCGGCCCCGCACTCGCGGCAGGCAATGCGGTGGTGCTGAAACCCTCGGAAATGACGCCGTTCTCGACTGTCTACCTTGCGGAGCTCGCGATCCGGGCCGGTCTGCCGGCCGGCCTCATCAACGTCGTTCTGGGCGACGGCCCCGTCACCGGCACGGCCATGACCGGACACCCGGATATCGCTAAGGTGAGCTTCACCGGCTCGACCGGCGCGGGGACCGCTATCATGGCCAACGTCGCCCGCACCGGCATTAAGCCGATGACGCTGGAACTCGGGGGAAAAAGCCCACAACTGGTCTTCGCCGATGCCGATCTCGACAACGCGGCGGCGGCGATCGCGCAGAGCATGCTTTCGAATGCCGGCCAGGCCTGCGTCGCTGGCTCCCGGCTGATCGTCGAAGAATGCATTGCCGCTCCCCTCGCCGAAGCGATCGTCACGCGCATGGAGGCTGCGAAGCCGGGCCCGACCTGGGACGAGACGAGCGAATACTCGCCCATCATCTCGAAGCGCCAGTTGAACCGCATCCACGGCATCGTCGAGGCGGCCGTCGAGGCGGGCGGCGAATGCCTGTTCGGTGGCGCCCAAATGGATGCGCCGGGCTATTACTATCAGCCGACGCTGATGGCCGTACGCGACAGCTCCTCGCCGGCGATTACCGAGGAAATCTTCGGCCCGGTGCTCACCATGCAGACCTTCGCCGACGAAGAGGAGGCGCTCGCGCTCGCCGATCACCCGACCTACGGCCTTGCCGCCGGCCTCTTCACCCGCGACCTGTCGCGCGCCCTGGGGCTGACGCGAAGACTCCAGGCCGGAACCGTCTGGGTCAACCGCTACAGCCGCTCTCGCGACCACATCCTGCCGACCGGCGGCTACAAGCGCTCCGGCATCGGCAGGGATCTTGGCCGCGAGGCTTACCACGCCAACCGCAAGAGCAAGAGCGTGCTCATCAGCCTCTAGGGGAAAGCAATGAAATCCTATTCGATCGCACTCATCCCCGGCGACGGGATCGGCCAGGAAGTGACGGATGCCGCCTGGCAGGTCCTTTCCACCGTCGCCAGGCATTCCGGCTTCACGTTAACCGGTACGTCTTTTCCCTGGTCCTGCGCCTTCTATAAGGAGACCGGCGCGATGATGCCGGCGGACGGCATCGAAGCGCTGCGCCCTTTCGACGCCATCCTGCTCGGCTCTGTCGGCTGGCCCGCGGAGGTGCCGGATTCCATCTCGCTGCACGGCCTGCTGCTGCCAATCCGCAAGGCCTTCGTGCAATATGCGAATATCCGGCCGCATAGACTGCTGTCGGGCGTCGAAGGACCGCTGAAGGCGAGCGACTTCGATATCCTCTGCGTCCGCGAGAATACCGAGGGCGAATATTCCGGCGCCGGCGGTCGCGTCCATCAGGGCACGGCGGACGAGGTGGCGGTCGAGACCTCAATCTTCACCCGCGCGGGTGTCGAACGGATCCTGCGCTTCGCCTTCGAGCAGGCACGTCAGCGACGCGGCAAGCTCGCCTCGGTGACCAAATCGAACGCCCAGAAACACTCGATGGTGTTCTGGGATGAGGTCACGCGACAGCTCGCTGCCGAGTATCCGGACGTCGAGGTGACGAGCTATCACATTGATGCCATGGCCGCGCGCGTCGTGATGGCGCCCGAAAGCCTCGATGTCGTTGTCGCCTCGAACCTCTTCGGAGACATCCTCACCGATCTCGGCGCCGCCATACAGGGCGGTTTGGGCTTTGCCGCTTCCGCCAACATCAATCCGGACAGAAGCGCCCCCTCCATGTTCGAGCCGGTGCACGGTTCGGCCCCGGATATCGCCCATCTCGGCATCGCCAACCCCATCGCCGCCATCTGGTCCGGCGCGATGATGCTCGAGCATCTTGGAGAAAGAGAGGCCGCGGGGATGATCATGGCCGCGCTCGAACGCACGACCATCCGCGGCATCGGCACCGTTTCGGGAAAAGACAGGACCCGATCCATCACCGCGGCAGTGCTCGCCGCGCTCGACTAATCGCAAGAGGGATAAACACAGGAGGGATAAACACATGAGATTGAAGGACAAGGAACTCTTCCGGCAATTGGGCCTGATCGGCGGTGAGTGGATCGCCGGAGCTTCGGGCGAGGTCGTCGACGTCATCGATCCTGCGAACCAGGCCGTTCTCGGCACCGTGCCCGACATGGGAACGGCCGAAACCCGCGCGGCCATCGAAGCGGCCAATGCCGCCTTCGGACCTTGGAAGAAGAAAACCCACGCCGAACGCGCCGCCGTGCTCGAGCGCTGGCACGCGCTGATGATCGAAAACCTCGAAGATCTGGCGGTGCTCGTGACGATGGAACAGGGCAAGCCGCTCGAGGAGGCGCGTGGCGAGATCCGCTACGGCGCCGCCTTTGTCAAATGGTTCGCGGAAGAATCCCGCCGCATCGGCGGCCACACCATTCCCTCCCCGACGTCGGACCGCCGCATCGTCGTGCTGAAGGAAGCGGTCGGCGTCTGCGCCATCGTCACGCCGTGGAATTTCCCCAACGCGATGATCACCCGGAAGGTCGCCCCGGCGCTCGCCGCCGGCTGCACGGTGGTCATCAAGCCCTCGGAGTTCACGCCCTTCTCGGCGCTCGCCCTCGGCGTGCTCGCCGAGCGCGCCGGCATTCCGGCCGGCGTCGTCAATATCGTCACGGGCATGCCGACGGCGATCGGTAACGAGTTCATGACGAACGAGACGGTACGCAAGATCTCCTTCACCGGCTCGACCCGCGTCGGTTCGCTGCTGATGCGCGGCGCTGCAGACAGCGTCAAGCGGCTCTCGCTCGAACTCGGCGGCAATGCCCCCTTCATCGTTTTCGACGACGCCAATCTCGATCTTGCGGTGGAAGGCGCGATCGCGTCGAAGTTCCGCAATGGCGGGCAGACCTGCGTCTGCGCCAACCGAATTCTCGTGCAGGCCGGCGTCTATGACGCCTTCGCCGAGAAGCTCGGCGCCCGCGTCAACGCGATGAAGGTAGGCCCGGGGACGGAGCCCGGCATCGCAATTGGCCCGATGATCAATGAGGCTGCGATCGACAAGATCGACCGCCACGTCGAAGACGCGATTGCCAAGGGCGCAAAGCTGGCGGCGCGTGGCAGGTCGGTGCCGGGGGGCCGGCAATATACGGCCCCGATTGTGCTCACCGGCGCCACCACGGACATGCTGCTCGCCAGCGAGGAAACCTTCGGTCCCGTTGCCCCGCTCTTCCGCTTCGAGACCGAAGACGAGGCGATCGCCATCGCCAACGGCACGCCCTTTGGGCTGGCCGCTTATTTCTACACCGAAGGCCTGAAGCGCTCCTGGCGGGTGGCGGAAGCACTGGAGTTTGGCATGATCGGCCTCAACACCGGCGCCATCTCGACCGAAGTCGCGCCCTTCGGCGGCGTCAAGCAATCCGGCCTCGGACGCGAGGGCGCCCAGGTCGGCATCGAAGAATATCTCGAGATGAAGAGCTTCCACATCGGGGGGCTGGACTAGGGTCCCGAGGATCTTGGGTCGGATCGACCCAAGACCCTAAACTTGATCGGGTTGTCAGGTTAGAGCGCTATGGGCGCGGAAAGCCACCGTCCATTCCTCATCCCGCCCTCAAGCGCATGCGAGGCGCTTCAGTTCCTTGTCCTTGCGCATGTCGCCGCCGCAAGACTGCTGCACGCCTTAGGCAGCATGCTCAGGCTAAATCTCCAAGCAAGAAGGGCGCGGCACCTTTCCGGTCCGCGCCCTTCCTTATAAGCCTGCGCTGTCTACCCGACCCTGTCCAGCATCTTGTAATACATGCCCACGAGCGGCAGAAACCATGGTTTGCCGAAATGGCCCGGCACCGCCGGCCACTCGAAACCCTTCAGTGGATTTCGGTCCGGCCGGCCGAGGATCGCGTCCGCAATGATCATCCCAAGATGAGTCGAAAGCTGTGCGCCATGGCCGGAATAGCCCATGGCGTACCAGACTCCATCGTGATAGCCGGCGCGGGGGAAGCGGTCTTTGGTCATGTCGACGAGACCGCCCCAGCAATAATCGATGTCGACCTTGGCGAGCTGCGGAAAGATCTCGGCCAGACTCGCCTTGAGGATCGCACCGCTTTTCGCGTCCGAGCGTTGGTCGGACGTCGCCGAGAAGCGGGCGCGGCCGCCGAAGATCAGCCGGCTGTCTGGCGAGAGCCTGAAATAGTTGCCGATGTTCATCGACGTGACGCAGGTGCGGTTGCCCGGCATCGTCGCCTCGATCTCCTCCGCCGTCAGCGGCCGGGTGGCAATGATGAAGCTGCCGACCGCGATGATCCTGCGGCGGAAATAGCCGAAGGCCGAAGGCGTATAGGCGCCGGTGGCGACGAGCACTGCATCCGCAGTGACGTTGCCGCGCGTGGTCTTCAACGCGTGCCGACCGCCGCCTTCCTGTCGATGCTCAGTGACGGCTGCCTGCTCGAAGATCGTGGCGCCGTGACGCGTGGCCGCTTCGGCGAGACCGACGACGTAACGGCCCATATGCATCATCGCGCTCTTCTTCGAGAGCATGGCGCCGAAGAAAGGCGCGCCGAGTTCCTGCTTAAGGTCGTCTGCGCTAAGTAGCGCCGTGTCGGGATCGACCTCCGCGTGCACGGCTTCGAAGTTGCGTGCGATCGTCTCGAAATGCTGAGGCTTGGAGGCGAGCTTCAGCTTGCCGGCGCGGCGGAGACTGCAGTCGATTCCCTCCTCCGCGATCAATGCCTCAATCGTGTCGATCGAGTCGTCGAGCGCCTTGTAAAGCGCGATCGCCCGCTCCTTGCCGAGCTCCGCTTTGGCCGCCAGATAGCTATGCGCAAGTCCGTTGTTGAGGTGTCCGCCATTGCGGCCGGAGGCGCCCCAGCCGACCTTCTCCGCCTCCAGCACGACGACCTTCGAGCCCGCCTTGGCGAGCTGCCGAGCAGCAGCGAGGCCGGTGAAGCCGCCGCCGATCACGGCGACGTCGAAATGGCCTTCGACCGAACCCTGAGCAGCCCCGGCAAAGGCCGGGGCGGTGTCGTGCCAGTAGGACAGGAATTTCATGGCGCTACGCCTCTCTCTAAAGACCGACGACGCCAGGAAGCCCCGAAATGTCGGCGATCTCCACGTAGCCGTAATAGGGGTTGGCCGGCTCATGGCCGCGATTCACCCAGACCTTGTTCTTGATGCCGAGGTCATGCGCCGACATCAGGTCATAGCGAAAGGAGGATGAACAATGGAGAATATCCTCCGGACCGCAGCCGAGCATGTCGAGCATGTATTCGAACGCCTTGAAACGTGGCTTGTAAGCCAGCGCCTGTTCGGCGGTATAGACCGCGTGGAAAGGAGCGCCGAGCTTCTCGACATTCGACATGATCTGCGAGTTCATCGCGTTGGACAGGATGACAAGCGGGATCTCCTTGGCGACCCTAGCGAGCCCCGCCGGTACGTCGGCGTGCGGACCCCAGGTCGGGACGCGTTCATAGACCATGCGCGCCGCTTCCTCGCGGAATTCAATGCCGTTGCGCTTGCAGGTCCGTTCGAGCGAATTGTGCACCACCTCCGCATAGGGCTTCCAGTCGCCGAGGATCTCGTCGAGGCGGTAGGCAGCGAAATTCTTGATAAATTCCGCCATGCGCGCCTCGTCGAGCTGTTCGCTGTAAAGGTCGCGCGCCGCTTCCGCCATCTGGAAGTTGGTTAGCGTGCCATAGCAATCGAAGGTGATGTATTTCGGACGGAAGATCGACATGTGAACTATCCTCGAAAGAGCGGACCAGGGTTTACGTGTAAGATCATAGGCGCCAGCTCATTCCTCGGCTCACCTGATTTCGCAAGAATAGAAGCAGAATCTATCGTATCCAAAGTCGGCTTTGGCAGAAGGTTGCGAGCTTTGCCTGCCGCTCTGCTTATTGCCGCCCAGATTTTCGCTGCCGTTCTTGCCTGGCAGCATAAGATGCGGCGGTCCGTGAGAGCAAAGCTATAAGATTTCGCTTGGACCGCAGCCTTCAGACGAACTGCCGGCCGGCACTCCTTCAGACTTCAGAGCAGAAATGAAGGACATCCCCATGCAGACAAATGAGATCGAACTCACCGCCTTCGGTCCCGAGTATCTTGAAGCCGCCATCAGGCTCTCGCGGCAGGCCGGTTGGCCGCATCGGCTGGAAGACTGGCAGATGGCGCTCGCCTTGAGCGAAGGTATCGTCGCCGTTGAGGACGGGCGGGTCGTCGGCACCGTGCTTGTCACCCCATATAAAAGGGACTGCGCGACCATCAACATGGTCATCGTCGACGAGGCGGTGCGCGGTCGCGGCCTCGGTCGCAAGCTGATGGACGCCGCATTCCGGATCGCCGGCGACCGGCCGCTCCGGCTGGTGGCGACGGCCGAAGGCCTGCCGCTCTATGACAAGCTCGGTTTTGGCGAGAGCGACGCCGTCCTGCAGCATCAGGGCGTAGTCGGAGAAATCGCCGCAGCGGCCGAACCGGAGGCTGCGAGCACCGCCGATGTCGAAGCGATCGCCAAACTCGACCGCCTTGCCTTCGGCGCCGACCGTGGAGCGTTGATTGCCTATCTCGCCAAGGTGGGCGAATTCGCCGTCCTTCGCCGCGACGGCCGCGTCACCGGGTTCGCCGCGCTGCGTGCCTTCGGCCGTGGCGAGGTCATCGGTCCCGTGGTCGCCGCCGACCTCGATAATGCCAAGGCACTCGTCGCCCATTTCATCGCCGCACGGCCGGGCCGGTTCCTCCGCGTCGATACGACCGCCGGCACGGGCCTCTCCGTATGGCTTGCCGAACAGGGGCTCGCTCATGTCGGCGGCGGCATCGCCATGATGAAGCCACCGATCCGCCGCGCCGCCGATCCCATCGCTAACACCTTTGCCCTCGCCAACCAGGCGCTCGGCTGATCCGGAGGTTCTTGATGTACAGCAACTCCCTCATCGAACTCGATCGCGCCCACCTCATCCATCCGGTCGCCTCCTATCGCGGCCACGAAAAGCTCGGCGTGCGCGTGCTTGCCTCGGCCAAAGGCGCGACGGTCACCGACGCTTCAGGCAAGCAACTGATCGACGGCTTTGCCGGTCTCTGGTGCGTCAATGCCGGCTATGGCCACGAGACAATCGTCGAGGCGGCGGCAAAGCAGATGCGCGAGCTGTCCTACGCGACGGCCTATTTCGGCCTCGGTTCGGAACCGGCGATCCGCCTCGCCTCGGAACTCGCAGAGCGCGCGCCGGGCAATTTAAATCATGTTTATTTCACGCTCGGCGGCTCCGACGCCGTCGACAGTACGATCCGCTTCATCCGCTACTACTGGATTGCGCGGGGCGAGCCGCAGCGCGACCAGTTCATCTCGGTCGAGCAAGGCTACCACGGTTCCTCGACCGTCGGGGCGGGCCTGACGGCGCTGCCCGCCTTCCACACCGGCTTCGGCATACCCTTCGACTGGCAGCACAAAATTCCGTCGCACTACGCCTACCGCAATCCGGTGGGTGATGATCCGCAGGCGATCATCGCGGCCTCGCTCACAGCCCTCAGGCGCAAGGTCGAGGAAATCGGCCCCGAGCGCGTTGCTGCCTTCTATGCCGAACCTATCCAGGGGTCGGGCGGCGTGCTTGTGCCGCCCAGGGGCTGGATGAAGGCGATGCGCGAGCTCTGCCGCGACCTCGGCATCCTCTTCGTGGCCGACGAGGTGATCACCGGCTTCGGGCGCACCGGTCCGCTCTTTGCCTCGACCGAAGAAGAGATCGTGCCGGACTTCATCACCACGGCCAAAGGTCTCACTTCCGGCTATGTGCCGATGGGTGCCGTCTTCATGGCCGACCACATCTACCAGACGATAGCCGACGGTGCCGGCGCTTCAGCCGTTGGCCACGGCTACACCTATTCGGCCCACCCGGTCAGCGCCGCCGTCGGCCTCGAGGTGCTGAGGCTTTACGAGAACGGTCTTTTGGAGAACGGCGTGAAGGCCGGTGCCCGACTGATGGAAGGTCTCGGAAGCCTGAGGGATCACCCGCTCGTCGGCGACGTGCGCGGCCGTGGCATGCTCGCGGCCATCGAACTCGTCGTTGACAAGGCGCAGAAGACCCCTTTGCCGGCAGCCGCGGAACCTGCGCGCCGCATCTTCGACCGTGCCTGGGAAAATGGTCTCGTCATCCGCGCCTTCGCCAATGGCGTGCTCGGCTATGCGCCGCCTCTCTGCTGCAGCGAAACGGAAATCGACGCGATTATCGAGCGCACCCGCCAATCACTGGATGAGACCCTGGAGGACCCGGACGTTCGCCGGGCTCTGAAGACCTGACGCATGACGGGGCGCGATATATCGCGAAAACGTCATATTCGGAATTTTGTGCCGCTTCAGAATGTCTTTTCGGCCACTTCCGTGCAGCACAAGTGCCAAACTGGAGTCGAGGAAAAGGACCGGATCCGAGCAAATTCGAGCCCTTTTACCAAGAGCGGGAAAATCACCCGCCGCCGGGAACAGTATAACCTTCTTCACGAAGCCGTGCTCCCGAGGGAGCGCCCGAAAAACTGGGGTATCGACGTGCGCAAGAGCCTTCAGGAGTTCAAATACATGACTTTCGACGTCGTCGGCACCCTGATCGACTTCGAAGGTGGCCTCAAGGACTGTCTCGCCGGCATTGCCGCCGAGGCAGGTGTCGCGATCGATGGCGAGGAAGCGCTCAGCCTTTACCGCGCAGCGCGCTATTCCAAGGACGCCGACCTCTTCCCAGACGACCTCGTACGGGTCTATCTTGAAATCGCGCCAAAGCTTGGCCTGCCAGCCGAACCGAAATATGGAGAACGTTTCAGGGACTCCACGAAGAACTGGAAAGGTTTTGCCGACAGCGCCGAGGCGCTGGCACGGCTTGCCAAAAGTTGCCGGCTCGTGGCGATGACCAATGCCCGTCGCTGGGCCTTCGATCTCTTCGCCCAGCAGCTGGGCAACCCTTTTTACGCGGCATTTACGGCCGACGATACCGGGACTGAAAAACCGGACCCCGTCTTCTTCGAGAAGGTCTTCGATTTCGTCGGCTCGGAAGGAAATTCAAAGGACGACATTCTGCATGTCGCCCAGAGCCAATATCACGATATCGGCATTTCCCGGAAGCTCGGGTTGGCCAACTGTTGGATCGAGCGTCGCCACGCACAGAAGGGCTATGGCGGCACTATTGAGCCCGCCGAATTCACCGCACCCGATTACCATTTCACCTCCATGGCCGCTCTTGCCGATGCCGTGGTCGTCGCACGCGGCTGACCAGTTCACCGTATCGGGTCCGAACCCGCGTAAGACGGGCAGCCCGCCACAAACGAAAAGGGGAATGACATGAACGACAAGATCACCAACTGGACCAGATCCGACGACGCTATGGTCGAAACGGCCATTCGTCGCGGAGCGACACGCCGCGAGCTCCTGCAGATGATGCTGGCCGGCGGTGCCGCCCTCTCCGCCGGCAGCCTGGTGCTCGGCCGAGCCGGGAATGCGGTTGCTGCAACGCCGGTCTCCGGCGGTACGCTCAGAGCGGCCGGGTGGTCGGCTTCCACCGCCGACACGCTCGATCCGGCCAAGGCATCGCTCTCCACCGACTATGTCCGCTGCTGCTCCTTCTATAACCGCCTCGCCTTCCTCGATAAAGGCGGCACGCCGCAGATGGAGCTGGCCGAAGCCATCGAAACCAAGGATGCGAAGACCTGGACCGTCAAGCTGAGGAAGGGCGTCACCTTCCATGATGGCAAGCCGCTAACAGCCGACGACGTGATCTTCTCGCTGAAGCGCCACCTCGACCCGTCTGTCGGTTCAAAGGTCGCCAAGATCGCCGCGCAGATGACGGGCTTCAAGGCGGTGGACAAGCAGACGGTCGAAATCACGCTTGCGAGCCCTAATGCCGACCTGCCGACGATCCTCTCGATGCACCACTTCATGATCGTCGCCGACGGCACCACCGACTTCTCAAAAGGGAACGGCACCGGCGCTTTCGTGAGAGAAGTCTTCGAGCCTGGCGTGCGCTCCGTCGGCATCAAGAACAAGAACTACTGGAAGTCCGGACCGAACGTGGACTCTTTCGAGTACTTCGCGATCAGCGACGACAGTTCCCGGGTGAATGCGCTCTTGTCCGGCGACATCCACCTCGCCGCCACGATCAATCCGCGCTCCATGCGCCTGGTCGAGAGTCAGGGCGCCGGCTTCGTCCTCTCGAAGACGACCTCCGGCAACTACACCAACCTCAACATGCGGCTGGACATGGAACCCGGCAGCAAGCGCGACTTCGTCGAAGGCATGAAGTATCTCGTCAACCGCGAGCAGATCGTTAAGTCGGCGCTTCGGGGTCTAGGTGAGGTCGGCAACGACCAGCCGGTATCCCCGGCCAACTTCTATCACAATCCCGACCTGAAGCCGCGCGCCTTCGACCCCGAGAAGGCGAAGTTCCACTTCGAGAAGGCCGGCATGCTAGGCCAGTCGATCCCGGTGGTTGCCTCCGATGCAGCGAACTCCGCGGTCGATATGGCGATGATCATCCAGGCCTCCGCTGCCGAAATCGGATTGAAGCTCGATGTCCAGCGCGTTCCCGCAGACGGTTACTGGGATAATTACTGGCTGAAGGCGCCGGTCCACTTCGGCAACATCAACCCGCGCCCCACGCCGGATATCCTGTTCTCTCTGCTCTACTCCTCGGAGGCTCCGTGGAACGAGAGCCAATACAAGTCGGAGAAGTTCGATAAGATGCTGATAGAGGCGCGTGGCTCGCTCGACCAGGAGAGGCGCAAGGCGATCTATAATGAGATGCAGGTGATGGTCGCTAGTGAAGCCGGCACCATCATTCCGGCCTATATCTCCAATGTCGACGCGATCACCGCCAAGCTTAAGGGCCTGGAAGCCAATCCGCTTGGCGGGCAGATGGGTTATGCTTTTGCGGAATATGTCTGGCTCGAGGCCTGACTGAGCAACTGGGCTGGGGGGCTGCAACCGCATCGCTGCGCCCCCGGCACTTTGGTTCGAAACCTGTCTTGAAAAGCCGAAAGGGAGCGCCGTGAACAACCGGGTCCTATCCCTCGTGCTGAGCAGATTGCTCATCGCCGTGATCACCTTGGTGATCGTCTCCTTCGCCGTCTTCTTCGCGACGACGCTCCTGCCGGGGGACACCGCGTCGATCCTGCTCGGCCAGGCCGCCACGCCGGAGGCCGTCGAAGGCCTGCGCAAGGCGATGCACCTCGACGAGCCGGCGATCTTCCGTTTCCTGCGCTGGATCGTCGGTCTGCTGCAAGGCGACCTCGGCACATCCTATGCCAACGAGATGCCGGTCAAAGATCTGATTGGCGGGCGCTTCGTCAACACACTGCAGCTCGCCGGCGTTACCGCCCTCTTCTCTGTGCCGATCGCACTCACCCTCGGGATTACGTCGGCGATGCTGCGCGGTTCGCCTTACGACCGGATCGTGACGGTGCTCACCATCGGGGTCATCTCCGTGCCGGAATTCATGATAGCGACTTCCGCCGTGCTGGTCTTCGCCGTCTATCTGAAATGGCTGCCGGCACTCTCCTTTGCCAATGAGGTGACGTCGATGACCGATCTCCTGCGTGTCTATGCAATGCCGGTCATCACGCTCACCTTCGTCATCTCGGCCCAAATGATCCGCATGACCCGGGCAGCAGTGATCGAGACCCTCAACACGCCCTACGTGGAGATGGCGCTGCTCAAGGGTGCCTCCCGGTCGCGCATGGTGTTTCGCCATGCGCTGCCAAACGCGCTGGGGCCGATTGTCAATGCGGTTGCACTTTCGCTCTCGTATCTGCTCGGCGGCGTCATCATCGTCGAAACGATCTTCAATTATCCCGGTATTGCCAAGCTGATGGTCGATGCCGTCTCCACCCGCGATCTGCCGCTGATCCAGAGCTGCGCGATGGTCTTCTGCCTCGGCTACCTGCTCCTGATCACGACAGCCGACATCATCGCCATCCTTTCCAATCCGAGGCTACGATGACAATGACCCACTCTGAGACCAAGTCTGCCCGGATTTCCGGAACCCGGCTCGGCTATCGCTTCAATATTGTCGGGATGGTCGGTCTTTCCATCATCCTTTGCTGGGCGCTCGTCGCGATCTTCGCGCCGCTAATCATCCCCTATCCGGTCGGGGAGATCGTCGATCTCGACTACTTCGGCCCCATGAGCCGCGACTTTTGGCTTGGATCCGACTACCTCGGCCGCGACATGCTCTCACGCATCCTGATGGGAGCCCGCTACACGGTCGGCATCTCGCTTGCGGCAGTCACCATCGCCTGCTTCAGCGGCGTGGTCCTCGGCATGATTGCAGCGGTCGCCGGCGGCTGGCTCGACACTTTGCTCAGCCGCCTTCTCGACGCCCTCAATTCGATCCCGAGCAAGCTCTTCGGTCTCGTGGTGGTCGCCGCCGTCGGCTCCTCCATTCCCGTGCTGATCCTGACGCTGTCGGTGATATACATCCCGGGCGCCTACCGCTTCGCCCGCGCGCTCGCTGTCAACATCAATGCGATGGATTTCATTACCGTGGCTCGTATCCGCGGCGAGAGCACGCTTTATCTCATCCGTTCGGAGATCCTGCCGAACATCATCGGCCCGGTACTTGCCGACCTTGGCATCCGCTTCGTCTTCATCGTTCTGCTGCTCTCGGGCCTCTCCTTCCTCGGCCTCGGCGTCCAGCCGCCCTATGCCGATTGGGGGGCATTGGTGCGCGAAAACATCGGCGGCCTTCCCTTCGGCGCACCGGCGGTAATCTTCCCGTCGTTTGCCATCGCAAGCCTCACGATCAGCGTGAACCTCCTGATCGACAACCTGCCGCAGAAGATCCGCGATCGGAGCGAATAATGGGCAACCTCGTAGAAATCCGTGACTTGAAGGTCGAAGCCACCACCGATACCGGCCGCCGTGTAGAGATCATCAAGGGCGTCAGCCTCGATGTCGCCGAGGGCGAGATCGTCGCTCTTATCGGCGAAAGCGGCTCGGGAAAGACGACGATAGCGCTGACGCTGATGGGATATGCCCGCCCGGGCTGCCGCATCTCCGGCGGCAGCGTCTTGGTCGCCGGCAATGACTTGGTGACGTTGACGGAAAAGCAGCGAGCCAAGGTGCGCGGCACCGAGGTCACGTATGTTCCGCAATCAGCTGCAGCCGCATTCAACCCGGCCGCTACGATCATGGACCAGGTGATCGAGGTCACCCGTATTCACGGACTTATGGCTGCCGCCGAGGCGCGTGCCCGCGCCGTCGAACTTTTCCGGGCGTTGTCGCTACCCGAGCCCGAGACGATCGGCAGCCGTTATCCGCACCAGGTTTCCGGCGGACAACTGCAGCGTCTTTCGGCCGCCATGGCCCTCATCAGCGACCCGAAGCTCGTCATCTTCGACGAGCCAACGACGGCGCTAGACGTAACGACCCAGATCGAGGTGCTACGCGCCTTCAAGTCCGTGATGAAGAAGGGCGGCATCGCCGGCGTCTACGTCTCGCATGACCTCGCGGTCGTCGCTCAGATCGCCGACCATATCGTCGTCTTGAAGGGCGGCGAAGTACAGGAGGTCGGCACCACCGAGGAAATTCTTTCGAGCGCCAAGCACCCCTATACGCGCGAACTGCTCTCGGCCTTTGAACCAAAGCCACGGGAGGCTGCCGACGCAGCCGAACGCGCACCGGCTCCCCTGCTCAAGATCGAAAACCTGGTCGCGGGATACGGTGCGTCCAAGACCGACGGCTTGCCGCTCGTGCGCGCCGTCGAAGATGTGAGCCTAAAGGTGGAAAAGGGTCGCAACCTCGGTATCATCGGCGAGTCGGGGTGCGGCAAGTCGACGCTCGCCCGCGCCATTGCCGGCATATTGCCGGCCGCCGTCGGCAAGATCGTCTTCGACGGCAAGGAACTCGGTCGCAGCGCCCGCGAGCGCACGCGCGACCAGCTGCGCGAAATGCAGATCGTCTTTCAATATGCCGACACCGCCCTCAACCCAGCGAAATCGGTCGAGGACATCCTCGACCGGCCGCTCGTCTTCTATCATGGGATGAATGCGAGGGCCCGCAGCCTCCGCATTGACGAGCTGCTCGACATGGTGCGCCTGCCTCGCAACCTGCGTCATCGCCGGCCGGGCGAGCTTTCCGGCGGCCAGAAACAGCGCGTCAACTTCGCCCGCGCGCTCGCCGCTGATCCGAAGCTGATCCTTTGCGACGAGATTACCTCGGCGCTCGACACGGTCGTCGCCGCCGCGGTCATCGAGCTGTTGAAGGAATTGCAGCGCGAGCTCGGTCTTTCTTACATCTTCATCAGCCACGACCTCTCCTTGGTGGAGGCGATCTGCGACGAGATCGTCGTGATGTATGGCGGCAAAAAGGTTGAGGACATCACTCCGGCCAAGATTAATGCGCCCCACCACCCCTATTCGCAGCTGCTCTTCTCCTCGGTGCCGAAGCTCGATCCCTCCTGGCTCGATGGCCTCGAACAGGATCCGGAATTGGTCAGGGCCTATTGCCGGAGGTAGAGGCTCCCATCTGATCGCACCGCGGAAAGGGGAAAGGGTGTGATACACTCTTCTGCCCTGCCGGGCAGAGGGTGTCACCCGGGGGCGGGATTGCAGATTTCGGCCGAATCAGACCCGAAACAGGCTGGTCAGCGGCATGTGCGCCTTGACGATCGGCGACTTCAGCACAACGAAGCTGAAATATTTGTCGATGCCCACGTCCATGTCGGTGAGGCGCTCCATGATCGTCTGGTATTCGTTGATGCCGGCCGTGACGAACTTCAAGAGATAGTCATAGCCGCCGGACACCAGATGGCATTCGATCACCTGGTCGACCTTCTCGATTGCCGCAAGGAAGCGGGCGAAGTCGATCTGTCGGTGGTTCTTCAAAGTGATCTCGGTGAAGACCGTTAGGGTCTGTCCGAGCTTGCCGACGTTGATCTGTGCGGAATAGCCGTCGATATAGCCCTCCGACTGCAGCTTTTTCACGCGCATCAGGCAGGGGCTCGGCGAGAGATTGACCAGCTCAGCGAGTTCGACATTGGTAATGCGGCCATTCTTCTGCAGTTCGTACAGAATCTTGATGTCGATCCGGTCGAGTTTCATGGCGCGTCTTTCCCCTTGCTGAAGTGGGTCAACGGCGCAGCAGATTGTGCTGCGACTTTCCCAGCGACAACCTTAACACATGCGACAGGCGTGTCGATTTGGTTTGGAGCAGTGAACCGAAGCAAAAAGGGCGGTATTGCTCCTGCAAGACGGCATCTTCTGCTGCTCTCCGGCCGTACTCCGACAACGCCGCCGCGCCAAAGGCGCTAAACTGCGCCGAAACGGAGGTCCCGCCATGCCCGCACCGCTGAAATTCGTCCACACAACATGTGAGCTGCCCGATGCCGCGGATGCCGTCGTGATCGGCGGCGGCATCATCGGCGTGTTCTCGGCCTATTACCTTGCCCGCCGTGGATTGAAGGTGGCACTTGTAGAAAAAGGAAGGATCGGCGCGGAGCAATCGAGCCGCAACTGGGGTTGGTGCCGCCAGCAGAACCGCGACGCCCGCGAGTTGCCGATGGCGACGAAGAGCCTCGATCTTTGGGAGCGTTTCGCCGCTGAAAACGGCGAAGACACCGGCTTCCGCCGCTGCGGGCTGTTCTACCTCAGCAATAGCGAAGAGGAGCTGGCCGGCTGGGCACGCTGGCGCGATTTCGCCCGAACCGTCGGCGTAACCACCCATATGCTCGACAGCGCACAGGCGACCGAGCGCGGCCGCGCAACCGGCAAGCCATGGAAGGGCGGGGTCTTTTCGCCGACCGACGGCACTGCCGATCCGGCAAGTGCGGCACCCGCGGTGGCTCGTGCGATCCTCGAGCTCGGCGGCACCATCCACCAATCTTGCGCTGCTCGCGGCATTGAGACCGAAGGGGGCCGTCTCTCCGGCGTCGTCACCGAGCATGGCGCCATCCGCACGAAAACGGCGATCCTTGCCGGCGGTGCGTGGTCGTCCTCCTTCTGCCGCCAGCTTGGCATCCGCTTTCCACAAGCCGCCATCCGCTCGTCGATCCTTGCCGTCTCGCCGGGCGTCACCAGCCTTCCGGATGCGCTGCATACGGCGGCGGTTTCGGTGACGCGCCGCAGCGATGGGGGCTATTCGCTCGCCATCAGCGGCCGCGGCCGCATCGACCCGACCCCGCAGCAACTCAGGTTCGCGCCGCAGTTTCTGCCGATGTTCGTCAAACGGTGGCGCAGCCTGGCACCGGGCGGGCTTGAGGGCTTCCGCTCCGGCCATGAGACCTTGGTCCGCTGGCGACTGGACGCCCCCACACCGATGGAGCGCATGCGCATCCTTGATCCGGCAGTCGATAACGCCACCATTCGCCTCACCCATTCGCGCGCGCTCGACCTACTGCCTGCTCTGAAGAACACCAGGATCACCGCCGCCTGGGCAGGCTATATCGATAGCACGCCGGACGGAGTGCCGGGCATAGGCGAAATCGCTGCAATACCGGGTTTCATCCTCGCCGCCGGCTTCAGCGGGCACGGCTTCGGTATCGGTCCGGGCGCCGGTCACTTGATCGCAGATATCGTGACCGGCAGCGAGCCGATCGTCGATCCCCGCCCCTACCATCCGGACCGCTTCGGAAAATTCGCCTGGGGTAAAGTCGCTGATTTTTAGATGAGGTCCTCGCATGGCGACCAGTGCCGGCAAGCGCCACTTCCAACATTTTCGCCTAAGCTCGGAAAGACGCCTGCCGCAACTCTCTGCCAAAGCCCCTATGCGATACAAAGCAATCTGCTTCAGCTCGCGGCGAATGCGGCCACTAGTCTCCCCGCTCGCCCACTATGGTGATTGCGGTACAGGCGTGCTGTGCCGATGCATCCCATGAATCCAAGAATAGAGAGGTCATGCATGAAAACGCTGCTGCTCAAGAAGGATGAAGTAAGGCGGCTAATCGGTATGGCGGAAGTCATCGGCGCGGTGGAAGAGGCTTACAAGGCCTTCAGCAGCGATCAGGTGGAACAACCTGACTATATCGGGATACATCTCCCCTCTCTCCGTGGAGAAATCGACTTCAAGCTTGGCTATTATAAAGCCAATGAAATCATCTCCATGAAAGCGCACTCTGGAGGGTTCACCAACAACCCGGCAGAACATGGCGTGCCCAATAGCATAGGCACCATTCTCCTGTTTGATGCCAGGAGCTGTGCGTTGATTTGCATCATGGATGGAAGCTTGATCACCGGCCTCAGAACGGGGGCGTCTGGAGCCGTCTCCGTCAAAGCACTGGCGAGAAAGAACGCCAGGACGATCGCATCGATCGGCACAGGTAATCAGGCGAGAATGCAAATCCGTGCGGTCAACGAAATCATGAAGATCGAAAAGATCCACGCCTGGAGCCGCACCCCGGAAAGCCTTTCCAGATACAAGACGGACATCCAACGCGAATTCGGCATTCCCGTCATCGTCGCAAGTTCCAAGAAGGAAGCGGTTGAGCAGGCCGATATCTTGATTACGACGACCCGGGGAAAAGGGGAGCTTGTGGAAGCGGATTTGGTGAAGCCCGGTACACACATCGTTGCAATCGGCACAGATCAACGCGGCAAACAGGAGCTGGATCCGGAGCTCTTCAGGAACGCGAAAATCATCGTCGACTCGATCTCGCAATGCACAGAAAAGGGCGAAACCTGGCACCCGCTGAACAAAAACATCATCGCTAAAGACGACATCCATGGCGAAATCGGCGAGGTATTGTTGGGAAGGAAGCCGGGACGAGAAAGTGATGACGAAATCACGATTTTCGATTCCACGGGGATGGCCATACAAGACAATACGACAGCCAGCAAAATCTATCAGAACGCAATAGCCAACAACGTCGGCACGTTCTTTCAGTTTTTTGAGTAATGACGATGCGCAACTACCCCCACCATTCAGGACATCCGTGAAGCTCAGGAACGACTGCAACCGCACATCAGACACACGCCGTTATTGCGGGCAGAAAAAATAGAGAAAGCCGCTGGTTGTCGGCTATATCTCAAACCGGAAACCCTGCAGATTACTGGCGCATTCAAAATTCGCGGCGCCCTGAACAAGGCTCTCTCGCTCTCGAAAGAAGAGATCGCAAACGGCATTATTGCGACGTCGTCAGGCAATCATGCCCAAGGGCTTGCTTATGCCGCCAGGATGCTGGGCGTAAAAGCGATATTGGTGCTTCCGGTCACCACGCCCAAAATCAAGATCGAAAATACAAAAGCCCTTGGCGCAGAAGTCATTCTTTTCGATGGCGACACCGCCGCCAGATGGAAAAGGGTGTATGAAATCGCTGAAGAAAACGAATACGCGGCTGTTCACGCTTTTGAGGACCCCATCGTGATGGCCGGTCAGGGAACGATCGGGTGTGAAATACTGCAGGACCTGGACGATGTAGATACGGTCATCGTTCCAATAGGCGGCGGAGGCCTAATCTCGGGAATCGCTACCGCAATAAAAGAAACGAAACCATCGGTGCGCGTTATCGGGGCAGAGCCCGCCTTGACACCGAAGTATTTTCACAGCCGGATAAACAAGGAGCGCACATCGCTTCCCTTGAAGAACACGATTGCGGATGGCTTGAGGATAAGCGTTCCGGGTCAAAACCCGTATCCAATTATCGAACGGTATGTGGACGAGATTGTTCTTGTTGAAGACGAACACATCATCGCCGGAATGCGTGCTCTAGCCAAGGATGCGAAATTGATCGCTGAACCAGCCGCCTCCATCGGCGTCGGAGCGCTGTTGGCGGGCAGCATAGACGTGAAGCTGGATGAAAAAGTCTGTGCGGTGTTGTCTGGCGGGAACTGGGATCTACGCGACCTTGCCGAGATATACAATGTAGCGGGGTAATCAGTTTCAGCTTCGGTCAGTTCACCACCCCGATCGCAGTTGAAAGTGCGACCCTCATCGCCAAGCAAGAATCTGTCGGCTCGGGGTGCCGCGCGAACAAGTCATGCGCCGATCTGCTTGGCGACGGCCGCTTCGACCCTAAGCAGTCATCCGCCGACAGCGCACGGAGTTTCCGGTACTCGCCAAAAGCGGAAGTGACTCACGGATCTGGGCAGCGAGTGCGGTTAAAGTGGATTGCGGCGCTCCTCTTTGATGGCTAAAAGCGATGTCGACATTCATGTGGAGGACATCGCCGTGGCGAACGCAGGTAAAATCGCAATTCTCTTCGGTCTTCTGGCTGTGATAGCGGCAGGCCCCGTCCGAGCACAGGACGGCAAAACCCTCACGACCACCGACGACCGTGGCGTGAAGGTGGAGGTCCCGCTTCAGCCGAAGCGCATCGCCTCGATTTCCTACTTCGCGGATGACGTAGCTCTTGCTCTTGGCATTAAGCCCGTGGCGAGCACCTACATGACGGCCGGACGCGAGCCAGACTTCCTCCTCGGCCTGACGGCAGGCATGAAGCAGATCGGCCAGCGCGCCAAACCGAACCTGGAACTCCTTTCGGAGGCCAAGCCCGACCTGATCGTCGCCATCCGGCGCTATACCGTCGGGAACGCGCCGCAGCTTGAGAAGATTGCCCCCTACGTCGCTTACAACATGGAGCTGTTGGACGGGAGTGACCGTGAAATCGCCGAGCTTTCGAGAATCCTCGGAAATCCCGAGCGCGGCCTTCAACTGAACAAGGAGTTTCGCGAGCATCTGGCGGAATTTGCCGCAAAGGCTCCAAAGGACGTGCATCCGCGCTTCGCGATCATGTGGGGTGGCGAGACGCCGTTCGCATTCCATACCGAAAACACGGCAGCATCCATCGTTGCGGCGATTGGTGGCGAAAACATCGCTGGAAACATGACCCCCGGCGGCGAATTCGGCGTCGATCTCAGCCTGGAGACCATGCTCGAGAAAGACCCGGAAGTCCTCTTCATCTACGACTCCGGCCCCGACCGCCCGCATGAGAACAACCCAATCTGGCAGGAACTGACGGCCGTCAAGAACAAGCGAGTGTTCTATGTCGGCGACCAGTGGGTCGAGACCAATGGCCCGATCGCCCGCGAAATTGTTCTGCGCGAGGCCGCCCACTACCTCTATCCCAACGTCTTCCCTGTGGTGGACGTAAAGGCGGAAGCCGCCAAGATCATCCCGGCCGAGGCTCAGAAATAACGGACGAGCGATCGCGATGGCGATGGGCACACGGAAATCCTCGATAGCCATAGGATTCGTCTTCGCGGCGACCGTGCTGATCGTCCTCGTCGGGCTGCTACCTGGGGCGAGGACGCTTTCCATCGATGCCGTGCTGCGCGTGCTCGTTGCTCCCGATGGCAAGATCGAGTCGATCCTCGTTTGGACCCTGAGACTGCCGCGAAGCCTCGCGGCCGCCGTCGCGGGGTCGGGCTTGGCTGTCTCGGGCTATCTGTTGCAGGCACTGACCCGCAACCCGCTCGCCGATCCGGGGATCACGGGCGTCACCGCCGGCGCGGTCGCGCCCATCGTCGGGTGCTTCGTTCTGCTGCCGTGGTTTTCATCCGTCTACTACCCTTTCGTCGGCCTCGCGGGCGGTCTCGCCGCCGCGTCAGTGACATTCTGGGTGGCGCGCGGCGGAAACGGACGTCCGCTTCACCTGGCGCTTGGCGGGGTCAGCGTATCGTTATTCCTCGGAGCGATCACGATCTACGTGCTGCTTCTGGCCGGGCCGCAATCGACTGCACTGCTGTTCTGGCTGTCCGGCGGCTTCGCCGGACGCACCTGGTCGCACCTCGTCCAGATGCTTCCCTGGGTCGGCCTTGGGCTGGTGGGAGCGCTGTTGCTGCATCGGGTGATTGCCATGTTCGCCCTGAGTGACCACACCGCCGCCGGAATGGGCGTGCAGCTCAACTTTTGGAAACCGGTCCTCTTGCTTCTCGGCACCTGTCCGGTGGCGGGCGTCGCCCCGGTCGCGGGACCCGTCGCCTTCGTCGGTCTCGCAGCCCCGCACATCGCCCGGCTCCTGCGGCCCTCAGGGACGGCCTGGGAGATCGCGCTCACGGCGGCAATCGGTGCTCTGATGGTGACCTCAGCCGACCTCGTCGCCCGCACCGTTGCCATTCCCAAGGAACTGCCGGTCGGCATCATAACTGCGCTTCTCGG
>Ga0209281_1000980_pt1 | contig 22786 bp, 27 predicted proteins | sample MedtruBG_FD_187514 | JGI IMG/M metagenome (GOLD analysis project Ga0209281, IMG submission 187514) | Root nodule microbial communities of legume samples collected from California, USA - Medicago truncatula BG (SPAdes) (version 2) | ecosystem: Host-associated > Plants > Roots > Nodule | place... | reverse complement strand
ATAACCCACTTTTCAATGCCTTCTGATAGTTTCGAAAAGCTGTGTCACTCATTACCCGCTTTGCAAAAGATTCCTCACCTTTTTTTAGCTCAAGGACTGTGGCCAGCTCTGTATACTCAAGCCTAAATCCACAAAACCTTAAAGAAAAGTCAAGTTGGTCTGAAAGCTCCTTATGGTAAACCTTCGGAACAGGTTTTAGCCGTATATAGTCAAAACCAGCCATGGCACAATATTTAATAAGGGCACTTACTAACTCCAGGCATTTTTTAGTGCTTAGACTGGACTTTATTATGAGCCCTCCATGGGAAGCGCCAGGGTGGGAAACTAGGAGGTGTTTATCCTCTTGTTGTACTACGGCAGCAGGAAGAACAGCAATGATTCTCTTATCCTCCAGAAATATCAGGGAATGATCTGAAAACCTGTCTGAAGGATGATAACCTAGGAATCTTCTCTCCTGCATAAAAGTGCCGTTAACTGAGGAACTCACAAATCCCTCCCATTCATTCTCAAATTCTTTTGAATAGATCTTTACATACAATATAATTTCACCACACTTTCCTGATTATAGTGCTTACCATCTGCATCAAAAGATATTGATTTTCTCTCCGCCTTTTGCGAGAGATTCTGAAATGCAATCAGTTATTTTTGCCACAAGTTCTATATTTTTTCTGCCGCTAAGAGGCTCCTTATGTTCTCTAATACATTCCATGAAATGAATACACTCCTGTGTCAGAGGTTCCGAATTGTCTTCCACTGCCCAAAAATGCTCCTGCTCTCCGTTATGGAAGATTTGGATTTTTCTATCGGCAGTCTGTGCATCGTCAAATACCAATTTTGTTTTCGATGCAACCAGTGTCATTTTTCTGGTTTTTTCCGTATGAATGAAGCTAGCAAATATAGAAGCTATTTTACCATTGGGGAAACCCATCAGTATATGGATAACATTGTTATAAGGACTTTGAATATATCTTTCACCATGGGCAATTACCCAGATAGGGTCCATCCCTATGAGGTGGCGGGAAAGATAAATATCATGAACTGCCAGATCATGAAGAACATCTACTTTGGGAGCCTGAGAGGTGGAACTGGTTCTGGACATGTTGACGTAACATAGATCATCAATAATATCTTTTTCTTCCAGAAGCCCCTTTATCTTTTTCACAGCAGGATGGTAAATCAATGTATGGCCGGCCATCAATACGTTATTTTGAGCAGCAGCCAATTCAATTAGATCATGACTGTCTTTCCTGTTAATTGTCACGGGCTTTTCTACGAGAACAGCTTTGCCTTTGCTTATTGCTTCCTTCGCCAGCATGTAATGACTTTCAGGTGTTGTGGCTATAATAACCCCCTGCACCTCACTGTCATTCAATATATCTGCTTTATTTTCAGTGAACCTGGTCTGAGGGTAAACAGCTGCTGCCTGATTTAGCTTTTCATAGTCTAGGTCGCAGGCCCACTTCAATTCACAGCCCTCTATTGCATTTACGGTTTTTAGATAATTTTTTCCCCATTTTCCACAGCCTATCAAAGCAAGCTTCATCATTGCAATTACCTCTCAATTACATACTAATTATATGCCGGAGCACCATATAGTTAATATATTCACCACTCATAGAAAATGTTACTTACATTGAGGATCCTCATCTGGTAAAGCGAAAAAAATAAAAGGGGCTAGTAACTGAACGCAGAAGGTTCAAGAGCAAGCATTACACTTCCAGGCTTAAGAGGCAACATCACCGAAGCAGAGGTTTCAGCAGCTATGGATGTGGTTATAGCATCCGGCGGAGATTTGAAATCCAAGCATGCAGCTTAGATTAATGAGAGGAATATTACTGATCTTGCGGTGAGATAATAAAATTAGGGGCTATGTTGTAAGATGATTTTGAGTTCATCTTTCAGCATAGCCCCTTTATATTCGATACAAATCATCGAAATAATCTGAGTCAATTTTTATAATGCAAAATCTGATTGCTGTCTTATATCTATACCTTATAATATTAAAAAGTCAAACAGCCCAGAAACATTATCACATTTTGCTTTTGGACTGTTTTCTCATTAGTTGTTATACTGTTCACCGTAATTAATCCTAAATAAGATTACTCCATAAGTCCCCAGGTTGTTGACACTTTTGTATACTATTAAATATATTTTTCTGCTTAGTTGAAATAATATCTGCTAATGTTGGTCGGGATGACAGGACTCAAACCTGCGGCCTCATGGTCCCGAACCAAGAGGAGCATTTATAGTTGAAATAGTAAGCTTTGGTGGAGTTATTTCCTATACTTCTTTGGTGTAAACTTTTTATTTAAGGTTTTTGACTACTTTATGCTATGGGAGAGGGCTTCTATTAAGCTTTCAATGGCTTCCTCTGAAATTGCGTTCCCAGAAAGCATCAAGCGTTGGGGGTTATTAAGCAGGTCTTGTCGTAGTTCTTCGATTCTTTTCTCAATATCACGTTGATCTTTTGAGGATAAAACTGCTTCTGTTTTTTTGTTCTGCCTCTTCTGACAGTGAAATATGTCCAGCAACATGCAGCAATTCCTCATAGATTACTCCGTAGCATGCATTCTGGGTAATTTTCTTCAGGGTATCAGGCTTCGGAGGCATCTTGCTCTTATTGTTGATTATCCTAGAAATGACCTTGCCTCAATAAAATAGACAGCAAGAATCCATAATTATCTAATTTATTCTTTTATTTTCATTTTGGCTTCTACCAGCATGAATGGTGGGATGTACCAATTTGTTGAATGGGTTATTTTGCGATTATAGAAAAGCTCAATATATTCAAAAACAGCTTTTTTAGCCTCTTCACGAGTGTTAAAACTATAGTCGTTGAGCCATTCCATCTTAAGTTTGCCCCAAAAGGATTCCATAGGAGCATTGTCATAACAATTGCCTTTTCTGCTCATACTCTTTTACCCAATCCCTTACTGTCGAGTAGTGTATACCTAACTCCTTAGACATTAAGCTAGTAGTTGTTTCACCTGATGATATTTTTGCAACTGATAAGGTGAACCGTACCATAAATAAATGTGAAACTAGTCTTAATTATTGATATTACGTGGATAAAAGATTTTTTTATTGAAAATGCTGCATCAAAAGTAAGTTAGAGTATAATTCTAGTAGCCCAAAGGAGTAAGTTAGACTATATAAACTAAGAAGTATCATATAGATAAATATATAACCAGAGGCATAGAATAAAAACAACTATATATACTTTATTAAATTTAAGATATATAATATATAAAACCGTACCACTTATTTCTGGTACGGTTTTATAATTAATAGTTGGATGAAATGTAATCTTACTATTTTTCTATGGAATAAAAACATCTTTTTGGTGATATTATTTTTGAATCATTTTTAAGTTGCTTTATTACCTTTTCTAGATCTTTTTTATCAACACCAAGAGCATCAGCAATTTCACCTGGTCTCATTGGTTCGGATTTAGCAAGTAGTTCAAGAACTCTTTCATTTAATTCCATTTGAATCCATCCTTTCAATTAACATTGAGAAATGCACTTCTTAGGACAAGTCAATTGACAAGCTCCACAATCAACACAAACAGATTCATTGATTATTCTCTTTTTATCATCTCCTTGTGTTATACAGCCAACAAGACATACCCTTTGGCAGCTTCCACAACATACACAATTTGATTTATTAATTCTTCTAGGCATAATTTTCTCCCTAAATTTTGAAAATTATAATGTTTGCTTACAAGAGTTAACTGTGATTTCTAATACTCTTGTTAGGAATGAGTACTTTTCTTTCATATTATTAAAGTGTTCTCCATCTTTTAAAAATTTAGCAGTTCCTTCAAGTAAAAATCCAGTTCCCATATAGGCATGCCCCATAATTTCTTTACTACCAAGTGTTAATTTAACCTTTGGATTAGAGTTGATATTTTCTTCAGTTTTAATCATAGCTGCTGCAGGAATTAATATTTTATTTCCATCAACAATAACTAAGTAACTATTCCATGTATTAACAACATGAGCCTCATTATTTGAACAACTTACAATAGAAACAACACCTTCATGATTTAATACCTCTAAAAATTTTTCTGTAAACATTTTATAATTCCTCCTTAAATAATGGATAAACTTTATCGTCGACATAATATGTCTGTAATTATGATATAATTTTTTTATTTAGTTGTCAATAAAAATGTTTTATAAAAAAATAAAAATTTCATATTAGGTTTGTATCTTGAACGGAAGTAAATAATGATATATTATTAAGAGAAGAAAAATACATAATTAAAGGAGTAAAAATAAAATGAAATTTTCAGTAGGCGTAGAATATGCACTACATTGTTTATTATATATGGTAAAGTTAGAAGAAGGAAAATCAGTAGGAATAAGGGACTTAGCAACATTTCAAGGTGTTTCAGAGACTTATTTATCAAAAATATATGCAAAATTAAGTAAGTCAGGAATTATAAAATCTATACCAGGCGTAAAAGGTGGATATGCACTAGCTCGCAGTGCAGATGATGTAACATTTTGGAATGTTATAGAAGCAATAGAAGGAAGTGAAGATTTTTTCCAATGTGCAGAAATTAGGCAGAATAATATATTGTTAGATAAAGATAATTTACCAGATACACATACAAAATGCCCTTGTTTAATAAAAGTAGTAATGCTAGAGGCAGAAAATGAAATGAGAAAATATCTAAATAATAAGACAATAGGATGGCTATATAATGAGGTATATAATAAAAAACTTCCCAAAGATGTGGAAATTGCAACAATTGAATGGTTTAATAATAGCAGAAAGTAAGTTTCCTTTATCAATGATAACTTAATAATGTATGCAAAGAATGGGGGAGAACCAAGCCTTGAAGGAGATGGCTCTCCTTCTTTTTTTATTTCAAAAAGAATTCTTAAGATAAATGAGGTGAATATAAAAGTGGTAATATAATTTAATTAGATTTTGTTTAATATGTATTGTTTAAATCTTCAGATGCTATTACTATTTGATTTCTGCCTTGATTTTTAGCTTTATAAAGTGAAATGTCTGCTGCTTTAAATGAAGAATCAAAAGAGTTCGAAAAATTATCTTTTAATAGAGAGATTCCAAAGCTTGCAGTTATTTGTATTTGGAATTTTCAGCTTCGATTACTTTATTCTGAATTTCGAGTCTAATATTTTCAGCCAATGCGTGAGCTTCATCAATTGAGGTTTGAAAAAGAAATACAAGAAATTCTTCACCACCCCAGCGAGTAGCTAAGTCTGTAGTTTTTATTTTTATATGTTTTATGATAATATTACTTACTTCTTTAATTACGATATCTCCAACTGGATGACCGAATTTATAATTTACATGTTTAAAATGATCTATATCTATCAAAATAAGAGTTGCTATTTTTTTAGATTCATCAATGATTTTCATTTTTTCTGAAACTTGATTACTAAAACTCCTGCGATTTAAAAGTTCTGTTAATGGATCATGACTTGGCATATAGTTCAATTTAGAATTAATCTCTTGTAAAATTATATTTTGAGTTATTTTTTCATAATTGGAATTATACATTTCTGTTGAGATTAGAATAATGGCTAAAAAGAAAATAAATCCGTTTATGATGTTTGTAATTAACAAATGAGTATCATGCTGAAATAGTACTAATCCACCTAAATAAGCTAAAAGTGGAATGGAATAAACAGCTAAATTAAATGGAAATCTCAACATTATAACAGCACTAAATATAATGAGGTTAGCAATAAATACACTGCTTACATTGCCAGGTTTAGCTTGATCTAAACCATTTATTATAGCCATAGAGCTTAAAATTAATGTGGTTAAGGTTGGAATTAATAATTTATTCATGAGTTTAAATTTATATTTACTGTATTTAGTTGAGAATTTTATAGGAATTATTATATAATTCTTTGTGGTTCATTTATACTTTTACAAGTATAAATTTAAGATTTTTTAACTAATCACACATAATAAACCTATGAATAATATATGTGGATTAAGACTTTTTTATTAAATAAAATTTAGTAATAAACTTAAATATAAGTGTTAAATATAAGTGCGAGTTTCAAAGTTTTTTTAGCCAACTACTGATAAAAAACCTCACTTATAACCGATACGGTGAACCATATCATATAATAAATGCGCATTTTACTAAATCGGGGTAAGTATTAAATAAAGCCAATTTACCAAATTAAAAGTTTTAAGAATACCTAAAATATAGGAAACTAGACATAAAGGAAATGCAGTCTTTCGACTGCATTTTTACACATCTTTTGGTGCTGATTTTGACAGAGCTTTTGTTAAAAAGTCAATGTATAATAAGAAATCTTCGGACAAAAACACATCATTTCGTTTAACAAAACCAACTTGAATCAGGCTACTTCCTTCCAAAGGGAGAGAAATAATATTTGGGTTCATGTAATTGTTGACGATACAACCTGTTCCAATATTGTAGCCATCTGTATTGGATAATAAATCATTCATAGCGCCTCTATCCTTAAGATAGACTAGTTTACTTATATTATCCACATTGATGGCTTCTTCAGCAAAATGGAGTAACATATCGTCCTGCTGATAAGTCAGATATGGATAATCATTTAACTGTTCCAAGGTAATGGATTTGAAATTAGCTAGAGGATGCTCTTTTCTAAGAAAGACATGTTGTCTTAGCGAAGTGAGATGTGTAAACACTAATGAGTTTGAGATAAAGTAACGCTCAAAAAGTCCTTTATTTAAATCAGTCAGAGACAAAATTCCAAGGATACTTCTGCTAGAACACACGTCATCAATAACCTCTGTTGTCTTTCCTTCTCGAATTGTCAACTCATATTTCCGTTCTGCAAAATGATTCATAAGATTAGCAACGGCCTCTATAGCAAAGCCATAATGCTGAGAAGAAATGGAGAACTTTGTTAGGTTTGTTGTCTTCTGTTTGTTAAAATGATAGGCTACAGATTCTGTTTGTTCTAGAATCATTTTAGCGTAGAATAATAATTCTGTACCTTCCTTTGTGAAAACAACTCCTTTATTTGTTCTATCGAGGACGGTGATACTTAAATCATTCTCTATTTCTTGTATTGCTTTGCTAATACTAGGCTGAGTTACATAAAGTGCAGAAGCTGCTTTGCTGATGGAATTATGCTTGGAAATTTCCACTATATATCTAAATTGCTGAAGTGTCATATTATCACCTTTCCTTCTGAGTAGTTTGCTATAACTTTATTCTATGGCAGGCGATTAATAAAGTCAATTTTACGGTTTATATGAGACGATGCTAAAATATAGAAAAGCAAATTTATTATAAAAGGAGTAAAAAAATGATAAGAGAAGCAAGTGAAAAAGACTTAAAGGATATTCTAGAAATTTATAATGATGCTATATTGAATACAACAGCTATTTATGCTTATAAGGTTCAGACTTTTGAGGAGAAAAAACAATGGTATGATAAAAAGAGACAAGATGGATATCCGCTGTTAGTATTTGAAGAAGATGGGAGGGCTGTTGGATTTGCTACATTTGGCCCTTTCAGAGAATGGCCAGCATATAAATATGCAATAGAGCATTCTATATATGTTCATAAGGATTATAGAAATCATGGGATTGCATCAAAATTAATGAAAGAGATAATAAGAATTGCAAATGAAAGAGAATATGCAACGCTTGTTGCTGGAATTGATGCAGCGAATGAAGTCAGTATAAAAATGCATGAGAACATAGGATTTGAGTATTCAGGTACAGTAACAAAAGCAGGCTTTAAATTTGGTAAATGGCTGGACCTTGCTTTTTATCAATTGAATTTAAAGGGACCTGAAATTCCTTTAGAAGGATAAATCAGTAAAGGAAAGAAGAGATTAAAATTGAATTTATTTATAAAATGTCTTGTAGCTGTTATTGTTATGATTGCTGTTCATTATATATCAAAAACAAATAATTATTATATTGCTGGATTGGTATTAAGTTTTCCTGGCTTAAGCATTATTTCGTATTATTTCATGTATCAAGAACAAGGAGCTTTAAAGGTTCGAGTAACAACATATTTTGCAATGTTATCAGCCATACCATTTGTAATATTTCTTTTAGTGTTAAATTATATTTTGAAAAAATATAATATATTTAATTCTATTTTAGTATCAAGTATAGTTTGGGTAATTTCTTCATCAATATTGATTATAGTATGGAAAAACCTCAATATAATTTAGGTCCAATTTTTAAATTTATCAGCTCATCTATTATAAATTTTAATGTATTACATTCTTAAATTTATATAGAAGTTGATGACGGAATCAAAAATGGAAAAGAAGAATAAGAAACTAAATAAAGGATAACAATTAATTTTGAGTGAAAATAAAAAAATTGTTTATTTTCTATTAAAAATTGATATAATATAATTAAATAGTAGCAAAATAAAAATAGGGTAAAACATACTGCAATATGTTTTAAACCCTATAGTATATAATTCTAGTTGCTTAGGCAACTGGTGTCACTATAATTTTTATTCATAAAAAAATTAGTAGCTTTCCATTTGCGACAACGGGGCTACTATTTTTTTGACATTTTATCTATAAGTAACACTATAAATGTTAGTAGTGCTAGTAAAAATAATCCTGCCTGAAATAGTAACATTAAAGTATCGTTACTCACATGTATCACCTCCCTTCTTAGAAAGAGGTAAGTGATACCAGTAGCCCACAAAAAGTATTGAATTATACACGGAAATTATATCATAATATTTTAAAGGTTACCATAGAAAATAAAGCCAAGGAAGCAAAATAGAAAGGTGTTCTTTTAAAATTCAATACTGCAATATATAGCCAATATGCTATAATTGTTTCGTTGAAGTAAATTTATGTGAAATAATGATACCATAATAAAACTTCATATCTGTTGAGGTTATGTATAAATTTTATTTATTGGAGGAATAGAAAAAATGAAAATAGGTTTTTTTGATTCAGGTATTGGAGGTATTACGGTATTATATGATACATTAAAAGTGTTACCTAATGAAGATTATATATATTATGCAGATACATTGAATGTTCCATATGGACCAAAACCTAAAGATGAAGTTAAAAAGTATATTTTTAATGCTATAGATTTTATTATTGAACAAGGAGTTAAGGCAGTAGTTATTGCTTGCAATACTGCTACAAGCGTAGCAATAGAGGAGTTAAGGAGTAAATATAATATTCCAATCATTGGTATGGAGCCAGCGGTAAAACCTGCTATTGAGAAAAACAAAGATACAAATAAACGAGTTCTAGTAACTGCAACTGCTTTGACCCTGAAAGAAGAAAAATTACATACTCTTATTTATAAATTAGATAATGAACATGTTGTTGACTTATTGCCTCTTCCGGGATTGGTTAAGTTTTCAGAAAGACTTGAGTTTGATGAAGAAATAGTATTACCTTATCTTAAAGAAGAATTATTTAAATTTGATTTAAGTAATTATGAAGCTATTGTTTTAGGGTGTACTCATTTCTCGTATTATAAGGATATGGTTAGAAAATTATTTCCTTCAAATGTTAGTATAATCGATGGAAATATTGGTACTGCAAAAAACCTAAAAAGAATTTTAAAAGAAATAGGCCCATTAAATGAAGGTAATGGCAGTATCACTTTCTATAATTCAGGAATTAGAGTTGAGGATAAAGCAGGATTAGATAGATATAACAGGCTATTCAAAAGACTGGATAGTATAAGTGAAAGTAAATATTAATGAAAAAAATTATTGCTGCAATTATATTAATATTAAGTACACTATTAGTTATAACTGCTTCTAATATAGCGGATGTTAAAAGTGAACCTGAAATTAGTATGAAATTCAAAGTATCTAATATGACAAATGAAGAATTTCAATACGTAGGAACTAAAGGGTTAAATAATCCGACAAAAGATGATTTCGAAAATATTGAATTCAATTTGGAAGTAGATAATTCCAATGAAATATCAAATAGGAAGAGTACAATTCCTGATTTAAAAGCAGTGGCTAATTCATATGATAAAGAGAGATATTGGTTTGGAGAATCAGGCACTGATGATAGTCAAGTGAATAAGTCTGCTAAATATAATTATAAATTTACATTTTATTCGAAGGGTTTAACTGAACAAGATATTAAGAAAAATTTTAATTCATCAGAAGTAAAAATTTCTTGGACAACAAGTAATGATGAAAATAAAGAAAAAACGATCAAATTGGGAGATGTTATTGAATTTTAATCATAGAAACTAATATTTTTTATTTAATACGCTAGAGTGATTTATTTTGCAAAAATAAATTCTATTAAATGGAGGAGAACCAAGACCAGATTAAAATGGAGGCGGTTCTCCTTCGTATTTTATTTCAAGAAGAAGGCTCATGATAAGTTATGTGAATATAAAGATTTATATATGAATATCAATTATGCCGAAAGTGAAAATCAAATAATTTATAGCACGTATATAAGCATAGGGCTATTAAGTAAAGCTTAAGGTGAAAATTGTTGACGTGGAAGAAATAATATTATATTATAATATTACTTCCGAGGAAGAAATATTCAGGGGGAATTTAATGTGGATATTGTTAATGAGATTATATTTTCACTAAAAAAAATACAAGAAAATAATGAAATAGACGTTCCTAATATTAAGAATAAACTTACTTTTTCACAAATTCATTGCATTGCGGCTATAGAATATATCGAAGATGCAAATATAACTAGGTTATCCCAAGAATTAGGGATGACAACAGGTGCTATAACTAAAATGTGCAGAAAGTTATTAAATGAAGGTTATGTTTCGAAGTATCAAAAGGAAGGAAATAATAAAGAAGTGTATTATGATTTAACTGAATTAGGATTGAATGTGTGTGAAATTCATAAAAAGATTCATGAGAAATCATATAATAAGAAAAAAGATATTATAGCTCAATATAATGATGAGGAGAAAGCCACTATATTAAGGTTTTTAGATGACATGAATTCAGTGACAAAAGATACGTTTTTAGAAATTACGGAAAAATATATCAAGAGTGATAGTTAAGTCTAATAAAATATGAGGAGGATTTTATGAGTAATATAACTGTAGCTAGCTATATTTGGGGTATATTTTGGATTTACTGGATATTAGCAGCGATAAAAACTAGGTCAAATGTAAAAAAAGAATCAAGTGGTCAAAGGAGCATACAAAGAGTAGTGCATTTAATATTTGTAATAATTTCTTATGCTATTACCTTTTTTCAATTTAAAAATATATTCTTATGGAATAGGATAATACCTAACTATAAACATGTTGAATATATAGGTATCGCAATTCTAATATGCTCTCTTTTATTTGCAATATGGGCTAGAATAGTATTAGGCAGAAATTGGAGCGGAGCCATTCAAAAAGTAGAGGGGCAAAGATTAGTTCGTAGTGGACCGTATAAATATATAAGAAATCCTATTTATACAGGAATAGTATGTGGCTTTTTTGGAACTTTTATTACACTTGGAAGTTTAGCTTCTATTATGGGATTTTGTATCATTTTAATTATTTATATTATAAAAATAAATAAAGAACAAAGATTTTTAATATTAGAATTTGGTGAAGAGTATGAAAAATATATAAAAAAATCATGGACGTTAATTCCTTATATATTCTAAATTTATAATATTTATGACAGTGTGTTGAATTAGGTGAAAATCTTATGGTTAGTAAAGGTGTCATTAGAGGACTAAAAAATAAAGTTTAGAGGTGAAATTAGTGTCGATGGTTTATATTATATTGATTGTTATAGTATTAAAGTTTTTAAGAATACTTAATGGAAAGAATAAAAGAATTAAGTTCCCTAATCTATGGTTATTACCTATACTACTTATCCTAATGATTGTTGAAGATTATGTAAAAACATTAAATTTTTCATTGAAAGAGATTCTGCTAATAATTATTTTTTCAATTATTGGTCTAGGAGTGGGAATAATTCGTGGAAGAACATTAAAATATAGCAATGATGAAGCTAGAGGTGAGGTTTATTATAAAGAATCGTACTTGAGCCTTGGAGTTTATGTTTTTCTTATTGTTATAAAATGGTTTTTAAAATATCTTGGGGGAGATATAACTAGCTTTATAAGTATAGGTATTCTTGCATTTGGATGTGCTTCCATGGTAGGAAGAAGTATATGGCTATCATATAAGTACTTTCAAATTTTAGGGGATGTTCAATAGTTACCTTTATAAAATAATTAAATAAATGTGCTTAATGAAGAAAAAATGTTATCACTTGCTACTGATACGGTGAAACGCATTATAAGTAAGTGATAAATTTCCGATAATTAGTTTGATGATTGGAGGTCGGGTGCGTTTTACCTCCATCATGTAATGTGCGAAAATATATGCGTGATAAGTATGTAAAAATTCTTGACCGATCGTTCTCAAAATGTTATTATTAATTTTATAAAGGAGGGAACTGAATGGGACGAAGTAGAGAATTTGATGAAAATGTAGTTCTTCAGAAAGCAATGGAATTATTTTGGAAACAAGGCTACGAAAAGACATCTTTGAATGATTTAGTAGAGCATATGGGAATCCATCGTAGAAGTTTATATGATACTTTCGGTGATAAGCACACATTATTTTTAAAAACGGTAGATTTTTATGCAGAATTAATAAAAAACAAAATACAGGCTGGAATTTTACATGCAGAAACAGTAAAACAAGCTATACAATTTATTTTCGATTTTACGATTGAAGGATATGAAAATAAACAATGGGGTTGCTTAATTGTAAATTCTGCAACAGAAATGGCTCTTAGGGATAAAGAAATAGAAGAAAAAATAGAAAAGACATTTATGCAAACAGAACAACTCCTTGCTAATCTTGTTCGAAAAGGCATACAAACAGGTGAATTTTCCTGTGATTACGATCCAGAAGCTTTATCAGAAATACTTCAAAATACATTGCTTGGAATTCGTGTGCAGTTAAGAATGTCAGCGAGCAAAGAAAAATTACATCGTATAGCGGACTTTTTTATGGATTTATTAAATAATTAATTTTTTTACACTAATTAGAATGAACGTTCTCAAAAATACACCTATGTCCTTATGAACCATTTTACATTATAGAAAAGTAGAGTTCCCTTTAAATCAATAACGTAAGAAATTCGTTAAGTAAAGAAAAGTGCATGATATAGCAGATTTTTTTGATTTATTGAATAAATATTTTTACACTAATTAGAATGATCGTTCTTAAAAATACTCATACTTTATTTAAAATTCTGTTATACAATAAAGAATTTTAAACAAAATTAGTTTGAGATTCTGTAATGTTAAATCAGAATGATGAAAGTCGGCATTTTTGGAAGGCATGAGTGATGAAAATATTAATAAGTCTAAAGAGCAGTTACTAAAGTAGTGAGCATGAGCTAAAGGAGGTGATAATAAGGTGTCATACTTTTATGTGAAAATATTGGACATGCTTTGAAATAAAAAATCAATGGGAAGTAAGGGGTTTAATGAAAAAGTTTCTTAACTAATCCCAATTAAAAGGAATGAAACCGAAAAACAAATATGTCTACTCAGAAACCCATGATGAGATGTTAGATAAACAATGGCACGTAGATAGTTAAACATGTATTATAAATCAAATAAAAATTATGTGTATTCGTATCATATACGAGTGCAAAAATTAATAAGGAGTGAATAAAAATGAGTTTAATAACTGTAAATGAAGAAAAATGTATAAAATGTGGAATGTGCGTGGTGGAATGTCCAACAGGAGTACTAAAACTAGAAGCGAATGGTCCAAAAGAAGTCAATCCTAATGCATGCTTAGAATGTGGTCATTGTGTAGCTGTATGCCCAAAAGAAGCTATAGATAATAAGAAATCTCCATTAGCTATGCAAAGTGAGGTAGGAGAAATCAAGAAACTAAATCCAGAAGAAGCAAAGAATTTTATTCGATCACGAAGATCTATTCGTTCATATAAGAATATAGCAGTTGAAAGAGAAAAGTTATTGCAACTTGTTGATGTTGCACATTTAGCCCCAACTGCAAGTAATTCACAAGGTATATCATACCTAATAGTAGATGATAAAAAAACAATTGGATTAGCAGTTGAGGAATGCATCAAGTGGTTTGAAAATAATGAAACTTTGAGTAAGGCATTGGCAGGAATGATTAGTGGTTACAGGAATAATAAAGTTGACACTATCTTAAGAGATGCACCTAGTATAATTTTAACTTTGGCTGATGAAGATTTTCGTAATGGTAGAGAAAATTCAATTCTCTCATTATCGTATCTTGAATTATACGCTCCAACTCTTGGGCTTGGATCATGTTGGGCAGGAATATTTGAGATTTGTGCTCGAAGTGATAATTCGCCAATGTACAAGATTTTTAACATTCCAGAAAAAAAGAAAATAGCAGGAGTTGTAATGGTAGGATATCCTAAACATAGTTTTAAGAGATTTACAGAAAGACAACCTCTATCAGCTTCTTTTTTTGAAAATTAAATTGTTAAATAAATCAAAGTATGTAATTTACAATGACAAATAACTAACCCAATAAGTGGAAAGTGTTAATGTATATACCCTCATAATTTCTTTAATATACACTTGTACTTTTTTGAAAGTTTACTTGCTGTAGTAATTACATAAAACTCTTGAAAAGAGCATTATGTGTGATGTTAGCCTGTAAACTCTTCTATAAGTGTTCTATTTCATATAAAAAATAAAAGCATTGAAAAAAAACCAAAGTTCATATATGATGTTACTATACTAAAATATAAACATTAAAAGAATATAAATGTAAAGGTGATGTAAATATGCTAAAAGAGGTAGTTTTAAATTAAACTAACTAAATAGGGATTATTTTAAAAAGTATATGAAAAAAGCTTGAATAACTCAAGTTTTATTTGTGGTGTAATCAATTAGCTATAACGTCGATGTAGCCATGTTTATTTGTGTACTCTAAAAATAATCAGTATTATAATGAGCATGTTACATCTTTATCTGCATAATAGGAAAGCCGTGTTCTAAACGCGGTATTTTTATGCCTATTTTTGCTACATTTATAGATATGTTATGAGATTTTAATTGGTATAGTTTAGCTTAGTCATAAGTTATATCAAGTGAAACTTGATTCAGGTGGGGTTTGATCCCCATCTGAATCTTAGTTGAACTTATCTAGGGTCGTGCCAATGTTATCCCCCATTTAAAGAAGTGGGGGTGTTACAGTGGCTAGACATCAGATAAATTAAAGTTGTATATTTCATGTTTGTATTTAGGTTATATGATTATAAGGCTGTAAATGAATTGCTATGTTCATTTACGGCCTTTTTTATTTATTTTTAAGGAGAATATTATGGAAATTTATATATTTAAAATTGAAGATTGCAAAAGAAAGACAAATTTTTCAAGAAATACTAGGATGGTGATTATTAATGGTTAATAAACTTTCAGCATATAAAATTTATTTATTATTTTCAGTTATTACTGCAATGAGTTTTTCATTGACAGCGACAGTTATGATAGTGTATCACATTGAAAATGTTCATTTAAACCCGCTTCGGCTTATACTTGTTGGGACTACTTTAGAGATAGCATGTTTCATATTTGAAATTCCTACAGGTATAGTTGCAGATGTGTATAGTCGTAAACTATCCATTGTTATAGGTGCAGTTTTAACAGGATTAGGATTTATTTTAGAAGGATCTATTTCTAGTTTTATTTTCGTACTTGCAGCACAGATTGTATGGGGATTGGGTTCTACTTTCATCAGCGGGTCTCTTGAAGCATGGATAGCGGAAGAAGAGAAAACTAAAGATTTGGATCGAATTTATATAAAGGGAGCACAAGTAGGACAGATAGGATCAGTTATTGGAATAGTATTAAGCACTGTAATAGCTAATTTCTCTGTAAGGCTGCCTATTATAGTTAGTGGAGTTTTATTTATAATTCTTGCATTATTTTTAGGGTTATATATGCCAGAAAATAATTTTAAACCATCTGCTCCAGAGGATTTAAACACATTCAAAAAGATTGGATATACTTTTAAGTCTGGTCTTAAATTTATAAAAAGTAAATATATAATTATGATTTTACTTTCTGTAACTTTGTTTTATGGATTGTCGAGCGAAGGGTATGATAGACTTTCTAATGCACATTTTCTGCAAGATACTATGCTTCCTAAGCTTTGGAATCTTAATCCAGTCACTTGGTTTGGGATCTTTGGAATTGCAGGAATGGTATTAAGTGCAATAGTTATGCATTTTATGTCAAATAAACTTGATGATGATAAGAATAATAATGGAAAGCTTTTGCTAGGTATAAATATATTTTATATATTATTTATGTTTATATTTGCTATTACAAAAAACTTTAGCTTAATGTTAATAGCTTATTTAGCAACAAATACCTTTAGAGCTATAAATGAACCTATATTTAGTGCATGGTTAAATGGACATATAGATGATAAGGCTAGAGCTACTGTACTTTCTATAAATGGACAAATAAATGCCTTAGGTCAAATTTTAGGTGGGCCAATTATAGGAATCATAGCTACAAATATTTCAGTAAGTATTGGTATAGCATGTACTTCGTTATTATTAACACCAGTATTGGTTCTATATATTGTTTCTATGATAATAGATAAAAAGGTGTCTGATAGAGTTGGAGGTGGCGATTATGAAGAAAACAATTAATATAGGAATAGTTGCACACGTGGATGCTGGAAAAACAACTATAACAGAGAATTTATTATATTATAGTGGGCTATAAAATCTGTCGGAAGGGTTGATTTAGGTAACACACAGACAGACTCCATGGAGCTTGAACGTAAGAGAGGAATTACTATTAAATCTTCAACCATATCTTTCACTTGGAATGATGTTAAAGTAAATATTGTTGATACTCCAGGACATGTAGATTTTATTTCAGAAGTTGAACGTTCATTAAGTGTTCTCGATGGAGCAATAATAGTTATATCAGGAGTAGAGGGGATTCAGTCGCAAACGAGAATATTATTTAATGCATTAAAGGAGTTAAATATTCCAACAATAATTTTTATAAATAAACTGGATAGAATAGGGGCAAATTCTAGTAAAGTATTAGAAGAGATAAAAAAGAATATGTCCAATAAAATAGTTAGATTACAAGAAGTATACGATGAAGGAAGTAAGGATGTTTATATAAAAAATTTATCTGATATATACATGATAAATAATGATGCAATTGATGTTATATCAGATTTAGATGAAGTGTTTTTGGAAAAATATATAAGTGGAATAGAGCCTAATAAAGAAGAAATACAAGAAAAACTTTCATTTTATGCAATGGAAGGAAATCTATATCCAGTATTTTGTGGTGCAGCAGCAATTGGCTTTGGAATTGAAGAGTTGTTAGATGGGATCTGTAGTTATTTTCCATGTGCAAGTGACGATTGTGAAAGTAATTTATCTGGAGTTGTATTTAAAATTGAAAGAACAAGTACAAATGAAAAGAAGGTCTATGTAAGATTATTTAAAGGAAAAATATATGTAAGAGATAAAATTCAAGTACCTAATAAGGAGATTGCAGAAAAAGTAAAGAAGATTAATAGTTTAGAAAATGGGAAAATTATTGAGGTGCAGAGTATAGAAGCAGTGGATATTGGTATATTGTATGGGCTCGCGAGTTTTCAAGTTGGAGATATAATCGGAATTTCAAATAATAAAATTAAAAATATATCTATGGCTAAACCAACATTAAAAACAACGATTTCTGCAATTGATAAAGAAAAGAATTCAGAGTTATTTAGAGCATTAACATTACTTGCAGAGGAAGATCCACTATTAGAATTAGAGATGAATGATATAGATAAAGAAATTTATGTCAATTTATTCGGCGAAGTTCAAATGGAAATACTAAGTTCTATACTAGATGATTTATATGGAATAAAAGTAGAGTTTTCTAATATTCAGACTATCTATAAGGAAACACCTAAAGGTGTTGGAACATCAATAATGCATATGCATGAAGACTTGAATCCTTTTTGGGCAACAGTAGGATTGAAAATAGAACCAGCAGGAAGAGGAGAAGGTCTTAGGTACATATCTAATGTTTCAGTAGGATCATTACCAAGATCCTTTCAAAATGCAATTGAAGAAGCAGTCATTAAGACTAGCAAACAAGGACTATTTGGATGGGAAGTTACAGATGTGAAAGTTACACTTACCTGTGGTGAATTTTTTAGTCCAGCCAGCACTCCAGCAGATTTTAGGAATGTGACGCCTATGGTATTCATGGAAGCATTATATAAAGCACAAACTGTTTTATTAGAACCATTACATGAATTTGAATTAAGAATTCCTTAAAATGTTTTAAGTAAAGCGATTTGGGATTTAGAAACTATGAGAGCTACATTTGATAATCCTATTGTTATAGAGGATGAATTTTCAATAAAAGGATTGATTCCAGTAGAAAATTCAAAGGAATATAAAATGAAAATAGCTTCATATACAGAAGGTAAGGGAATGTTTATGACAAAATTTTATGGGTATAAGGAAGTTCCAGCTGAATTTGCAAAAGCACGTCAAAAAACAACTTATGATCCATTGAATAAGAAAGAGTATCTGCTTCATAAATTAAACACAATTAGAGATTAAATTTAAATTATAAGGTATTAACTAAAAATTTATGCCGCCTAGGGTGAAGCAAAAGTATTCATCTTAGTCGGATATTTTTGTTATTGATTAGCCAAAAAGACGGTTGGAAGGCTTGAATGTAAAGTTAATCAATAAATGAGGAAAATATCTTTATGAGTTGATTACTGAATATGTCTCTGCATCGTCTAAAGCATATTTTGGCTCTACGTCTTAGAAATATATTTGACAAATAGTCTAATTAGACTATAATATTTAAGTGTAGTTAGTCTAATTAGACTAATTATAAATTTAGTAATTTTTGATATCCAGGAAAATCTAATAAAGCAGTTAATTAAATTAATAACTACTTAATATTTACTGAGAACTTGAAAAATATCTTCATAAAGATTAAACAAAAGAAAGGATGAAAAAAGTGATTAAATCGTTTTTAATGTTAGGACAGTCAAATATGGCTGGAAGAGGGTTTATTCATGAAGTACCCTCAATTTATAATGAAAGAATACAAATGTTGCGTAATGGTAGATGGCAAATGATGACTGAGCCTATAAATTATGACCGTCCTGTTTCGGGAATAAGTCTAGCGGGTTCATTTGCGGATGCATGGTGTAGTAAAAATCAGGAGGATATTATTGGATTAATTCCTTGCGCTGAAGGCGGAAGCACACTGGATGAGTGGGCTGTAGACGAAGTGCTTTTCAGACATGCAATAACTGAAGCTAAATTTGCTATGAAAAGTAGTGAATTAACAGGGATTCTATGGCATCAAGGAGAAAGTGATAGTGTTAATGGTAACTACAAAGTATATTATAAAAAATTACTTTTAATTATTGAGGCTATTAGAAAGGAGTTGAATGCTCCGGATATTCCAATTATAATTGGTGGTTTAGGAGATTTTTTAGGCAAAGAAGGATTTGGAAAAAGTTGTACTGAATATAATATGATTAATCAAGAATTACAAAGATTTGCCTTTGAACAAAATAATTGTTACTTTGTCACAGCATCAGGTTTAACTTCTAATCCCGATGGTATTCATATTGATGCAATTTCTCAAAGAAAATTTGGTTTACGATATTTCGAAGCATTTTTTAATAAACAACATGTATCGAAGCCGTTAATTAATGAAAATGAATTGCTAGATCTAAATAATGCCAGAATACATACCAAAACAGAAAAGATATATATAAAAAGTATGGAGTTTGCATTAGGAAGAATATCATATGAGGAATTCGCATCTCAAGTTATGCAAATCAATAATGACTAAGCTTTATAATTATGAAATAACTATTAATATAATTTTGATGAAGAACATATAAGGAGGTGTTTTTTTGATACCATTACTAATTTTAGGTTTGTTAAAACAAAATACAGGTTCTTACGGATACGAATTATTAGCCTTAATGGAAGAGAGACACTATAAATATATAGTGAATTTCACTAAAGGGTCATTCTACTATAATTTGCAACAATTAGAAGAAAAACAATATATTAAAAAAGTTAATCAATCAGATAATACCAGAGAGACGAATAATTACATCATTACTGAACTCGGAGATAAGGAATTTGAAAAATTGATGTATAAGTATGGATCTAAGACAGAGTATATAAATTTATCTTTTTATGCAGCAATGCTATTCGCTGATGAATATAAAAGTGAAGATCTAATAAAACTAATAGAAATACAAATCGAACAAACTAAAAAGAAAATTTTTTTATTAGAACAATCTATTCAGCATAATGAAACTATACCTACTTATTTTAGAAAAATGTTGGAAAATTCACATTCTCATCATTTAGTAAATGTAGAGTGGTTTGAAGGAATGTTAAAAGATATAAGAAATGAAAATTAATTTAAGGGGTTTAGAGGAACTTTTAGCAGTTTTCAAAAGAGTGTTTTTTGATACACACTTTTGAAAAATGTTTTCGATAATGTATGGTATAATTTTATTTATATATGATAGAGTAAAGTTATAAAGGAGCGATTATATATTCTCAACTTCATTTGACGAAATCATAAAGATTAAAAATATAATTGAAGCATCTTTAAATCAATAAAACGAAACGCATATTAAATTTGCGAAAATGTATAAATTCACGCCACCCATCCCCTAAAGAGTACCAGAAATATACTTAATAATACGTATTTGTATCATCTAATTCTCAAATTTAACAGCCTTTATCCCGTTTATAATAAAGCTAAGTGTTTTTTCAATAGCGTATTCTTTATTATTTTTATTAAGATAACAATATTGGGCACAACTATATATTGATGATGAAATTAATTTAACTATTATATTTGTATCTTTACAATCTAGATCATCTCTACCTGCCATATTTTTTAATATTTCTTCAATAATATTGTCTATTTTAAGTTTTAATAAATTATCCACATTAGATGCAATGGATGTAGAATCAATCTTGCGTGTCTGATAAAAATTGATGTTGTATTCATAAAGGAACAAAATAAGTTCCTTTATAATATGTTCATTTAAACTTATAGCGCTTGAAATTTCTATTGGTAACATTTCTTCAAAGCAATCTACAATGAGTTCTTCCAATAAAATATACTTATCTACATAGTGAGCATAAAAAGTCGCTCTATTTATAGTTGCCTTTGTTGTAATATCTTTTATTGTTATGTATTTAAAATCTTTTTCTTCAAGTAATTTAACAAATGATTCTTTAATCAAATTTTTTGTTCTTACTGCTCTTGGGTCTTTTTCATTCATAATTTATCATTATTCTCCTTTGATAAAACAACAGATTTAACAAAATGTTGTTTACACAACATAGCAAAAAATCTATTGGTTGTAGCTTTGTGAGTAATTAAATATTATATTAACATACACTTGTATCTTAAACAACATATGTACTATAGGAGGGAATATAATGAAAATTTTAATGATAGGTAGAGGAGTAATTTCAACGCAATATGGCTGGGCTTTAGAACAAGCAGGTAATGAGGTAACATTTTATGTTCGTCCAGGAAGAATTAATCAGTATGGCGATATAGTGAATTTAAAAATATTAGATGGTAGGAAGAATAAAAAAGGTGATTCAGTAAATAAAGCTTGGAAAATTAAAATGATAGAAGAGCTGTCATCTAACCATGATTTTGATTTGATTATGATTAGTGTAAATCACAATCAATTAAGTAACATAATAAATTGGTTAGAACCACTTGTTAATAATTCAACTGTTTTAATATTTAATAATATTATTGATGAACCTTTAAGTTCAATTGGATCAATTCCAAAAGAACAAGTTGTTTGGGGATTTCCTGGAGCTGGTGGATCTTTTATAAATAAAAACACATTAGATGGTGGGTTTATGAAAAATATCTTTATGGGATTCATTGATGACAGTACCAATAGAAAAAGATATGATATAGTAAATCGCTTGTTTAAAAGTGCAGGCTTTGGTATATCTGAAAAGAAAGATATGCGTAATTGGTTATGGTTTCACTTTATTGCTAACGCAAGTATGATGGCTGCAGCCTCAAAAGTAGGCTCTTTAAATAATCTATTTGATTCTACAAGTGCCCTTAAAGATTTTGCTTTAATATTAAGGGAACTCATATCATTGATGGATGCTAAGGTATCTAAGGTAAGTTTATTAACAAATATTGCAGTAAATTTACCTGCAGGCCTTGTGGCGTTTGCAATGAAATTAGCATTAGCTAAGGGGAATATACCTAGAGAAATAATGAGAAGTGCTAGTGGGAGTGAAAATCTAAAAGCTGAAAGTAATGTAATATTTGTACGAGATACTCTTAATGAAGCACGTAGACTAGACATATCCATTCCTCGACTTGAATCGTCTTCTGTTTTAATGGAGTAGATGAAAGTCAGGGTTCAGCATGAAACTGTATCTTTTTAAGAATTTCTATAAAATCATTGTGTTCGAACTAATGTTCTGATAACATATGACTATAGTTAAACTACTAAATATATTGGGTTGCAGTAGTAAGCTTTTGATGCGCAGAATAGCCAAGGTACTATTTCCTAAAGTATATGTCAAGGTACAGAATTAGTAAAGTTGCGTAAGCAAGAGATGTAACAGGTAGATATACCTGCTATTCAGAAGTTTACCATTTTAATGGTGGTGTAGTTCATTTTAAATAAAAAGTATTAATAAAACCTAAAGATTAAAAAATAAAGGATTGGTTGTTATGAAAAAAGGGCAAGAAAATCAGGTAGACTT
>Ga0209281_1000979_pt1 | contig 22792 bp, 16 predicted proteins | sample MedtruBG_FD_187514 | JGI IMG/M metagenome (GOLD analysis project Ga0209281, IMG submission 187514) | Root nodule microbial communities of legume samples collected from California, USA - Medicago truncatula BG (SPAdes) (version 2) | ecosystem: Host-associated > Plants > Roots > Nodule | place... | reverse complement strand
CTGAAGAACCTGCATCAGAACATCCTGCCGACGCGGCCGCGCGCCGATCTCATCCTGCAGAAGGGTCCCAACCACCTGACGCAGACGGTGGCGCTCAGGAAGCTCTGAGCGAGGTGATCGTGTTTTGAGAAGACCCCTCCCCACAGTGGGAGGGGCTTAATCCGCCGCGCCCGCGTCGCCCCTGATGACCGCCGCCACAGTTTCAAGATTGCAGGGACGACAGACGGCCGCCGCAAGCGCCGAGCCCCTCCCCCTTGTGGGGAGCTACGGCATGCACATATCTCTTGCGCGCCGGTGCGGCGGATACTGCTCATGAAGGGGATCCCTCGGGAACCCAACCGCCTCAACCCCGCTCGGTCTCGGTTGCCCCTCAACCGGCTGCCGCCACCTTCTCCCCGCAGGCGGGGAGAAGGGATATGCCGCGCCCGCTCGCTCCCTCGGGCGGGCGGTGAATGCGGGGTTCAGTTGGCGCCGCTTGTCCCTTCTCCCCGCCTGCGGGGAGAAGGTGCCGGCAGGCGGATGAGGGGCGGGTGACCGCTAATGCCAATGTTAGCGCATACGGGTTTGATCCCAAGGACCCATCCGCAAGCCTCGCCACTGCTGGAAATACAGATGCCGCCACTCCGGAGTAAGTCCGCGAAGGGCTGGACAACAAGAGATATGTGCATGCCGTAGTTGTGACGAGGGGTTGGGGAGGGGCCTTTTGCGGACACCGCGACCTCAAGGATTGACCCGTCGCAGCGTCAGATTGAGCCGGCCGCCGCTCCTCAGGAGCGTCGACGTGTTCGGATAGATGCGGTCGACGCCGTGAAAGGCGAGGCGTCCTTCGCCGCCGAGCACGACGACGTCGCCGCTTTCGAGCCTGAAAGACACGGTCTGTCCGCCGCGCGTGCGGCCGCCGACGCGGAAGAGGCAGTCGTCGCCGAGCGAGATCGAAACGACGGCGGTCTCGAGATCGCGCTCGTCCCGGTCCTGGTGGAGCCCCATGCGTGCCTCTGCCGAGTAGAAATTCACCAGGCAGGCCTCGGGGGACTTGTCGCTTCCGGCCACGGCATTCCAGATGTCCTGCAGCATGCCCGGTATCGGCGGCCACGGCTTGCCGGTGACCGGATGCGTGGCCTGGTAGCGGTAGCCGCGCTCGCGGTCGGTGACCCAGCCGAGCGCGCCGCAATTGGTCATGCGCACGGACATGGGTTTGCCGGTCTTCGGCATTGCGGGCGCGAAGAGCGGAGCCTCCGCCACGACGGCGCGGACGGCCTCGACCAGTTCCTCCTGGCGCGAACGGTCGAGGAAACCGGGAATGTGTCTCACCCCTTTCGGCAGCACAAGCATTGGCGGCATCCTGTCATGCGGTATCGATCGAATCCTCCCGTCAGCAGATCGGGCGGGAGATGACAGGTACATAGCGCTCACCAGGGTCGGGATCGACCCGAAACGGCCTTCGTTCAGCCGGCATCCAGATCCGGGATGCGCAGCACCTGCCCCGGATAGATCTTGTCGGGATGGGTGAGCATGGGCTTATTGGCTTCGAAGATCGCGGTGTGCTTGGCGCCCTTGCCCTTGCCGTAATGCGCCTCGGCGATCTTCCAGAGATTGTCCTCCTTCTTCACTGTGTGGAAGACCGGGGCCTTCGCCTCGGCCGGCGCGGCGGCGCCGTCGGCGACCTTGAGCTCGGATGCCTCGACCTTGGATATGCCGAGCGTATTGCCGACCGCCACGACCGCCTTCTCGAAGGTGGACTGGTCCCGTACGACACCCTTCAGTACGACCTTGTCATCCACGACGTCGACCTTGACGTCCTTCGTGCCGAGATCATGGGAAGCGAGCTCCTTTTCGACACTCGCCGCATCCGGCGGCGTGTCGTCGCCGCCAATCCCGAGCTTCTTTCCCGCGTTCTTGATGAAACTGAACAAACCCATGATTGCCTCCTCTTCCGCAGACTATCCAATAAGAGAGGGCGATTGCGGGAAAAAGACAAGAGGAGCGAACACAACTTCCGCGCGCTCAGTCGCCGGCGGGGCGGCCGCGCAGCTTCTTGACTTCGGAACGGCCGGATTTTTCCTTCAGCCGGCGCTCGATCGAACCGCGCGTCGGCTTCGTCTTCCTGCGCGGCGGGGGCGGCGGTTCCGCCGCCTTCAGGATCAGTTCCTTCAGCCGCTCGCGGGCGTCCTCGCGATTGCGTTCCTGACTGCGGAAGCGATTGGCTTCGATCATCAGGACCCCCTCTTTCGAGGCGCGGCGTCCGGCGAGCTTCAAGGCATTGGCCTTGACGCGCTCCGGCAGGGACGGCGAAGCCTGCACGTCGAAGAAAAGCTGGACGGCCGTCGAGACCTTGTTGACGTTCTGCCCGCCCGGGCCGCCGGCCAGCACGAATTGCTCCGTGAGCTCCCATCCGGCGATCACGATGTTTTCGTTGATGTAAAGCGGTTCGCTTGCCATGGTTCTTCCTCGGCCGTTCTATCGCATGCCTGAAAACCAGCCGCAAATGCAAAACCCGGCCGCAGGCAGCCGGGTTTCACGTGAATCATGGCAAGAGACCGGTTTATTCGGCGGCCACCCTCGCGCCCGGGGCTGCGTCGCGCACGCTGCCGTCGACATGGCGCTCGAACTTGGCGAAGTTGGCAATGAACATGTCGACGAGGCGCCGTGCCTGGGTGTCATAAGCCACGCCATCCGCCCAGGTCGAGCGCGGGTCGAGAATGCCGGCCTCGACGCCCGGTACCGACACCGGCACCGCGAAGCCGAAATTCGCATCCGTGCGGAACGAGGCGTTGTTCAGCGAGCCGTCGAGCGCTGCCGAAAGAAGCGCGCGCGTCACCTTGATCGGCATGCGGCTTCCCGTGCCAAAGGCGCCGCCGGTCCAGCCGGTGTTGACGAGCCAGCAGGTGACGCCGTTCCTGGCGATGAGGTCCTTGAGAAGATTGCCGTATTCGGACGGATGGCGCGGCATGAAGGGTGCGCCGAAGCAGGTCGAGAAAGTCGCCTCCGGCTCCGTCACGCCCTTTTCGGTGCCGGCAACCTTGGCGGTGTAGCCGGAGAGGAAGTGATACATGGCCTGTTCCGGCGTCAGCTTGGCGATCGGCGGCAGAACCCCGAAGGCGTCCGCCGTCAGCATGATGATCGTGCGCGGCTGCGGCGCCGTGCCGGTCTTGCTGGCGTTCGGAATGAAGTGCAGCGGATAGGCGCAGCGGGTGTTCTCCGTCAGCGAGCCGTCGTCGAAGTCAGGAAGGCGCCGCTCGTCGAGGACGACGTTCTCCATCACGGTACCGAAGCGCCGCGTCGTCGCAAAGATCTCGGGCTCGGCCGCTTCCGAAAGGCGGATCGCCTTGGCATAGCAGCCGCCCTCGAAATTGAAGACGCCCTTTTCGCTCCAGCCGTGCTCGTCGTCACCGATCAGGGTACGGTTCGGATCGGCGGAGAGCGTCGTCTTGCCGGTGCCCGAGAGGCCGAAGAAGATCGCCGTGTCGCCGGCGGGCCCGACATTGGCCGAGCAGTGCATCGGCATCACCGACTTCTCGGGCAGCAGGTAATTGAGAACGGTGAAAACCGACTTCTTCATCTCGCCCGCATAGGAAGTACCGCCGATCAGCACGAGGCCGTTGGTCAGGTCGCAGGCGATGACCGTCTCGCTGCGGCAGCCGTGGCGTACGGGATCGGCCTTGAAGCTCGGCAGGTCGATGATCGTGAGCTTCGGCTGAAAAGACGGAAGCGCCTCGCGCTCCGGGCGGATCAACAGATTGCGGATGAACAGCGAGTGCCAGGCGAACTCGGTAACGACGCGCGTCGGCAGCGCGTTCTCCGGGTCGGCACCGCCGACGAGGTCCTGGACATACAGCGACATGCCCTTTGCATGCGCGAGCATGTCCCGACGAAGAACCTCGAAATGCTCCGGCGAAATCGCGCTGTTGTTGTCCCACCAGATCTGGTCGGCCGTGTTGGCGTCGCGCACGACATACTTGTCCTTGGGCGAGCGGCCCGTGTGCTGGCCGGTGCGGGCGCAAAGCGCGCCATGGGCCGTCAATTCGGCTTCACCGCGGGCCAGGGCTTCTTCGTAAAGCTGCGCCGCCTCGAAGTTGTAGCGGACCACCGACAGGTCGGAAAATCCGATCGATTCCAGTCCGATAGAGGGATTGCGGCTGCCGAGCTCATCCATGGTCAAGCTTCCTTCGTGTTTGGCCATTGGCGTTGAATTTCGTCGGAACATACCGGCAAGGCTGACCCAAGACAAGATAGCCAATTCTAAAAGGATAATGAATTCAGTATATTAATCGATTTAAAGAAAAATATGCATTTTTTAATCGGTTGAATCGCAGCTTCCGGAAACCCACCTGCGAGGCCAATTGCGGGGAAACCGGATCAGGTGCTTTTGCACTTCGCCACAATTTGTTCCACCTTTATACTCAAGTAACGCGGCCGTGACTCGCGGTTGCCGCGATTCTTGCAACGCATCTCGAAGCGTCTCGGCAACCGGGCCTCGAAACGGAGTAGAATAAGATGCAGACCATCGCGCTTGTCGATGACGACCGCAACATCCTGACGTCCGTGTCCATCGCGCTGGAAGCCGAGGGCTACAAGGTCGAAACCTATACGGACGGCGCATCGGCGCTGGAGGGTCTGCTGGCGCGTCCGCCGCAGCTCGCTATCTTCGACATCAAGATGCCCCGCATGGACGGCATGGAGCTGTTGCGGCGGCTGAGACAGAAGTCCGACCTGCCCGTCATCTTTCTCACGTCCAAGGACGAGGAGATCGACGAGCTCTTCGGTCTGAAGATGGGCGCCGACGACTTCATCACCAAGCCCTTCTCACAGCGCCTCCTGGTGGAGCGCGTCAAGGCGATCCTGCGTCGCGCGGCCAACCGGGAGGCCGCGGCCGGGGGCACCGGACCGGCGAAGAATGCCGACACGCCTTCCCGCTCGCTCGAACGGGGACAGCTCGTCATGGACCAGGAGCGGCATACCTGCACCTGGAAGAACGAGTCCGTCACGCTGACCGTCACGGAGTTCCTCATCCTGCACGCACTGGCGCAGCGACCCGGCGTGGTGAAGAGCCGCGACGCGCTGATGGATGCCGCCTACGACGAACAGGTCTATGTGGACGACCGCACGATCGACAGCCACATCAAGCGGCTTCGCAAGAAGTTCAAGATGGTCGACAACGACTTCGACATGATCGAGACGCTCTACGGCGTCGGCTATCGCTTCCGCGAGACGGCCTGAGGGAGCGAGCCGGCGGATTGCGGATCACTCGTGGCCAGCGCCGTTGCGCCCGTGCCCCCCTTGTTGGATCACGATGTTTTTAGGTCGGGTCGACCTAAAAACATGAACGTGATCGACTAAGAAGTTAGCGGGATGCGGGCGGAAAACCGCACACAGTTTTCCTCATCCCGCTACTGCATGTTTCCTTTAATCGTATCCGATTAAAGGACAAAAACATGCAGCAGATCAAAGTGCTACAGTGACCTTTGCGCGTCTGGTAAGACGCGCGGCGCTGTAGCGCTTGCGCAGCAGCGCCGGCTGGCGTAGGGCATCGCGGGAACGGGCGAATGCGACAGGCGACGCGGGCAGTAGCGAACGTCGAATCGCGGGAGCGGGAGACTTGGTAGAAGTCTTGCAGGGCGATATCGAAGAAGCGGAAGGACGGGCATCGACGCTGCGCGGGCAGCGGCGATGGGCGCATCCCTTTACGCTGATCCGGCGCCTGTTCGGCAATGCGGTCTTCTCGAGCCTCACGCGGCGCATCGTCTTCTTCAACCTGGTGGCGCTCGTGGTCCTCGTCGGCGGGATCATGTATCTCAACCAGTTCCGGGAAGGTCTGATCGACGCCCGGGTGGAGAGCCTTCTGACGCAGGGCGAGATCATCGCCGGCGCCATCTCGGCCTCCGCCTCGGTGGACACCAATTCGATCACCATCGATCCGGAAAAGCTGCTCGAATTGCAGGCCGGTGAAAGCATCACACCGCTGCCGAGCGACGAAGACCTCGAATTCCCGATCATTCAGGAGCGCGTGGCGCCGGTCTTGAGAAGACTGATCTCGCCGACACGCACGCGCGCGCGCCTCTTCGACGCCGATGCCGACCTGCTGCTCGATTCGCGCCACCTCTATAGCGGCGGACAGGTGCTTCGTTTCGACCTGCCGCCGGTCGATCCGGAAAGTCCGAGCCTCGCCGATGAGTTCGGCACCTGGTTCAACCGGCTGCTGCAGCCGGGCGACCTGCCGCTCTACAAGGAGCCGCCGGGCGGCAACGGTTCGATCTATCCGGAGGTGATGAACGCCCTGACCGGCGTGCGCGGCGCCGTGGTGCGCGTGACCGAGAAGGGCGAGCTGATCGTTTCGGTGGCCGTTCCGGTACAGCGCTTCCGTGCGGTCCTCGGCGTGCTCCTCCTCTCCACCCAGGCCGGCGACATCGACAAGATCGTCCATGCCGAACGGCTGGCGATCATCCGCGTTTTCGGCGTGGCCGCACTGGTCAACGTCATCCTCTCGCTGCTTCTCTCGTCGACGATCGCCAACCCGCTGCGGCGGCTTTCGGCCGCGGCCATCCGCGTGCGCCGCGGCGGCGCCAAGGAACGGGAGGAGATCCCGGACTTCTCATCCCGCCAAGACGAAATCGGCAATCTTTCCGTGGCGCTCCGGGAGATGACGACGGCGCTCTACGACCGCATCGCGGCGATCGAGAATTTCGCCGCCGATGTGAGCCACGAACTCAAGAACCCGCTGACGTCGCTTCGCAGCGCGGTCGAAACCTTGCCGCTCGCGCGCAACGAGGAATCGAAGAAGCGGCTGATGGACGTCATCCAGCACGACGTGCGACGCCTCGACCGGCTGATCAGCGATATCTCCGACGCCTCGCGCCTGGATGCGGAGCTTGCCCGCGCCGACGCGAAGAAGGTCGACCTCGAAAAGCTGCTCGGCGACCTCGTCGAAATCTCACGCCAGATCCGGGGCAGCAAGAAACCGGTGCTGCTCGACTTCGTCGTCGACCGCAAGGACAATCCGCGCGCAAGCTTCATCGTCAGCGGCTACGAGCTGCGCATCGGCCAGATCATCACGAACCTGATCGAAAACGCCCGCTCCTTCGTCCCCGAGCAGAACGGCCGCATCGTCGTCCGGCTGACCCGGTCGCGATCGAGGTGCATCGTCTATGTCGAAGACAACGGCCCGGGCATCCAGGCGGAGGACATCGACCGTATCTTCGAGCGCTTCTACACAGACCGGCCGGAAGGCGAGGACTTCGGCCAGAACTCGGGACTCGGCCTTTCGATCTCGCGCCAGATCGCCGAGGCGCATGGCGGAACGCTCAGGGCCGAGAACATCGCCGGCAAGGACGGCCGCATCAGCGGCGCCCGCTTCGTTCTCTCGCTGCCCGCCGGACCGCACCCGTGAATGCGCCCTTCGTCAATGTCCACGGGACCGCGATCGTTCTCGGCACGACCGGGCTGCTGATCACAGGGCCTTCCGGCTCGGGCAAGTCGGCGCTCGCGCTTTCCTGTCTTTCGGAAGTGAGGCACCGGGGCCGCTTCGCCGCGCTCGTCGCGGACGACCGCGTCGATCTGACGCTCGAGAACGGGCGCATCGTCGCGCGCTGCCCTGCCGCCATTCGCGGGCTCATCGAAATCCGCGGATCCGGAATTGCGGAAGTCGATACCGTCTCCGCCTGTGTTCTCGATTGGGCGATCATGCCGGTCAGGGCGCCCTTCGATCCGCGTCTGCCGCCGGAGGAGGAGTTGCAGCTCGAGATCGGGAGAAATCTGCCGCTGTTGCGCCTCCCCGTTGAAGGGCCGCTGTCCCCGGTCGATGCGCTCGCCGCGCTTCTGCCCCAAATCTAGAGCGGGATGAGCAAAAGTGTTTGCGGTTTTCCGCCCGCATCCCGCGTCTCAACTTCTAGGAATCGATCACATTCATGTTTTTAGGTCGACCCCGACCTAAAAACATCGTGATCTAGGACTTTAGCCTTATCGGAAGGCAGTGCGGCTGCTTTTTCGGCATTTTTGGCTTGCACTTCGCCTTTTCCTTGCCAAGATGGCGCCCCCAACAGGTGGACGAAATTGCTGCATTGCGATATCTGGCCATCAACGAGTTGCATATGCAGTTGGAGCAAAGATACCCATGATCGGACTTGTGCTTGTCACTCATGGCAAGCTGGCGGATGAGTTTCGGCATGCTTTGGAGCATGTCGTCGGTCCGCAAAAAGCTATCGAGACCGTCTGCATAGGCCCCGAGGACGACATGGATCAGCGGCGTCAGGATATCCTCGATGCCGTCGAAAAGGCCAATGAAGGCGACGGCGTCATCATCCTGACGGACATGTTCGGCGGTACCCCCTCCAATCTCGCCATTTCCGTGATGCGCGGCGGCAGCGTCGAGGTCATCGCCGGCGTCAACCTGCCGATGCTGATCAAGCTCGCAGGCGTGCGCGGCGAAAGCGACATGGACAAGGCGCTGGTGGAAGCCTCCGAGGCGGGGCGCAAATACATCAACGTCGCCAGCCGGGTTCTGAGTGGAAAATGATGGACCACCGCCCCGACACGGCTCTGACGCGCGAACTGCTCATCGTCAACAAACGCGGCCTGCATGCGCGTGCCTCTGCGAAATTCGTGCAGACCGTCGAGACCTTCGACGCGGAGATCACCGTCTCCAAGGACGGCATGACCGTCGGCGGGACCTCGATCATGGGGCTGATGATGCTGGCGGCGAGCACCGGCTGCTCGGTCTTCGTCACCGCCAGCGGCGCTCAGGCCGAAGAAGCGCTCAACGCGCTGGATAGGCTGGTTCGCGACAGGTTCGGCGAAGAGATGTGACCGATATAAACATATAAAGACCTCTTTATATGTCGGTTGCCCTTCACGGGGTTTCCTGATAGACCGAAGGCACGCTGCCCGCGATCGCGGGAGGCACTGTCATGCCGCCAAACGGCCATGTGGCCGCGCGGCCCTAGGATCAGCCTGGAGAACTTCATGAGCGCAACTCAGGACTATATCGTCGCCGACATCGGGCTTGCCGACTTCGGCCGCAAGGAAATCGCCATCGCCGAAACGGAAATGCCGGGCCTGATGGCCTGCCGTGAGGAGTTCGGCGCATCGAAGCCGCTGAAGGGCGCCCGCATCACCGGCTCGCTCCACATGACCATCCAGACCGCCGTGCTGATCGAGACGCTGGTTGCGCTCGGTGCCGAGGTCCGTTGGGCGTCGTGCAACATCTTCTCGACCCAGGACCACGCTGCCGCCGCCATTGCCGCGAGCGGCGTACCCGTCTTCGCCGTCAAGGGCGAGACGCTCGAGGAATATTGGACCTACACCGACAAGATCTTCCAATGGGCCGATGGCGGCGTCTCGAACATGATTCTCGACGACGGCGGCGACGCGACCATGTACATCCTGCTCGGCGCCCGCGCCGAGGCCGGCGAGAACATTCTGACGAATCCGGGCTCCGAAGAGGAAGAGATCCTTTTCGCGCAGATCAAGAAGCGCCTCGCCGCGACACCCGGCTGGTTCACCAGGCAGCGTGACGCGATCAAGGGCGTGACCGAAGAGACGACGACGGGCGTCAACCGCCTCTACCAGCTCCAGGCCAAGGGCCTGCTGCCCTTCCCGGCGATCAACGTCAACGACAGCGTCACCAAGTCGAAGTTCGATAACAAGTACGGCTGCAAGGAATCGCTCGTCGACGGCATCCGCCGCGGCACCGATGTGATGATGGCCGGCAAGGTCGCGGTGGTCTGCGGCTACGGCGACGTCGGCAAGGGCTCGGCGGCCTCGCTCAGCGGCGCCGGCGCACGCGTCAAGGTCACGGAAGTCGACCCGATCTGCGCCCTCCAAGCGGCCATGGACGGCTATGAAGTCGTCCAGCTCGAAGACGTGGTATCCTCCGCCGACATCTTCATCACCACCACCGGCAACAAGGACGTCATCCGCATCGAGCACATGCGCGCGATGAAGGACATGGCGATCGTCGGCAATATCGGCCATTTCGACAACGAGATTCAGGTCTCGGCGCTACGGAACCTGAAGTGGACGAACGTCAAGCCGCAGGTCGACCTGATCGAGTTCCCGAAGGGCAACCGCATCATCCTGCTTTCGGAAGGCCGCCTGCTCAACCTCGGCAACGCCACCGGGCATCCGTCCTTCGTCATGTCGGCATCCTTCTCCAACCAGGTTCTGGCGCAGATCGAGCTCTTCACCAAGGGCGAGCAGTACAAGAACGAGGTTTACGTGCTGCCGAAGCAGCTCGACGAGAAGGTGGCGCGCCTGCATCTCGCCAAGCTCGGCGCCAAGCTGACCGAGCTCTCGGAGGAACAGGCCTCCTATATTGGCGTCAAGCAGCAGGGTCCGTTCAAGGCCGAACACTACCGGTACTAATCCTTACCCGGGCAATCCACAACATCTTGTGGCCGCGATCTTGACAAGAGATCGCGGCCGCTTTTTTGGGCCTCGCACTTTCAGCCGAATCGTCAAAGAAGTATGTTTAGCTTATCGATTCGTTATGCCAGCGCGGTCTTTCCGGGCTGGCGCGGTCGAAATGGGATGTCTTGTCGGACAGGCGGCAAACAGACGGAGACAGACCGGAGATGCAATCGGAACTGACAGGAGCCTTTGAACGGGCTCCGGCGCGCGGGGGCGCAAGGTCGCCGGCACTTTCCGGACGAACGGGGACGGCGCCGTGAAAACACATGAAACCATGTCTTCTGCAGGACGGCTGGGGGCGCCGAGACTGATCAAGCGGCTCCTTGCAGGAACGGTACTGCTTGCGGCAAGCGATGCCGCAGCCCAGGCCACCGATCCCGGCAGAAGCATATTCGGCACCTCCGAGGTCGTGACGTTCTCCGTCCTGATCGGCGTTATTTCCGCCGCCATGATTTCGGCGATCTGGCTCATCCGCCAGCGCGGCAACATCGAGGCCGAGAACCGCGAGCTTCGTTCCAATCTATCCGACGCGAACCAGCGCATTTCCCGCTTCCAGGCTCTCATTGCCGACAAGAACAGGCGCATCGTGATCTGGGACGGGCTAGCGGAGCGCCCCGAATTCCTCGGTCAGCTTCCGGCCGAAACCGGCGCGCCGCAGGACGACCGGGACTTTCTCGCCTTCGGCCGCTGGATCAAGCCACAATCGGCAGGCCAGCTCGAAAAGGCGATCGAGGCCTTGCGTGCCCAGGCGCAGAGCTTCGATCTCGTACTCGAAACCCAGCGCAACGAGGTACTCGAGGCCCAGGGCCGGGTATCCGGCGGGCGGGCCTTCGTGCGCTTCATCGCGCTCAACAATCTCAGGGCCGAACTCGCCGAGCTGAAGCTCGAGCGCGACCAGCTGCATGCTTCGCTTTCGACGTTCCGCACGCTGCTCGACGCGGTCGATCTTCCCGCGTGGCAGCGCGGAGGAGACGGCAGGCTCGAATGGGTCAATGCGGCCTATGCCAATGCGGTCGAAACCCAGAGCGCGAGCACGGCCGTCGCCGAAGAGCGCGAGCTGCTTGCGACCACGGCCCGCGAGCGTATCCGGGCGGTCTCGACGCTCCAGACGCCTTTCCGCGACAAGGTTTCGACGGTGGTCAGGGGCAACCGGACGTTCTTCGACGTCGTGGACGCCCGCACGCCCGCCGGCTCCGCCGGAATCGCAATCGACGTCTCCGGCATCGAGGCGGTGCGCGAGGAGCTGGCGCGGACGCTCAAGAGCCATGCCGAGACGCTCGAACACCTGGCAACGCCGGTGGCAATCTTCGACGGCAATCAGCGGCTGCAGTTCTACAATCAGGCCTTCCAGCGGCTTTGGGATCTCGACATGGGATTCCTCGAGCGCAAGCCCGACAACGGCGAGGTGCTCGATCGGCTGCGTGCCGGCGGCAAGCTGCCGGAGCAGCTCAACTGGAAGCAATGGAAGACGAGTGCGCTCTCCGTCTATCAGGCGATCGATACGCAGTCCGATCTCTGGCACCTGCCGAACGGCCAGACGCTCCGCGTTTTCGCCACCGCGCGGCCGCAGGGCGGCGCCACCTGGGTGTTCGAGAACCTGACGGAACGGGTCGATCTCGAAACGCGCTACAACACGCTGGTCCAGGTCCAGGGCGAAACGATCGACCATCTCGCCGAGGGCGTCGCCGTTTTCGGCCCCGACGGCCGCATCCGGCTCTCCAACCCGGCCTTCCGGGCGATCTGGGGCATCAGCGAGACCGAGGCGCAGCCGGGCACCCATATCCGCGCGATCGAGCAGGCTTGCCTCGCCTCCTACGACCAGCCCGACGGCTGGAAGCGCTTCGCCCATATCATCACCAGCTTCGACGACGAGCGACCGTCGAGCCGCGGCATTCTGGAGCTGCGCACCGGCCTCATCCTCGACTACGCGGTCATTCCGCTGCCCAATGCCCAGACGATGCTGACCTTCGTCAACATCACCGACAGCGTCCGCGTCGAGCGCGCACTCACCGAGAAGAACGAGGCGCTGCGCAAGGCGGATGCGCTGAAGAACGATTTCGTGCACCACGTCTCCTACGAGCTGCGCTCGCCGCTGACCAACATCATCGGTTTTGCCGACCTTCTGAAAACGCCGGTCTTCGGCGAGCTCAACGAGCGCCAGGCCGAATATGTCGACCACATCGCCACCTCCTCGTCGCTGCTTCTGACGATCGTCAACGACATCCTCGATCTTGCAACCGTCGATGCCGGCATCGTCGAGCTCGAACTCTCGGAGGTGAATCTCATCGACCTGATCGACGACGTGACGCAGCAGATGGGCGACCGGCTGGTCGAGAGCGGCGTGTCGCTTCGAACCGATGCACCCGACAATCTCGGCCGCATCACCGCGGACCAGCAGCGGCTGAAGCAGATCTTCATAAAGCTTCTCACCAATGCGGCGAATTTCGCGCCCGACGGGAGCACGATCGAGCTCAAATGCTGGCGCGAGGGGAGCGACTTCGCCTTCTCCGTCACCGACACCGGACCGGGCATCCCGCAGGACGTTCTCAACACCGTGTTCAACCGCTTCGAAAGCTACGGCCAGCGCGGCGGCGCGGGTCTGGGCCTGTCCATTGTGGAGAGCTTCGTCAGCCTTCACCACGGCAATGTTTCGATCCGCAGCAAGGAGGGTGAAGGTACGGCAGTAACCTGCCGCATTCCCTCCGCCGAAGCGCCGAAGGTCATCGCGGCGGAATAGATGAACTAGATGAAATCTCTCGAACGTCTGCTGAAGGACGAGGCCGCCACCATCGAATTCGGCGAAGATCTCGCATTGGCGCTGAAGGCCGGCGAATGCGTCGCGCTCTCGGGCGATCTCGGCGCGGGGAAGTCGACCTTCGCAAGAGCCTTCATCCGGGCAATGGCCGACGACGAGACGCTCGAGGTGCCGAGCCCAACCTTCACCCTGGTTCAAAGCTACGACCTCAGGATCCCGGTCGCTCATTTCGATCTCTACCGGCTCGCGGACGCATCCGAGCTTGACGAGCTCGGTTTCGACGAGGCGCTCGCCGACGGCATCTGTCTCGTCGAATGGCCGGAGAAGGCCGAGGAGGCGCTTCCGGCCGACCGGATCACGCTCACCTTCTCGCATGAAGACGACGGGCGGCGCATTCACCTGACGGCTCCGGACGCGGCTTTCGAACGGATCACCCGCTCGCTTGCCATTCGCAAGTTCCTTATCGATGCAGCCCATCCCTACGCCCGTCGGCGCCACCTGAGCGGCGATGCTTCGATCAGGGCCTATGAACGCATCGACACCCAGGATGGTGCGCCGGCGAAGATTCTCATGGATGCGCCGAGACACAAGCCGGGACCTATCCTCCAGGACGGAAAGTATTACCAGCAGCTCGCCCATATCGCCGAGGACGTCGTCCCATTCGTCGCGATCTCGCAACTCCTGCGCAAACGCGGTTTCGCCGCACCGGCGATCTACGCGCGCGACCTCGACCAGGGTCTGCTGCTCATCGAAAATCTTGGATCCGAAGGCATCCTCGACACCGATGGCCGCCCCGTCGCGGAGCGCTACATCGAAGGCGCGCGGCTTCTCGCCCGGCTGCATGCCCAGCCCGCGGAGCGCGACATCGCGGTCGCTGAAGGGGTCGTGCACAGCATCCCCGATTTCGACCGGACGGCGATCAGGATCGAAACCAGTCTGCTCGTCGACTGGTACCTCCCGTGGAAACGGGGGCGGCCTGCCTCGGACGATGAGCGGCGGGAATACTTCGCCGTATGGGATGGACTGATCGACGTTCTCGCCTCCGCGGAGAAGAACCTTCTTCTGCGCGATTTCCACTCGCCGAACATTCTCTGGCGTCAGGACCGCGCCGGCTTCGACCGCATCGGCATCATCGACTTCCAGGACGCGATGATCGGGCCGACGGCCTATGACGTGGCCTCGCTGGTGCAGGATGCGCGCGTGACGATCGAGCCCGATCTCGCCAAGCGGATGATGACTGCCTACATCTCCGAGCGCCGGGAGTTGGGTCCCTTCGACGAGGCGACCTTCCGGCGCGACTGGCATCTGATGGCCGCTCAGCGCAACTGCAAGCTCGCCGGCATTTGGGTGCGGCTAAAGGAGCGCGACGGCAAGCCCGGCTACATGAAGCACATGCCGCGCACCTTTGCCTATCTCGAGCATGCGCTCTCCCATCAGGTGCTGACACCCTTGCGCGAATGGTGCATTAAGGCTGGAATCCTCGCTCCCGAATCAGCGAACCGTTAGGATACGATGCCCATCACCAATGCCATGGTGCTTGCGGCCGGACTGGGCACCCGCCTGCGGCCGGTCACCGACACGCTGCCGAAGCCGCTGGTCAGGATAGCCGGCAAGCCGATGATCGACTATGTGCTGGATCTGCTCGCCGCCGCGGGTGTGACCAGGGCCGTTGTGAACGTCCATCATTTCGCCGGCCAGATGGAGGAGCACCTCGGCCGGCGGGAGGTGCCGCATATCCTGATTTCGGACGAGCGGGACGCGCTGATGAATTCCGGCGGCGGGCTCGCGAAGGGCCTGAAACTGCTCGATGGCGGGCCCGTCCTCGTGATGAATGCCGACCTCTTCTGGATCGGCGAAAAACCGCGGCAACCGTGCAACCTGAAAAAGCTTGCCGAGTTCTTCGATTCGGAGCGCATGGACATGGCGCTGCTCTGCGTGCGTCTCGAGGACACGACCGGGCACAACGGCAAACGGGATTTCTCGCTATCGGAAGACGGCCGGCTCACGCGTTATGAAGAAGGCATGGAAAATCCCGTCGTCTATGCCGGCGCGATCGCCATGGACGCAGCGCTGCTTGCCGATGCGCCGGACGAGGCGTTCAACCTCAACATCTATTTCGACCGGGCGATCGCCCGGGGACGCCTTTTCGGCCTGATGCTCGAAGGGCACTGGATCACCGTCGGCTCGCCGGAAGCCATAGCGGAGGCCGAGGCTGCGATCCGCCGCTTCCGGCCGGAGGGATGAGGTGCCCGGACATCCGAACGTCTTCACGATTCCAGCTGGCCTGCCCTTTCTGAGGACGGTCGCGGAAAGGCTCTGCAATGGCGAGCTGACCCCTGGCTTCCGCTACGATCCGGCGCAGCCGCTGGCACTGGCCGGTGTTACGATCTTCGTGCCGACCCGGCGCTCCGCCCGCGTGCTGCGTTCGGAATTCGTCGATCTGCTCGGCGGCCGTTCGGCGATCCTGCCGATGATCCGGGCGCTCGGCGAGACCGACGACGACAGCGGCTTCTTCGACGCCGAGGTGCCGGCGATCCTCGACCTCGCGCCGCCGCTTTCCGGAACGGCACGGCTCATCGAACTCGGCCGCCTCATTCTCGCCTGGCGAAACCGCCTGCCGCAGGTGGTCCTCGACATCCACGCGGAAAGCCCGCTGATCGCTCCGGCAAGCCCTGCCGACGCCATCTGGCTCGCGCGGAACCTCGCCGAACTCATCGATGCGATCGAGACCGAGGAACTCGACTGGGATGCCCTCGACGGGCTCGACGGGGGCGAACATGCGCTCTGGTGGCAACTGACGCTCGCCTTCCTAAAGATCGCCCGCACCTATTGGCCGGAGCGGCTGGCCGAACTCAAGCACTCCTCGCCCGCACGCCACCGCAATGCAGTGCTGAAGGCCGAGACCCAGCGTATCGCCGCCGGCAAAGTGAGCGGGCCGATCATCATCGCCGGTTCGACCGGTTCGATCCCGGCGACGGCCGCACTGATCGCCGCGGTCAAGACGCTGCCGAACGGTACGATCGTGCTCCCCGGCCTCGACGGATCGATGAGCGATGCGGAGTGGCGGCTGATCGCGGGAGAGACGTCCGGCTCCGGCACTTCTGCAAGGAACCCGGCAAGCCGCACCCACCCGCAATATGGATTTCACCGTCTGCTCAAGCGCATGGGCATCGAACTCGGGGACGTGCCCGCCCTTGCGAGCGCTGCCGATGATCTCGACTATCGCAGCGCGGTCCTTTCGCGGGCGCTGTTACCGGCCGACGCGACTGACGTCTGGATGGAAGCCCGCCGGAGCTTCGATGCGGAAAGACTCCTCTCCGCCTTTGCGGATGTGGCGCTGATCGAAGCGGCGAACGAACGCGAAGAGGCAACCGCCATCGCGATCGCGCTTCGGCTCGCGCTCGAAGCCGACGAGGAGAGCCAGGCGGCGCTCATCACCCCCGATCGAGGCCTTGCGCGTCGGGTCGGCACCGAGCTTGCCCGCTTCGGTATAGAGGCGGACGATTCCGCCGGCATTCCGCTCTCGGCGACGCCGGCGGGCGCACTTGCCCGGCTGCTGCTGGAGGCAACGCTCAGGCCCGACGACCCGGTCGCCCTGGTCGCACTCCTCAAGCATCCGCTGGCGCGCTTCGGCCGGACGGCGGACGATGCGCGCCGAGCTGCGGACGTGCTGGAGCTCGCGGCCCTGCGCGGCGGCACCGATGCGGCCGACGTTTCGGCCTTGGAAGCGGTCCTCGACAAGGCGCTCGACAGGCAGAAGACCGACCGGCACCCGCCGCCCTGGAGAGCGGGTATCGGCCCGGACGATATCGCCATGGCGCGCGCACTCGCACGCCGGATAGCCTCGGCGGTCGGCCCCCTGTCCAGCAATCTCTCTGCCGACCCGCAAACCGGCCGTCACCGCTCGACCGTGCTGCCCCTTTCGGATTGGGCGGAGCGTACGGGGCGCGCTCTGGAGGCGGCCGCCATCGACGAGCAAGGCAATCTCGGCGCCCTCTGGGCTTCGGAAGCCGGCGAAATATTGGCGACGCTCCTCAGGGGCATCATCGAAACCGATGGCCAGATGGAGGCCGACGGGCCGCAATGGTGCGACATTCTCGAGGCGCTTGCCGCAAGTGAAGCCGTTAAGCCGCGGTCGATGCGCCATCCCCGCGTCTTCATTTTCGGAGCGCTCGAATCGCGCCTGCAAAGCGTGGACCTCGTGGTGCTCGGCGGCATGAACGAGGGCACCTGGCCCGGGCAGACGTCGAACGATCCGTTCCTTTCGCGAACGATGAAGGCGGGTATCGGTCTGGAGCCGCCGGAGCGGCGCATCGGCCAGCTCGCGCATGACTTCCAGATGGCCTGCGGCACCCGCCGGCTGATCCTTTCGCGCTCCATGCGTCAGGGATCGGCGCCGACGGTGGCTTCCCGATGGCTGCAGCGCCTTCAGGCGCTCGGCGGCGAGAGGCTGACGGCGCTGCTCAAGGCAAATGGCGCCGACTATCTCCACTGGATGCGCATTCTCGACCAAGGCGAGCGTCAGCCGTTGTCGGAGCGGCCGGAACCGAAGCCTCCCGCGGAGCTGCAGCCCCGAAAATATTCCTTCAGCGAAGTGACGCGGCTGCGCCGCGATCCCTATGCCGTCTACGCGAGGCGCATTCTCCGGCTGGAACCGATCCAACCGTTCAACCGCGATCCGGGTGCGGCCGAACGCGGCCTGCTCTATCACCGGATCGTCGATCGATTCGTGAAGGGCGGCTTCGACCCGGCGGCGCGCGAGGGCGAGGAAGCGATGATCCGGCTCACCGACGAGGCCTTCGACGAGGAGAAACTGCCTGCGCATATCGACACCATCTGGCGGCCACGCTTCCAGGCGGTCGGAAGGGCGTTCCTCGAATGGGAACGGGAGCGCCGGCACGGCATTGTGAAATCGTTCACCGAGGTACCGGCGGCGATGGATCTCGGCATCGGCGATATCCGGCTGACCGGCATCGCCGACCGGCTGGATCGCCTGGCGGACGGAACGATCGACATCATCGACTACAAGACCGGATCGAGCCCCTCGCCCAAAGAGGCACGGGCGCTTCTCGACCCGCAGCTGGCGCTCGAGGCGGCGGCGCTCAGGGCCGGGGCATTCCGTGTGATCGGTCCGGCTCAGCCGCACTCGCTGCGCTATGTCCGGCTGAAGCCGGGCAGCCGGTTTGCCGTCGACACGGTCAACAACGAGGGCGCCCGTTCGAAGGAGACGAAATCTACCGGACAGCTGGCGGACGAGTCGCTCGCCGAGCTCCGCAAGCTGCTTTCCGCGCTTATGAGCGGCAGGTTCGGCTTCGCCTCGCGCCTGATCGTTCAGAAACAACGCGACTACGGCGGGGAATACGATCATCTGGCGCGCGTCGCCGAATGGGCGACCGCAGATGGCGAGGACGACGATGAGGAGTGATGCGACAGGCCCGGAGGAGAGAAGCCCCGAGGGGTGGCTCGACTGGACGACGCAACGGCAGGCGCTCGCCTCCGATCCCGCGTGTTCCGCCTGGGTTTCCGCCAATGCCGGCTCCGGCAAGACGCATGTGCTCACGCAGCGCGTCATCCGGCTTCTGCTTGCGGGTTGCCGGCCGTCCGCCATCCTCTGCCTGACCTACACGAAGGCGGCCGCCTCCGAGATGTCGAACCGCGTGTTCGAGAAACTCGCCGAATGGGCGACCCTCGACGATACCACGCTGGAAAAGCGCATCGAGGCGATCGAAGGCAAGCGGCCGCCCACGGCCAAGATCCAGGAGGCCCGCCGGCTGTTCGCGCGCGCCCTGGAAACCCCGGGCGGGCTGAAAATCCAGACGATTCATGCCTTCTGCGAGGCGCTTCTGCACCAGTTCCCGCTCGAGGCCAATGTCGCAGGGCATTTCTCCGTTCTCGACGACCGCGCAGCGGCGGTGCTGCTCGCCGATGCACGCAGGGCTCTCTTGACCGCCACGGCAGCAGCGAGCGACGGGGAACTGGCGGAGGCCTTCGCCACGGTCCTCGATCTTGCCGACGATACCGGGCTTGAAAAACTGCTTGCGGCGATCGTCGCCAACCGGGCGCCGATCCAGGCCTTTCTCGACCACGCCTCCGGACGCGGCGGTATGGAAGCGCATCTGCGGGCAGCGCTCGGCCTCGAACCCGGCGAGACCGCCGGGACGGTCATGGCCGCGGTCTGGCCGCTGGCGGGGCTAAATGGCCCGGCACTCGATGACTATATCGACCTTGGATTGCGCCTCGGCGGCGCGAAGCCCTCTGCCATCGCAGACGGCTTGCGGGCCGTCCGCGCGATCGATGACGCCGCCACCCGCTATTCCAAACTCGTGGAACTCTTCTTCAACGGCGGCGGCAAGCCGAAGGCGGAATCGGCCTTTCTGAACGCCGCCATGCGCCGTGCAGCGCCGCAGCTCGAACTCAGGGTCGAAGAGGCGCGCAGCCATATGCTCGCCTGCGTGGACCGCCTGAGCATCGTCCAGATGTACGGGGCGACCCGCGCCGCCCTCGTTCTCGCCGAGAGGCTCAACCGCGACTACGAAGCGCTCAAGAAGGCACGCAGCCAGCTCGATTTCGAGGATCTCATCCACCGCACGGCGGCACTGCTTGCCCGAAGCGACGTCGGTGCCTGGGTGCACTACAAGCTGGATCAGGGGATCGACCATATCCTCGTCGACGAGGCGCAGGATACGAGTCCCGCTCAGTGGACGATCATCCAGTCGCTCGCGGCGGATTTCTTTGCCGGCGAAACGGCGCGTGCGGACGACCGCACGATCTTCGCCGTCGGCGACGAGAAGCAGTCGATCTATTCCTTCCAGGGAGCCCGGCCGGAGCGCTTTTCGCGTGAGAGCACGTTGACGGAGCGGCGGGTGCGCGCGGGCAACAAGCACTTCAGCCCCATCCGCCTGCAGCTTTCCTTCCGCTCGACGGTGGACGTGCTCTCCGCCGTCGATACGGTCTTTGCAAATCCCGGGAATGCGAGAGGCCTGAGCGCCCGGAGCGAGGCGATCGTGCATGCCTCGAACAGGATCGGCCAGCCGGGCGCCGTCGACCTCTGGGATGTGATCGCGCCCGAGCCGGCGGCTTCGGAAGAGGATTGGACCGCTCCTTTCGACGCGACGCCCGAGCGCGCGCCGGTCAACATCCTCGCCCGGCGCATTGCAGCGGTCCTCGAAGATTGGATCGGCCGGGAGACGGTGATCGAAAAAGGCGTGCGCCGAGCGATGCGGCCCGGCGACGTCATCGTGCTGGTCCGCAAACGCGACGCCTTCGTCAACGCCCTGACGCGCGCCCTCAAGCGGCGGGGCAATATTCCCGTCGCCGGCGCGGACCGACTGGTTCTGACCAGCCATATCGCCGTGCAGGACCTGATCGCGCTCGGCCGGTTCGTGCTTCTGCCCGAGGACGACCTGTCGCTCGCGGCACTGCTGAAGAGCCCGCTCCTCGATCTTGGCGAGGAGGACGTCTTCGAACTCGCCGCCCGGCGGACCGAGGGCGAAAGCCTCTGGCGGCGGCTGCGGCAGGCGGGCGCGGAGGAGACGAGCCGTTATCATGAAGCGGTCCGCACGCTTTCGCGCTATTCCGGCCTGGCGCGGGAACTGCTGCCGCACGATTTCTATGCCCGTGTCCTGGGCGCCGATGGCGGACGGCGTGCCTTCCTGGCGCGCCTCGGCAGCGAAGTCAGTGATATTCTCGACGAATTCCTCACCTTCGCTCTCGATCATGAAAGGAACGGTCTGCCGGGCCTGCAGGCTTTCATCTCGACGCTGGAGATCGAAGCGCCGACGGTCAAGCGCGAGCAGGACAAGGAACGCGACGAGGTCCGCGTGATGACCGTACATGCCGCAAAGGGCCTCGAGGCGCCGGTCGTCTTCCTGGTCGACGGCGGCGGCGAGGCCTTCGTTCGCCAGCAGGTCTCGGACCTGCGCTTCCTGGAGAAAGCGCAGGTCGATCATTCCACGCTCACGGTCCCGGTCTGGCGCGCGCCGGGCTCGGCGCCGAACTCGCTCATCGCCGCCGACAACGAGCGGCTGAAGAAGCTCGCCGAGGAGGAATACCGCCGGCTCCTCTATGTCGGCATGACGCGCGCAGCCGACCGCCTGATCGTCTGCGGCTATCGCGGGCAGCGCCAGAACACCGACACCTGGCATTCGATGGTGCAGGGGACGCTGGCACAGGACCTCAAGGGCCGCGGAACGCCGAGGCTTTTCCGCGCCGGAAGCGAGGAGTGGCAGGGGATAGCCTGGCGCGAAGCGCATGTGCCGCGCGACCTTCCGACATCCGAAGGCCGCTCCGAAGAATCGCAACGGCCGACAGCCGGCCTGCCGACGGCGCTTTTCACGCCTCCGGCCGCGCCGCGGCGGCTGCCCCGGCCTCTTGCCCCGTCCGGCACGACCATCGCAATCGACGATCCCGACGCCGAAGCGATCGTCGGCTCGGCCCTCTTCGCCGGCAAGAGCGCGCCGAAATTCTCGATGCTGCGCGGCGCGATCCTGCACCGGTTGCTGCAGGTTCTTCCGTCGGTCGACGGCCCCGAGCGTCTGGCCGCGGCGGAGCGCTATCTCGCCCGTTCCGTGCCACGCTGGCCCGAAGCCGAACGGCGCGCACTCGCCGGGACCGTGATGGACGTGCTCGACCATGCGGATCTGCAACCGCTTTTCGGCGAGCACAGCCGGGCGGAGGTCTCCGTGATGGGGACGCTGAAGCTTGGGGTCCGCGAATTCGCCGTATCGGGCCGGATCGACCGTCTGGCCGTCACCGGCGACATGGTGACGATCGCCGATTACAAGACCAACCGCGAAATCCCTGAGACGCCCGAAGAGATAGCGCCGGTCTACAGAAATCAGCTTGCGATCTATCGCGAACTCCTGAAACCTCTTTACCCCGGCAAGCGTTTCCGATGCGTGCTGATCTTCACGGAAGGGCCCGCGATCCGGGTGCTTCCCGAGCCGATGCTGGACAGGAGTCTTGAAGAGCTCGCGACAAAGTGAGATACACGATATTGAAAATCCGGTGGCGATGCCTCACATGAGACACAACATCTGGACACTGCCATTCCGAAGGAGCACCCGATGGCTACTGTGAAAGTCGATACTGCCAATTTTCAGAAAGAAGTTCTGAACTCGGCCGAACCGGTCGTCGTCGACTTCTGGGCGGAATGGTGCGGCCCGTGCAAGATGATTGCGCCGAGCCTCGAAGAAATCGCCACCGAGCTTGCCGGCAAGGTCAAGGTCGTCAAGCTCAATATCGACGAAAACCCCGAGCTCGCGGCGCAATACGGGGTCCGCTCGATCCCGACGCTTGCCATGTTCAAGGGCGGCGAAGTCGCCGACATCAAGGTCGGCGCCGCACCGAAGACGGCGCTCAGCTCGTGGATTTCGAACGCGGTGGCTTGAGCCACCCGGACTTGAAATCGACAATGCGAAGCCCGGCTTGGCCGGGCTTTTTCTTTTCGGCTGAACCATGTGCGTCGCCGGCTACCTGCCCCTCACCCTAACCCTCTCCCCGCGAGCGGCAGGGCTGTCCGGGGAAAATTCATGCATAGCGGAAGACCATTTGGTTTGGGATGGTCCGGGGTTTTGGTCGGCTTGGATTGACCTGCGGCGGCTTGTGGATTTCGGCGATGCTTTTGCGCTGGAACAG
>Ga0209281_1000978_pt1 | contig 22852 bp, 28 predicted proteins | sample MedtruBG_FD_187514 | JGI IMG/M metagenome (GOLD analysis project Ga0209281, IMG submission 187514) | Root nodule microbial communities of legume samples collected from California, USA - Medicago truncatula BG (SPAdes) (version 2) | ecosystem: Host-associated > Plants > Roots > Nodule | place... | reverse complement strand
GTCCCTATCCCGCCGCTGTTGGGGTTCGTCTTGGTCGTGATATACCCTTGTTTCAGGATCTGCAGGCACGGCCAACGGCTGTCGACGACGATATCCCTCAGCGCTGGAGGGTTCCCCGCACCGGGTCGCAGAAACTGGACAACGTTTTCACTTCCGGCCGCGAACTGACGAAGCACGTTGTTCGCGCCGCTGCTCAGTGGCTCCTGGTCATTGGCGAGAACGAGAAACCTCACTCGCATCGAGAAGGTCTCTTTGTTATCGAAGAAAATGCTGTTCCCCGAAAACCAGTAGTCCAGCCTCAAGGATCGGCGCTCGCGGGCCATCGGGAATGTGATCACGCTGCCGGTATACGGATACATGTCCGCAAGCATGTCCGGCGTCGTGGCAAACCCGATGTTTACCGAGCTGACACCCGGCGCGATCGAAACGTCGTCCGCATAGATGATAGACAGCGGTCGGCCCGACGAATCGAAAGCAAGCTGGGTCGGCAGAGCGGTCGCGACGTCATATCCCGGCTTCGCCACCCTCAAGGCCGTGCTTTTGATCTCGACTGATGTCTGACCTGGCACCGGCGCCTTTGGGGTGGAATCCAGCAACGGAACATTGTTGCCCGGCAAGCGCCAGACGATGGCCGTGGTCTCATATAGGCGGCTGTCGCCGGTGCTTCCGAGGAGTGCCCGATATCCGTGATAGAAGAGACCGTTGCCAGGGTTACTTCCTATGCGTGACGCCAGGCTGGAAACCGGCTCGTTATAATCCTCATACCATGCCGAGCGGCCAGCATCGAAGGTTAGGTAATATTCCGGTTCGCGTCCGAGATTGTCGTCACCGTCGTCGATCGCGATGCGGTTGAATTCGATATAACGATTGTCCGACAGCCGCCGCCAGCGAAGGTCGTAGAGCGGCATGGAATACGGCATGTAGCTGAAGAACGAGTTCTTGATGAACACCTTGTATTCATCTCGCTCGAAGCCTGCATTCTCGTCGGCTACGACTTTCTTGTAGGTGTTCGAGTTAGATCCGGACGGCGTATAGACGGCGTAGGTCGATAGGTTGGTCGGAGATCGCGTCGTCTCGATCGCGTTCAGTTTGATGTCGGCCGACCACTTCGAATTGTAGTAGAACGAAGCCAGATTTGCGTCTGGCTCCGTTACAGGGTTGATGCTGCCTTTGGTGATCTTCACGCTGGCGACTCCTTGGCTATCCAGTCCAATAAGCGTTCTTGTCATGAGCTGATGACTATCGTTCCTGCCGTGATGTTGATCTGCATTTTGCCGTTCGGGCTTGTGATGAGACCGGCATTGACCGTTCCGATATTGGCGACCTGGAGTTTCAGGATGCCGCCTTCGAAGACGAGCGGATAGACAGAGGTTCCACCGCCGTTGTCGACAACGAACTGATCCGCCTGCACCGCCATTCGGCTCTTCTGCGTGCCGCCATCGGTATAGATCTCGATGAAGAAGCCGCTCTGGCGAAACGCCGAAGATGTTCCGGCCTTCAGCATCACCGCGAACCGGGCATCCACACCAGAAGGCGCACTGACCGCTTGAAACTGCACAAGCCCCTCGGCGAACCTGCCATCGACATCTGCACGAACGCCAGTGATCGTCGAGGCAAGCGCGCTGTCGCCGGTGGCCCGCGCGGTCTCTTCTGTCGCGATCCGAGCAAGCGCGCCGGCAATCCCCGCCGAGACGACCGTGATCTGCTGCGCAAGTGCTTCCTGATCGGTGATGCGGACGCGCCGCTCCTGGCTGATCTCGGCAAAGGCCTTGCCAACTTCGGCCCGGATCTTCTGCCGATCAACCTGACCGACCGCACCTTCCAGCGAGAACGAGGTCGTGATGTCCTCGATGCGCTGCCAGAACTCGTCTTGCGCTGCCTGCAGCTCTTCGAACCGGTTGCGGATATCGTCACGGACCTGCCCAAGGCCAACCGTCACATCATCCATACCGGCATCGAGCGACGTGACCATGATCGGCGCCGACCAGTTGGTGGTCCGGTCTGCAATGAGCTTGTGCCGGAAGACATAGTCGGTAAGCCCAAGAATGCCCTCTTGGAAGAACGCAATCGTCTCGTCCGGCTCAATCTGCCGGCGGAACTTGTTGGCCGGTTCCGTGGCAATCCACCACTCGAACGAGATCGAGCGGACAGTCACGTCGTCTATCGCGGCCCACGAGGAGCGGAAAGCGGGATAGGCGCGGCCATCAGCGCCAGAGGCGATGACGGGGAGGACCGCCCAGTCCTGAAGCTCATTCAGATAGACCGGATCGCCGTTCGGGATAGGCACGACAGGAGCAACAAGGCCAGCCTTTGCATAGATGGCCGCATCACGCTCCTGCAGGGACAAGACAACATTGCGAGGTCCGTCGCTCGACAGCGCCTGGATAGAGCGGGACTGCACCATGTAGATCCGGTTGCCGTAGCGCGCCGAGTTCCAGCGGACCCAGTCACCGACCTTGATTGTCTGAAAGCGAGGGCGGAGAACGATGTCGGCCGTCGCCTCGTAACGGTTCTCATTGTAGTAGATCGACGCCAGCTGGTTGGCCTGACGCTTGCTGCGCACGGTGTCGAAGTTGATCTGGACATCACGTGTGCGGCGGTCAATCGCAACCTGTGTCGGATCGCTCTGGGTGTCGTACCCCACCGGCGACCACAGATTGCCCGGATCCAGATATGTGCCGGAAACGGAGTTGGTGAGATCAGCCATCGAGCGGCGACGCTGGAAGCGGACCGGCTCTGTCTTGATGAGGTCGTCATCGGTGAACGTCTCGACAATCGGCTGAACCGAACCGATCAGCGGCCACGATCCTTCGACGCTGTCGATCACGATACCCCCGCAAGAGGTCATCATAGCGTCGATGTTGTCGCCGTGGTCGACGTCGGCATCAAGGATGATAGAGCACCTATAGCGCGGCTCACCGTCGACGATCTCGTCGCAGATGTTCATGGCTGTAAAAACCCGATCGAGCGGCAGATCCGATGCGGCCATGTCCATGCCGAGGAACAGATCACCGTTCCAGGAGAAGCCGCGGCGGTAATTGTATTCCTGCACGATCGGGTTTTCGGAGAACTCATAGGTGGCGTACTGCCCCCACCGATGAGCACCGGAGCCGCCGACCGTGCTGTCCTTGCGCGGGTCATAGAGGCGAGCTCCGCGGATCTCGAAGAAGAATTCCGGGAACTGCGACAGCTTCTCCTGGCTGTAGGTCATACGAACGATGAGGTAGCAGATGCCGCTACCGACATTGTCACCATCCCAGCGGCCAGAAGGATTGCTGTTGTTGACCAGTCCGTCGTCCACGGCGGTCTGCGTACCGTTGTAAAAGACGAACGTCATTCGGCCGGCATAGTCGCCAGAGGTCACCGTGTAATTCTTGCCGTCCTCGCTCTCAATCTGCAGCCGCTTGCCGCCGGCCCAGATTTTCGACAGACCGTCGCAGGGATAGTCTGACAGAACATAGACCTGTTCGAGGTACTTGTTCGACTTCCCGTACGTGTTCACATAGACGTCGTGACCGGCCATTCCGACCAGACCGCAAACGGCCTTGCGGCTGACGTTCTCGCCATATTCCTTGTCGAACTGCGTGCCGGACGACTGCTTTGCCGCTTTCTTCGCCCGCGCTGCCTGGATCTTTGCGGCGACGAAATTCAGGCCGATACCGGCGGCAGCTGTGGCGAGGCCTATACCGACCGAGCCAAGGCCTATCGCTGCGCCGATCGCGCCGATTGCAGCAGAGATGAATGGCATTTATCGAACCTTATAAGCCCTGGCGACGGCAGTGACCGGCAGGAACTGGATGTCGTACCCGGTCGTGACCTCAACGCGCTTGCCAGCGATACGGTCGACGTGGCCATAGATCGTGCGTACCGCAAATCCGATCGAGGTAAAGACGCCGCAGGAAACGCTGCCGTCTCGCTCGATCACACCCACATCGCCGCGCTGCGCCAATGCTGGCGGCATCGGCTCTCCCAGCGCTTCGGCAAGTGCTTCCTCGACCGTCGCTTTGAAGCCAGCCTTGCGGAAAACCTTGTAGCCTTCAGCCTCGGTTGTGTAGCTCTGGAGATGCGGAAGTATCCGCTCACCGGTCACCGCCTCGATCGCGTCCATCGCCATGATCCAGCAATCGGACTTTCCCCATTCTCCGGGCACAGCCTGATGCTTCGCCACAACGTCGTTGAGGCGTTCTTCCCAGTCAGCATGTCGTGTCATGTCAGGTCTTCCCGGCCTTCCGTCCCCAGAACACTTCCTCACGCCCTGCCTTGGCGGCATGAGCAAAGATTTTGTCATTGGCTGATCGGCGGCGTTGATCAGCGACCGAACGGTATCGGCCGTTCTTTCGGCTGTAGTCGAGCTGTCTGCCTTCGCATTGAGCTGTGAGCCTGAAACCGGAGTCAGGATCGGTCTCGTGGTGAATGACATCGAGATAACCGCGAGCGACCGTCTCGACCTGCACCAGCTCGCCCGTATCAGGATGGAAATGCGCATCCATCACGACCACAGGCCTGTCGCGATAGTCTTCTTCTTCGATTTGGATAAGGATCTCGGGCGTCAGCCCGTCATCAGAGCTTTCTGCCAGCGTCAACGTAAAGTTTCCGTCAGCCGATGTGCCAGACCCGCCGCCAAGGTCTGATACCTCAATAAGACCAAAAGGCTGGTATGTGACTCCGGCGTAGGTCAGTGGCTCGGCGCGCGCTATGAACCCATAAACACCAGATCCGAACTGAAAGCGCAGCATTTGGCGCGTGCTGATTCGCCCCTCGTCGTAGAGGGCTTTGACCTCACTCGATAGCGTCATCTAAGAACCTGATAACCTTCAAAGGTGATCGACGTCGGGTTCGCCACCACCTGATGCGACCATGTCGAGTGGTCCATGACAAACACTGCCCGAGGCCGCCACAGACGGGCAGAAGCCCCAACTGTGAATGTTGCCGTATGCAGAAATGGGGCGACCGTGAGGGACAGCGCCCCGCCCGACGAGGCGGTAGCTGCAGCCAAAATTTCATAGATAGCGGTGGCGCCATTCTGGGATAATTCTACCCTATCCCCGATAGAGGCCTTGTAGCCGGACGGGATGCCGGCCAAGACCAGGGCGCCAGAGCTGCCAAGAGAGCTTACGGAGCCGCTGCCAGACCAGCCACTGGCTATGTTCGATGGAGACTTTGCGCCTTGATAGGCAAGTGGCGCGGGTTGCCCAAGGTCCGAGGCCCGGAAGCGGTTTAGCCCGCCCCGAAGCGACAGCTTCCAAGCGTGCCACACTTGCCGATCAGCCCTATCAACGGGCGCCGTCTCAATTTTTACTCGCCACGTTCGGTCATATACCTCGCTCAGATTGAAGGCCATCCCGCGGTTGAACGGCGATGATGTCACCCCTTCCGAAAGGGAAAAAGTGCTCTCGACAAGATCCAATGCAGGCATGTCTATGATCGCCATCAGATGGCTCTCCGCTTCTGAGCATCTTTGACGATCTGGACGACGCGTCCCGGCAACTCGGCGTCACGCTTAGCGGCCCACCTGCGCATCTCTGAGTCCGTATCGGCGTTGCCGCTGGCCTGAATTGTGGTTCGGGCGTCAATGGTGATCGGCGCTGCACCAGCAGCCGCGTTGCTGTTCGCCGGCACGACCGGGGACACATGACCACCGCTGGCATAGCCCTTGGCGCGCTTATGCATGCCCTCAAGGTTCTTCACGCCTATCCGGTCGGTAGCCTTTTTGGAGAAGACATATTCGCCACCGTGGACAATTCCTGCGGCAACATGAGCAGCAGCATTTCCGGTATAACCACCGTCAGAGAAAGGACGCGGTGTAGGAACAGGACCAACGGATGGGAGGGCTGCGAAGCCACCAGATCCGCCACCAAACAGACTTCCGATGAAGCCGAAGATACCGCCACCACTGCTGCCGCCCGCTGCGCCGTTGACCTGGAAGATGGCATCCATGACTTGGTTAAGAAGGCGGTCAGTGATTCGATCAAGGACGCTTAGCGCGGCATTTCCGAAGGCTTTCCAAAAGCCTTCACCGCTACGCAGGCCCTGCCTGAGTTCGTTGACGAAGCCAGATGTCGTTGATTTCAGAAAGTTGGTGTATTCTTGAGCTTTCTTCGTCTCTTCCGTCAGGCGGGCCTGTGCAGCAGTGGCCGTGGCAAGCGCCGTGGCGGTCTGCTGGATTTGGGCATTCAGTTCAGGTGTGATAGCCTTCTTGTCACGTTCGGCGGCAGCAAGTAGATCAGCCTCGGCGCGCGCCTTGGCAACAGCGAAACCATAATCATTTACCGAAGGGTTTAGGAGGGCTTGGGCTGCCGTCTCTGCCTGGATGGCTTTCGTCCGTTCTTGGGACGAGCGGATGGCATTCTCGTAGTTCTCATTGGCTGCGGAACGTCTCCCGCCAGAGATCTTCGGCAGACCTTCCAGTTCTATCAGCGGTCGGCGGCCAGGAGTAGGTCCTGTTTCGGGGGTCATGAACCCGCCGTTCTGTATGTTTCCGTCACCCGACCCGATATTTCCGACGCCTCGCCATGTCGCCGGATTGTTTAGCGCGGCGTTCGTAGCCGCCGTCGCCCCGGCCGCTTCTTGTCGGATGGCGGCCATAGCATTAGCCGCGTTCATCAAAATCGGTAAAATCGATTGGAACGCATTGCCGAATGCAACAACCTCAGGCTGTCCTGACGTAAGCGCATTGCGTAGGGCGTTTTGCGCGTTCGAAACGTCGATTGATGTGGCGTTCCCTTCGGCGAGCTTAGCCACGAGCGACTGAAATGCCGAGGTCATTTCGTTGGCGTACTGCGCAGTATCCGGACGAGCATTTAGAACGGCGATCATTCGCTCATACTCTGATGAAACAGATGCTATGGCATTTTGTGCGTCAGCGAACTGCGCCTTCGCCACGATGTCGCCAGCTTGCAGCCTATCATTTGCAGCCTTTACCCGGTCTAACTCATCAGCGTAGGCCTTGATCAATGGAGTTGCCGCTCCCCACTTCTCGGCTACTGCTGACACGAGTTGCCCTTGTTTTTCGAGGGAAAGATTTGTCTCTTCGCTAGATGAAAACCACGAGGTGAGAGACTGAACAGCAACAGCCGCCAGAGTGGTCAGCCCAACCGACAACAGCGTCACCGGCGAGAGCATTCCGACGAAAGCCGCACCCAACGACCGCGCAAAGCCTCCCCCGCTGGCCATAGCAACCTGAGCAATTTGCAGGCCCTGCTGCATACCAATGAGGCCCGCACTCATACCTCCGGCCGCCGTAGTGACGATATCGAAACCCTGCGCTGCAAGGTTTGCCGTGTCCGCTGTAGTCCTGCCGTTTTGGTTGGCTGCCTGCGACTGCACCCTTAGGGCTGCTGCGCTTCTTGTAGCGGCCGAAGTTTGAGCATTAAGCGCAGCTGTATGGGCGGTGGTCGCATTCGCAGCCTGTGATGCCATTCTCCCTGCCGCACTGGTTGCCGGGCCGAGCCCCTCGACAGCGGTCTCAGCGCGCTTCGCTGCGCCCGAAAGTTTATCCAGCTTGGAAGCTGCCTGATCAACATCGGCAGCCTGGACTTCGATCCCCAAGGTAGCGAGTTCAGCCACTAGACATTTCCTTTGGTTTGGATAGCGTCGCTCAACCTAAGGGAGACAACGATGAAATCATTACTTGCCGCTGCGGTCGCATTATTCGCAGCTTCTGCCGCAAATGCTCAAGACAATGCATGCGCCAAAATCGAGGGCGACCTAGACCGGCTTGCTTGTTACGATAAGGAGTCCGGAAGAACACCGACGGTGAAGGCTGAAACGGAGACCCCTCCTGCAGGGAAATGGGAGGCGTATTCTCAGTCGTCTAAGATGACCGATCAGACTTCTTACTTTCTGTCCGTTGAATCGACAGAGGTCATCAATTGCGGATGGAACCAGGGCGCTAAAATTACGCTTCAGGTCAGGTGCCACGAGGGCACTACGTCTCTCATCTTCGTTACGAACTGCCACATGACCTCAAGCGAATATAACAGTTACGGAGACGTGGAATACCGCATCGACTCCGAAAAGGCGAAGACGATGAGCGCCAGCGCCTCGACCAACAATCGGTCTCTAGGCCTATGGTCTGGAGGAAAATCAATTCCGGTCATAAAGCAGATGCTTGGGAAAGGTCAGCTTGTTGCCCGGATGACGCCTTACAGTGAAAGCCCATTCACCGCTACTTTCGACATTGCAGGTCTTGCGGAGGCGATCAAACCACTCAGGAGTGAGTGCAAGTGGTAAGCATCGGGCAACGCCCTACCGCGGCACCACCCGACGAGCCCTCGCCGCCCCGCGTATAGCGGCCTTTTGATCTTCCAAGTCCGCCGGTGGCTTTTGGCCCCCGGCCTTATTGAATACAGAGAGCGCTGCTTGATCCATTCTTCTCAGCACCGATACTTCCCAAGGCGCGATGCTTGCCCCCGTCAGCCTGCAGAAGCTCTCTATCTCTCGATAACTGATAGGGTTTGCCGAGAAACCAACCTGCCTAGTGTTGTGTAGTTCAACGAACCATTCCCATACATAGACAAGGTCATCGGCTAGCTCCGGCTCCGGCGCGTTCCGACGCCGGGGCAGGAAGTAAGCCCTCGCGTAGTCGATCAGCTCTTCTGCGAGGGCGTCATAAAACGGGCGTCCTCATCGGCGCGCGTATCGATCTGCTCAGCGATGAAAAAGAACTTCGGCTGGCTTATGATCGCCATCACGCTCTCAGGCGTGGCAGGAACGTCCTTTCCGTCGTTCTTCATGTTCCAGTATGCGACGGCGGCAGCGACAATCTCGTTGGTCTTTTCCTCGACCTCCTCGACCGTGCCGGCACGCTTCGGGTTTTTCTTGTTGGCAAGGATCGCGGCGTTGCCAAGCCGGCGCTGGACCCGCTTCACAGTCTCCGATCGGTAAGAACGGACCCCAACGACCAGACCTAGCGGCTGGCCCGTTACAGGATGCATGATTTCCAGTTCGGAGACCTGATCGAAATCGAAGGTATCGAACTGAGCAAGATCGAATGACATTGGCGCTCCTTACGGCGTGAGGTCTGCCGGCTCGACGGTGAGGACGGCGGTGTTGATCCCGATCGAGAAGGTACGACGGAGGACGTTATCACCCTGCCCGACCTGCTTGCGTGCCGACATAACCAACCCGCGGAAGTAGTCCACGCTGTTGGAAAAATCAGCATTCGGAGCATCTTCGTACTCGACCTTGAAGTTGTAGAGGAACTTCGTCTGCTCGGCAGCGCGAATAGCCAACTGACCAGCGTCCTGCGGGTCGTCGCCGACGACGAGAGAGACGGTGCCAGCGTCACGAGCACCCTTAAGATGGCGAACGCGGCCGTCGCCGAGCGACTGGAAGGTGACGTCGGAGGATTCATCGCCGATTTCGCCGCCATCCTCGACCTCGCCAATCTCTACCCAGGTCAGGGCTTCAAAGTCATCGATCGCTCCAGCGTCGGTGGTGTAGTCAATGGCGGTGGTGCCGCCGATGAACCAGCGGGTGCCGGTTGCGGTTGTGATCGCCATTGGCGTTCTCCTCGTTAGGGTGCGTAAGTTTCGTATTCGATGGTGACAGGTATGCTGAACCACCCGTCGCGAGGCGGCTGGGGGATGCCATACGGCTTCCGGTAGATCTTCACTGCTATGCCGCTCTCGAAAAGCTTAAAGCCCAGCGGGAAGTGCTCGATGATCTGGTCGGCTTTCTCAAGCACCGTATTTATGCCTGTGGTCACCCTGCTGTTCATGTGCAGCGAGACCTGAAAGATGCCCCGATGCTGCTGGCTGCCGCTTCTTGCCAATGTTCGGGTGTTGGTCCGGTTAGGCAGGAAGGTGACTTCCAGATAAGCATTTGGCAGCTGCTGTCCTGACTCCGGGAAAGCTATGTTCGGCCAAGCGATGGGCAGCATCGGAGAGAACACAAGTGTCCGCAACCGATCGGACAGAGCCCGAAAGATGTTGGCTTCCACGCCAGACGGCATTGGTGTATCCCTTCAACATGTCCGAAAAGCCGCCGCTCACAGACATCGAAGTCTATGATCTGATCCATCAGCTATGGCTGAGGCTGGCAGCGGAAACTGGCGCGACCGACTACGGCAAAAACACGCTGCGAGCCGCCAAGCTTGCTTTGTTCGTCCTCAACGCCTCGATGGTGAAGCGAGAAGAGGATCAGGCTACAGAAGCCCAAACGCCTTCCCTACCCTCTGAGCATTCCGATTGACGTGGCTCTGCCAGTTCTGAACGGCGCTGCGCAAGAATGCGTCTGGCGGCTGCCCTCTGGCTCCATACTCGCGGGCGGCGGCATACGCCGCGGTATACCCGATATAGATCGTGTCATTCAGATCGGCGCCAAGGATGACAGCCTCGATCGTTCCATAGTCGAAAGCGTAGATCTGCCCTTCGACCGGATGAGCCGCCGGGTTGATCCGTGGCATGGCTGAGGTCGATGCCATCAGCGATGACCAGAGAAATCCCGTATCATAACGCATCCGCCCGCCCTCGCGGGTCAGCGTCTGCATTTCTCGCACAGTATCCTGCGTGCTTTCGTTCCTGACAGCCTCAATCGCTTCTGGCACTTTTTCGGCCCATGAGGCGACCTGCGCAGAAAACGACAGCCTTGCCATCAGGCAGCTTGCCTTGCGCGATATCGGCGAAGACCGGCGGCGATATAGTCAATCCGGTATTCCAACCGGCATTTGCAGCCGATCTTATGGCGGGCCGGGATGCCGGGAGCATGCGGATGCATGATAAGCGTGCCATCAGCTGCCACGAATGGCTGATCGAGCGGCACGCCTTCTGCCTTGTACCGTGCCGCCATCTCGACGTGTTGCAGGCGCGGATGCTCAGACCCGGAATGCATCCAGTGTTTCGTGACGTCATGCATCTGGATCTTGCCGCTCTCGATTTGCTGGCGAATTGCCACGTCACGAGCGCCAAACAGGGCGGTTCTGGTTTCCTCCAAAGCGATTGTGTCGCCACGAAGCTTCAGGTTCTTGTCCCAGAGCCTGGCTGTGATCCGGTCAACCATATCGGTCGGGACCGGCCTACCCTCTCGGATTGCCTTACTCACCGTGCGGTCAAAGCGACGATCTCGTGTCTTGAGGGTGAGATAGCCCTGCATGCCTTCGACATCGCCAGCCAGCAGCATGTTGCGGTATTTTTCCACCAACTCCACCTGACGCGATGTCAGGCCGATGACTCCACCTTCCCTTCGACCTGTGACACGAGATAAGCGGCCAACCACTTCCAGTGCCGTCTGCCGTGGGTTTTGCCCGCGCTGCAACCCTGCATCAAAGGCGACGCGAAGCGCCTCCCGCTGGTCTTCCGTGACCCGAGTGACCAGTTCCGACGAGATGGTTCGCAGCATGGTTTCAGCCAGGACATTGCGAACGCCGAACTGAAAAAGTAGCCTGTTGCCTGCCGGGTCGATAAGCTGAGGAAGGCTCTGCACCATATTGACGCCGCCAGCGTTGAAAGCCTCTTGCAAGGCGATCTCCAAAGCCGTGAAAGCCTCCGGCTCGATCTGGATGGCGCGAACAGCCGCATCAATATCACCGCGCTCCAGAGCCTCGACAACCGTATTCAGAACCACGCCGGAACGGATCGCGTCGATGCACTCGCGGAACGCCGCAGCGACACGAGGCTCAAACCGTTCGAGCAGGTCCTCGTAGGTCATACGGCAGGCGCGCTCGCCTTGGCGATCTGCTTCTCAGCAGTCTTGGTGGCGCCCTTGACCATGCCCTGCAGCTCAAGGGCTGCTGCCTTGAGAGGAGGAAGCATGGGAGTGTCGCCTATCTTGTAGCGCTCGAATGCGATCAGCACTTCAACCTTTACGTATTTCGAACGCGGGTTCGGCTTGTCTGCCATTATGCAATCCTCGCTTGGCAAATGTGCACGACAGGCGTTGCCCCGTCATACAGGTTGGGATCAGAATTGATGATGCGGTAGGTCTTGCCGTTGACGCTGGCGTAGTCACCGGGCGTCGGGGTGATCGCCAGACCCACGGCGGAAATGTAGAGCTGCACGTCACCCACAAGGATAACCGAACCATCGATCTCGCGGGCCTGATATGCCATCGGCACCAGCTTGGCCGGGTAAACGTCTTCGTCAGGGTCTCCACCCACGTTCGGGTCGGGAGGCGTGATGCGCGTCACCGCGCCCTGCTGGCCGAACTCAGTGATAAGCTCGTCGGCTACGGCCTGCATCTCTGCATAGTCGAAAGTAGCCATGGGTCAGACCACCAGAACGCCGGGGATGACCGGCTGCATGAACTGCCAGAGCAGATCCTCGATGATCGTCACTACCGGAGTGGCTAGCTTCACGAGGTCATCGATATCGGTGGCGCTGGAACTGGTGTATTCGATTTCCAGCTGACCGACCTTTTTCCTCTTCGCCATAGATGAGCCGGTTACGACTGGGCTCAATATCCCCGGCTTGCCGAACTCCAGCCAAGCAGCTTCGAATGATGCGTTGGCGATTGCCGCCGGCACAACGCCATTCGGAATTGCTTGTCCATAGTAGGTGGTGGCGCCATCGCGGCCCCACGCATGCGCTTGCTCATAGCCCCCAGAGCGAACACCCGAAAACTTGGCCTCATAACGATCGATCACCGATGCGCCACGGTTCCATGCTGCTGCTACCTTCACCGGGTCGGCATCGTTGGGGAGGACATAGCCGGCTTCGGTCCAATACGCTTTCATTGCGTCTACTGTCAGATATCCGGCCATGGTCTGGTTACTCCGCCAGCTTTGCGTCGATCTTCGCCTGAAGCTCTTCGGCGTTCCACCCATGATAGGCGCGCTTGCCGTAAAGATCCTGATATTCAGATCGCAGCGTCGTCAGTTCTTCGCTCTGTTCAGCAGGCTTCGAACCGCCCTTCTTTCCGTCCCCGTCATGGTCGAGTGGGTCAACCTTTGACGGTTCTTCGAGTATTTCGACAGCACCGCTGACCTTGAGGATTTCCAGATACTCATCGGTAAAGTCCGCTGTTACCTCACCAAGAGCCGGAAGACGGGCAAATCCGTCTACGGTCTGAAGGTCATAGGGGCTTGGCGTGAGGTTCTTGACAGTTACCATTTGGAAATCCTCGCATTGAATTTGGCGGGCGGCACGGATGCCGCCCGCTTCGCCTTGGAAGGCGGGCTTATGCCGGCGGCTGGGAGATGCCGTCGAGATAGCGGATCGCCTGCGTTGTCAGCATTTCGACGCCGCCAGTGCGGAAGATGCCAGGCACCTGCCAGTTGAGCGGGCCGTCCTGGTAGACCGGCAGGAACCGGTGAGGCATCGGGAGGTGCAGCTTCACGAAGTTCTCGTCATTCTTGTAGACGACCATGCGGCCCGTACCGGCAACACCCGAAGCCGTAGCAGCCGTGCTGAGTTCTCGAACCGAAAGGATCGTGAGCGGGCGGCCGGTTGTCAGGGTGTAGAGGTTGGTACGCATGACGAACGAGAGGATCGTCTCCATCGTCGTCGCGCTGTACGGCGTGGCTGCGATGTAGTTCAGGGCTTCGTCCGGCAGGTAGATGGTGTCGGCAAGCTCGACCTTGAACGTCGCAAGGCTGATGCCCTGGATGCCGAGGTTAATGTCTCGAACGATCTGCGCCGGGGTCTTGGTGCCGACGCCGGCAGCATTGACCCAGAACGTCACCGAGCCTGTGCCGTCAGCCGGGACGGCGGCAGCATTGACGCCGGGATAGTTCGTGATGCCGCCGAGGCCCTTTTCAGACGATCCGAACAGGGTCAAGTCGTACATGAACTTGGTGTATGCCAGACGGGCCGCTTTCGCCTTGCGGTTCGGCAGAGTGCCGCCCGGGACGTTGATTACGGCGTTGACCTCCTGGATGTTGTACTGGTAGCCGATGGCCGCCAGATGGAAGGTCTTGAGCTGGAAATCCTGGTTGACGTCAGCGAGCGGGATGTCTTTCGCGGCTCCGCTCTGCCAGTTGGCCTGACCGCTCATGTCCGAGAGGTAGGTCATGATGCCCGGCGCCCACGGGTCGCCTTCGGTTTCCACGTAGATCAGGCGGCTGAAATCCCAATCGGGATACCGCTGCTCGTAGACGGTGGTGTTGATGCGGTAGGCCTGCGCGGTAACGAAGGCGAGCGCCTGCGTTGCGTCCGCGATCAGGACCGGGCCGCCGTTGTGTCCGATGTTCATGTGTGGCGCTCCTTATGCCGAGACAGACGGGACAGGGCGACGGTAGCGGACGATGCCGACCTGGCCCGAGGAACCGGCTTCATCGAACTGAGCGCCGGGGATGGTGAGGACGGTTCCCGATGCGGCCGCACCGGTCCAGACCTTGTTGGTGATGTCGAAGCGAGCCTGAGCGCCCTTCGTCACGTTGGCGCCGAGCAAGACGCCGATCACGCCGATTTCGCAGACGGGGACGTTGTCGTACTGAGCATAAGCGTCACCCGGACGCGGCAGGGTCGCGTCAGCCTCGGTGATACCGAGGATGTTCTGGCCGGTGGCAGAGAGCGGCACGACGGTGTGCTTGCCCGTGCCGGCGACGGCAGGCTGTCCGAAGCCGAGGGCCGTCGAGCCTTCGAGCGAGCGGGTGATGGTGTTCCACTCTTCCATGTTGGCGCGACGGCCAACTGCAAAAGCGGTGAGGTTGTTGCTGTAACCGATAGGCATGGATCAGGCCTCCTTCTTGTAGCGCCAGGCGTTCAGGTCCGACACGCTGTCGGACCAAGCCTTGTTTTCGGAGCCGGCAGCATCGAGGTTCTGCTTGATGCCGTCAGAGAGCACGCGGGCGAACTGGTCGATCGGCTTGGCATCTTTGGAAATAGCCTTGAACATGCCAGCGACTTCGGCGTCGGAGGCGTCCTTGACCATGTCCGCGCCGAGCTTAGAGGTGACGGCTGCGCGGCGGAGATCTGCATCGGTCCCCTTGATCTCGATCTTGCTGTCGATCAGCTTGACAGTCTCGACGAGAGCCGAACGGTCGGCGACAAGCTTGTCGATGTCTTCCGGCTTAAGGGCGGCGTCCTGCGCCTTTTTCAGATCGACTTTGAGAGAGCCGATCTCGGTGTCCTTGGCAACGAGTGCGGCTTTGCTTTCGCCGGCTGCGGTCTGCAGGTCGGTGATCTGCTTGTTGAGGCTGTCAATCGCGCGCTGCACGATCTGAGCGTCCTTATCGGCCAACTCAACCGAGAGGCCGTCAACCATGAGGGTTCGGTTCGTCATTGACCGATTTCCTTTCCCATCTTCGAGGGTGACAGGGCTTGCGCCCCACTTATCCGCACCGTCGCCGATGCGAAGCTCTTCGCCGCCGCGCGCCTTGTCGACGATCGCAACGTGGTTCATCTTGAAGTCCGACATGATGGCGTCGAAGGCCTCGCCAGATGGCGACACTCCGTCCTGAATGGTGATCTCCGCGGCGTAGCCCATCGAAAGCTCGCGTTTGCCTTCCTCAACCGACTTGATGGCCCTTGCATCGCGCAGCATCATCGGGACACGGACGAATTCACCATCGCGGAGAACATCATCGCCCACCTCACCGACGGCGAGATCCTTCCACGTGTCAGCCGAGACGCCGTTTGTCGGGTGATTGATCGTCACCGGGACGCCAGCATAGCTTGCAATGGCGTCCTTCTTGAACACCTCGCTCTCTGGCCGGTACACGCGAACCGTGGCCCTATCCTTCATCCCGACTTCTGAACCGAGATAGATCTGGACATTGCCGGCGCGTGCTACGCGGGCCGATACCACGCCATAGCCGTCCTGCGTCCGACGGATCGCACCGTCGAGCGTCAGCTTATCGGTGAATTGCATGGTCATTGCCTCATAGAAAAAGCCGCCCGGAGGCGGCCTGTGTGGCGGTCAGTTGATGTCAGGGCGCTGGGTTACCGGATCAGCGACAGTAGCTCCGGCCCCTTATTCCTGGCGATGAGCTGCCGCCCAAAGAACTGCAGGTGCAAACCGTCACCGGAAAGAAGGCCGGCGTTCGAAAGTGCACGGCTAGAAACGTTCGGCTTCGGATAGGTACCAGAACCATTGAACTGACGATTGAGGCGATAGGTGCCAACGCCGCCAGCCGTGCCGGTCAATTGCTCGACAATCCATGTTGAGGCAAGCACTGCACCTTGAACGGGCTGAGCCGGGTCAACCACGGCATCCCCAACGCTAAGGGTACCCGAAGACACCGCCGAGACGGTCAACGTGCTGCCGGCGATCGCACCGGTAAACAGGCAGGGGGTGCGGCTAGCTGCTGATGGGTCGCGGCTGACCGGGTACTTCCCTTCGCGGAACGGATCGATGCCGTCGGCGGCATCCCAGCAGAAGTCTTCGCCGGCAATACCTGCGCGGACCGCGTCGTTGAGCACGAAAATACGCTGCTGCGCCACGCCCTGGGTCTGTCCCGATTTCGTGAGCATGATGTCGGAGGTGGTGACATAGGGGTAAAGCGTACTGCCGATGACGACCAGATCAGGCCGGGCTGCCTTCAGGGCAGCTGCGAACGTGGCTCGGGCGGCTATGACCACCGACGCCGCGAGCGAAGGCACGTCGTTGACCCCGTACTCGTTGAATGCGTGCGTCCAGTAGCCCGCGGCAATCAGCTGATTGAGGAAGGTGTGCGTCCCGGCATTCCAGTTGCTCAGCAAGGTGCCGGACATGGCGTGGTTGGTAACGCCCATGACCTTGCAAAGGATACTGCTGATCAAGCCAGTGTCGAGAGTAGCATCGGAGATGTAGTCCCCGACCTCGCGGCTTGTGCCAAACACGATACCTGACGGACGGCGCGTCTGCGCGGCGATAACGAGCGGGAAAAGAGAGATGCCGTTCGCGAACGAGATCGTGCCACTGGTAGTCTTGTCGTTGTCGGTGGTCCCAATCTCCATGCCTTCCTGCGGGGCCGATCCATAGGCGCTATCAACGCCTCCGGAAACCTGCGTCCATAGGATGCCATTCGGGTTACGCTGGGCAACACGCGGCATAATCATCGAATTTTCGGGCAATGGGTTGTTCAGCGGGAAAGTGAACGTCACGTTTCCTGGCGCTGCGGAGAGATAATCGCCGCCGGCATTTTGCTCCGATAGAATGATGGAATTGTCGGGCATCTTGAGCCCAAGCTTGAAATCGCTGGCCCCAAACGTCTGCTCGGTCGTGCCGTTCATCCGATAGTTCGGATAAGTGATTTCAAGCGTCCCGCTGATTTTCTCGCGGACAAAATGCGCCGTCGTGGTCATGCCTCTGGTCAGGGCACCGTTCTGGTTGGTTGCTGGCATGCAGCGCCCGGCAACCTGACGCAGACCGGCCGATCGCGGCGAGAGAAGCTGAACATCAGCCATTATGCGGCCCTCTTAAGTTCAATGACGCGATTGCCGCTTTCGACAACCTGATTTCCATTTTCAACGACCAAAGCCCACTCGTAGCCAGAAGGTGCTGGATAAGGCGGGTCTATTGGTGCCACCCCCCCACTCACGGGTATCGTATCCACCCACTGACCAGCCGAATTGAGAGCCGCCTTGCCTGTCACGAACCGGACCGGGACACCTACTTCGCTCTCCTCTACAACGATGGCATCGACCGGTCGGCCCGCTATGTCTGTCTCACCGGCCACAGCTTGGCGCACTGGCAGCGATTCCACGGTCTGCCCGGCGCTGTTTGTAGTGATGACTGCTGTGACGGTCTTGATGAGCATCAGTCTTCTCGAAGCTCCTCGAAGATTTCCGGACCCAGCACGATCTTACCTTGATAGGGCTCGACCTCGGAAAGATCGACATCGCCGCCGATCTGGATTGAAATGTGCGGCTGATATTCCGGGTGATCCCAGGATGCTCCGTTCTCGATGATCTCGCGGTGACGCCAAACCAGCTCGGGAGCGGTGATCAGCAGAACCTTGTATTTACCATCGGTTCCGAAGGCGTCGACCTGACGCGGCCCACCGGCTCCAATCTCAAGACGTTCTGCCCAGCTAGTGCCAACCTTGAACCAGTCGACCGGCTGGCGCGAGTAAGCGATGGTGACGTGGAGATCCGGCACGATGTCCGTGAACCCCTGCTCTGTCGCCCACCGGACGATGTCAGCGCGGTTGATGACGTCGCGTCGGACATAGAGCGTCCGCGGCGCGGCATCGTTCGCTGCGGCCTGCATGCGGGTCACGTTCGTGTTCGCTGCCTGTGCGGCGGCTGCGGCGGCGATCTCATCTTCGGATGGCTCTTGCTCGCCGATCTCTCCGAACTCATCAACGGCGGCAGCAAGGCCCGGCAGGTTGCCGTCTTCCTCGATGCGCGAGATCAGTGCCTTTGATACGGCATCGCGAACGATGATCTCCTGACCGGTTCCCGATCCGACAAGCTGGCGAGCGCCATCGGCATAGAGCTTGAAGACCTCTGCCCGCTCCTTCTCTGTCTGGCTGTAGAGCGGCGACCACTCGTAATAGATAGCGGGGTCACGCTTGCCGGTGGCCGAACGGATAGCGCACTCATCGAAGCGCCAGAGCGCCGGTGAAAGCTTGTTGCGCTGTCCCGCGCCGATCCCGTCGTAATAGTTCTTGATCGTCGTTTCGCCGTTCGAACCGAGACCGCTTGGCGCGTCCTGGAGGAAGCGGACCAACGGGATATCAGCCGACCCTGCCGCCACGGTCATGAACTGGCGCAGCAACTCGGGAAACTGCCCGAACTGGATCGTCTTCTGCTCCCAGCGCTCACCCTTGGCATTTTCTCCATCGCCTCCGTTGCCCTCGAGCAGAAGCATATTGAACATGCTCTTGAGGGTATTGGCGTAGGTGAAGCGCTCGGTGAGCTGCTGGGTTGTCTTCGGGTTCTTCAGATATTCCGACAGGTTCGGAACATAAAGGACGTCTGTCTTTGCCTCCTGGATCAGAGACGCCGTGTGTTCTTGAGACGATGCGGCGTTCTGGATGGCATCATAGACCACCTGCAGGATGCTATCGCCCCAGACTTCATCGCCAGAAAGCGACTTGTCGAGGATCGGCGCCCCTATGAAGCGGATGACCCGCGACGGGTGGATCCGCACCATCTGCCCGCTTTTGTTGCTGACCTCCCACATCGTGGGCTCGCCATAGTATGGCGATGTGATATCTCGGTTGATGTCGGTGTAGCTAACCTGATCGCGACCAAGGACATGGACGTATTTCAGCGCATCCTTGCCGACCTTCTCGAGGATCAGCTCATCTTCCGGCCGGCCACTATCGACGCCAAGCACGATGAGCGCGCCACCCCGAAGCCGAGCAAGTTGCAGCGCCTCGTTGACCTTCGCCTGGATGTTGATCTGCGGTGCGCGCTCGACCTTCTCGATTGCCTCTACTACTTCTTCGTCGGCCTTCCACTCGCGCCACTCGCGGGTCATATCGTCGGGGATGATGTCAACCACCTTGCGGGCCATCCAGTCCGAGCGGTGCATAGCTACGAGCTGCTGCGGGTCGATCGGCTGAAACACGAAAGAAGTGCCGACGCGCTTGTCCTTGGCTGTGCCGAGGCCGCTGACGAAGTTCTGAAGTCGATCAAACAGAAACATCAAACGACCCCAAGCATTCCGTAGTTAAAGCCGCGCTTCACCATCGGCCCAAGGGCGTACCGGATCGCGTCCATGTAGTGGTTGTTCGCGTCGAGGATGGTCGGGAGAACGTCACCGCTAAGCCTGTCCACCTTGTACGAGTAGAGCCGGCATTCGCGGGCTGTCTTCTCGCATCGAGGGTGAACGACGATCTTCTCGAAGTTGCGCATGAAGGCGATGCCGTCCTCGACACTGCCCTTCCATTTCTCCACCGATTCCGATTTCGGCAGGCCATGCCGGCGAATGTGGCTGATACCTTCCGGCCTCGCGCTATCCCATCGGGTCGTGTAGCGTGCAAAGTCCGGGATGCGGTCACCGATGAAAGTGCTGTAGTCGTCTAGCTCCAGCGCGGTCTTGCCGGCCTCGTATTCGATCCAGAGCCGTCCGTCTCCGATCCAGCACCGCACCGCGGCAGTCGGATCTTGGCTGAAACCAAAGTCGCCGCCCTGATATGGTCCGTCCCAATCGTCCTGCGGCTCGAATTCCTCAATGACGAATTTGCCCGCAAGGATCTGCGCATCGGTAAGGGTGAGGAACGCCCCTTCCCAGACGTGATCATATGTCTCCGGTCGGAGACGTTTATCTTGTAACCTCTGCTCGTCCAGGACACCGGGGAACCAAGGGTTATCCGACCAATTGACGTCCGATATAATGCAGTCATCTGCCTTTTGCTCGATGAACCGCTTATGTGTCGCGCTGTCAGGGCTTTCCGGGTTGTAACTGACCCAGTTCTCGACGTACCAGCCCGGACCCTCGTCTCGGAGCGTCGGGATAAGCTTACGCCAAGCAACCTCTGAAACGTTCTCCGCCTCGTCAGTCCAATTGCCGATGATCCGGGCCTTCGACTTGATGCTGTCGAGGTTATGCCTCAGGCCTGCGAACGCGTAGCTGATGCGCCGGTTCTGCGTCCTGATGTACTTCTCGCCTATGTCGAAGTAGTCGGCTAGCCACGGCTGCGACCGGATCGACGCCTTGATTTCCTCCATGGAGCTTTCGTCCAGGGAGTTGAGATGTTCGCGGCTCGCAAGGAAGACACCTTCGACGCCCATCTCTGCAAGCTGGTAGACGCGCAACGCGGATCGAAGCGCAAGCCCCCTCGTCTTTCCCGAGCCTCGTCCACCCTTGAAGACCCGCGTCCTTGCCGGTTTGGCAAAGTTGCGCGTGATCTTCGGGATTTCCTCAATCCGAACCTTCATCGACTTCTGGCGAGACGAACTCGATCACTGTTGGCTTCGGGGTCATGCTGCCGTCGCTGGACGTGTGATCAACTTTCTGGCGGTTGGTAAAGGCCTCGCCCATTTCCTTCGCTGCCTGTTCTGCAGCTTGGAGCGCAAGAACAAGGTTTCCCATCCCTTCGGCCCGCTCACCGACGCGTTGGATCAAGCGAAGCCGAGCCGATCGGTGCGACCAGCCGATGGACGCCGTGTCCTCAATAAAGGCCTTGCGCGTGGCATGAAAAAGTTCGCGCCACTTCTTGGAAAGCTTGCGCCCGGCACGTTTGGTGGGGTCATAGGCTTCCGCAGTCTGCGGCGTGATCTCTGTCCCGAATTCCTTCTTGAGTGCATCGGCCGCCGTCTTGGGGCTGTCGAAGCATGCGAGAGCCTGAACCACAAAGGCTTGCTGCTCATCGGTCATTTTTTTTGCGGCCATTAGATCCTCAGAACTCCGTCAGGATCAGGCAACTCGCAACTGACATGTCCCACATACATGGCCGATGCTGGCTCTTGATACTTCAGGCGGTTTGTTTGCGGCTTCGACCAATGCTCTGACATTTGCGGCGTCTGCACCATATCTGCGGACCACGCCGACGAACTCTTCGACATCATGCCCGCGCATTGCAAACGCCGGGCTGCCGTCCTTTCGGAACTTCGGGCCATATGGTCCTTGCTCCTGTCCAGCGTGGTAAAGCTCATGCTCAACCAGGGCGCAGAATTCAGCGTCGGAGCATTCTGTTGCATATTGGGCATCGAAGGTCAGGAGGAAGTGCGGGACTTCTCCGAACCACTGTTGAAGCTGCATCTCGACGCGAGAGCGGGACCACTTGCCTGCTGGCGGCAATCCCATCTCGCATTGACCGACGATCCGTCGTCCATGTCTCCCGTTGGGGACATTCGTCCATAGTGCGCCGATCGAGGCGAAGCGAAGGTGAGCGTGGTCCTCGTTCAAAAGATCGGCGCCCTCGTCGATGAATGATGCCCTTGCCCATTCGATCAGGTCGAACGCTGGCTCGAACCGGATCGAGGTGTCTTCGATCATGTCGATTGGCGGGACGGGGCGGTTCATATCCTGCCCATGAGCAGCAAGACGACAACGATCAGCACCACGAGGCCAAGCCCACCGGAAGGGCCGAATCCCCAGGCGCGTGAGTATTCCCAATTTGGCAGGGCTCCGACCAGCATAATGATCAGGATGACGAGGAGTATCGTTCCGAGCATGCTGTCCTCCTGTGGATAGCTGTGGGAATCTGCGGGGCCGCGCTACACGCCTTTATAGAATCGATGATTTGGCGTGATGCTGATGAGGATCTCAACAAGGAAACAAAAGATGGCTTTCATTCACGCTACATGGGCCGGGCCAGTCGCCAGCCTGCATATCAACGTTGATCACATCGTGGCCGTTATCGACGGCAATCCGAATTGTATCATCCAGACCGTCGCACCCGTAAACGGCGGGTCTCAACAATACTGGGTCAAAGAGAGTTACGCAGACATCTTGAAGCGAATAGAGACGGCTCAGGCGTACGGGCCGAAATGATCTGCCTCTGGCTAGGCGGGGGTTAGGCGGCGATCAGCGTCACGATGAGAGCCCTTGGCTATCTCCTTCGCGATGAAGTTCGACGTGAATGCTTCCTGATGCTGGCCGCGCTCCATCTGGTGAGCCGCGAGACGAAGTATCATTTCGTAAATGAGCCTCTCGTCTTCGGACATCGCTCTCTCCAAATGAAAACCCGCCGTTAGGAGACATCCTGACGGCGGGCTGGGTGGTGGAGCTGGCAGCAGGAATTGAACCCGCGACATCCGAATTACAAAAACGGCGCTCTACCATCTGAGCTATGCCAGCGAAACTTCGAGGCTGGGGCTTCCCCACTCCGCGCCGTAGACCGGTTAGTTAACCCGTTCCGCGCCTCGCTATCAGGCTTATAGCCTCCTGTTGGAGCGCGTTGCCTGCCGGCTGTCGATGTCCCTTACGCCCGAATTGCCGGAGACGGTACGAAGGTTAGCCTGGGTGGGTACAGGCGCTGGGAACTGACCGGGGACGAGTTGCCCACCATGGCGCTCTAGAAACGCCGTGAAGGCTGGCCTCGCTGCTGCTTGGCGCTCTTGGCCACCATAAGCTAACGCCACCCGCAGGCAGC
>Ga0209281_1000977_pt1 | contig 22905 bp, 21 predicted proteins | sample MedtruBG_FD_187514 | JGI IMG/M metagenome (GOLD analysis project Ga0209281, IMG submission 187514) | Root nodule microbial communities of legume samples collected from California, USA - Medicago truncatula BG (SPAdes) (version 2) | ecosystem: Host-associated > Plants > Roots > Nodule | place... | reverse complement strand
GCCATTCTGCTCTTTAAGACATCTAGTCTTTCTTCTCTTTGGCTACCACCTATAATTTCACCAATTCCTGGTACTAAAAGGTCTGTAGCTGCAACTGTTTTACCATCTTCATTAAGTCTCATATAGAATGCTTTTATATATTTAGGATAATCTGTTACGAATAATGGCTTCTTAAAGTGTTCCTCAGTAAGGTATCTTTCATGTTCTGTTTGCAAATCTATCCCCCAAGCTACAGGATAATCAAATTGTTTTCCACAATTCTGTAGTATATTAACAGCTTCTGTATAAGTAACTCTAGCAAAATCAGATGAAACTACATGATTTAATCTCTCAAGTAATCCTTTATCAACAAATTGATTAAAAAACTCTAATTCTTCTGGGCACTCGTCCATAACATATTTAATAACATATTTAAGCATATCTTCTGCAAGTTCCATATCGTCTTGTAAGTCAGCAAAGGCAATTTCAGGTTCAATCATCCAGAATTCAGCTGCATGTCTTGTTGTATTAGAGTTTTCAGCTCTAAATGTAGGACCGAATGTGTATATGTTTCTAAATGCTAGAGCAAAGCATTCGCCGTTTAATTGACCTGATACAGTAAGGTTAGTTTCCTTGCCAAAGAAGTCTTTGCTAAAATCTATATTTCCATCCTTAGTTAATTCAGGAGTTTTCGGATTTAGAGTTGTCACCCTAAACATTTCTCCCGCACCTTCACAATCACTACCAGTTATTATAGGAGTATGCGTATATACAAAATTTTGATCTTGAAAGAATTTATGAATAGCATAAGCAGCGACAGAACGAACTCTAAAAGTTGCTGCAAAAGCGTTACTTCTAGGTCTTAAATGAGCTATTGATCTTAAGTATTCAAAAGTATGCCTTTTCTTTTGTAGTGGATAATCTGAATTTGACATACCTTCGATGTTAACACTACTTGCCTGAATTTCAAAGGGCTGCTTTGAATCAGGTGTCGCAACCAGTGTACCAATAACTGAAATTGATGAGCTTATAGGTAATTTTGATATTTCCTTAAAATTACTTAGTTTATCATCAATAACTACTTGGATGTTTTTAAAGAAAGAACCATCGTTAACTTCAATAAATCCGAAGGCATTAGATGCTCTAAGAGTCCTTATCCAACCTGATATTGTTATTTCTTTTGACAAGAAATTGTCAGTATTTCTATAAAGGCTTCTAACTGAAATTGATTTTGCCATATTATATGACCTCCATTTTTATAATTAATCTTTTGATTAAAATAAAAGTTATGTTAATGAAATGTTTTCATTATACTAAATACTATTAATTTAACCCATTACGCTTAATAATAAATTGATTTTACAATACTTTCTTAGTGAATGCAACTTAGAGCCTGTCTTTAATTAGATAATAATTTGTAACTTTAAATGCTTAAGTTATAAGTAGAATGTAAAATAAATGAAATATTAATAAATTTAATCTATAATATTATGTTATTTTCAAGTTCAGTATGCATAAAGTTTTATAATACTCACTTACAAAATAAAAATAAGCTGTAAATGATCATAAGAGATAAGAATTTATTTGCTACCACATCTTATTAAAAATAAGATTGTATAAAAAATTCAACATCTACTTAGAAAATTCCAGCAAATTTTTATAAATATAAGATAACAATAAACTTAATGTCTAAAGAGTGATTTTTTGCAAGGCTTGTCTATTCTATGCCATTCTCTAGGCTTTGAATCAATTCCCTTGGAAATTCTAGCATAGTCATATCTTTAATAATTCTTTTATAAGCATAAGGAATCTCTTTTATTTGTACTTTCATGCCATCTTCTTTTGTTAAAGTCAAAATACAATAAGTACTATTTGGACGGACAATTTTGGGTTTACCTATACTACCACAATTTATATATGCCTTATTTCCGAATTCTTTTATTCCAGGAATATGAGTATGAGCGCAAATTAACACATCTGCATTAAGATCATTCATAACATTTAGAGTATTATCATCATCTTTTAAAAGATATTCATTAATTTTATTCGGGCTCCCATGAACAAATAAAAGATTTTTATTAAGAATATTTAAAGTTAAACTAGTAGGTAAATTTTTAAGAAATATTCTATTCTCTTCTCTTAATTCATTGACTGTCCAAGGGAGAGAGAAACTGTTAATATGAGTTTCTCTTATAAAAGAATATTGATTATCAACTACAGAACTATCATAATTTCCTTTTATGCAAAGAATATGTCTTCTTCTAATCATTGAAATTACTTCGTTGGGATGTGGACCGTAGCCAACTAAATCTCCTAAACAAATAATAGTATCAACTTTTTCAGAATCTATATCTTCTAAGATATTCATAAGAGCATATACGTTAGCATGAATATCTGAAATTACTGCTATTTTCATAAGCATCCCTCCTATGTTATTTAAAAAAGTTAAAAATGTCTATTTAAGATTTTAAATAATTTTCCCCAACAATAACTACATCACCAGCACCTACAGTTAGCAATAAATCACCAGAAGTGAGCTTTGATTTTACATAATTTAGGGCTTCGTCATGAGAGTGAACATTAATACAATTTACACCTTTAGTCCTTATAGCATCACCTAATTCATTAGAAGATACAAGACCGTTATTTTTCTCACGAGCAGCATATACATCCATTAATATAAGTTCATCTGTATCATAGAAACATTCAGTAAACTCATCAAATAAAGCTTTTGTTCTAGTATAAGTGTGTGGTTGAAAGATACAAAAAGTTCTATTATGATGAATTTGCCTTGCAGTGCTTAAGGTAGCTTTAATCTCTGTAGGATGATGAGCATAGTCATCTATTACAGTAACACCATTTAATTCACCTTTATATTCAAATCTTTTGTGAGCACCTTTGCACTTTGATAATCCCTCGATTATACTATCGTGAGAAATATTGAAGATCAGCGAAACACAGATTGAAGCTAGAGCATTTAATATATTATGCTTACCAGGTACATTTAAGGTTAAATCAAATAAGCATTTATTATCTTTATATACATCAAAGGTTGCACAACCATTTTTATTGAAAACAATGTTCTTGGCTGTAACATCAGCATTGTCAGTAAGACCATAGCTTAAAGTATTACAATTTGCTTTTAATAGCACCTCTTTAACTCTAAAATCATCACAGTAACCTACGAGGTATCCATCATCTGGAATGAGTTTAGAAAATTGTAAGAAGGTATCTGCAATTTCATCTATATCCTTATAACAGTCTAAGTGATCAGCATCGATGTTTAAAATTATTCCTACATAAGGGAAGAATTTTAAGAACGAACGTTTATATTCGCAAGCTTCAGTTAAAAAATATTCACTATTTCCTATCCTAAAATTACCACCTATTGCATCTAATTCACCTCCAACTAAAATCGTTGGATCTAAATCACCAGCAAGAGTTATATGAGAAAGCATTGATGTACATGTAGTTTTTCCATGTGTACCTGATACTGCTACATTATATTTATGTCCCTTCATAATTTGTCCTAAGAATTCAGCTCTATCCATTAATAAAATATTTTTTTCTGTAGCTTCTAATAATTCGGGATTATCAGATGGTATTGCTGCAGTATAAACCACTAGATCTACATCTTTAATATTTTCTCTTTTATGACCTATGTAAATTTCAGCACCTGAAATTCTTAATTTATCAATAATTGGAGAATCTTTAAAGTCTGAACCAGATACTTTAAATCCGCTGTTTAATAGAACAGCCGCAAGTCCGCTCATGCTAATTCCACCAATGCCAATGAAATGAATTTTTTTATCTTTATCTTTTATAAAATTGAAAGACAAATGATCAACTCCTTTAAACTTAATAAAACAAAATATAAAATTATTTTCAACTTAAATTAAATTATTTAGTTTTATACTTTAAATATAATTATATACATTTTTCTGAAAATCAACCATAGGAAAAAGTAAATACACAATATTTTATGCATATTTGATTTATTTGTGAACAGCATATAAACATATAATAGTAACTTTATAACTAAAAATATTGATATTAACCTAAATTTAGCATAAAATATGAATATTAAAGCGATTTAATATAAAAAAATTCGTGTAGGAGAATTAATATGGAAAAGTTTACGAGAAATAAGAGGGTAGTTGCCATAACCAAAATTTTATTAGAGAGTCCTAATAAAATATTAGGATTAAATAGGTTTTCAGAATTATTAAATGCAGCAAAATCTACTATAAGTGAAGATATAGTTGTTGTTCGTGAAGTTTTAGAGAAACTTAAAATGGGTAGGGTTGAAACAATCGCTGGTGTAGCCGGAGGAATAAAATACATTCCACAAAGTGGCGAAGAGGAAATGAAGAATTTTGCAATAGAATTATGCAGACAATTAAGTGACGATGGAAGAGTTATTCCTGGAAATATAATATACATGACAGATTTAATGTATAATCCGAAAATAATAAGCAAAGCTGGGGTTATGCTTTCATCTTGTTTTCAAGGAAAAGAAGTTAATTACGTAATAACTGTTGAGACTAAAGGAATTCCTTTAGCTTATGAAGTTGCAAGAAACTTAGGTGTACAGTTAGTAATTGCAAGAAGAGATAGTCAGGTTACAGAAGGGCCAACAGTTACAATAAATTATGTATCTGGAAGCAATGGTCGATTACAACAAATGTCATTGTCAAAAAAATCAATGAAACCTTCTAGTAAATGTATATTTATTGATGATTTTATGAAAGGTGGAGGTACTGCTATCGGAATTAAGGATTTATTAAAGGAATTTGATAGCGAATTGGTTGGAATCGGAGTACTAGTAGATAATAAACAAATTGAAAAAAAATTAATTGACGAATATGTTTCTATAGTAGAATTGAAAGCGGTAGATAAGTCAGCAATTATAGGGATACAACCTTCGAAAATATTTTCTTAAAAACGCTAATGTTCACGTCTGTAATGAGTGTAATAAGACTTTTAGAAATATGAGGTATATTCAGTTATCTTTAAAACTTATATTATAATGGAGTGTTTTTAATTCAGTCAGGACAATCTCCCAATTGTATTATTTTATGTAAATTTCCACAAAAAAATAAATTTTTAAGGATTTATCAAATATAAAAAAGGAATTTAGAAATTTGTGGAGAAAATATATAAATATTAAATATTTTTAAAGCAACTGGGAGGGGTGGAGTAAAATGCAAATAACAGACGTTAGAATTAGAAAGATTGCATCAGAAGGTAAGATGAAGGGAATAGTTTCTGTTACATTTGATAATGAATTTGTAATTCACGATATCAAGGTTATAGAAGGACAAATGGGTTTATTTATCGCTATGCCTAGTAGAAAAACACCAGATGGAGAATTCAAGGATATAGCTCACCCAATTAATACAGAAGCAAGGGAAAAAATTCAAACTGCAATTTTAGAAGCTTATGAAAAAGCTATTTCAGAAGAAATTGTAGATGGGGAATAAACTTAGGAACAAAAGGAAGTTTTTATAACTTCCTTTTGTTTTGTAAAGTTTATTTATAGTTATTATATAAAACATATTTATAGGCAAATATTAGATTGTTAATAGTTGAAATAAGTATAGCTTTCAAATATAATTAATTTAGCATGAATATTAATGCGTTATTTAAAGAAATTAATCGTATTAATATAAGGTATATTAAGAAAAATAGCAAGTCGGTATGTTTAATTAATGTAATTGTAATACAAATTTTTATATATTTTATGGTAGCAGTTATGACATCTTAGATTAGTTATTTATTTCGTATGCCTAAATTAAAAAAAGAGGTGTGATATTATAATGTATAAATGTGCGTTAGTTTTAGCCGCAGGCCAAGGTAAGAGAATAAAATCAGATTTACCTAAAGTATTGCATAAAGTATGTGGCAAGGAAATGTTAAAGCATGTTATAGACTCAATAAGAAACTCAGGAATTGATGACATAGATGTAATTATAGGTAAAGGTGCTGAAATCGTAAAAGAGAGAACATTAGATAAAAATGTATCATATTCATTGCAGGCTGAACAGCTAGGTACTGGGCATGCAGTTAAATGTGCTAATGAATTTTTAAGAGATAAAAAAGGAGTAGTCGCAATATTTGCAGGTGATACTCCTTTAATAAAGCAATCAACAATCGAAAAATTATTCAACGATCATATTGAAAATAAGAATTCAGCAACTATCTTGACTTCACTAGTAGAGGATCCAACAGGCTATGGAAGAATTGTGCGCGATGAGAATAATCAAGTTTTAAAAATAGTTGAACACAAAGATTGTAATGAAGAAGAACTTAAAATTAATGAAATGAATACTGCAATTTACTGTTTTGATATTGAATTATTAGTAAATGCTTTAGAAAAAATAAATAATAATAACCAACAAGGGGAATATTACCTTACAGATGTGATAGAAATATTAAAGTCCCAAGGAAATCAAGTTGGAGCGGTTATAACTGAGTATGAAGAGACTATAGGAGTAAATTCAAGAGTTCAGTTAGCAGAGGCAGAAGAAATTCTAAAAAATAGAATAAATCTTAAGCATATGGAAAATGGAGTTACGCTAATAGATCCTAGAACAACATATATAGGAATTGATGTTGAAATAGGAAAAGATACAATAATATACCCTAACAATATTATAGAGGGTAATACAGAGATAGGAGATAATTGTTTAATTTATCAGAATTGCAGAATATCAAAGAGTACTATTGGAGATGGAGTGGAAATTCAATCATCAGTTGTATTAGATAGTAATGTTGGTGACAATACTACAGTTGGACCTTTTGCATATATAAGACCTGAATCTACAATAGGAAAGAATGCAAGAATAGGAGACTTTGTCGAAATAAAGAAATCAACAATAGGGGATGGAACTAAAGTATCTCACTTAACTTATATAGGAGATGCAGAGGTTGGTTCAGAATGTAATTTTGGATGTGGAACAGTAGTCGTAAATTACGATGGAAAAAACAAGCATAAGACTATCATTGGAGATCATAGCTTTATAGGCTGTAATACTAATCTTGTATCACCTGTCAAAATTCACGATAATACGTATATTGCAGCAGGCTCTACTATTACATCGGAAGTTAATGAAGGCGATCTTGCTGTTGCAAGAGCTAAACAAAGAAATATTAAAGGATGGGTAGAGAAAAAAGGATTAAAAAAGTAGAAGTTTTAATTTGAATCAGCCAAAATTTTAAGGAGGTCTTCTTAATTATGATAACTCATGGGAGAAATATAAAAGTATTTACTGGGAATTCGCATCCGCAACTTGCTCAGAATATAGCTGATATACTAGGAGTTCCAGTAGGGAAATCTAAGGTTTCAACTTTCAGTGATGGAGAAATATCTGTGGATATTAATGAAACTGTTAGAGGAAACGATGTATTTATAGTGCAATCTACGTCTGCACCTGTTAATAATAATCTGATGGAATTATTAATTATGATAGATGCATTTAAGAGAGCATCTGCAGGTAGAATAACAGCGGTTATTCCATACTATGGATATGCTAGGCAAGATAGGAAAGTGAAGTCTAGGGACCCGATAACTGCTAAGCTAGTTGCAGATTTGCTAACTGCGGCAGGAGCAAACAGAGTATTAACTATGGATTTGCATGCTTCCCAGATTCAAGGATACTTTAATATCCCAGTTGATCATTTACTTGGAGCACCAATACTTGCACAACATTTTATATCAATGGGATTAGTAGATCAAGAAGATGTTGTGGTAGTTTCACCAGATTTAGGAAGTGTAACTAGAGCAAGGAAGTTTGCAGATAACCTGCATGCACCAATTGCGATTATAGATAAGAGAAGACCGAAAGCAAATGTTTCAGAGATAATGAATATTATAGGTGATATTGAAGGCAAAAGATGTATACTAATTGATGATATGATTGACACTGCCGGCACTATAGCAAATGCAGCAAATGCACTTAAGGATTTAGGAGCCAAGAATGTTTACGCATGTTGTACTCATGGAGTATTATCAGGACCAGCAATGGATAGGATAAATGAATCGGCAATTGAAGAATTGGTAATGTTAAATACAATTCCTCTAAAAGAAGATGGAAAAAATAGTAAGATCCTATCGATTTCGGTTGCCCCATTGTTTGCAGAAGCAATAAAGAGAATTTACGATGATCAACCAATAAGTAAGTTATTTGAATGTCACCAATAGTTTAAGCATAGATACATTTAAGGAACATTATTAAAATAAGACAGAATGTATATTTATTCTCATGGTTAGAGTAAATATATATTCTATTTTTTATAAGCAAAGTAAATTTGAATTTAGCAGTATAAATTAGTGGACATATAAGAATTCATATTATATATTTAACTGAAATATAATTAGTAATTACTTAGTTAATTATTTTTATAATATTAGCTTAGTAGATACTGATATATTTCTTTGTTTGCTATAAAAAATAAATAAATTATGCTATATTAGGATGTGAATAATATACAGATAATGCAAGGAGGGAAAACATTGGAAGGCATTACAAACAAGGTATTAATTGTAGATGATGATGAAAATATTAGTGAAGTAATTGATATGTACTTAAAAAGCTCTGGATATAGTACAAAGATAGCCCAGAATGGTAAGGATGCTCAAGAATTATATCTAGAGTATAATCCAGATATTGTTTTACTTGATGTTATGATACCGTACATAGATGGAATCGATGTATTAAAGTGGATAAGAAAACAAAAGGAAACGCCAGTTATAATGATTACAGCAAAAGGGGATACCTTTGATAAAGTTTTAGCATTAGAAATTGGAGCAGATGATTATATTGTAAAGCCTTTTGAACCAAAAGAGTTATTAGCAAGAGTCAAAGCAGTATTAAGAAGATATTCTTCAGAACATATAAAGAATGAAATAATAAAATTAAGCGATTTATCAATAGATTCAACGTCATATAAAGTAATATATAACGGGGAAGAAGTAAAAATGCCGCCAAAAGAATTTGAATTATTATATTATTTAGCGAATAATAAAAATAAGGTTTTTACAAGAGAACAATTACTTTGCGAAGTTTGGGGATATGACTATCCAGGGGATTCTAGAACTGTAGATGTGCATATTAAGAGATTAAGAGAGAAATTAAGTGGCGGAGAACAGTGGGAAATACAAACTGTATGGGGTGTTGGATATAAATTTGAGGTGAACTAAATGAAATGTGGAAGTCTGCTTCAAAAATTAATAATGACATTTATAATAATATTGACCATTGTATTGGTCTCATTAGCATGGATATTATCTATGTGGTTTAGAATTACTTATTTTGCAGAAAAAAGAACACAGTTTGCACAGGATGGAGAGTATATATCTAAGGCTGTTAAGATATATAATATTGAACAAAATCAAATAGAATTAGATAAGCTTCAGGCGATAGTGGATATGTCCAGTGTTGGAGCTAATGCTGATATAATTGTTACAGATAAATCAGATCGTATATATTTAGATTCTAAAATTGAAAATAAGGCAAATGGTGAAGAGAAACCGAGTATTTCAGATAAAAGTATGAGAGATTTGATTAGTGGAAATCCACTAGAGTATATTAGTGATCGTTATACTTACATATATCCAATAATAGAAAAGGATGAATTTCAGGGATATGTAGCAATGACAGCTCCATTATCAATAATAAGCAAACAGTTGCATAGAATTTATTTAATTATATGGATATCAGCATTGTGTGCCATGGTTTTTGCTTCGGTAGTTCTATCTTTGGTTTCTAAAAAAATATTAATTAACCCTTTAGCTGAAATAAATAATGGTGCCAAAAGATTTGCTAATGGAGAAGTTAATAAAAGAGTTTATATAGAGTCACAAGATGAAATTGGTGAGTTAGCGAATTCTTTTAATATAATGGCTGAATCTTTAGAAAAGGTTGAAAATAATAGAAGAGACTTTATTTCTAATGTTTCTCATGAATTAAGATCCCCGATTACATCTATAAAAGGATTTATTGCAGGGATAATTGATGGGGTAATTCCCAAAGATAAAGAGGGGTACTATTTAGATATAGTTTATAGTGAAATACAGAGATTAACGAGATTGATTAACGATTTATTAGATTTATCAGCCATTGAGTCTGGGAAATTGAGATTCAATATGAAAAAGATTAATCTAAATGAATTAATTAGACTGTGTGTAATTAACAATGAACAAAATATAAAAGAAAAAGGGATAAAGTTAAAAATAGACTTACAAAATGATAATTGCTATGTTAAAGCTGATGAGGATAAGACCATGCAGGTTTTAACCAATTTGTTAGATAATGCTATTAAGTATTGTGGAAATAATGGATTTGTAAAAATAAGCACATACTATAAAGGTAATAAAGTTTTTGTAGCAATATATAATAATGGGCCTAAGATTACAGATGAAGAGATAAGAAATATATGGACTAGATTTTACAAATCAGACAAATCTAGAACTAACAAAGTAAGCACTGGGCTTGGGTTACCTATAGTTAGGATGATACTTATGCAGCAAGGTGAAGAAGTATGGGTTAAAAATGATCCTGATATAGGTGTTACATTTACATTTTCGCTTACAAAGTATAAGAATAAAAAAGATAAATATCAAAGGAGGAAGGAATAGAATGTTTTTAATAGTGGGCCTTGGAAATCCAGGAAGGGAATATGAAGATACACGACATAATATTGGCTTTAACGTTATTGATAGTATTGCGAAAGAGTATAATATTGAAATAAATAGGCAAAAATTTAAAGGTATATATGGAGAAGGGTTTATTGAAGGGAAAAAGGTTATGCTTCTAAAGCCTACTACATATATGAATTTAAGTGGAGAAAGTATAAGGGAAGTAGTGGATTTTTATAATCTTGATAATAATGAGATTCTGGTTATATATGATGATATTAGTTTAGAAGTAGGGACATTAAGAATAAGAGAAAAAGGTAGTGCAGGTGGGCATAATGGTATTAAGAGCATTATAGCGCACCTTGGTAGTGATGTTTTTCCAAGGATAAAAGTAGGCGTAGGACAACCTAACGGCGATTTAGTCAAACATGTATTAGGTAAGTTTACGAAAGAGGAAATGGTTATTTTAAACCAAAGTATTGAGGTTTCAATAAAGGCAAGTGTTGAAATAATGAAGAATGACATTAAGGCAGCTATGAATCAATTTAATGGATTCAAAGCAAATACAACAGTTTAAGGAAGGTGCATGGGATGAGATTAAAAGGGTTATTAGAGCCCTTGGAAAGTAGCGTAGAATTTCAAAGTATAATTCAAGGTGTTAATAATAAAAAATATCCTATTGGGATATACGGTGCATCTGAATCAGGTAGAGGGTATATCATAAGTGGAATATTTGAAAATACCGATAAATCTATGGTTATTATTACTCAAAGCGATATGGAAGCGAAAAATCTATATGAAGATTTGATATTCTATACAAACGAAGTATACTATTTTCCAGTTAGAGAAATGGTTTTCTATAATATTGATGCTATTTCTGGAGATTTAAGATGGGCAAGATTAAAGGTAATCAACGAAATACTAAATAAAAAAAAGAAAATAATAGTAACATCAATAGAAGCCTTCGCATCTAAATATACTCCACATAAAGCATTTTTAGAGTATAGCATGAAATTAAAGGAAGGCGATGAAGTTAATTTTACCGAAATATCAAGAAAGATGATTCAATCTGGCTATGAAAGAGTAGAAATGGTAGAAGGTAAGGGGCAATTTTCTCTAAGGGGAGGAATATTAGATGTATTTCCAACAGGTTCAACTTATCCATATAGGGTTGAACTTTTTGGTGATGAAATAGAATCTATTAGAACATTTAATGCAGAATCACAGCGAAGTATTGAAAAAGTAAAAAAGATAGATATTTTTCCGGCCAAGGAAATTATTGTATCTGAAGAAACGTTAAAATTTGGACGTGATAAACTCAAAGAAGAGTTTGATAAAATAGCTTCTAATGATAAAGGAAGTGAAAGGGTAGAAAAGTTAAGAAAAATATTGAATAAGAATTTAGAAGTTTTAGAGGAAACATCATCGTTTGAAACTATAGATAGCTATCTACCTTATTTTGTGAGTGAACCAGAAAGTTTATTTGATTATTTTAAGGATTATTTCTTTATTGTGGATAATGTGCAGAGGTGTAAAGGAAAATTAGAGTCTACCTATTTAGAATTTGAAGAAAACTTCACGGCTTTTTCTGAAAGAGGAGATATATTTCCGGGGCAAGGCAATCTATTAATTAATAAAGAAGAAATATTAGAATTATTTGAAGAGGAAAGAATTGCTTTTTTTGAATCCTTAAATAAAGTTACAGATTGGTTGAATCCAATCTCAGTAGTGGATATTGCGCAAGTAACACTTAATAGCTATCAAGGGCAGTTAGATTTATTAATCGATGAAATACTAAGTAAAAAGAAGGCAGGATTCAAGACATTAATACTATCTGGAACAAGAGCTAGGGGAGAACGTTTAGTAGGAACTTTGAGAGATAGAGGAATAGAAAGTGTTTATAAAGATGCTGTTGAAAAAATTGAATTTGGTGAAGTTGTAATAACTTTTGGTAATCAACTAAAGGGATTTGAATATCCGGAGTATAAAATTTGCGTAATATCAGATAGAGAAGTGTTTGGTGAAGCAAAGAGAAAATTAAGATCCAATAATAAGTCAAAGAGAAAAGGGATTTCTAAGATAAAGAGCTTCGCGGAATTAAAACCAGGAGATTATGTAGTTCATGCTAATCATGGTATTGGAGTGTATAAGGGCATTAAGCAAATTGATGTTGGAGGGCATAAAAGGGATTATCTTGATATCGTATATGATAAAGGGGATAAATTATATGTTCCTGTAGATCAGCTTGATTTAATTCAGAAGTATGTCGGAAGTGAGGGCAAATCTCCTAAAGTTAATAAGCTTGGAAGTGCAGAATGGCAAAAGGCAAAAGCAAAGGCTAGGAAATCAATTAATGAAATAGCAGAAGATCTAGTAAAATTATATGCTATGAGGAGCACTGTAAAAGGGCACAAGTTTCCTAAGGACACTGAGTGGCAGAAGCAATTTGAGGATGAATTTCCTTTTGAAGAAACTCCAGACCAATTAACATCGTTAGAAGAAATAAAGCACGATATGGAAATAGATAAGCCGATGGATAGACTTTTGTGTGGGGATGTTGGATATGGAAAAACAGAAGTTGCGCTTAGAGCTGCATTTAAGGCTGTTATGGATGGGAAGCAAGTAGCGATACTAGTTCCGACTACGATATTAGCAGAGCAGCACTATAAAAATATAAAAAACAGATTTTCAGATTTTCCTATAAAAATAGATATGGTAAGTAGATTTAGGACTGCAAAGCAACAAAAAGAAATTTTACAAAAAGTAAAAGAGGGTAATTTAGATATACTGATTGGTACTCATAGGCTGGTATCTAAGGATATCCAATTCAAAGATTTAGGATTACTAATTGTAGATGAAGAGCAAAGATTTGGAGTAAAGCAAAAAGAACAAATTAAAGGAATAAAGAAGAATGTTGATGTTTTAACCTTAAGTGCCACTCCGATTCCCAGAACGCTCCATATGTCTTTAAGTGGAGTTAGAGATATTTCAGTTATTGAAACGCCTCCAGAGGAGCGATACCCGGTTCAAACATATGTGGTAGAGCAAAATGACCAGCTTATAAGAGATGCTATTCTTAGGGAAATTGGTAGAGGTGGTCAGGTTTACTTTGTCCATAATAGAGTAGAAGATATAGATAGAATGGCAAAGTATGTGCAAGCATTAATACCTGAAAGTAAAGTTGGAGTAGCTCATGGGCAAATGGCAGAAAGACAACTTGAAAATGAAATATTCAATTTTGTGTCACAAGAGTACAATGTATTGGTTTGTACAACAATAATAGAAACAGGAATGGATATTCAAAATGTAAATACAATAATAATTTATGACGCTGATAAGATGGGGCTTTCTCAGTTATATCAATTACGAGGCAGAGTAGGTAGATCTAATAGAATAGCATATGCATATCTTTTATATACTAAAGATAAGGTCCTAACTGAAGTTGCTGAAAAGAGATTAAAGGCATTAAAAGACTTTACTGAGTTAGGGTCAGGATTTAAAATTGCCATGAGAGATTTAGAGATCAGAGGAGCGGGAAACATGATGGGATCCTCACAACATGGGCATATGGCATCAATAGGATATGATTTATACTGTAGGATGCTTGAAGATACTGTTAAACTGATTAAGGGAGAAATTCAAAAAGAGCCTATAGAAACAACTTTAGATATAAAAGTAGATGCATTTATATCAGAAAATTATATCGAGGATGAAATACAAAAGATTGAAGTTTATAAGAAGATAGCAGCAATCGAAGGCGTGGATGATTACAATGATATAAAGGAAGAGTTAGAAGATAGGTACTCTAAAATTCCAGAACCAGTATATAATCTAATGGATATTGCGTATATAAAAAGCCAAGCAAAATCTATTTTTATAGAGGAAATAAAGGAAACGCAAAAAGAAATGATATTTAAATTTGCACAAGGTGAAAGCGAATATAAGAAAATATTCAAAGTTCTAATGGATAAATACAAAAATAGTGTTGTATTAAAATTCGGATCAAATCCTTATTTTGCATTTAAATTAAAATGTATAAAGAAGGAAAATAAGCTAGAATTCTTAAAAGAAGTTTTTAATGACATAATACTGTAACAAATATATGATATAAAAGAGAAGTACGAAACAAAGTAGTGTAAAAAATTTGAATAATAAAAGTAATATTGATATACTAATATTATGACTTTTTACAGTAAAATATATTGAAAAATAACATTGTCCGACTTGAAGAATTACGATATTGTATGACAGGTTATATTCTAAAGTTTAAATCTATGATAAGCGAGGGGAAAATTTTGAAGAAATTAAAAAAACTTATTGCAGTAATAGCAGTATCAACAATTGCAGTAACAGCTATGGGATGCAAGATGATTGAGAAGACTCCAGAGGCGATAAAGAATACAGTTCTTGCAACTGTTGGGAACGAAAAAGTAACAAAAGGCGATTTAGATAAAGAAATGGAGAAGTATACAGCTCAATTTAAGCAGCAGTATGGAGAAGATTACGAAAATAATGCACAAGTAAAAGAACAATTGCAACAAATGAAAAAACAACAACTAGATAGTCTAGTAACTCAAAAGGTGCTTCTACAAAAGGCTACTGAATTAAATTTAAAGCCATCAGATGATGAAATAAACAAACAAGTTGATGAGCAAATTAACCAATCTAAAGCTCAATTTCCGGAAGAAGGGCAATTTGAAAGTGTTTTACAGCAAAATGGATTAACAGAAGAGCAGCTTAGAGATCTTATAAAGAACGAAGTTATAATGAAAGCTGTTCAAGATGATATGGTAAAGGATATAACAGTTACTGACGAAGAGGTTCAAACATATTATGATGAAAATAAAGATGCTAAATATGCACAAGGAGCTGGGGCAACTGTATCACATATTTTAATTGCCGAAAAAGCTAGTGATGGATCAGTAGACTTTGATGCATCATTAACAAAAGCAAACGCATTAAAGGCTAAATTAGATGCTGGAGCTGATTTTGCAACATTGGCTAAAGAAAACTCAACAGATCCAGGAAGTAAAGATAAAGGTGGATCTTTAGGATTCCAGACATATAATTCAACACAATTAGTTCCGGAATTTGTAGAGGGGTATAAGAACTTGAAAGAGAATGAAGTTTCTGCTCCAGTGAAGAGTCAATATGGTTACCATATAATAAAAGCTACTGGTTTGAAGGATTCTCAGGTAACTCCTCTAGATCAAGTTAAAGATCAAATAAAGTCATCATTACTACAACAAAAACAACAAGATGCTTTCAATTCTAAAATTACAGAGTGGAAGACAGATTTAAAAGTTAAAACTTATGAAGATAAGCTTTAATTAAAAAATAGTAATATTAAAAATTAATCCTGATTTCTTAATATTATTAAATGAAAAGGTCGTTTATAGAATAATTTCGTATTATTCTATGACGGCCTTTTTTGTTGATAAATAAGTTTTTTGTAATAGTTATATATTTATATCTAGAATATAAACATTAGGTACTTTTAAGTAAATTACATGAGAAAAATTATTTATATAAAATTTGTCTATAAGTGTATAAAATTTCTAGAAATTCAAATAATAATATTGCAACCAATTAATAGAGTTTCAAAGGAGGTTATATAACCAATGAAGGCAACAGGAATTGTTAGAAGAATTGATGATCTAGGAAGAGTAGTAATACCTAAGGAAATAAGGAGAACGTTAAGAATAAGAGAAGGAGATCCACTAGAAATTTTTACAGACAGAGACGGTGGTGTAATTCTAAAAAAATATTCTCCAATTGAGGAACTTACTAATTTCTCAAAGGAATATTGTGAAAGCTTGCAACAAGTTATAGGTCACGTTGTATTAATAGCAGATAAAGATGCATTTGTTTCAGTAAGTGGAGCGCCTAAAAAAGACTACATAGAAAGAAAAGTAAGTAGTGAACTAGAAAAAATAATGGATGGAAGAAAAACTGTACTATTAAGTAAAACTAATAATTCAGTAATACCATTACATAATGATGATGATGAAGCAACATACACTAGTCAAGTTATATCACCAATTATAGCAGAAGGTGATGAAATTGGTGCTGTTATTATTCTTTCAAAAGAGGATGTAGAGCTTGGAGAAGTTGAAACAAAGTTAGTTGAAACAGCAGCAGCATTTTTAGGAAAACAAATGGAGCAATAATATTGATAATTTAGTCACAGTATGAAAAATAAAAGGAATAATACCTCTAAACTTACAATAATAATTATTAGTAACATGTAAGTTTGGAGGTGTTTTATGAATAAGCAATCCCTAATAAAAGGGAGTATCATTCTTGGAATTTCAGGAATATTAACTAGATTCTTAGGGTTATTTTTTAGATGGCCACTGATAATGTTAATAGGAGATGAAGGATTAGGATATTATCAAATGTCATATCCACTATATATGTTTTTTATAGCTATGGCTTCAGGAGTTCCTGTTGCAATTTCAAAGATGATATCAGAAAAGAATGCAACAAATGATATAAGTGGAAGCTTTGAAGTAATGAAGGAATCTGCCATTTTAATGGCCATAATAGGGACAGGCACTACGTTGGTATTGTTCTTCTTTGCAAGACCAATAATAACATTTTTAAAATGGGATCCAAAAGCATATTATTCATTAATAGGAATATCATTTGCACCGATTGTGATATCTTTTGTAAATATATTTAGAGGCTTTTTTCAAGGTCTACAAAATATGACTCCATCAGCTATATCGCAAATATTAGAACAAGTTGGAAGAGTTGTTTTTGGAGTAGGATTAGCTGTATTCCTATTACCAAGGGGAATTGAATACTCGGCAGGTGGTGCAGCTTTTGGAGCGACTGCTGGTGCAGTTATGGGCGGTTCATATTTGTATGCAAGTTATAAAAAGATAAGAAAAAGTTATAAAATGAAAAAAATAAAGAGTAATCCTGAAATATTAAGTACAATTTTAAGGATTGCAATTCCAATCTCATTAGGCACAACTGTTAGTAGTATTATGAATTTAATTGACTCTATTTTAGTTCCGCAAAAGTTACTGCAAGCAGGATTTAACAATACGCAGGCAACTGTGCTTTATGCACAGTTAACAGGAAAAGCATCTGTTATTATAAATATTCCACTGACTCTTTCCATAGCAATCTGCACATCACTAATACCAATTATAGCTGAAAACTTTATTCTTAAAAAGCAAAGGGAATTAAAGAATAAAATAGATGCATCAATGAAAATGGCAGCAGTAATTGCAATCCCATGCACACTTGGTCTCTTCTTCATGGCAGAACCAGTAATGAAGCTTATTTTTCCTGGTAAGTTTGAAGGCATAGAAATATTAAAGTATTTATCATTGACAATTCCTTTTATAATAATTACTCAAACAACAACAGCAATATTGCAGGGGACAGGGAACTATATAAAACCTATTGTTAACTTACTAATCGGATGTGTAATAAAAGTCATATTAACATGGACTTTAGTTCCGATGGAATTTTTTAATATATATGGAGCTGTAATTGCAAGTTTCAGTGCGTATGCAGTAGTCAGTATTTTAAACATAATAACTTTAAAGTTTACCTTGAAGATAGGACTTAATCTATATGAAATATTAATTAAGCCAGCATATGCATCAACTATAATGATGTTATTTGTATTATTTAGTTATAATATTATATATAAGAATACAATAAGCAATGGACTATCTTGCCTAACATCTATATTTTTGGGTATTATAGTATATATTACATTAATAATTGTGTTTAAGGTATTTGATATTAAGGAAATAAAAAGTAGACTTAAACGAAGATAAAAGGAGAGAAACCTAATGATTAAAATAATTGGATTAGGCCCAGGAGATAAGAATGCACTAACGATAGGAACAATATATGAACTTGAGAATAATAAAAATATATTTCTTAGAACAGAAAAACATCCAACCGTAGAATATTTAAAAGAAAAACAAATTGTATTTGACACTTATGATAATGTGTATGAGAGCATAGAAAATTTTGATCAAGTATACTCGAATATAGCTAATGACTTAATTAAAAAGCATAAGGATCTAGGAGATGTAATATATGCAGTGCCAGGTCATCCGTTAGTTGCGGAAAAATCAGTGTTCAATCTTATAGATTTATGCGAAAAAAGCGATATAGAATATAAGATAGTACCTGCAGTAAGTTTTATTGATGCTATGATAGAAAGCATTAAGATTGATCCGATAGAAGGATTAAAGGTTATAGACGCTTTTGATATAGGAAATCAAGTATTAGATAAAAGAATCGGTACGATAGTTACCCAAGTTTATAACCAACTGATAGCATCTGAAGTTAAATTAAAATTACTCGATAACTATAACGATGAAACTGAAATTTATTATGTAAGGGCTGCAGGGATAGAGGGGCAAGAGAGTATACGAAAGATACCTCTATTTGAGTTAGATATGCAGGAAGATATTGATTATTTAACATCGATATATATACCTAAGGATACTAAAAATAAGAAAGATTTTAATGATCTTTTGGAAATAATAGAAACTCTAAGGGGAGAAAATGGCTGTCCTTGGGATAGAGAGCAAACTCATAAGTCTCTTGAAAAAGCATTAATAGAAGAAAGTTATGAGGTTATAGATGCAATAGAACAAGAAGATGATGACTCATTAATTGAGGAATTGGGAGATGTACTTCTGCAAGTTGTTTTCCATGCGTCTATTGGCAAAGAAGATGGATTTTTTGACATGAGTGATATAATAGAGGGCATCTGTAGTAAGATGATAAACAGGCATCCACATGTGTTTAAAGATTTAGGACAGTTAAATTCTTCTGAAGAAGTATTAGCAAAATGGGATGATTTAAAAAAGAATGAAAAGGGATATAAAAGTGTTAGCGAAGAAATGAGAGGAATAACAAAAGGATTACCTGCGTTATTAAGAGCTCATAAGGTTCAAGAAAAAGCAAAAAAAGTTGGATTTGATTTTGATAATGTTAATTTTGCGATAAATAAGGTAAAAGAAGAACTTACAGAGGTAATTGATGTATATAATACAAAAAATGTGGAGAAAATAAAAGAAGAAGTTGGAGATTTATTATTTTCATGTGTAAATGTTGCAAGATTTTTAAAAGTAGACGAGGAAATAGCATTAAACTGTACTATAGACAAGTTTATAAAGAGGTTTGAGTATATTGAAAAGGTTGCAAAAGAAGAAAATATTGAATTAACAAATATGAGCTTGGAGGAAATGGATAAACTTTGGGAAATTTCAAAAAAATTAGATTAATGTATAATTTAAATAAAGGAATTTTCTAGTTTATGCAGAATAATTATTTTATAAAGAACTATATTGTAACGATTTATTGGATTATTTAGTTATATATAGGAAAAGAAAGCGTTTTTCTATAGACGGGTAGCTGAAGAGGTTATATAATAAAGAAGTGCAATTTAGTACATAAAGAAAACAGTTAAAAATATATAACTGGATTTTAAGGAGGATGTTATTGTGAATAAAGCAGAATTAATTACTAGTATGGCAGAAAAAAGTAAATTAACAAAAAAAGATGCAGAATTAGCATTAAAAGCTTTAATTGAAAGTGTTGAGGAAGCTCTAGAAAAAGGAGAAAAAGTTCAATTAGTTGGATTTGGAACTTTCGAAACAAGAGAAAGAGCAGCTAGAGAAGGAAGAAATCCAAGAACTAAAGAAGTTATCAATATTCCTGCAACAACTGTTCCAGTATTTAAAGCTGGTAAGGAATTCAAAGATAAAGTTAACAAGTAATAAAATACGTGTTAGACAGAGTAAATATGAACCCGAGTTTTCTCGGGTTCTTTTGATAAAGGAGAAAATTATGAGATTAGATAAATATTTAAAAGTATCTCGTATCATAAAGAGAAGAACAGTAGCGAAAGAAATATGTGAGAGTGGTCGAATATTAATTAACGATAAAGTCGCTAAACCTTCCACAAAGATAAAGGAAGGGGATATAATTCAAATAACCTTTGCAAATAGAATACTAAAAGCCGAAATTGTTAATATAGCAGAACATGTGAGAAAAGAAGATGCAAAAGCTATGTATGTTATTATTGAAGGCGAGGAAGATAAAGAGTAGGAACCCATTGAGTTTTCTTACTCTTTTTTGATATATCAACATAGTTATAAGGGATTCTGAATTCTAAATTACAATATATAAACATATATTGTATAAGAAAAATGAATGGAGGAATCTTTGATGGAGAAAAGAGTGGAAAATAAAATAGAAGATAATAAATCAAGTTTAGCTTTAGAGAATAGAAAAAGACTAACTTTAAGTGGCGTTATAGAAGTCATAAGTTTTGATGAACAAAAGATAGATTTAACTACTAACCTAGGAAATTTAACTATTAAGGGAGAAGAATTGAAAATGAATAAATTAGATGTACAAAATGGTGATGTTATAATAGCTGGGAGTATTGCGTCTATAGTTTATAATGGCAAGGTAACCAAAAAAAATAATGAAAGTATAATAAGTAAATTATTTAAGTAGGGATATGTTATGCCGTTAGGATTAAATATGCAAATCAATCTTGTTATATACAGTTTAATTGGAGGGGTTATAACAGGTATACTATTCGATATATATAGGGGAATAAGAGGATTAAATTCTATAAAAATATTGACGATAATAGAAGATCTATTATTTTGTATACTTATTGCTCTAATTGTTTTTACCTTTTTGTTATATACTAATTATGCTTTTTTAACTCCCTATGTATATATGTTCATAATCATTGCTATTTTATTGTACTTCAGATTTTTTAGTAAATATTTTTATACGAGTGAGATAATAATAGGAAAATCATTTTACAAATTTATTCGGATAATATTAAAAAATACATTATATCCATTAAAAATAATTATATATAAAATTACAGATAGAAGGAAATAAGAAAAAATTACTTGAATAATAGTATTATAGTGTTTACAATAGACTTAGGAGAATTTGCAAAATAGAGGTTCTATAGATGAAAAAGAAGTTAATAAAAAGATTAATAATTGCTGGATTTATTATTTTCTTCGTGTTTAGTTATATTAAGCAAAATATAACAATGAATAGAATTCAGAAGGAAATTGATAGTAAACAAACCCAATTAGATGAAGTTAAGCAAAAAAATCAGAGGCTTCAAGATGAAGTTGAAAAGATCAATTCAGATTCGTCAGATTATCTCGAAAAATTAGCAAGAGAAAGACTTGGAATGATTAAGCCAGGTGAGAAAGTTGTTAATAATGAGATAAACCAAAATTCTAAATAATTTTCATAATATAGAAAATCCTATAAAAACTCTGTTAATATAATAAAATTAAATAAGAATTAAATTTGTATCTAAAATTAAAGAACATATTTTATCAATTAGGATTTGTTCTTATAAATTTATATATTTTTTAAATTTAAGGAGGAGTCTTTTAAACATGACCTTAATGGCAGGAAACATAGTAGAGGGCACAGTGATAAACATTACAAATTTTGGAGCTTTTATTGAAGTTGAAGGCAAAACTGGATTAGTTCATATTTCAGAAGTCGCAGATTCTTACGTAAAAGATATTAGAGAGCACCTTAGTGAGCAGGATAAGGTGAAAGTAAAAGTTATCTCAATAGATGATAACGGAAAAATTAGTCTTTCTATAAAACAAGCAAATGTTCAAAAAAAATCAGTTAAACCTGTAGAAATTGATTGGAAGTCGCCTGATAAGAAGAAGACAACTAATTCAGGTAATTTTGAAGATATTATGTCTAAGTTTTTAAAAGATAGCGAAGAGAGAATGCAAGATGTAAAAAAACATCAAGAATTTAAAGGTAAGGGCGGAAAAAAAGGATATTAGACTTTTTTAAAGCTGTAATGAACATATAAATATAAAATTTATTAATTGAAAGTTTTTAAGTGTAGAATAGATGAGTTAAAAATTTTAGGTATTTTTACGGTTTATTCTACACTATAAATTTCACTACAGACTACTGAAAGTGAGAAGTTAGATATTACATAACTATTTGAAATTAAAGTTTTGAAATTTATATTGATTTTTTTGTTGACAGCATGAGAGTTATATATTATAATTAGCTTTGTTGTTGAGACGTAGTTAAATACAACATGCCGAAGTGGCGGAACTGGCAGACGCACAGGACTTAAAATCCTGCGGTAGTTAAACACCGTACCGGTTCGATTCCGGTCTTCGGCACCATATATATGATAAAAAGAATATCGCGGGGTGGAGCAGTTGGTAGCTCGTCGGGCTCATAACCCGAAGGTCGTAGGTTCAAGTCCTGCC
>Ga0209281_1000976_pt1 | contig 22927 bp, 22 predicted proteins | sample MedtruBG_FD_187514 | JGI IMG/M metagenome (GOLD analysis project Ga0209281, IMG submission 187514) | Root nodule microbial communities of legume samples collected from California, USA - Medicago truncatula BG (SPAdes) (version 2) | ecosystem: Host-associated > Plants > Roots > Nodule | place... | reverse complement strand
CCTGCGGCCTGCTGGCCACGGCGGTGCTCAATATCAATAACCTGCGCGATATCGACAGCGATCGTGAGAACGGTAAAAACACGCTGGCCGTGCGACTGGGCCCGGTAAATGCCCGCCGTTATCACACCGGTTTGCTGATGGGCGCACTGCTGTGCCTGGCGTTGTTTAACCTGATGGCGCTGCACAGTCCGTGGGGTTGGCTGTTCATTCTGGCCGCGCCACTGCTGATTAAACAGGCGCGTTTCGTCTATACGCACCGTTCCCCGGCAGATATGCCCCCAATGCTCGAACGCACGGTAAAAGGCGCGCTTCTGACTAACCTGTTGTTTGTGGTTGGGATTGTGCTGAGTCGTCTGTTTGCGTAACTGACAAATATCAATTAACAATTGATGATTTTGCCAACAATGCGAATAGCACGATATACTGAAAACTCACGTAGCAACTGAACGTTAAGCCTATGAAATACGATACATCCGAGCTTTGCGACATCTACCAGGAAGATGTCAATGTCGTTGAACCGCTGTTCTCCAACTTTGGTGGACGGTCGTCGTTTGGTGGACAAATTATTACGGTGAAATGTTTCGAGGATAACGGGTTGCTGTACGATATGCTCGAACAGAACGGTCGTGGCCGCATCCTGTTAGTGGATGGCGGCGGCTCCGTACGTCGTGCGCTAATTGATGCCGACCTTGCGCGTCTGGCAGTGCAAAACGAATGGGAAGGCATGGTGGTCTACGGCGCGGTGCGTCAGGTCGACGACCTGGAAGAGCTGGACATTGGCATTCAGGCCATGGCCGCTATTCCAGTCGGTGCTGCGGGTGAAGGCGTTGGCGAAAGCGACGTTCGCGTCAATTTCGGCGGGGTAACCTTCTTCTCCGGCGACCATCTCTATGCCGACAACACCGGTATCATTCTGTCGGAAGACGCCCTCGACATCGAGTAAACGCCTTCTCGCATAAAAAAGCCTTCTCTCTGAGAAGGCTTTTTCGTTTTATCAGTATCGTTACTGAATCTTACCTAAAAAATCTACTTTACCCAGCGGTACGCCGGCCTGGCGCAGAATGGCGTAAGCCGTCGTTGAGTGGAAATAGAAGTTCGGCATCGCGAACTGGAAGACATAGCTGCTGGCTGTGAAGTGCAGCTGATGTTCACGCGCCTGGACCATGATCGGACGCGCATCGTCGCCGTCCAGCTGCGAATCCGGCACGCTCTTCAGAAAGGCCACAGTGGCAGCAATGCGCTCATGCAGCTGTGCGAAGGTGCTTTCGTTATCTTCCATCGCTGGCGCGTCGACATTCGCCAGACGTGCAATCGCACGCTTCGCCATATCGCACGTAACCTGTACCTGACGCTTCAGCGGGAACATATCTTCCGCCAGTTTCGCTTCCAGCAATGCCGATTCATCACTGCCCTGCTCTTTCGCCCAAGCCGCGCTCTTTTCCAGAACCGCGCTCAGACTGACCAGGCCGTGAATAAACTGCTTATTGGTTTCGCTATACAGTGACATTGTCAATTTCCTCAAGGATTACAAAACGGTAGGTTTTTTATTGGATTACGTATCTCATCGAGAGTAAACCCAGCCCTCCTCAAAGAGAAGCGCTTAATGTGCTGGGAAGGCAGATGTCAGAAGCAAAAAAAATCCGTAACCCCTGAGGGCTACGGATCCTGATTTCACGAACATTCGGGTGGCGATTAGTAGAGCTTTTTCGCGCAGTCCAGCAGTTCGGTTTTGAATGGACGCTTCATGTTTTCGATAGCATCGATGATGTCATGGTGAACCAGTTTCTCGTTCTGGATACCGACACAACGACCGCCGAAGCCTTCCAGCAGCAGATCAATCGCATAGGCGCCCATGCGGGAAGCGAGGATACGGTCGTAAGGCACCGGGGAACCGCCGCGCTGAATATGACCGAGGACGGTCGCACGGGTTTCGCGTTTGGTTTCGGTTTCGATGTATTTCGCCAGCTCGTCGATATCACACATGTGTTCGGTGATGGCGACGATCGCGTGTTTTTTACCTTTGGCGATACCGGCTTTAATTTCATTCACCAGGTCGTCGCGGCTAAATTCCACTTCCGGAACCACAACAAACTCACAGCCACCGGCAATGGCTGCTGCCAGGGTCAGATCGCCACAGTAGCGGCCCATCACTTCAACGATGGAGATACGCTGGTGTGAGGAAGAGGTGTCGCGCAGACGGTCAATCGCTTCAACCACAGTGCCCAGCGCGGTGAAGTAACCGATGGTGTAGTCGGTGCCTTTGATGTCGTTATCGATGGTGCCCGGCAGGCCGATGCATGGGAAGCCCATTTCGGTCAGACGCTTCGCACCCATATAGGAGCCGTCACCGCCGATAACCACTAACGCGTCGAGGCCGCGTTTTTTCATGTTTTCGATAGCAACTTCACGGACGTGCTCTTCGCGGAATTCCGGGAAGCGCGCAGAACCGAGGAAGGTGCCGCCGCGGTTAATCATGTCAGATACGCTGTAACGGTCGAGCTGGACCATGCGATCTTCATACAGACCGAGGTAGCCGTCATAGATACCAAAAATTTCCAGACCTTCTGAAAGCGCTGCACGCACAACACCACGGATGGCTGCGTTCATGCCCGGGGCATCACCGCCGCTTGTTAACACACCGATTTTCTTAATCATGACTACCTCTGAACTTAGGAATGCTAAAAATTATTCTGTTGCCCGAAGCGCCCCCGCAATAAGGGAGAGATCGACTATCTGGAAATAGTATATCAGTCGCATCGTGCTGAATTGATTCAGGTCAGGCCAATCGGCGGTAATTTAGACAAAAAATGCCGATCCGGCCCACATTTTTACAACGAATTACGAATGTCCAAAAAGCCCTGCCGCCCCAAAGGGACAACCGAGCACGGATCCTGATGAATAATGACATCAGAACCCGGAAAGCGAAGCAATAACGCCTGCTCAACCTGTTCAGCCACTAAATGCGCCTGAACCAACGGCAGGTTATCTTCCATTTCCAAATGAATCTGAATAAAGCGGGTCGGCCCTGACTGCCGCGTACGAAGGTCATGCGCACCACTGACGCCAGGCCAGGCGCTCACGATGTTAATGATATCTTGACGTTCTTCATCGGGGAGCGCTCTGTCCAGTAGCGACTGTACGGCTTCATGCCCCATGCGTATTGCACAATATAAAATATAGATGCCAATTCCCAATGCAAACAATGCATCGGCGCGGTGCCAGCCGTACCACGACAGCGCAAGCGCCACCAGAATGGCTCCGTTCATCATAACATCAGACTGATAATGAAGCATATCGGCGCGCACTGCCTGGCTTTGCGTCTTACGCACCACCCAGCGCTGGAAGGTCACCAGAATCATCGTACTGATGAGCGCGATGACCGTCACCACCATCCCGACGCCAGGCTCGCGCATCGGTTCGGGCGTGATGACATGCTGAATACCGGTCAAAAACAGGAACAGCGCCGAGCCGGAAATAAACATGCTCTGCGCCAGCGCCGCGAGAGATTCCGCCTTGCCGTGACCAAAAGTGTGCTCTTCATCGGCAGGCTGCAGCGAATAGCGCACTACCAACAGGTTAGTCAGCGAGGCGGCGATATCCACCAATGAATCCACCAGCGCCGCCAGAATACTGACGGACCCGGTGTACCACCACGCAAAAATCTTGATCAAAAGTAATGCCGAAGCCATGACCGTTGCGGCAATCGCCGCCCGGCTGACCAGACGGCCATAGGTTTGATTCATAAATACTCCCACTCTCTTCTGCGGGTAGTATAGCGGAATGTGATTAAGGTCAGTTGCCGGAAAAAAGGCAAAAAAAACCCCCACATCATGTGGGGGAAGACAGGGATGGTGTCTATGGCAAGGAAAACAGGGTTTATTACTGGTTACTACGGGTATTGCTACTGCTACTAAACAGCGTCGACATCGAGCCTTGCTGCATCTGTGCAACCTCCCGCAACTGATCCATTCGTTGCTGGTGTCGTTCATTTAAAATCGCTTGCTGCTCCGGCGTTAACAGGCGAAACATCTGGTTGCGAACCCGGGCCATTTCGACCTGGCGGACAACCTGCTCCTGCGCCATTTTCTCTGCCTGTGCCTGCACAGCGATTTCATCAAATTTATCTGCGGTGACAAGCTTATGCATTGTCTCCATTTCGCTAACATTAACAGGGGGCTGCTGTCGCCGAGCCTGTTGCATCAGATCACGCATCTGTTGACGCTGATATTCGGTTAAACTTATGCCGTCAAACATATGGCCCTGATGACTGCTCTGCGTCGCCCCGTCATTTGAGGTCCAGTTAACGCTGGTGACGACTTCAGCAGCCTGGCTATTCGCACTTAGCGCCAGCGTTGAGGCCATGACGGCAGCGATAACATTGCGCATCAATTGCTCCCAAGTACTTTTGTTTCGCGATTCAACGAGAGACAGTCTACGATTCAGGCTGCAAACATGCGTCAGGGGGTGTAAAACAACGTAAAGTCATGGATTAGCGAGCCTTGATGACGTAATTTCTGCCTCGGAGGTATTTAATTAATGAATAAAATCCTGTTAGTTGATGATGACCGGGAGCTCACCTCCCTGTTAAAGGAGCTGCTCGACATGGAAGGCTTCAATGTGCTGGTTGCCCACGATGGGGAACAAGCACTGGCGCTTTTGGATGACAGCATCGACCTGCTTTTGCTCGACGTAATGATGCCGAAGAAGAATGGCATTGATACCCTTAAAGAGCTGCGACAGACACACCAGACGCCGGTCATTATGCTGACCGCACGCGGCAGCGAACTCGATCGTGTACTCGGCCTTGAGCTGGGCGCGGATGACTATCTGCCAAAGCCGTTTAACGACCGTGAACTGGTCGCCCGTATTCGCGCCATTCTGCGTCGTTCCCACTGGAGCGAACAGCAGCAAACCAGCGACACCAGTTCACCGAACTTAGAAGTCGATTCCCTGAGCCTTAATCCGGGCCGTCAGGAAGCAAGCTTCGATGGCACCACGCTGGAACTGACCGGCACCGAGTTCACGCTGCTTTACCTGCTGGCGCAACATCTCGGCCAGGTGGTTTCCCGTGAACATCTGAGCCAGGAAGTGCTGGGCAAACGCTTAACCCCGTTTGACCGCGCTATCGATATGCATATTTCCAACCTGCGCCGTAAATTGCCAGAGCGGAAAGATGGTCACCCTTGGTTTAAAACCTTACGTGGCCGCGGCTATCTGATGGTGTCCGCTTCATGATAGGAAGTTTGACCGCACGCATCTTTGCCATTTTCTGGTTGACCCTGGCACTGGTGTTGATGCTGGTACTGATGTTACCCAAGCTTGATTCGCGCCAGATGACAGAATTGATGGACAGCGAACAACGCCAGGGCCTGATGATTGAGCAGCACGTCGAAGTCGAACTGGCGAACGATCCGCCCAATGATTTGATGTGGTGGCGTCGGCTGTTTCGCGCCATCGACAAATGGGCACCTCCGGGACAACGCCTTCTGCTGGTGACCAGCGAAGGCCGGGTGATCGGCGCAGAACGCAACGAAATGCAGATCATTCGTAACTTTATTGGCCAGTCCGATAACGCCGATCATCCGCAGAAAAAACGCTATGGCCGACTGGAAATGGTAGGGCCCTTCTCCGTTCGTGACGGAGAAGATAACTACCAGCTCTACCTGATTCGCCCGGCCAGCACCTCGCAATCTGATTTCATCAACCTGCTGTTTGACCGTCCGCTGCTGTTGCTGATTGTCACTATGCTGGTGAGTTCGCCGCTGTTGTTGTGGCTGGCGTGGAGTCTCGCCAAACCCGCACGTAAGCTGAAAAACGCCGCCGACGAAGTGGCTCAGGGCAACCTGCGTCAGCATCCGGAGCTTGAATCCGGACCGCAGGAATTCCTCGCCGCCGGTTCCAGTTTTAACCAGATGGTGACGGCGCTCGAACGGATGATGACCGCCAACCAGCGCCTGCTTTCCGATATCTCCCATGAGTTGCGCACGCCGTTAACGCGTCTGCAATTAGGCACCGCGCTGCTGCGTCGCCGCACCGGGGAAAGCAAAGAGCTGGAGCGCATCGAAATGGAAGCGCACCGGCTGGACAGCATGATCAACGACCTGCTGGTGATGTCGCGTAATCAGTCGAAAAATGCGCTGGTGAGCGAAAACCTGAAGGCCAATCAGCTGTGGAGTGAAGTACTGGACAACGCCGCGTTTGAGGCGGAACAGATGGGCAAATCGTTCACCGTTGAATACCCGCCAGGCCCGTGGCCGCTGTACGGTAACCCGAATGCGCTCGAGAGTGCGTTTGAGAATATCGTACGTAACGCGCTGCGCTACTCGCACACCAAAATATCGGTGAGTTTCTCGGTGGATAAAGACGGTATCACGATTAACGTCGATGATGACGGCCCGGGCGTCAGCCCTGATGACAGAGAACAGATTTTCCGTCCGTTCTATCGCACCGACGAAGCCCGCGACCGTGAATCCGGCGGAACGGGTCTTGGCCTGGCGATTGTCGAAACTGCGATTCAGCAGCACCGCGGCTGGGTCAAAGCCGACGACAGCCCGCTGGGTGGTTTGCGGTTAACGCTGTGGCTGCCGTTGTACAAGCGGGGTTGATTGCGGGGCCCCTCTCCCTAACCCTCTCCCACAGGGAGAGGGAACGGTTCAGCGTGTGCCTTTATCTTCCCGGGGAGAGGGCCTCAGACCGCACTGCTACTTCCCCCACAACCGCCTGGAATTATCCTCAATATGCCCATTCAGACGCCGTTTCTGCATCGTTCGCGTCCAGCTCACCGATAACCCCGCCGCCGACAGCAAACGGCGATACTCCTCATCGTCATACGGCGTATGCCACGCAATCGCCGCAGCGTCATGCACCGACACATCGCTCAGGCGCGAAACCAGTTCCAGCGACTGATCACTCGACACCTTTCCCGCCAGAATCACCCGATACAGCCAGCCCATCTTGCCACTGCTTTGCATCAGGGAAGACATATCGCTAATCCCAAAATGATAATTGAGTTTAAAGCACGGCGAACGCGGCTGCGTGACCTGAATCAGCGCGTCTCCCCAACGGTATATATCGCCGATAAACACGTTTTTTTCCGTCAGCCCAACCGTCGATAAGTTCTCGCCAAATGCTGGAGCGCAGAACAATTCTGCCTGCTCGGGAAACTCCTGCACCCAGTCTGCGTAATGCTCGCGCGGATAATGGCACAGCGCGCGATCGGGGCCGCCGTGAATTTTCTTTTCCGCCTGTTCACGCCTACCAGCCCGCGTTCGGTCAGCTCAAGCTCGCCGTCCACCTGCAACTTTGCAATCGCGCTGGGGCGACTGCCCTCGTACTCCCGCACGCTGCCCGTAAATACGTTTACCGGATATTGCATTTTCCCTCTCCTGTTCCCGACCCTCGTTCCCGCTATTTTTGCACGTAAACTGCGCAAAATGCGACATGCGTAAAGCCGTTGCTGAACGATTCATGTTATCCATTAGTTAAAATGAAACGCCATTTCACTATAAGGAGTCAACGACATGACCCAGCATCTTCGTTTCACCGGGGTCTGGTGCCCCTCGATTACCCCGATGGACAGTGAAGGACACATTGATTACGACGGGCTGAAACAGCATCTCGCCCGCCTCACCGACGCGCGCATCGACGTCATTCTGCTGATGGGTAGCATTGGCGAATTCGCGTCGTTTTCGCTGGAAGAACGCTTAACGCTTATCCGCAACGCGCGGACGATGTCATCCCTGACGATGGTCGCCAACGTGTCATCCACCTGCCTCAGCGATGTTTTCCAGATGGCGCAGGTCGCTTACTCTTCTGGCTATGATGCGGTGATGGTGCTGCCGCCTTACTATTACGGCCAGACGGAAAATCAGGTGCTGAGCTATTTTCGGGAGATTGGCCAACGCCTGGAGGGTAAATGGTTCGCCTACAATTTCCCGGCGCGAACCGGTTGCGATATCACTCCCGAAATTGCCGCAACGCTTGCCGCTGAATTCCCGCACTTCGCGGGCATCAAGGACACGGTCGATTGCCAGTCGCACACCCGCAACATGATCCACGCCACCCTGGCCGTGCGCACCGATTTTGCCGTGCTCTCGGGCTACGACGAATACTTCATACCGAACCTGATGGCGGGCGGCGCAGGGGTGATTTCGGGGTTGAATAACGTCATGCCTGAGATGTTTGTTCAGGCACGAGAAGCGTGGCAGAAAGGCGATATCACTGCGCTGACGCACGCCCAACGGGAGATCGGCCGCTTCATGACAATTTACGCCATCGGCGATGATTTCGTGACCACGATTAAAACCGTCGTCTCACGCAAGTTTGGTTACAGCACACCCGTTTCGCGCAACGCAGGCGGGACGCTCAACGCAGAACAACTGGCAACCGTTGACCGTCAGTTCGGCATTCGCTAAAAGCAAAAAACCCCGCTAATCAGCGGGGTTTTTGAGTTGCCAGAAGGCAACAGAGGCGAGGAGTCGCCTTATTTTTTAGCGGCGAAACGTGCAGCAGCTTCGTCCCAGTTCACCACGTCCCAGAACGCTTTGATGTAGTCTGGGCGACGGTTCTGGAATTTCAGGTAGTAAGCGTGTTCCCACACGTCCAGGCCCAGGATTGGGAAACCGGAGGTGCCAGAAACAGCTTCACCCATCAGTGGGGAATCCTGATTAGCGGTAGAAACTACGGCCAGTTTGCCGTCTTTCAGTACCAGCCACGCCCAGCCAGAGCCGAAACGGGTAGCAGCAGCTTTTTCGAACTCTTCTTTGAATTTCTCAACGGAGCCGAAGGTGCTTTCGATAGCCGCTTTCAGGTCGCCCTGAAGAGTGGTACCGGTTTTCAGGCCTTTCCAGAACAGGCTGTGGTTCGCGTGACCGCCCGCGTTGTTACGCAGCACGGTTTTCTTGTCTGCTGGCAGCTGATCCAGTTTGGTGATCAGTTCTTCAACCGGCAGGTTCGCAAACTCAGGCAGGCTTTCCAGCGCAGCATTCGCGTTGTTCACATAGGCCTGGTGGTGTTTAGAGTGATGGATTTCCATCGTCTGCTTGTCGAAGTGCGGCTCAAGGGCATCGTACGCGTACGGCAGGGATGGCAGTGTATAGCTCATATTCATCTCCAATTATCATCGGGCGGCAGAGGTGTTACGCCGCGTAAGCAGTTGGTCCATTATAGTTAATTAAATGATATTGAAAATGTTTATCAATGCCGTAATTTTAATAAGGTTATAACTTTTGGGTATGTGGCTGATTTTGTGAGCCTGCTCAAGGAGAACACGCGCTTTTTGCCAGATATGCGCCGTATACGGCAGCGGCCTGAAGGTTAATCAACTGACTGATTTTTATACTCCTCGCTTCAGATGAAAGATTCATCGATGTAAAACATGAGGGTAAAAAATGAGTCACGCGATTACGATGGGAATTCTTTGGCATTTGATAGGTGCGGCCAGTGCGGCCTGTTTCTATGCCCCGTTTAAAAAGGTGAAAAATTGGTCCTGGGAAACCATGTGGGCTATCGGCGGTATTGTTTCCTGGCTCATCCTGCCATGGGCTATCAGCGCCATGCTGCTGCCGGATTTTTGGGCCTACTATCAATCCTTTAGTGCGTCCACGCTGCTGCCGGTATTTTTGTTTGGCGCGATGTGGGGCATTGGTAACATCAACTACGGCCTGACCATGCGCTATCTCGGTATGTCGATGGGCATTGGTATCGCTATCGGCATCACGCTTATCGTCGGAACGCTGATGACGCCAATCCTGAACGGTCAGTTCCACGTCCTGGTCGGTACCGAAGGCGGTCGAATGACGCTGTTGGGCGTGCTGGTGGCGGTGATTGGTGTGGGCATTGTCACCCGTGCCGGTCAGCTGAAAGAACGCAAAATGGGTATCAAAGCCGAAGAGTTCAATCTGAAAAAAGGCCTGATTCTGGCGGTGATGTGCGGCATTTTCTCGGCGGGGATGTCCTTCGCCATGAACGCGGCCAAGCCGATGCATGAAGCGGCGGCCGCGCTCGGCGTCGATCCGCTGTACGTGGCGCTGCCAAGCTACGTGATCATCATGGGCGGTGGCGCAGTGATTAACCTCGGCTTCTGCTTCTTCCGTCTGGCAACCAAGTCAAATCTGTCGGTAAAAGCAGACTTCTCGATAGCAAAATCGATGATCGTCGGCAATATCCTGTTTTCGGCGCTCGCTGGCCTGATGTGGTATCTGCAATTCTTCTTCTACGCCTGGGGCCACGCCAGCATTCCGGCGCAGTACGATTACATGAGCTGGATGCTGCACATGAGTTTCTACGTGCTGTGCGGCGGTATGGTGGGATTGATCTTGAAAGAGTGGAACAACGCCGGTCGTCGTCCGGTCGGTGTCCTGAGCTTGGGCTGCGTGGTGATTATCATCGCTGCGAATATTGTGGGCTTGGGCATGGCGAACTGATCACGCCGCGTTTTTATGCCGATGACGCCACTGCCCTGGCGTCATCCCCACTTCCCGGTTAAACACCACTGAAAAGTAGTTACTGTCCTCAAAGCCGCAGTGCATGGCAATTTCCCCGATCATCAATTCAGAATGCCCCAGCAGATATTGCGCATGGCAGATGCGTAGCTGGCGCAGATAATGGTTGATGGTCATCCCCGTCTGGCTACGAAACTGCTGACGCAGCGTGCGTTCGCTACAGGCCTGCTGCTCACAGAAGAGATCCAGCGCAAAAGGCCGGTTCAGGCTACCTGCCAGCGCGGTAAGCAGCTTATCAAGCAGCGCCTCGCTTTCGGTCGCCGCCAGGTTATCGGTGGCGTAGCGATGGCGGCGTAACGTTACCACTAACTGCGCAAACAGCAGTTCTGCCATGTCGTTCGAATGGGTGCAGGTTTTATGACTCTCCTGCTCAAGCGCGGTGATCACCTGTCGCGCCTGAGTCATGCCGCTGCTGCCAATCCGCCAGTGCGGCGTCCAGTTCGTTCCATTCAGGCCCGGAATATGCGCCGCCCAGTCCAGATTGAGCTTCAGCCGTTCGGGGCAATAAATAATATTCTGCAAAACCAGGTCGTTTACGGATGCATAGGAGTGTTTATCTTCAGCGCGAATGTAAAACAGGTCGCCACGGGTGATGCGATAAGGACGATCGTTAAGGATGTGCAGCCCGTTACCCCGCCACACCAGCACCAGCTCGCAGAACTCATGCGTATGCTCCGCAAACACGTTTTGCGGATAGCGATCGGCCACCGCCACCGCTTGCTGCGGACTGGCAAAGAAATCCGCTTTTTTCAGGATCAAATGACACGTCACTCCGGCACCTCAAATGCTGAACCACCGGTAAGTATTCACTACTTCAGGAAAAAAAACGGTGATTCCGTTCTCGATTATGTCATCGAACCGGGTTCACCTAACCCAAGAACATATAAAAATAATATATATAACACCCTCTATATGAATCAACGCTACATATATTTTTAACGAAACAGAAATTGACTTGTTTTTACAAGACCATGCAGAATCGCGAGGCATGGAATGTAAAATCAAAGGAAATTAAATGAAATTAAAATTAAGCACAATCTCTTTATTAGCACTTACTTTCACTTCAGCAATATCTCACGCACAAGTCGTCAGCGAATATGTCTTCACTCAGAATGGCGGTGATTTAAATAATATAAAAGGCACTATTGCAGCGGCTAATGAACCGTTACGGGTAAAAAGCTATGATGCCGACTTTAATGCCGTCGGTCATATTTATGGTTGTACCGCGACCTGGCTCGGCGATGATAATGAATGGGTATATGTTCTCGCTGCCGCACATTGTAATGACGCGACACAGGATATTAGCACTACGAACTATGCCTTTTATGCCGATGATGACAAAACCGTTATTGCCAGCGGAGGGACGGTTTATACCGTTCCAGAGCGAAACAATCGCCCGGCGGGTTACGGTGGAGCCTCGACCGATCTTGAAATCCTGAAGCTGAAAAAAGTCGCCGACTATCGCGATAAAAACGGGAAAAAAGTCGTTAAGCCAGTGCTGTATGACGGCAGCGAAGAACAGGGAAAACCGGTTCATTATGTCGGTTATGGTTCATGGGGCGTCAATATCACCAGTAACGGATCTTATGGCCCAACATCCGGTCAGCGCCGACTGACCAGCATGAGCGTGATAGACAGAATTTTTGAAATGAACCACGGCATTGGCGCAGGCTATGAGCCGGTAAAACAGAGTGACAAGTGGGGGCGAACCGCCGCTGGGGACAGCGGTTCAGCCTGGTGGCAAACTCACCAGGGTATTAAAACCATCATCGCGGTGACCAATGGCGGGGGTGACACAAGCAGCACCGGGGCCCGTGTCTCTCAGTATATTGACTGGATCAAGTCTGTTTACCCGGACGTTGACGTGTTGTCAGAGCATGCTTTCCATTGGGGCGAAAATGACCGCAAAGGAACTATCGGGACGCTTTACGAGTACGACAATCCGTATAATGGCGATAAAGAATACTTTATGCTGAAGGGGCTCGGAAACGATAGCCGCTACTGGTATTTCCCAACCAATAAGCAGAACAATACCTATTGGGTATATTTAGGTACCGATAAAAAACAATCCCTGGAGAACATTAAAACCCTTAATGGCTTTAAAGTCTGGGGGACAAATAACCACTCGGGTGTTGCTGGTGATATCTACATTTATTACAACCCATACAATAATGCGACCGAATTGTTCCAACTGAAAGTCACGGGTGAATATTGGTATTTCCCAACCAATAAGAAAAGCAACGGTGACTGGGAATATCTCGGCGACGTGAAATATTAAATTAGCCGACTGAAACGTAACTGCAAACCCGTGGCTCCCACGGGTTTTTTCTTTACTGTAACTGCGTATCTCGCCCTTGACGAATATCGCGCGGCGACCATTGAAATTCACGACGAAACAGCGTCGAAAAGTGGTTACTGTCGCCAAAACCACAGCGAAATGCGATATCTGTGACGCTTTCATCACCGTGACGAAGCAGATGGCGCGCTTTGGTCAGACGAATGCGGTTGAGATAACGTTGTGGTGTCATGCCGGTATGATGTTTGAGCTGGCGATGCAGCGTGCGCAGCGACAGTGAAAAGCGATCGGCAACCTCTTCCCAGCATACTTCATCGGCGAAATGGTCTTCCAGCCACGCCATCAGCAAATTCAGGCGCGCATCGTTATTGGTCGCCTCTGCCGCCAGACTGCCCTGCCGCAAATTCACCAACAGCTGCATAAACAGAATTTCGCGGTTAGCGATGGCGTGCATATCGTCCCCGCTATCGAGTGCTTCCATCTGTTGCACGACCTGCCGAACCTGCTGCAACACCGACTGATTCACACGCCAGTGCGACGGGTACACGCCATCCTGCTCCTGCGGCAGCAGTTGTTCCAGACCGGACAGAAACCGGAACGCATCCGGGGAACGGTACAGCACGTTGGTCAGACACAAGTTGTCAGTGTGCTCATACAGATGCCGGTCATGATCGCGCACGAAGCACACCGTGCCGCCGGTAATGGTGTAGGGCTGACCGTTGAACACATGGATGCCTGTGCCATGCTCCACAATCACAATCTCATGAAAATCATGGTGGTGTTCCGGAAACTCAGCCTGTGGAAGCCGTGGCTCAATGGCAACAGGTGCATGTCCTGACGGAAAAAAATCCACGCTGTGCAGTACGGTCATAATGGCCCCACGAAATGAGAAAAGTTATCAGGATAATAAGCAGCCCCTGCCATTCTCACCTTGAAGTTTTGACAGCAAAGCACGCAAACCCTGTCCGTTTTTCAAGAAACGACAGGAAAAATCAGGAAATGGGCCCAGCGTCACACCCGCATGAAACGGGCTCATTACTGGAAAGTGTGATGCCTCTCACGTTCATCTTTGCTTTCTTGCCAACCGCCTTTTGCCGCTGTCAGTAGTAAGAAGGTCGATTCGATGGCGCTCCTTCAGACTGTCCGTAATGACTATCAGAAGGATCTCTCCATGAGTTTTCGCCATTGTGTGGCGGTTGATTTAGGTGCCTCCAGCGGGCGCGTCATGCTGGCCAGTTACGACCGAAACAAACGGACCCTGGCGCTACGTGAAATCCACCGTTTTATGAATACGCTCCAGAAAGTGGACGGCACAGACTGCTGGGATATCGACAGTCTGGAAGCTGAAATCCGCTGCGGCCTAAAGAAAGTATGCGATGACGGCATTCTTATCGACAGTATCGGCATTGACACCTGGGGCGTGGATTTTGTGCTGCTGGATAAAGACGGCCACCGCGTTGGCCTCCCGGTGTCCTATCGCGACAGCCGCACCCAGGGCGTGATGCAACGCGCTGAAAAAGAGCTCGGACGCGCCGACATCTATCGCCGTAGCGGCATTCAATTCCTGCCATTCAACACGCTTTACCAGTTCCGCGCCTTAACCGAACAACAGCCAGACGTATTGACCAACGTCGCCCACGCGCTGCTGATCCCCGACTATTTCAGCTACCGCCTGACCGGCAAAATGAACTGGGAATACACCAACGCCACCACCACTCAAATGGTGAACATCAATACCGATAACTGGGATGGCGATCTGCTCAACTGGGCCGGTGCACCGCGCGACTGGTTTGGCACGCCGACACATCCGGGCAACGTTATCGGGCACTGGATTTGCCCGCTGGGGAATCAAATCCCGGTGGTCGCCGTCGCCAGCCACGATACCGCCAGTGCGGTGATTGCCTCGCCGCTGGCAGGCAAACACGCGGCCTATCTCTCTTCCGGCACCTGGTCGCTGATGGGCTATGAAAGCAAAACGCCGTGTACCAGTGACATCGCGTTGGCGAACAACATCACCAACGAAGGCGGCGCGGAAAGTCGCTACCGGGTACTGAAAAACATCATGGGCCTGTGGCTGCTACAGCGGGTGTTGAAAGAGCAAAACATCAGTGATATCGGGGCGTTAGTTACCCAGACGCAGAAACTGCCCGCCTGCCAGTTCGTGATTAACCCCAACGATGACCGCTTCATTAATCCCGACAACATGAGCGCCGAAATTCAGGCTGCCTGCCGCGAAAGCCACCAGCCGGAGCCTGAAAGCGCCGCAGAACTGGCGCGCTGTATTTTCGACAGCCTGGCGTTGCTGTATGCCCGTGTGCTGCACCAGCTCGCTGACCTTCACGGTCACCGCTTCTCACAGCTGCATATCGTGGGAGGCGGCTGTCAGAACGAACTGCTCAATCAGCTCTGCGCCGACGCCTGCGGCATTTCGGTTATCGCCGGGCCGATTGAAGCCTCCACGCTGGGCAATATCGGTGTGCAGTTGATGACGCTTGATGAACTCAAAGACGTCGATGATTTTCGCAAGGTGGTGCACGGCAACCACGCCCTCACCACGTTTAATCCGGATTCGAACAGTGAAATTGCCCGCTATGTCGCGCAGTTTCAGCCACAACAGACCAAGGAGCTTTGCGCATGACCACTCAACTTGAACAAGCCTGGGAACTGGCAAAACAACGTTATGCCACTGTAGGTGTCGACGTCGAGGAGGCTCTGCGTCAACTCGATCGTCTGCCTGTCTCGATGCACTGCTGGCAGGGCGACGACGTGGCCGGGTTTGAAAATCCAGGCGGTGCGTTAACGGGTGGCATTCAGGCGACCGGCAACTATCCGGGCAAAGCGCGCAACGCCGCTGAACTGCGTGCCGATCTGGAACAAGCCCTGAGCCTGATCCCGGGCCCGAAACGCCTGAACCTGCATGCTATTTATCTGGAGTCCGAGACGCCAGTGGGTCGCAATGAAATCAAACCGGAGCATTTCAAAAACTGGGTTGAGTGGGCGAAAACCAACAAGCTGGGGTTGGATTTCAACCCGTCCTGCTTCTCGCACCCAATGAGCGCCGACGGCTTTACGCTGGCCCACGCCAACGATGAAATCCGCCAGTTCTGGATTGATCACTGCAAAGCCAGCCGCCGCGTATCCGCGTATTTCGGCGAGCAGTTGGGTACGCCGTCAGTGATGAATATCTGGATCCCCGACGGCATGAAGGACCTGACCGTCGACCGCTTCGCGCCGCGCCAGCGTCTGATGAACGCGCTGGATGAAATCATCAGCGAAAAACTGAGCCCGGCGCATCACATCGATGCGGTGGAAAGCAAACTGTTCGGTATCGGGGCGGAAAGCTACACCGTCGGCTCCAACGAGTTCTACATGGGTTACGCCACCAGCCGCCAGACCGCGCTGTGTCTGGACGCGGGCCACTTCCATCCGACTGAAGTTATCTCTGACAAAATCTCCGCCGCGATGCTGTTCGTACCGCGCCTGCTGCTGCACGTGAGCCGCCCGGTACGCTGGGACAGCGACCACGTGGTGCTGCTGGACGACGAAACTCAGGCTATCGCCAGCGAAATCATCCGTCACGACCTGTTCGACCGCGTGCACATTGGACTCGATTTCTTCGACGCCTCGATTAACCGTATCGCCGCGTGGGTGATTGGTACCCGCAACATGAAAAAAGCCCTGCTGCGCGCCCTGCTTGAACCGACGGCGGAACTGCGTCAGCTGGAACTCGACGGCGATTACACCGCGCGTCTGGCACTGCTCGAAGAGCAGAAATGCCTGCCGTGGCAGGCGGTATGGGAAATGTATTGCCAACGTCACGATGCGCCAGCGGGCAGCCAGTGGCTCGACAACGTTCGCGCTTACGAGAAAGACGTTTTAGCGAAGCGTAAATAAAAGACATGCCCGGCGGCGCTTTGCTTGCCGGGCCTACGCGTTACAGATAGATCGGGTAAGCGCAGCGCCACCCGGCGATTTGAAGGAAAAGAGACACTATGCACACCATTACCCATTCCTGGTTCGTCCAGGGCATGATCAAAGCCACCACCGATGCCTGGCTGAAAGGTTGGGACGAACGCAACGGCGGCAACCTGACCCTGCGCCTCGACGACGCCGATATCGCACCGTTCGAAGCGGATTTCCACACCAAGCCGCGCTATATCGCCCTGAGCCAGCCGATGCCTGCGCTGGCGAATACGCCGTTTATCGTTACCGGTTCCGGCAAATTCTTCCGCAACGTACAGCTCGATCCGACCGCCAATTTAGGCGTGGTGAAAGTGGACAGCGACGGCGCGGGCTACCACATTCTTTGGGGGCTGACGCACGAAGCAGTACCAACCTCTGAGCTGCCAGCACACTTCCTTTCCCATTGCGAACGCATCAAGGCGACCAATGGCAAAGACCGCGTGATCATGCATTGTCATGCCACCAATCTGATTGCCCTGACCTACGTGCTGGAAAACGACACCGACCTCATCACCCGCAAACTGTGGGAAGGCAGCACCGAGTGTCTGGTGGTATTCCCTGATGGCGTCGGCATTCTGCCGTGGATGGTGCCGGGTACCGATGAAATCGGCCAGGCAACCGCCACTGAAATGCAGAAGCACTCGCTGGTCTTGTGGCCATTCCATGGCGTGTTTGGCAGTGGCCCGACGCTTGATGAAGCGTTTGGCTTAATTGATACCGCCGAGAAATCGGCAGAAGTTCTGGTGAAGGTCTACTCGATGGGCGGCATGAAACAGACCATCACCCGGGAAGAACTGATTGCACTCGGCAAACGTTTTGACGTGACCCCGATGGCATCAGCATTAGCGCTTTACGCATAACTGTTTACCGATAACAACATCGCGCCCCGCTCATTGAGACGGGGCGAACACACACCTGCAATCCCTACAACTAACTCGAAGTGGAGTAAAAGCAATGAAAATAAAACTAAGCTTGATCCTCACCGTTGCCGCACTGGCGTTTTCCGGTTCTGCTTTAGCTGAAGTCAAAATTGCCCTCGTGGCAAAATCGCTGGGAAATGGATTTTTTGAAGCAGCCAACGTTGGCGCGCAGGAAGCGGCAAAAGAGTTAGGTGACGTTAAAGTCATTTATACCGGCCCCACCACCACCACCGCAGAAGCACAGATCGAAGTGCTGAACGGGTTGATCGCCCAGGGCGTCGATGCGATCGCTATTTCCGCCAACGATCCGGATGCGCTGGTGCCAGTGCTGAAAAAAGCGATGCAGCGCGGGATTAAAGTGGTCTCGTGGGATTCCGGCGTGGCGCAGGCTGGCCGTCAGATCCACCTGAATCCTTCCAATAACGCGCTGATCGGCGAAACCAACGTCAAGCTGGCCGCCGATGCGCTTAAAGCATTGAATGTCGACAAAGGCGATGTGGCGATTCTGAGCGCCACGCCTACCTCCACCAATCAGAACATCTGGATTGCGGAGATGAAAAAAGTGCTGCCGCAGTATCCGTCGATCAATCTGGTGACGGTCGCCTACGGCGATGACCTCTCCGATAAAAGCTACCGCGAAGCGGTCGGTTTGCTGAAAACCTATCCCGACCTGAAAGTGATTGTGTCGCCGTCGTCCGTTGGCATCGTGGCCGCGGCGCAGGCCGTAAAAGATCAGGGCAAAATCGGCAAAGTCTACGTCACCGGTCTGGGCCTGCCGTCTGAAATGGCGGGGGCAATCAAATCGGGTGCCAGCAAAAGCTTTGCTATCTGGAACCCTATCGATCTGGGCTATGCGGCAACGTACTTAGCGGACGATCTGGTCAAAGGCAGCGCCACCAAAACCGAAGCGAGCATGGGTAAACTCGGCAAAGTCACGCTGGATGCCGACGGCAACGGCGCGATGGCGAAGCCATTCGTTTACGATGCCAGCAACATTGATAAGTTCTCCAAAATTTTCTGATGTGTTTTGTAGGCCGGATAAGCGCTAGCGCCATCCGGCAACACGGCGGGTGGCGCTAGCGCTTACCCGCCCTACAAGGCTCCTTTTGACGGAGAATGCCCATGACCGAAACCACCCCATTGCTCCAACTCACGGGCATCAGCAAATTCTTCCCCGGCGTGCGCGCCCTGGAGAATGTGCAACTGAGCCTGTGGCCCGGAAAAGTCACCGCGCTGATTGGCGAAAACGGTGCCGGAAAGTCCACGCTGGTCAAAGTGATGACCGGTATTTATCAGCCCGACGAGGGCGACATTCTCTATAAAGCTATCCCCATTCAGCTGCCCACCCCAGACTCAGCCCACAAAGTGGGGATCACTGCGATTCATCAGGAGACCGTGCTGTTCGATGAGCTGTCGGTTACCGAAAACATTTTCGCCGGGCAGTACGTCTGTAAGGGCTTCCTGAAGAAACTCGACTGGCCGGAAATGCACCGTCGTGCCCAGGCGCTGCTTTCGCGGCTGGAAGTGCAGATTGACCCACGCGCCACGCTGAAAACGTTGAGTATCGCCCAGCGGCATATGGTCGCCATTGCACGCGCGCTGTCGTTTGACGCGCAGGTGGTGATTCTCGACGAACCGACGGCGGCCCTGTCTCAACATGAAATTCTGGAGTTTTATCAAATCGTTGAGCGCCTGAAACAGGACGGCAAAGCCATTCTGTTTATCTCGCACAAGTTCGACGAAATCTTCGAACTGGCGGATCACTACACCATTCTGCGCGATGGCGTATTCGTCGGCGCAGGCAACATCCATGACATCACCGAAGAACGAATGGTGTCGATGATGGTGGGTCGCGCCATTACCCAGACCTTCCCGAAAGTGGCATGCGAACCCGGCGACACGGTGCTGGAAGTCAAAGACCTGTGCCATCCAACTGAATTCGCGCATATCAATTTCAGCCTGCGCAAAGGCGAGATTCTCGGCTTTTACGGCCTGGTCGGCGCCGGACGTACCGAGCTGATGCAGGCGCTGTCTGGCGTGACGCAGCCGTCCTCCGGCGAAATTGTCCTGAACGGCCAGACCGTGCACTTCCACCAGCCCGCCGACGCTATTCAGGCCGGGATTGTTTGCGTGCCGGAAGAACGGCAAAAACAGGGGGCGATCATTGCGCTGCCTATCGCGCAAAACATCAGTCTGCCGCAGCTGCGAAAGCTCAACCCGAACGGGGTTTTGCACGAAGAAAGGGAATGGAAACTCGCGGACGACTACGCCAAACGCTTGCAGGTGAAAGCCTCCAGCTGGCGTCAGGCGGTGGAAACGCTATCCGGCGGTAATCAACAAAAAGTGGTGATCGGCAAATGGCTCGCCACGCAACCCGACGTCATCATCCTCGACGAGCCGACAAAAGGCATTGATATCGGTTCGAAGGCCGCCGTGCATCAGTTTATGTCTGAGCTGGTGGGGCAAGGCCTGGCGGTGATCATGGTGTCATCCGAACTCCCCGAAGTGATGGGCATGGCGGACCGCATCATCGTGATGCATGAAGGGCTGATGGTCGCGGAGTACCGCGCGGGCGATGCGACGGCGGAAGTTATCGTCAGCGCCGCCAGCGGTGCTGGCAGGGAGGCGGCGTAATGTTGAAATCTCTGCTTAAACACCGCGAAGCCCTGCTGGCTGCGGTGATTGTGCTGTTGGTCGCTGCCATCGGCAGCCGCACGCCGTCGTTCATCGCCCCGGGAAATCTGGTGGAAATGTTCAACGACACGGCGATCCTGATCATTCTCGCCCTCGGCCAGATGATGGTGCTGCTCACCAAAGGCATCGACCTGTCGATGGCCGCCAATCTGGCGCTCACCGGCATGATTGTGGCGCTGCTCAATTTCCATCATCCGGATATTCCGGTGGTTGCGCTGCTGGCGCTGGCTACCCTACTCGGCCTGCTGATGGGCATCATCAACGGGCTGCTGGTGTGGAAAATGGGTATTCCGGCGATTGTGGTGACGCTCGGCACGATGAGCATTTATCGCGGGATTATTTTTCTGCTGTCCAACGGCGGCTGGGTGAACTCCAACCAGATGAGCGCCGATTTTCTCGGCCTGCCGCGCGCCGCTTTGCTCGGGCTGCCCGTGCTGAGCTGGTGCGCTATCGCCGCGCTGTTTGTGGTCGGTTATTTCCTGCGCTACAGCCGGACGGGACGGTCACTTTACACCGCGGGCGGCAACGCTACGGCTGCGTATTACACCGGCATCAACGCCGGAAAAATGCAGTTCGTCAGCTTCTGTCTTTCTGGCGCGCTCGCCGGTTTCTGCGGCTATTTGTGGATTTCACGCTTTGCGGTGGCATACGTCGATGTCGCCAACGGCTTTGAGCTGCAGGTTGTCGCCGCCTGCGTAATCGGCGGGATCAGCACCATGGGCGGCACCGGGCGCGTGCTCGGCTGCCTGTTCGGCGCGCTTTTCCTCGGCGTTATCAACAATGCACTGCCGGTTATCGGCGTCTCGCCGTTCTGGCAGATGGCGATTTCCGGTGCGGTTATTGTGATTGCGGTGGTGCTCAACGAGCGCGGCAACAAGCGCAAAGGCCGCCTCATCCTGCGCGATGCGGCGCTGGCCCGGCAAAAACTGGCGGTGAAACCATGAGCAAAATGCTGACTTCAGACGCTGTGCAAAACGCGTCGCCCGCCCCGTCATTTTTCCAGCGCCTGGCGTGCTGGGAAGGCTTTTTGCTGGCGGTCACCCTGGCGGTGTTTGTGGTGAACGCGTTCGCTTCGCCCTACTTTCTCAACATCTGGAACCTGTCGGATGCCACCTTCAACTTCACCGAAAAAGCGATCATCGTGTTGCCGATGGCGATGTTGATCATCGCCCGTGAAATTGACTTGTCGGTGGCGGCGATCATCGCGTTGAGTTCCACGGCAATGGGCTTTTGCGCCGTGGCGGGGATGGATACACCGCTGTTGGTGTGCGTGGGGCTGGGCGTGGGTGTGCTGTGCGGCTTGGTAAACGGGCTGCTGGTCACCCGGCTGAACCTGTCGTCGATCGTGATAACCATCGGCACCATGAGCCTGTTCCGTGGCATTTCCTACATTTTGCTTGGCGACCAGGCGCTGAACCAGTACCCGGCGAGTTTCGCGTGGTTCGGTCAGGGCTATGTCTGGGGCGCACTGTCGTTTGAGTTCGCGCTGTTTATCGTGCTCGCCGCGGTGTTCACCTTCGTGCTGCACAAAACCAACTTTGGTCGCCGCACGTTTGCGATTGGCAATAACCCGACCGGGGCGTGGTTTTCGGGCATTAACGTCAAGCGCCACAACCTGATGCTGTTCGTGCTGGTCGGGTTGATGTCCGGCCTTGCCGCAGTGCTGCTGACGTCGCGTTTGGGCAGCACACGGCCGACCATCGCACTCGGTTGGGAATTATCAGTGGTGACGATGGCAGTGCTCGGCGGGGTCAATATTCTTGGCGGTTCCGGCAGCATGGTCGGCGTGATTATTGCCGCCTTCCTGATGGGGCTGGTGACCTTTGGCCTGAGCCTGCTCAACGTGCCGGGTATCGTAATGTCGATCATCATCGGCGCGATGCTGATCGTGGTGATTTCCCTGCCGATTATTGTGCGCAGAGTCATGCAACGAAGACGGAATTAACGCCGGTTGGCAGGTGCCATCCGGCAGTAAAATCAGCAATATTAAGGAGAATAAGCATGAGTTTTATGTTGGCACTGCCGAAAATCAGCCTGCATGGCGCGGGCGCAATCGGGGATATGGTCAATCTGGTGGCGGGCAAACAGTGGGGTAAAGCGCTGATAGTCACCGACGGGCATCTGGTCAAAATGGGCCTGCTCGACACCCTGTTTGCCGCGCTCGATCATCATCAGATGTCTTATCATCTGTTCGATGACGTGTTCCCTAACCCAACGGAGGCACTGGTACAGAAGGGTTTCCAGGCTTACCAAGATGCTAATTGTGATTACCTGATTGCCTTCGGCGGCGGCAGCCCGATCGACACCGCCAAAGCCATTAAAATCCTCACCGCTAACCCAGGGCCGTCGACGCGCTATTCCGGCGTCGGCAAAGTCAAAAACCCGGGCGTACCGCTGGTAGCGATTAACACCACCGCCGGAACCGCCGCCGAGATGACCAGCAACGCGGTGATCATCGACAGCGAGCGCCAGGTAAAAGAAGTCATTATCGATTCGAACATCATCCCGGATATCGCTGTGGACGATGCCAGCGTGATGCTGGATATTCCGGC
>Ga0209281_1000975_pt1 | contig 22950 bp, 14 predicted proteins | sample MedtruBG_FD_187514 | JGI IMG/M metagenome (GOLD analysis project Ga0209281, IMG submission 187514) | Root nodule microbial communities of legume samples collected from California, USA - Medicago truncatula BG (SPAdes) (version 2) | ecosystem: Host-associated > Plants > Roots > Nodule | place... | reverse complement strand
TAGATGTAGAGACTGGCAAAATGAAGAAAAACGAATGGGTTACTGTTGAGGGGAAAACCTATTATTTCAATATAAATGGAGTTATGGTAACAGGCTCAAGATATATTGATGGAACTAAATACATTTTTAATTCAGATGGAACTTTAAGTTCATAAGTTAAGGGTATAGCAAAGAACTTAAAGTGAAGCAATAAACAACCGAAAGAGAGTACATATATGTTTCACAGGACTATAAAAAATTTCGCTGAGCATATCTAAATGGAAAGTTGTACCCACTTCTGCATGCTCCAGTGACAAGCACAGGACAGGCAAAAGTGGAACAACTTCCCATTAAGATATGCAGCAGCTTATTTTTCAATGCTTGTTCCACATATATGTATTCTCTTTCTTTGTTTTGCTGTTACCTCAGATCTTTTACCAATTCCTAATATAGAAAAATGGAATATATATATTATCAAAAGTTACAAATATATCCAATTAAAGGCGTTGCTACCACAGAAATATAAAAATACTTGCATAAATATAGCATTATTTTAAGCTTAATACTAAACAAAGAACGGTAATATATGTTTTTACGGAGTGTCCATAAGAAGATTTTGCTGGTTGTGATTCTAGATTATAAGTTGTTCCAAATGTGCTTGTTCAAAAGCGTAGTCTTTGAAGCAAGCACTTTGGATGCAGCTTATAATCTTAGAATAACCCAGCAAAATCTTCTAGGAACCGGAGTAAACACATATATTACCGTTCGATTTTTGGGATGTAAACTTAAATTTTCCTCATACTGCAAGTATTTTTATATTTTGGGTTCTTCAAAACCTTTAATATTCGTGCTGAATTTTGGATAATATGGTATTATAAATATATAGTTATATAAAAATGTATCGATAATAAAGCATATTAGGTAAAAGAAGAAAGATTTTACACGGAATGTGTTTAAAATAGTAGTAGTATAGGGGGGACCAGTTTTAATGAAACGTAAATTTATAAATAAGATAGTTGCCGGAGCGATTATTTCAACTACATTATGTACATTAGTTCCAATTAAAGCTTCAGCCGAATGGGTAAAAGATTACCAAGGCAACTGGTATTACATGCAGGATAATGAAAAAATGACGGGTTGGAAAAGAATTGATGGACAGTTATATTACTTTGATGAGAATGGAAAGCTATTGACTGGCTGGACAAAAGCGGGAGATTATTGGTATTTCCTACAAAACAATGGAGCGTTAAAAATAGGTTGGATTAAATACAATAAAAACTGGTATTATGCAGATTCAAGTGGAGCAATACAAACAGGAATTATTAATATAGCAGGAAAAGTGTATATTTTTGATAATAATGGTATTTTAAAGACTAATAACACAGTTATTAATGGAGAATTTTATACTATTGGTTCAGATGGAGAAGTTGTTGGGGCTAAAGTACCAACACCAGACAAGGAACTCGATGAATCAGGAAATTGTATTCAAGTATTAAAAAACACAGATAATAAAGTGACTGGTTCACCAACAGATTCGAGATTTAATGAGGTTATTTCTGATCAAAGTGAATCTGATGAGGATCCAAATGAAGGAAGAATATTTAAGGTTATGCTTAAAGATTCAAACGGAGCAGAGTTAAAAACTAAAAATGTTAAATACGGAAAATCAGTTGAGTTATATGAACCAACTAAAGTTAAATATAATTTTGCTAGTTGGAATACTAAGAGTGATGGATCTGGAAAGAGCTATGAAGCAGATGATGATATAAAGGTAAAAGGAGACATAACTTTATATGCTCAATGGACAGATGATACTTCTATATTCATTGATGGAATTACAATAAAGGGAAGTTCATATGTTACTGTTAACAAGACTATTCAAATGACAGCGGAAGTAACACCAAATGATGCAGCGAATAAAGGAATAAAGTGGTCTGTTACAGATGGTACAGGTAAGGCTACTATTGATAGCAGTGGAGTATTAACGGGAGTTTCAAGTGGAACAGTTACAGTAAAAGCAACATCTAAGGACGGTTCAAATATAAGTTCTACAAAACAAGTAAATGTAACTGCAGCAGATGTTGTAGTGCCAGTAACAAAAATCACGGTAAATAGTAAGAGTAGTTCTTATTTAATTAATACGAATCTTGGAACGCTTCAAATGACTGCAAGCGTATTGCCAAATGATGCAACTAATCCAGATGTAACATGGTCAATTGAAAATGGAACAGGAAGTGCAAATATCACTGATACTGGACTTGTAACTGCAATATCAAATGGAACAGTTATAGTAAAAGCAACTGCTAAGGATAGTTCAAAAGTTGTTGGAAGCAGAACTGTTACAATAACAGGACAATCTGTACAAATATTGCCGACAAGTATTGCAGTAAGTGGAAGTGGTGGAAGTGCAATAAACACTGATGGAGGAACGCTTCAAATGGTTGCAACTGTATCTCCAAGCAGCGCAACAAATAAATCAGTTAATTGGAAAGTTGAAAGTAATGGTGGGCAAGCTACAATAAGCAGTAATGGAGTTTTAACAGCGGTAGCAAATGGAAAAGTTACTGTAACAGCGACTTCAGCAGTGAACAGTGCAGTTGTTGGAAGTGCAGTCATTGATATAAATAACCAAAGTAATAAAGTTACAAGTATAAGTGTATCAAGTAACTCAGATAAGATAGAGGTAGATGGTCAAAAAATGCAGATGAGCGCGGAAGTATTGCCAGATACTGCAGCTGATAAAACAATAATATGGTCAGTTGAGCAATCTGGAGATGCAGGCACTAAGATGACTGGAAAAGCAAGTATCGATTCAAATGGTCTTTTAACTCCACTTGCAGATGGAATAGTTAAAGTTAAGGCGACTTCTAAGAAGGTACCAACAATTTCTGTAACTAAAGAGATAACAATTAAAAATCAAAGTATTAAAGCAACTGGTATTGCAATAACGCCTGATGATTTTAAAGAATTAGATACTAAAGAAGGATCATCACCAGAACTTCAGTTAGGAGCAGTAATAACACCAAGTAATGCATCAAATACTACATCAGGTGCAGTTAAGTGGGCAGTTGCGGATGTAACAGGACATGCTGAATTTGTAGCTGGAACACCAGGACTTTTAAGGGCTTTGAAAAATGGTACAGTTGTGGTAACAGCAACAACAACAGATGGCTCTAATATTTCAGTAAGTAAGGCTATAATTATAAGTGGATTGATTACAGAGGCTACTAGTGCTTCGATAGTTGCTAAAGAGACAACAACAGGTGGTTCAGATTATGTTTCTAAAATAACACAAAAGTATGGATCTCTCCAAATGAGAGTAGTTTTAGAACCAGCTGATGCAGCTAGCAATAGAACAGTAGAATGGTCGGTTGAACCGTTATTAGATTCTTTTAATAATGTCACAACAAAAGCAATGGCAACAATTTCTGAAACAGGGGTTTTAACAGCATCGGATAACGGTACAGTTAAAGTAAAGGCAAAAATAACTTATAGAATCGTTCATCTTATTAACGGAAGTGTTGAGCGAGATGCAAATGGAAATGCTATTTATGAAACAAAATATGAAGATGCTGAAAAGATAATAACAATAACAGGACAACCGATTTATGTATCAGATATTAGCATAAAGAATACTACTAACTTGTCAATAGTTGAAGGAACAACTCTTCAGATGGCCGCAAATGTGAGTCCAGACGATGCAACTAACAAGGTAATAAAATGGTCAGTTACAGGTGCTTCTAATAATGGTGGTTATGCATCTATTGATACAGATGGATTGCTACGTGCAATCACTGCAGGTGATGTAGTTGTAAGGGCAACAGCAACTGATGGATCTGGAAAGTATGGTGAAAGAACAATAACTATAACTCCAAAGCCAACAACATAAAAAATATTAAAGATTATAGCAAGAAGCTATGATTGATAGGATTTAAGAATACTAAAGAAAAAAGGTTAAGTTATAAAAGTGCATACCGATATAACTTGACCAATAAATTAAAAAAGTGAGGGGAGACTTAAAATGAAGCACAAATTTTTGAAGAGGTTAGCTATTGCAGGGATTGCAACTTCAACCTTAATTTCAATGGCTCCAGTTGGGGTTTCAGCTGCCTGGGTTAAGAATGGATACGGCGCTTGGAGTTATACAGAAGGATACGGTTATGCTACGGGCTGGAAACAAATAAGTGGTACATGGTATTTTTTTGATTCATTTGGTCAAATGAGAACAGGATGGATTTATACTGGCGGTGAGTGGTATTATATGGATTTAAGCGGAGTAATGCAAACAGGTATAATTCAGATTGAAGGAAAAATATATTTATTCTCGCCAAGTGGTGCAATGCAAAAGGGAAGCACTATGATAAATGCAAAACTCTATAATTTTGATGATAGTGGAGTTTGTGTTGGACCAGAATATCCAACACCAAGCAAGGGATTTGATTATTATGGAAATAGTACAACACCTTATGTTCCAAGCCAGATAATAAATGAAAATGCAAATATGACAAGTGAAATACCATCTAATGGCATTAATCAAGTAAAAGAATATAAAGTCACTTTCAAAGATCCTGACGCAGAAGATGATGATGAAGAAGTACTTAAGACCAGAACAGTGCCTGAAGATACAATGATGCCTTTATATAAGCCAACAAAGAGCGGATATACTTTTGTTGAGTGGAATACTAAGTCTGATGGAGATGGAACAGGCTATGATTATGATGATAAGGTAAGAATAAATAAAGATATTACCTTATATGCACAATGGAAAGAAGTTGAAGAAACTGAAAACACAGACGAATAAAATAAAGGCATTGCGAATCATCCGAAATATAAAAATACTTGCAGTCTTATGAAATTTTAGGTTTACTGCTAAACAACCGAAATGGAATAGATGTGTTTGCTTCGGTTCTTAGAAGATTTTACTGGGTGATTCTACAATTGTAAGTTGTACCCAAAGTGCTTGCTTCAAAGACTTTGCTTTGAACAAGCACCTTTGGAACAACTTATAATCTAGAATCACAGCCAGCAAAATCTTCCTATGAACACTCCGCAAAAACATCTATTCTATTTCTGGTTTAGTAGTATATTTAAAATAAGAATATATTAATTCAAGTATTTTTTACTTATTGAGTTACCAATACCTTAAATTAAGTAAATTTACGCTCTTTAATACAGTATATATGTAATCTTTAATAATAGGTTATTTGTGAAATAAATAAAGTGACAGCAAAACAAAGAAATATAATACATATATGAGAACAACGTATCGGTTTAGATATACCCAGCGAAATTTATCACAGCTCTGCGGAACATATATGTATTCTCTTTCGCTTGTTCATTGCTTCAATTTTAGTTATTCGCAATAACATTATATTTCGTATAAAAGATAAAATATAAGATAACTCGTGTGTAGTAGTAATATTATTCCAGCAGGTGTAAAATATTTATATAGGGAATTTTGATATTAAATATAATGTGCAAATGGTTGGAGTTGAATAAAAATTAGGGGTGGGTAATTTGGAGATTTTAAATATAGCTCATAGAGGTTATAGTGGAAAATTTGATGAAAACACAATGTTAGCATTTAAGAAAGCAATTGAATATAATGCAGATGGGATTGAAACAGATATTCAATTGTCTAAGGATGGAGTGCCAGTCATAATTCATGATGAAACTTTAGATAGGACAACTAATGGACATGGTTTTGTTAAAGATTATACTTTAGATGAACTTAAAATATTTAGAACTAAGAGTGTGCCTAAAATTCAAGCCTTAAAAGATATTGAACTAGAAAAAATGGAGATATTAAAATCAATTAATTCAGGAGAAATTACAAATACAGAAAATAAAAAAAATGGTGATTTTAAAATTGGAGAATATACATTGAAAGAAGTTGAGTACTTTGAAAGCACAATGGGAGAGGAAATGCCAACTTTAAGAGAACTATTAGAACTTTTTGCACATTCAAACTTGAAAATATTAAATTTAGAATTGAAGAATAGTATTATTGAATATAAAGGGCTGGAAGAAAAGGTACTGGAGATGGTCGATGAATTTAATCTAAGAGATAGAGTTATAATTTCTAGCTTTAATCATTTGAGTTTACTAAAAATAAGAGAACTTGAGGGGAATAAAAAAACAGTACTAGGTGCTTTGACAGAGACTACTCTTGCTAACGTACCACAATATTTAAAGTCTATATCTGTAGAATGTTACCATCCATATTTTCCGAGTATTTTAAATAAAGAATATATGAATGAGATAAAAAACGCTGGAATCATGGTAAATCCTTATACAGTAAACAGTATGGAGGATATGAGAAGGGTAATTGATACTGGGGCAGATAGTATAATTACAAATGAAATTGAAAAACTAAATGCTTTGAAAGAAAAGTTATTATAACTGTTTGTCTACATTCCTATATTCGCAAGAAGTATACATAACATATATCATATGATATAATAATTTAGTTAATGATGAAATTCTATATAAATTATAGTTATTAATAGTTAGTTGTTTAAAATTAATTATTAATAAAGAAACTAAATAATGAGTCGTTAATTAATAATTAATTAAGGTGGAGTTATTCCAATGTAAATGAATATGTATTGTAAATAATTTTATAGGAAATTTATAAATAAATTAAACAGTTAGTAGGAGGAATTAGCGTTGGCTGATTATATAAAAGAAATTGAAAAGAGAAGAACCTTTGCAATTATTTCTCACCCTGATGCAGGTAAAACTACACTTACGGAAAAGTTCTTATTATATGGTGGAGCTATTAGACTTGCAGGTTCTGTTAAGGCTAGAAAAGCATCTAAACATGCAGTTTCTGACTGGATGGAAATTGAAAAACAAAGAGGTATCTCAGTTACTTCTTCAGTTATGCAATTTAACTATAATAATCACTGCATTAACATATTAGATACTCCAGGTCACCAAGACTTCTCAGAAGATACATATAGAACTCTTATGGCAGCAGATTCAGCAGTTATGGTTGTGGATGCAGCTAAGGGTATAGAAGATCAAACAAGAAAGTTGTTCCATGTTGCTTCTTTAAGAGAAATGCCTATTTTCACATTTATAAACAAGATGGATAGAGAAGCTAAAGACCCATTTCAATTACTTGAGGATATTGAAACTGAACTTGGAATTAAAACTTACCCAATGAATTGGCCAATTGGTTCAGGTAAGGAATTTAAAGGGGTATATGAAAGAGATAATAATAGAATCATAGCTTTTAATGGCGGAAATCATGGTCAAAATGAAGTTGAAGCTATAGAAGGTTCAGCAGATGATCCTAAATTTAGAGAAATATTAGGAGATGTATTACACGATAAATTGATGGAAGACATTGAACTTTTAGATATTGCTGGTGATGATTTAGATTTAGAGGCAGTAAGAAAAGGAGAACTAACTCCGGTATTTTTTGGATCAGCTTTAACAAACTTTGGTGTAGAACCATTCTTAGAACATTTCTTAGAAATGACTACATCACCACTTGCGAGAAATTCTACAGTTGGAGTTATTGATCCATTTGAAGAGAAATTTTCTGCTTTCGTATTTAAGATACAAGCAAATATGAATAAGGCTCATAGAGATAGAATCGCATTTATGAGAATTTGTTCAGGTAAGTTTAATAAAGGTGAAGATGTATATCATGTTCAAGGCGAAAAGAAGATTAAATTAGCTCAACCACAACAATTTATGGCTCAAGATAGAGAAATAGTTGAAGAGGCATATGCAGGAGATATAATTGGTGTGTTTGATCCAGGTATATTCTCAATTGGAGATACTTTATGTACAGCTTCAAAGAAATTTAAATTTGAAGGAATTCCGACATTTGCTCCAGAACATTTTGCAAGAGTAAGACCAGTAGATACTATGAAGAGAAAACAATTCATAAAAGGTGTTACTCAAATCGCTCAAGAAGGAGCAATCCAAGTATTTAAAGAAACTCATATAGGTATGGAAGAAATAATAGTTGGAGTTGTTGGTGTACTTCAATTTGAAGTTCTAGAATATAGATTAAATAGTGAATATAATGTTGATATTAAGATGGATAGACTATCTTATAGATATGTAAGATGGATAGAAAATAAAGATGTGGATATGGATTCATTAAACCTAACTTCAGATACTAAGAAAGTTAAAGACTTTAAAGATAGAAACTTACTTATATTCCAAAATGATTGGGGTATAAGCTGGGCATTAGATCATAATAAAGGATTAATTCTATCTGGTGTAGGAAAGAGTGAAGAATAATATAAAGGTATTGTGAAGAATTCGAAACATAAAAATACTTGCAGTATGAGAATAATTTATGTTTACTGCTAAATAACCGAAATGGAATATATGTGTTTGCTCCGGTTCCTTGAAGATTTTGCAGGGTGATTCTAAGAACATAAGTTGTACCCAAAATGCTAGCCTCAAATACAAGATTTGAACTAGCATATTTGGAACAACTTATATTCTAAGAACCACGACCAGCAAAATCTCCTAATGAACACTTCGCAAAAACATATATTCCCTTTCTTTGTTTAGGAGTAAGTTTAAAATTGAGGATATATCAACGCAAGTATTTTTATTTTTCCCGAGTTAGCAATGCCTTTAATGAAGAATATTCAAAACTTTTATATAATTTATATCTTTATAATAAAATACTCATATATTCTTTAGTATGTATCTGTGAAACACTTAAAGCGCTAGCAAAACAAAGAAAGAGAATACATATATGTGGAGCAGGCATTGAAAAATAAGCTGCTGCATATCTTAATGGGAAGTTGTTCCGTTTGTGCTTGTCACAGGAACATGCAGAAGTGGACGCAACTTTTTGTTTAGATATGCCCAGCGAAATTTTTCACAGTCCTGAGGAACATATATGTATTCTCTTTCGGTTGTTCATTGCTTCACTTCAAGTTCTTCACAATACCTTGATATCTTGCTATTACAATGTACATTTCATGACTACATCTTTTCCGCAAGAAACCTCTGCATTAACAACAGTATTTAGCTCTTTTAATTTATCAGGGTTAGCTATTAATACTGGCGTTATTAAGCATATTCCCTTCGATTCAATAAAAGATCTGTCTAGTTTCAGGATAGGTGTACCCGCAGTTACTTTAGTATTTACAGATTGTAAAACTTCAAAGCCTTCACCGCTTAATGAAACAGTTTCTAAGCCTACATGAACTAATAATTCAATTCCACTGTTAGTAGTAATAGCAAAGGCATGTTTACTATCCATTATCAAAGATATAATACCATCGCAAGGGGTAACAACTATGTCTCCAGTGGAATCTATTGCAATCCCATCTCCTGCCATTTTTTGTGCAAACACTGGATCTGGAACTTTACTTAGGTCTACAGTTTTTCCTGAAATAGGAGCTACAACAGTTAGAGATTTTTTAAAGATATTAAACATAATTATATGGCTGAATCAAAGATTATTTAAGTGCATTATATTTTAGGTATTTATATGTATAATTTAAAGCCAAGTAATAATCTAGAAACAGCCAATTCACCTCTCTTTCATACTTTCTAATTTATTTGTAATTCCATAACGTATTAATTTAATTTTAATGAATATATGCGTTAATTCACCTTTTATCTTTGTGTGAATAGGATTAAGTACAACGACATAAAATAAATTTTGGAATCAAATGATTACGTTAACATGAAATATATATTTTTAATTTTACTGATATTTTGGTTAAAAGCAATAGAGTTTCATGGGAGTGTGAATTTTCACAGATATAAGGTTAAGTAACAATAGATGTGAAAAATACCTATATGCCTAAAACGTATTGTAAACGTAATCTCATGATGATAACATGAAAACTGTCAAAGCGCTACGACAGATAAACAGAATAAGGGGGAAAAGAAGTTATGATGCAAAAAATCCAACGTTTTGGTGGAGCGATGTTTACACCGGTATTATTATTTTCATTCTCAGGATTAATGGTTGCTTTAGCTATATTATTTAAAAATCAAGATATAGTAGGGTCAATAGCAACACCGGGGAGTGCATGGTACAACATATGGTACATCATAGAACAAGGAGCATGGACAGTATTTAATCAATTACCATTATTATTCGTAATAGGACTTCCTATAGGACTTGCTAAAAAGAATAATGCTCGTGCTTGCTTAGAATCATTGGTGTTGTATTGTACATTTAATTATTTTGTAGCAGCAATGCTTAGTTTATGGGGACCAACCTTTGGAGTAGATTATTCACAGCAACCTGGTGGGGGAACTGGCCTTGCAATGATCGCAAATATCAAAACACTAGATTTAGGAATGGTTGGAGCAATATTAATTGCAGCCATTGTAGTATATTTACATGATAAATTTTTTGATACAGAGCTACCAGACTTCTTAGGAGTATTTAAAGGTTCATCACTTGTATGTATAATAGGATTCTTTCTACTGATTCCAGTGGCATTAATCTTATGTTTTATATGGCCTAAAGTCCAACTTGCAATTGGATCTATGCAAGGATTTTTGAAAGTTTCAGGGGTTTTTGGAGTTTGGATATATACATTTTTAGAACGTATTTTAATACCAACAGGGTTACATCACTTTATTTATACACCATTTATATTTGGACCAGCCGTTGTTAATGAAGGGATAGCAGCCTATTGGCCAGCTCACATAAAAGATTTTTCAACTACAGCTCACACCTTAAAAGAGATGTTTCCTGAGGGGGGATTTGCTTTACATGGATCATCAAAAGTTTTTGGATCAATAGGTATGGCGGCAGCAATGTATGTAACAGCAAAACCAGAAAAGAAAAAAGTTGTAGCAGGTCTTTTAATACCAGCAACATTAACAGCAGTACTTGTAGGTATTACTGAACCACTTGAATTTACATTCTTATTTGTTGCACCAATATTGTTTGGAGTTCATGCTATATTAGCAGCAACTTTAGCGGCAACATCATATGCATTTGGAGTAACAGGGAATTTTGGTGGTGGATTAATAGATTGGATAGTTCAAAACTGGCTTCCACTATTTAAATATCATTCAGGAACTTATATAACTCAAATAGTAGTAGGGTTAATTTTTTCAGGAATATACTTCTTAGTGTTTAGATTTCTAATATTAAAATTTAATTTTAAGACTCTAGGACGTACAGATGATAGTGATGAAACAGGAGATAAATTATATACAAAAGCAGATTATAAAGCTAAAAAAGCTTCATTAGATGAAAAAGACGCAGATCAGGGAGATGCTAGAGATGCTAAAGCAAAAGCATTTTTAGTGGCATTAGGAGGAAAAGATAATATACAAGATGTAACTAATTGTGCAACAAGACTTAGGATTACAGTAAAAGATCCATCATTAGTTCAAGATAGTAAAGTTTTTGTAGAAGCAGGAGCTCATGGTCTTGTAAATAAGGGAAAAGCCATTCAGGTTATAGTGGGATTATCGGTGCCACAAATAAGAGAGAGATTCGAAGCTCTTCTAGTAAAAGATAGTATTGAAAATTAAGAAATAAGCGTCAAATCAATAAATATAACAATAAATATTTTAATTTTAGGAGGAATGAACAATGAAAAAATTCTCGATAGTAATAGCAGGCGGTGGAAGTACATTTACACCAGGTATAGTATTAATGTTATTAGATAACTTAGAAAAATTTCCTATTAGAAAGCTAAAATTTTATGACAATGATGCAGATAGACAAGATAAGGTTGCTAAAGCTTGTGAAATAATCTTAAAAGAAAGGGCCCCTGAAATAGAATTTGAACAAACTACAGATCCAGAAGAAGCATTTACTGATATTGATTTTGTAATGGCTCATATTAGAGTTGGCAAATATGCAATGAGGGAAAAGGATGAGAAAATACCATTGAAATACGGTGTTCTTGGGCAAGAAACTTGCGGACCAGGAGGAATCGCATATGGAATGCGTTCAATTGGTGGAATTATTGAAATCATTGATTATATGGAAAAATACTCACCAAAAGCATGGATGTTAAATTACTCAAATCCAGCTGCAATAGTTGCAGAAGCCACTAGAAAATTAAGACCAGGTTCAAAGATATTAAATATATGCGATATGCCAATAGGTATTGAAGGTCATATGGCTGAAATACTTGGATTATCATCCAGAAAAGAAATGGAAATAAGATATTACGGATTAAATCATTTTGGTTGGTGGACAAGCATTAAAGATAAAGAAGGCAATGATTTAATGCCAAAGATAAAAGAACACGTTGCAAAGTATGGATACAGTGTTAATGTTGAAGAGCATCAACATACAGATGCCAGTTGGAATGATACATTTGCTAAAGCAAAGGATGTGTGGGCAGTAGATCCAGATACATTACCAAACACATACTTAAAATATTACTTATTCCCAGATTATGTTGTTGAACACTCTAATAAGGAATACACTAGAGCAAATGAAGTTATGGATGGAAGAGAAAAATTTGTATTTGGAGAATGTGCAAAAGTAGTTGAAAAAGGTACAGCAGAAGGCTGTGGACTTCATGTTGATGAACATGCTTCATATATAGTTGATTTGGCTAGAGCTATTGCTTACAATACTAAGGAAAGAATGTTATTAATAGTAGAAAATAATGGAGCTATTGAAAATTTTGACAAAACTGCAATGGTTGAAATTCCATGTGTAGTAGGAAGCAATGGACCTGAACCACTTGTTGTTGGAACTATTCCTCAATTCCAAAAAGGATTAATGGAACAACAAGTTTCTGTTGAAAAATTAACAGTTGAAGCGTGGGCAGAAGGTTCATATCAAAAATTATGGCAAGCAATAACATTATCAAAAACAGTATCAAGTGCAAAAGTTGCAAAACAAATTCTTGATGATTTAATTGAAGCAAACAAAGGGTACTGGCCAGCATTAAAATAGTATAAAGTTAAATGGGCTGACTCAAAGAATCAAAATATGGATTAAGAGTCAGCCTATATTAATGCCTGACGAAAACTCATAAACCTTTCTAATTTGTATGATTCTTTGCTATAATTATGTGAGAAATCTTAGGGAAATATTCTTAGATTATTTAAATTAGGAGGGTAACTATAATGAGGTTGGAGGAAGTGGTAAATAATAATTATTCAAAGTTAAATGAGAATGATTTATACATTTTAAAATTAATTTGTTCAAATATAAAAGAATGTACTAATTTATCAATAAATGATCTTGCTGATAAATGTAATGTTTCAAGAACAACCATTTTAAGGTTCACTCAGAAACTTGGATTCAAAGGGTATAGCGAATTTAAAGTATTTTTAAGGTGGCAGCAGCAAGATAACAATGATAATGAAGAAGATTATGTAAGTAAATTTTATTTGGATTTAGAGGATATGAAAAAGAATTTAAATAATAAAACTCTTATAGAATCATGTAAGATATTATATGAAGCGGAACGAGTATTTATTTATGGTACTGGAATGACTCAAATATCTGTAGCAAAAGAAATTCAAAGAACTTTTTTATCTGTATGTAAGTATTTTTATGTGATTGAAGGAGAAGCAGAACTCCAGACAGTGCTTTCTGATATAACTTCAAAAGATGTATTCATTATAATAACCTTAAGTGGAACTAGGGAATTCTTATTTAATATTGTAAATAGATTAAATATGAATGGAATAAAATATATATCAATGACTAAATTTACTGATAATAAAGTAGCTAGACATACTCCACATAATTTATATATTTCTACAACACCCATAAATAACGGTAAGATACAAAATTATGAGTCGACAGCACTTTATTTTGTATTAGTGGAAATACTATTTAGGGAATATTTAAATTATGCAAAAAAGCAGTCTGTTATATTTGAAATGAATGGTATTGAAGAAAAAGATAAATAAGTATTATAGTGTTCCTCAATGATAACAAAACTTATGTGTATACTCACCGAAATTGGATACATGTTTATTCCATAGGACTATGAAAATAAGCTGAAAGGTTCCAAATGGCTGGTTGCCCCATTTCTGCATGTTCCCAATTTTATTGTGACAAGCAGTAAATGGAACAACCACCCATTAAGAACCTAACCAGCCTATTTTCAAATGCCTATTTCATATTATGACCCTTGAGGTTACAAACATGTATCCAATTTCTGGTTTGAGCATACTTTAAGTTCTCATTATGGAACCCTATAAACAAAGTGATTGCATTTAATATAAATAGCTCTACAATTATTAAGTCTAACAAACCTTATTTCTTCCTGTTCGTTTAGCTGAATATAAGGATTTATCGGCTTGACTTAATAAAGTGTTTATATCCTTTGTTATATCAGGATAAGAACTTACACCTATTGAAACTGTTATTTTAACAGTGACATAGCCATTAATTAGAAAAATATTATTTTGTACATTTCTTCTTATTTTTTCGGCAATTTCCATAGCGTGTATATAATTGCAATCTAGGAGAATTGCAGTGAATTCTTCGCCGCCATTTCTCGAAACTATATCAAAGGTCCTGCAGGAATTCACTAGAATTCTACTAAGCTGTTTCAAGACTAAATCTCCAGCAGCATGGCCATGAGTATCGTTAATATGTTTAAAATAATCAATGTCTATCATAAGCATTGACAAGTTTTCATTTCTTTCCAAGGCATTATCAATAACTCTATTTAAAATGCTATCAAATTCCCTTGCATTATTGAGTCCTGTCAGAAAATCCTTTTTTGACTCAAACTTTAGTTTACGATATGTTTCATTAGTTTTGGTCATATGATCCAAGATGTAATAAACTATAACAGATAATACTACTATAGAAAATATGAAACTGCCTAGGACAGATAAAACAAGGTGCAAGTCTCTTAATACTAAGGAAATCCATATTATTGAAGATACTATGCTGAGGATAGTCATATAAGTATATTTTTTAAAAAAAGTCATATCATATTTTGATAAAAGGCTAAAACATATTAATAGCACAATCATATTAATAGATGCGACTAAGGAAGAATAATTAATTCCTAAAATAGCAAGCCTAAATATTATTATTATAAAAACACTTATAAAAGCTGATACAAAACCTCCATATAGGGAGGCGATCATCACAGATATAACTCTGAAATCTATTATAGTATTGTTGGATAAGTTAATACCATAAAATATAAGTGCGCATCCAGATAAACCAGTTAATAAACCAAGAGATATTTTGATTTTGATTTTATTATTAATATTAAGCTCTTCTTCTCTTAATAGTTGACTTACTAAATATATGAAAGATATAAGCATTGTAGCATTAACAAATAATGATTTAAGCATAAGTCTTCCTCCTAATTAAAGAATTTGAGCATTATATAAAATAAAGTTAAATATATATTTATTATTATATATTATCTAATTATTAATACTTGAATTTAAGCATAATGAAAAAATAGATTATTATTTCTAATTCCTTTTGCTATAGTTAAGCAATAACTACAAATTACATATAGAATTTTTTATTATTTTCACTCTTGCTCTTTAAAAAGTAACAAAAAGAAAAGATTATTCATATTATTATATATATAATATTGTTGTACATGGAGAGGAATAAAATGAGCAACAGTGACTGTTTTGATACAGATTTCAATACTCTTGGAGCAAATTGTAATCAACCTATTAGTGATTTGACTTTATCTACAATGGTCGTAGGAAATCAAGAGGCGGTATTGAGCCGATTAGTAACTGTGTTGTTATTCTTATATGCATTCACTAATCAAAACTTTATTTGTCATCTAATGAATGTTAATGAAAAATTACTATGCAACCAATTGTGTCTTACTGATAAATTAGTAGATAATCTAATGGATACTCTTGCTGATTGCCAAAACAATCTTTCTAATTGTAGATGTAAAAGAAAGAATCGCTAAAAGAGAGCTATTAAACAGGCTCTCTTTTAGTGTTTATAAACTAAAATTATTAAAGGAGCAGAATCAATGAATTTGGGTATGAAAGATGGAGTGTTTTTTTGATTGGAGATTAAAAAATACTTTTCAGGGTAAAATATCTACATTGTATAAATAATATATATGAATGTGTATTTAAAATGATTTTATAGAAAGGCGGCAAAGCATATGAATATAATAAAAAAAGATGGTAGATTAGAAGAGTTTAGTATTTCAAAGATAAAGAGATCCATTTTAAATGCGTCACAAGAAGCTTTAGAGCCATTAACAGATTCAGATCTTAAGGTTATTGAAAGCGAAATAATGAACATATTAAAAACGCTTAATAGGGAAAAAACTTCATCATATGAAATCTTTGCAATTATTTTAAATGTACTAAAAACATTGGAGTTTAATAAAGTGGGGAAAGCATATTTAAATGCATCTATTAGTTTTTAATATATACTAAAGTTGAGTCACAGGTATTTGTTGAATAACATAAATAATAGATCAATCGCATGTTAATGAAATCACAGAATATATTCATGATTCTATAGTATTTATTTTCTAATAGATAAAACAATAGGTTATAATTTATTTTAACTGAATCTATGATAAAAATTGCATTCGTATTATTTATTAGGGTGATTAGCACAAAATATGGAATTTAGAATAGAATAATTGTATAAAAGGTATGCTTATTTGTAATTGTACTTATAGGTGTACCTTTTTTGGGATATATCCAATACATAAAATAAACTTATGCAGTAACTTACTGAATTTGTAAATATGTTTATCGTATACGTCAAATACTTAATTAGAATAACTATTTATACTTAATAACTTTGAGTGTATCACTTTACTAGAAATAAGTAACACATAAGTCTAAGTTTTCTATTGGATATTTGATTTATTAGATGACCATACTTACAAGTTTACTAAAATTTTAAGTCGATATCTTCACTAGAAATTATAAACATTTTTGTGAAGAAAACATTTGAAAATGAGCTGTTAAAGGTTCTTAGTTGCAGGTTGTTCCACTTTAGCTTGTCAAACTGAAAGTTGGAGCATGCTAAAGTGGATGCAACCTGCAACTTAGAACCTTCAGCGATATTTTCATAGTTTTTCGGAATAGAAATGTTTATAATTTCGTAAGTTACCACATAAATTTAAGTTATATTTCATTTATCTATAGTGCATTACAAATTAATACACTTAGTAACATAATTATCATAAAAGTCTATTTTGTATGAATATATGATAAAAAAACTACATTTTTTTAAATTTACCTTTAATGCCATGACTTTTTTTGTTAAAATCAAATATAAGGAGGTGGCAGACTGTTTTGAATATTAAAAAGAAACTTATTACTTTTGTCTTGGCTTTTGCAATGGTACTAAGTTTTATTCCGACGTTAAGTGTACAAGCGGCAACTACTGATTTTAAAATAATATCAGACAGTAAGGTTACTGCGAAACAAGCTAAAAAATGGGCTAAATCAAAGGGGGCGACAGATACCTTTGTAGATTTAGCAGATCTTTATTTTGAGTATTCATCAGATCATGGTGATGTTAATCCGGCTATTGCGTATGTCCAAGCGGCGAAAGAAACTGGGTTTGGAAAATTTGGTGGAGTCTTAGATGAAAGTTATCACAATCCATGTGGACTTAAAAATCCGTCTGGCGGTGGTGATACTGACCCAAATGCTCACCAAAAATTTGATAGTTGGGATGAAGGTGTACAAGCACATTTAGATCATTTAGCTTTATATGCAGGAGCTAGTGGATACCCACGAGAGGATACTTATGATCCTAGACATTTTGTAACTATTAAAGGTAAAGCAACTACGGTAAACTCTTTAGGTGGGAAATGGGCTCCAAGTGCTACATATGGTGAGGAAGTAAATAAATTATACAAAAATTTATTAGATTATGCTGGAGTGGATTATCCAAAGGATAGTGTTGACAATTCTACAAGTAATGGAAACACTGGTAACAATACTAGTAATGGTGGATCATCTAATGCGGCTCCAAATCCAGGAAAGCCTGAAAGCAAACCGGGTCCAGTAAATGCATCTGATGTTATTGCAGAAAATAAACCTCAAAATGAAAATAAGCCACAAGAGGACAAACCTAATATAACATCGAGTATTGGTTGGAAGAATGAAAATGGAGCTTGGTATTATTACAAATCAGATAATACAAAAGCAATTGGATGGATTAATCCTGATGGTAATTGGTATTACTTAAGAGATGATGGAAAAATGGCAACTGGATGGGTAAATGACAATAGCAAATGGTACTATTTTGATAAATCAGGGATCATGGTTAAAGGGTGGCAGCAATTAAATAATGATTGGTACTTTTTAACGTCTTCAGGTGCTATGGCAACTGGGATTCAATATGACGGTTCAAATTGGTATTACTTAAAAGATTCAGGAGTCATGGCTACTAATAGTGGATGGACTAAAATAAATAATAAATGGTACTACTTTGACAAAGGTGGAATATTAAAGACTGGTTGGATTAAGGATAACAAAAGCTGGTATTACCTTCAAGGTGATGGCAGCATGGTAACAGGTCTTTCTAAAATAGATAATAAAATCTATATGCTAAACAGCAGTGGTGCCATGGAAATAGGTTGGATTAAGATAAATAACTATTGGTATTATTTCAATACTGATGGTAGTATGGCAACAGGCTGGATTGTAGATAATGGAGTTTACTATTATTTATATGACACTGGAGCTATGGCTAAAGGATGGATTAATATTGATGGAGCTTGGTACTATCTAAAGGATAGTGGTGCTATGGCAACAGGCTGGGTTACATCAAATGGAGATTCATACTATTTAGACACAACATCAGGGAGAATGCTTACTAATACTACAGTAGGTGGTTATAAGATTGGTTCAGATGGAAAGAAACAAAATTCATCTAATCAGGATACAGGTAATTCTGGAATGCAGCCACCACCAGTAGGTAGCGGAACTAATACGCCTTCAACTGGTAAGAAAACAATAGTAATTGATCCAGGTCATGATTATGGTAATGACTATGGAGCTGAAAGTACTATTGATGGAGTAACTTATAGTGAAACAGTATTAAATATGCAGGTTGCAGATAAATTAAAGACAGAGCTTCAAAATAGAGGGTATAATGTAATAATGACAAGAAATCTTGGAGAACAGCCTTCTTATGGCTCTTTAATTGACAGTCTCTCACATAGAGTTAATGTTGCTAATAATGCAAATGCAGATTTTTTTATAAGTATTCACCATAATTCAGCAGGTGAATCAGCTAATGGAGTGCTTAGTCTTTACAGCACACAAGCTCAAGATGATACTTTTGGCGGCAGATTAGATAATGCTAGAATAGAAAAAAGTAAGCAAATGGCTACTCTTATAAATAATAACATAGCAAGCAAGCTTAATTTATATAACAGAGGTGGTCAGCCGCAAAATTTATATGTATGTAGAAATACAAATATTCCGGCAGTATTAGTTGAAGTTGGATTTATAACTAACAAAGAAGAAGCAATAAGATGTGCAGATCCAGCAAGTCAACAGAAGGTGGCAGAAGCAATAGCGGAAACTATTGCGGGAAATATTTAGTGAATTTAGATATACAGAATTAGAGATATGTACTTATAAAGTACAAGCTAAACTATACAAAGAAAAGGTGCTCTATTACTTGGTTGTTGTAAATAACTATAGTTATTTCTTAAATGCAACATCGCGTAAAAGAGTATCTTTTCTTATTTTATTGAACTATTTCTTTCTTATTTTTTATATCATCAGGTAATACGCTTTTAGCAAGATTTATTGCATCTCCATAAGTTATGTTTATTGGATTTGCCTCGCTAGCATAAGCATTAATCATTCAATTAAATGATATCATATAACAGCAATTTTAAGAATAAATAAAGACCCTATGAAGTATAAAATGTCTGGAAATTAGAGTCCTTGAAATAGATATTAAAAAGGGTTATGGTAGAAATTACATAAGAGAAAAAGCGGTTTTTCTTTTTTATTAGCCCCCAAAACAATATGTTAAGTTGTATTATATATTGGACAATCGTCTTTAAATTCCAAGGATTTGGAGTATGGAATATTGTCCTTAAACCAAAGAGGAACGGGGGAACGCTGTTTTGAGAGCTATTAAGAAATTGACGACATTTTTCTTTGCATTTGTAATAGTTTTAGTGCTAATTCCAATTACTAATGTAAAAGCAGCTGTTGCAGACAATAACATAATATCGGATACAAAGGTAACAGTAAAACAGGCTGAAGAATGGGCTAAAGCTAATGGTGGAACTGATACATTTGTCGGATTAGCAGAGTTATATTGGAAGTACGCGCCGACTCACGGTAATGTTAATCCAGCGATTGCATATGTTCAAGCAGCTAAAGAAACAGGGTATGGCAAATTCGGGGGAGTTCTAGATGAGAGCTATAAAAACCCATGTGGAATGAAGACGAGTTCAGGGGGATCTGATACTGATCCTAATGCTCACCAAAGATTTAATACTTGGGATGAAGGTGTACAAGCTCATTTAGATCACTTAGCACTTTATGCAGGGGCTTCTGGTTATCCAAGAAGCAATACATATGATCCAAGACACTTTGTAACCATTAAGGGTAAAGCGGTAACAGTAAATGCCTTGGGTGGAAAATGGGCTCCAAGTCTTACATATGGAGAAGAGGTTAATAAGTCATATAGTGATTTATTAATATCAGCAGGACTAGTATCTCAGCCGATTAATGACGCCGATAGCACAAGTGCTGGAACAAATTCAAGTACAGGGTCCACTTCGGGATCAAATACTACAACAAGCAAACCTCAAACAGCTTCACTAGGGCCAACAGGAGCACAAGCGACTGAACCAATTAAAATTTCAACTGATAATAGTATAAATATTGCTTCTCCAATTGGATGGCAGCTAGAAGGTGGGAATTGGTATTTTTACAGATCAAATGGTAGTAAGGCGACTGGATGGATTAAGCCTGATAATAACTGGTATTACTTATATAGTAACGGAGTTATGGCAAAAGGATGGACCTATTTAAGTGGAAAATGGTATTATCTTAAACCAAGTGGAGCAATGCAACTTGGATGGGCGAAAGATAATAATAAGTGGTATTATCTCCAAGGTGATGGAAGTATGACTACCGGTTTAAAACTAATTGATGGTAGAAAATATTTCTTAGATTCCAGTGGTGCTATGAGAACAAGCTGGGTTTCGATTAGCGGTTATTGGTATTACTTTAATTCAGGTGGAGACATGCTAACAGGTTGGATTAAACCCGATGGAAATTGGTATTACCTATATTCTAGTGGAATAATGGCAACAGGCTGGATACAGCAAAATGGAAATTGGTACTATCTAGGAAGCAGTGGTGCAAGAGCATCAGGCTGGACTGCAGATGGAGGAAGTTACTATTATTTAGATCCGGCTACGGGGATTATGCTTAAAGGCGTAATTATAAATGGCTGGCAAATAGGGCCAGATGGAAAAAGAGGAAGCAGGGTGCCTGGAAGTACTTCGGGAAAAGTAATAGTATTAGATCCAGGACATAATTTTGGCGGAGATGATGGTGCATATGCGACTCATAATGGAGTAACATATGTTGAACGAGATCTAAATATGCAGGTTGCAGAAAAGTTAAAAGTAAAACTTGAAGCATTAGGTTATACAGTAATAATGACAAGAAATTCGTCAGATAGAGAAACTATAGCGGTTACTCAAAGTCTTACTAACAGAGTTAATATTGCTAATAATGCAGGTGCGGATTTATTCATAAGTTTACATCATAATGCAGCAGCTACAGCATCAGTAAATGGTGTAGAGGTATATTACAGTTCTAGGGTCCAAGATTCAAGTTTTGGTGGAGCATATAGTGATTATAAGCTATCAACAAGTATGAGCTTAGCGTCATCAGTAGCATCATCCATTTCAAGTAGCACTGGCGCAACAAACAGAGGTCCTAGAGATAGCGGTTTATTTGTATGTAGAAATACAGCTATGCCAGCAATATTAATTGAATTTGGATATTTAACAAATGCAAGTGAGGCTCAAAAAGTTTCAACTTGGTCTTATCAAGATAAAGAAGCAACAGCAGTTGCAAATGCAATTGCTGCAGCAATTTAGTGCCTATAAAAAAAGCATGGTGAAGAACTTAAAGTGAGGCAATGAATAACCGAAAAAGAATACATATATGTTCCTCAGGAATGTGAAAAATTTCGTTGAGCATATCTAAATAGAAAGTTGTGCCCACTTCTGAATGTTCCCGCGACAAGCGAAGGACAAGCAAAAGTGGAACAAATTCCTATTAGACATGCGACAGCTCATTTTCCAATGCCTGTTCCACATATATGTATTCTCTTTTTTGTTTTGCCATCGTTTTAAGTATTTCACAGATACTGACCTCAAGTTTATATATGTCGCATTATAAGGATATAAACTGTATTAAAGATTGTAAATATACTTCATTAAAGGTATTGCTAAACGAAGAAATATAAAGATACTTGCTCAAATATGGTTATTTTAAGTCTGCCACTAAACAAAGAAAGGGAATATATGTTTTTGCGTAGTATTCATAAGAAGATTTTGCTGGCTGTGATTCTTAGAATATAAGTTGTTTCAAAGGTGCTTGTTCAATGCGTAGTCATTGAAGCAAGCATTTTGAGTACAACTTGTATTCTTAGAATCACCCAGTAAAATCTTCAAAGAATCGAAGCAAACACATATATTCCCTTTCGGTTGCTTAGAAGTAAACCTAAAATAACATCTTAATGCAAGTACTTTTATATTTCGGGTTATTCGCAATAATTTTATAGAATGCATGAATTTAATAAAAATTTAATAGATTATTTAGAGTATGTATATTGATACTTTTGCTTTATTGCACTATATTTGAAAGTAACAATATTTAGAGGAATTAAATTAGTAATAAAAATCATTATGAATAAATTTAGCGAGACTAACTATATGAAGTCAATATAATTTAATAAAAAAATCATAATTTTAGTTTTAAAAAAGTGCATGACAAATAAAGCAACTATGTTGCTTGGAAATTTAAGGAATTACATTTGTGTAACAAATG
>Ga0209281_1000974_pt1 | contig 22966 bp, 19 predicted proteins | sample MedtruBG_FD_187514 | JGI IMG/M metagenome (GOLD analysis project Ga0209281, IMG submission 187514) | Root nodule microbial communities of legume samples collected from California, USA - Medicago truncatula BG (SPAdes) (version 2) | ecosystem: Host-associated > Plants > Roots > Nodule | place... | reverse complement strand
GAAACAACAATTTAGAAGCTTTAAATATAACTGTGAGGAGAAATGATGGCTTGAGCCGTATGTGGTGAAAGTCACAAGTACGGTTCTTAGGGGGGAAAGAAATTGAAAGATTTCCGACCTACCCGACATTTTATTTCTAGATGAACCTATAATAGGATTAGATTCCATATCTAAAATTTCAGTAAGAAAATTCATAAAAGATATTAATAAAGAAAGAAAAACAACAGTTATTCTTACCACTCATGATACCCAAGATATAGAGGCATTAACAAAAAGAATAATTTTAATAGGAAAAGGAAGAGTTCTTTTAGACGGACAATTAGATGATTTAAAAGAAAAATTTAACAAAGAAAGAACAATAACACTTAATTATTATGGTGATTTAGAACAAGTCTGTAATAGTTTAAAAATCAGTGAAAAATATGATGGAAGAGCAGTTATAGAAGTGGATACAAATATAATTTCTGTTTCAGAAGCCATTGGATATTTATCATCAAAATTGAATATTATTGATGTGCAGGTAAGTTCAACTACAGTGGAAGACGTTGTTGTAGGACTTTATAAGGAGTATAAGATATGAGGGCATATTGGAGTTTTTTTAAGATAAGATTTATTAATGGCCTTCAATATAGAGCAGCAGCTTATGCAGGAATAGTCACCCAGTTAGCTTGGGGATTTATGTATATAATGCTTTATCATAGTTTTTATAGGAGTAATCCATCTGCAAGCAATATGAATATTTCAGAACTTTCCAGTTATATATGGCTGCAACAGAGTCTTTTAGCCCTATTTATGACTTGGTTTTTAGATAATGATATATTTGAATCAATTTCTAATGGAAATGTTGCTTATGAAGTATGCAGACCTTTAGATGTTTATAACATGTGGTTTGCTAAAAGCTGTGCAACAAGAGTATCTAAAGCAGTTTTAAGATGTTTTCCTATACTTATAATTGCTTCATTTTTACCTGAAACATATAAATTTAGTATGACATCTTCAATATATTCTTTTATATTATTTTTAATATCAGTAATACTTGGAACTATAGTGGTAGTTGGATATAGCATGTTAATTTACATCTTTACATTTTTCACTATATCATCTATGGGTGTTAGAATGACAATGGTGATGATTGCAGATTTTTTTGCAGGAGGACTTGTACCATTGCCTTTACTTCCTGAATATTTAACAAAATATATTTATTTTTCACCATTTGCAGCCATGCAAAATACTCCATTTAGAATATACACAGGAGGAATTCCAAGTAATGAAGCCATAAGTTCAATAATTCTTCAATTATTTTGGGCAGTAATATTAATTCTAGTTGGAAAATTGATTATGAGCAAAGCAATGAAGAAAGTAATAGTTCAGGGAGGTTAGATTATGAGATTATATTTTAAATACTTTTCAATTCATTTAAGATCCGCTATGGAGTACAAAACTTCTTTTGTTCTAACGGCTATAGGACAAGGAATGACTACAGTGTTTTCATTTTTATGTATGTATTTTTTATTTGATAGATTTGGAAATATAGAAGGATATACATTTAATCAAGTGCTGCTATGTTTTAGTACAATATTTATTTCCTTTGCCTTAGCAGAATGCTTCGCAAGAGGTTTTGATAGATTTTCAACAATAATATCAAATGGTGAATTTGATAGAATAATGTTAAGACCTAGAAATGAAATTATACAAGTATTAGGAAGTAAAATTGAATTTTCAAGAATTGGAAGATTGATTCAAGCAATATTTATTTTTATATATGGAATAACCACCTGTAATGTAGGATGGACATTAGGAAAAATATTTACTTTAACACTTATGATAATAGGTGGAGTATTTTTATTCTTTTCATTATTTATGATATATGCAACCATATGTTTTTATACAATAGAAGGCTTGGAATTTATGAATGTTTTTACAGATGGAGGAAGGGAAATAGCTCAGTATCCACTAAATATATATAGTGACTGGGTGTTAAAGTTTTTTACTTTTATAATCCCTTTAGCTTTTGTAAATTATTATCCTTATCTTTACCTAATTGATAGAGTAAATGAAAATAAGGTATTATATATGATATCACCCGTATGCGCTATATTATTTATAGTACCAGCTTATGTTTTATGGAAAATTGGAGTAAGGCATTATAAATCTATAGGTTCGTAATAATAATAATAAATTAGTAAAATAGAATCTAACAATTTTGCTAGTTTATTTTTTATACGGGGGTGTAGAAATTTGCTGATGCTATATTTGAATTGTATAGTACTAATTTATTTCCATTAGAAATTACACGCAGTAATAGTGAAAGAACTTTAAAATGGAATAATAATATGGTATAATTTATACGCATTTCATTTATATAGAAGGAGATAACTATGCCTAATATTTTTGATGGACTTAGACAAATTTCAGATAACGATATAATTGAACAAATTGCATTGCTTGAGACTATGAACATAACTAATATATCAAAGCCTATTTTACAAAAGGCTAAGAAAAAGACTATAAGTATAATTAACTTTTTAGGAAGCAAGCTTGGAAAAAATAATATTATTGAAGAGCCAGAAGTAAAGGAATTATGGACTTTAATTGATGAAAAAAAAGAAGAATTGATAGATTGTACAAGAGGTGAATTAGAAGAAAGATTATTTGATATCCTTAGGGAAAAATCTAAAAGTGATGCAGAAAATGAATCAGAAGATGCACTGTCAGTAGAAATAATTGAAGAGGCAGCTAAATTATATAAACTTTATAAAAATTCAACACCAGGTCAAAAAGCTTATTCTATTTATTTAAAGTATAATGAAAAACTTAAAGGGAAAGCTAAGGAATATATAAATGACCAGCCTTTCGTTGATCTACAAGAAACTACTGAAGACATAGAAGAAATTATAAAAAATATGGATGAAGATCAAAAGAAAGACTTTTTACAGTCAGTAGATGTTGAAAAATTCACATTATTAAATGTTTGGAAAAAAGTAGACAGGCAGCATTTTTCAAGAATTGTATGGATGGCGGTAAAAGCTTACGAAGGAGAGTTTATGCCTAAAGAGGAAGTGCTCCCAAGCTTTATAGATAATGAAAAAGATGTTGAAATAATAGAAAAAGAAGAAGATTTAAAGAAATCGCAAGGTGAATTATTAAAATTAAAAAATGAAATGGAATTATGCCAAGATAAAATAAATTCTATAGAAAATAATTTAGAAAAAGAAAATAGAATATTAAATAATGCAGTTAAAGATAAAAATCAAGCAGAAGATGATATAGTAGATTTAGAAAAAATAGGTGTTAAGTTAGAATCTATAAAGAAATCTAAGGAAAATAAATTAAGTGAAATTAAAGAACAAATGGAAAATGTAATATTAGAAGAATTAGAAGTATTAATGGAAGACTTTAAAATAGTGAAATTTGATACAATTGACATTAATAATAAAATTTCTGATATTAAGATAGAGTATACATATAAAAAGCAGTTAATAGAGGATAATATTAAATTAATAGAAAGTAAAGAAAAAGCTGTAAAAGAAATTGTTGGTGGTTTTCAACAACTCAAATTGGACGCAGATAAGTTGATAACATCTTATAATCAAAAGAAGCTTGAAGTACGTAAAAAAGAAGATGTGAAAAGAAATGAAATTTATCAAAGGTGGAGTCAATTCTTCGATAAATTTACCTTTGAATTTAATGACTTAAGAAATATTGTGAGTTTTTCAAGAAAAGAATTACTTCAAATTGAAGAGTGTCTATATGAATTACACTTCACCAAAGATCCAATGGCTTTAAGTATGGGATTAATAGAAAGTAAAGGTGAAAAAGAGGAATATCAATATATAGATGTAAGTTTTTCTGATAAGTTTGAAGTTGAAATACAGTATAAAGTATTAAATGGCGAAGAAAAAAATGTGAATATAGTAGCAATTACTACTGAATTATAATAAGGGGGTATCAAACAACTAATCGATAAGGAGTTGTTTGATACCTATTTTCTTTTTTTATAAATTATTTTGTTTTAAAACCTTGCTTATCCATAATAGGTTTTACTTTTGGATAATAAACTGATTGATAGATTCTTGAAGTAGTAGTACTCCAATTTGTTTCTTGCTCATATCTTCCAATATCCTTTAGGTATTCACTCATTTGCTCATCATATGTATTTATAGATTCTTCAACAGCTTTTTTATCATAAATTTCTTTGTGGCTAAAACTGTTAAAAGGAATTCTTGGTTTCTTATGTGATTTATCTTCTGGATATCCAAGTACTAAGCCAACCATTGGGAAAGTATATTTAGGTAAACCTAAAAGTGCTATAACTTCATCAGGATTTTTTCTGACACCTCCAATAGGCACAATTCCAAGACCAAAAGATTCAGCTGCAATTATTGAAGCACCTAAAGCTATTCCAACATCCACAGATCCAGCTTCAACACCTTCAATATCTTCATGAATTACTTGTTTAAAGCCAGTTTTTTCACCAGCAAGATAAGTTCTGTAAAAATCCATTACGAAAACTAAAAAGACTGGTGCTTTTGCAACATATTCTTGATTCCCTACAAGCTCTGCTAATTTTTCTTTCTTTTTCTTATCTCTAATTACTATGATACTTGTTTGTTGGCCATTTATTGAATTAGGCATAGCTTGAGCAGCTTTCACTATTTCATCAACAATTTCATTTGGAATGTCCTTATCTAAATATTGTCTTATAGATCTATGATTTTTTATTGTTTCTAATACATTATTCATAATTAACCACCCTCATAATTAAATTTTATTTAAATTTATTTGCTTTGTTTTAGTTTGTATATTTTTAATTTGTTTTATTTATAATACGTCTATTGAAAAAGAAAGTCAATAGTATTTAATTGAATTTTATAAAATATAATTTGATTTGAACTAATTCGAGTTTATTTAAGTTAATTCGATTTTATACTAAAATTATAAGGAACATACATTTTAGTATATTTATGTTGTAATTTTAATTCTTCAACAAAATTAAGTTATCATAATTAATTTTAATAAAGATTACTTTTTGCAACAGATATATTTATATATATATTATAAAAAAATTAATTAAGACAAAAGTTAATTACACTAAGAATGAATTACTTCAATTAGAATTAGTATAAATTAGAAACAATGATATATTTTCTATACGTTTACATAATTTTATGTTATAATTGAAAACATAGTTTGCCAAGTGAAAAGGAGAGATTTGATGTTGAAGGGTTATAAGTGGAGAAAAGTTATAAAAAAATCAATTGCTTTTGGAGCAGCACTGAGTATTTATTTAGGAACAGGAATTGCTTTTTCAAATAATGTAGCTAAGGCAGCAACAGCAAATGAACTAATTTGTTCAGCAACAGCATATACAGCGGGTTCTGGAAGTTTGACAGCAAGTGGACGAGCAGTAGAAAGAAATCAAGATGGCATAAGTACAGTTTCTGTTGATCCAAATGTAATTCCGTTTGGAACATACTTATATATTGACGGATATGGGTATGCAGTAGCTGCAGATACTGGCAGTGCAATAAAAGGAAATGAAGTTGATGTGTACTTTGGTAGCTCTAGTGAATGTAATAATTGGGGTAGACAAACTGTTAAGGTTACAATATTAGGTGATTCTATAAAATGGTAAGCAACATATTAATGTAAATTGTATTAACAAAACAAATTTTATAATACATATTTAAATTTAATAGAGTGATTATTTTAATATACACTAAGCATTTTGATTGTTAAATGTTTAGTGTATTTTTATTTGTATTATTTTTATATAGGAGATAAATCACATTAAAATTAAAAAAAGTTAAACGATATGTAGAAATGTGTGGAAATTAGGGTAAAAAAAGGTGGAGAAATTAAGAGGGAATGAGATGTATATGTAGAAATAACTTATATGAGCATAAAAGAATTGAGAGAAATTTATTATACCTTAGTTATTCATGAAATTTTATGAGAAAGCAATCACATAATTTTGTGAAAACTCATATTTAGTAAGGCGTAATTTGCATGATGAATAATTCAAATGAAAATATTTCTGAACAAATTAAAAATAATGTAGACTTATATGCAAGAGAAATTATAGAATTACATTATAAAATTCAACCAGAATTAATAATAAAATATAATGAAATTCAAAAGGAAAAATTTCTAGACTATATTAAAAGTAATTTAAACTTTTTCGAGGCATCAATAAGTGTTGATAGTAGAGAACTATATTTTAACTATATAAAATTCAAAAGATTAGTTACAGAATTATAAAATTAAGTAGCTAATCTTTTTTGAATAAATAATTTGAAATATATAGATTCTAAAATAGATACTTAATTTAAAATTAATTCTTATTTTTAGTAATTATAAACAAGTTTAATATTCAAGAAATGAATTTTATTAATTAGAATATATGTTGTGAAAAATAATCTTCATAAAAATGCAAGACAGTAACTTAATTTTACAGAAGAATTAAATTTGCAACATAGATATATATTATTCTTATGATGAACAGTTTTAATTTATTAAAATTTTCTTTTACAAGATGACAAAAAAACTAATATTAGGAATATTATTGCTATAATATTCATCAAAATGATATAATTAAAATATTAAAGGGATAACATTTATCAATTAACAATTATTATAGTGTATAGCAGATTTATGGAAGTAGTAAATGTTGCAGTTATATGGATTAAAAATAAATAGGGGGTAATTTTTATGTTTAAGATACCAAGATTGGAAAGATTTATTAAGGTCCTTAGAACAGGTTCATTAAGACTATTAATTAGTGCTTTATTTATAACTCTTATGACTACGACTGTAGGAATTATAACTTATATTGTATTTACAAATTGGAGAATTTCTGTAGATAATACTATAACAAAAATGGAGGAAGATTCAAGTAAGGATACTTTTAATGAAATACAATCACTATTTAGTGTACCTCTATATAACAATGAAATTAATCATAATTTAATTGAATATGGAGTTATAGATATACATAATAAGGTGCAGAGGGATGCTTTTTTTGCAGGAGTAATTAAATCAAGTAGTGAGGAAATTTATAGTTTTAGTTTTGGAACAGAAGATGGTGAATATTATGGAGCACGAAAAAATGAAAAAAATGAGATGGAAGTATATAGAAGCGATTCTGAGACTGATGGTAATTCCATATATTATAGTTTAGATGATAATTTTATGGAAGGAAGCTTTATTAAGGATTATGGTAAATTTGATCCTAGAACAAGAGACTGGTATATAAGCGCTAAGGAAAAGAGAAAACCAGTATTTTCGGCTATTTATAAGCACTTTATAAAAGAGGACTTAGCCCTATCGGCAGCTTATCCTATTTTTAATAAAGAGGGTAATCTCAAAGGTGTAATGGGAACTCATATAACTATTTCAAATCTTAATGAATCTTTAAAAAAAATTGCGGATAATAATTTAGCTACAACGTATATAGTTGAAAAAAATTCAGGATACCTGGTTGCAAATTCACTTAATAGACCTAATTTTGAAACACTTTCAGATGGGAATATTAAAAGAGTTTTAATTAAAGACATTGGGAATAGGTCGATTAGTGAAGCATATGAAAATTACCAAAATACTTCTAATGTAAACTTTATTTCACAAATAGAAGATGAAAAGTATCATATAAAAATAGTTGAATATGAAAAAGAGGGTTTAGATTGGCTTATAATAACTTCTATTCCTGAAAGTATGTTTACAAAAGAAATAAAAAATAATATTAATATTGCAATAATATTAATTATAATTGCTTTTATTTTAGCAAGTATAATTCATATAGAAAGCACGGCCTTTATTTTAAAACCAATTAATCATTTAATAATAATTTCAGATGAATTTTCTAAGGGGGATTTATCAAAGAGAGCTAAGATTTTTAGAAATGATGAAATTGGAAGTTTATCTAAGGCTTTTAATAGTATGGCAGAAGAGTTGTATTCATTAATAAATAATCTTGAGGAAAAAGTTAAACATAGAACAAATGAATTGGTTATTGAAAAAGAAAGAGCTGAAGAAGCTAATATGACCAAGAGCCAATTTTTAGCAAATATGAGTCATGAAATAAGAACACCTATGAATGGAATTGTTGGTTTTATAAGTCTTCTTGAGAAAACTGATTTAGATAGTACTCAAAAAGATTATGTTAATACAATTAAAACTTCATCTGATACTTTAGTTACAGTCATTAATGATATACTTGATATTTCTAAAATTGAAGCTGGAAGAATGGAAATTGAATATATTCCTTTTGATATTCGATCAATATTTGAAAGTACTATATTCTTATATGATGCAAAAGCAACGGAAAAGGAAATTGAGCTTAATATGCTTATAAGTTCAGCTATTCCAAACTTTGTCATAGGTGATCCGACAAAATTAAGACAAGTTATAAGTAATTTGGTTAGTAACGCAGTAAAGTTTACCCATAAGGGAGAAATATTTATAGAAGTTTCATTAATCAAAGAAACAGATAATAACACGGAACTTTCATTTGAAATTAGAGATACTGGAATAGGGTTGAATGATGAGGAAATAAATAAACTTTTCAAGCCTTTTAGTCAAGCAGATTCATCTTCTACCAGAAAGTATGGAGGATCAGGGTTAGGTCTTGCAATATGTAAAAGATTAGTTGAAATGATGGGAGGCTCAATAGGAGTTAAAAGTGAAAAAGGGAAAGGCAGCACTTTTAGTTTTAATTTAACCTTAGATAAAGCAAAAGATTCTGTTATTCCAGCAATGCCAGATTATTCTATGCTTAAAGGGAAAAGAATATTAGTTATAGATGATTATGAAATGAATCGTTATATAGCAAAGGTATATCTTGAAGAAGTTGGGTCTATAGTTAGTGAAGCAGAAAACTTAGAAACTGTTTTAGATAAACTTACAGGTGATGAAAATTTATATAATGTCATTTTAGTTGATTATCAAATGAAGGGAATGACAGGATTTCAATTGGCAGAAATTATAAAGAAAAAGTATTTGATAGATAATATTCCATTAATACTCTTAACTTCTATAACTACAAATTTAGAGTTAAAGGAGGCAAAACAAAATGGATTTTCAGGATATATTTCAAAACCTTATAAGAGAAGTGAATTACTTGATTGTGTTGCAATGGTGGTAGAAGGAAATAATTCAAAAAAAGATTTTAATAATGTTTTTATTACAGAATATACTGCAGTAGAAGCTAAATATAACAAGAAACTAAAAATACTTTTAGTTGAAGATAATGAGATAAACAGAAAATTCTTTATTAATAGTTTGAAGTTATTTGGATTAACCTGCGATATTGCTGTTAATGGATTAGAAGGTTTAAAAGCTTATGAAGACAAAGAATACGACATAATCTTTATGGATTGCCAAATGCCAGTAATGGATGGTTATGAAGCAACAGGTAAAATTCGTAAATTAGAAGATCTGAAAAAGCATATACCTATTATAGCAATGACGGCTTATTCAATGAAAGGTGATGAAAATAAATGTTTAGAAGCTGGAATGGATGATTATTTAAGCAAACCTTTTGCTTTTGAGCAGGTTATAAATATGATTAAAAAGCATGTTAAGTCTTTTGAGGATAATAGTTTAAATAATAATATAAATAATTTTAATGATTTAAATAGTAGTGAAATTCATGAAAATAAAAATTCTTATTTTGATGAAACTGTTAAGCTTCTTATGAAAGAGTCAGGATTTGATGAAGAGTTTTGTAGAGAGCTAGTCGAAGATTTTTGTAAACAGGCAGAAAAACTTCTTATTGATATCAAGGAAAATATAGCTCAAAATAATTTAATTGAAGCTGGGATACTTCTCCATAAGTTAAAAGGTTCGGCTGGAACCGCAAGAATTAACGATATAGCTAAAAATTCATTAGAGGCTGAAAATGCAATAAAGAATGGTAATAAGAAGTTACTAATTGGAATAGTAGAAGGAACGGAAAAGTTATTAGATAAATTATGGGAAAGAAGAGAGGAGGAATAAATTTATGGGAGGAAATATACTAATTGTTGATGATTCTTCAATTGAAAGAAAAATCATTGCTCAAGCAATTAAAAGAAAGTTAAAGGATGTTAATATCTTTGAAGCTGAGAATGGAGTAGATATTTCTAGTAAACTTGTACAATATGACATAAATGCATGTATTTTAGATATAATGATGCCAATAAAAAATGGTTTTGAAGTGCTGGAAGAAATTAAAGAAGACTATAATTTGATGGATATACCAGTAATCGTATGTACTGGTGTTTCTGATAAGGAAGCAATAGAGAAAGCATTAAATCTTGGAGTATATGATTATTTTTCTAAGCCGTTAACTGAAGAAGCAATGAAAATCTCTCTTCCTTTAAAGATTAAAAATGCTATTGATCTTATGAGAAGAAAAGAAGAGGTAATCTACTTAAGTTATCATGATCAACTAACAGGGGCGTATAACCGTAGATTTTTTGAAGAAGAATTAAAAAGACTTAATACTAAAGAAAATCTTCCGTTAACAATTGTTATGGGCGATTTAAATGGATTGAAACTTATTAATGATTCTTTTGGACATGCTATGGGGGATGAAATTATTAAGAAGGTAGCAAAAGTTATAAAATTAGGATGCAAGCCGGCAGATATTAGTGCAAGACTATCAGGTGATGAATTTGTTATTGTATTACCTAAAACTAAAGATCTTGAAGCTAAAGAAATCATTAATCATATTAAAGAATTATTGGCAGAGGAAAGAGTAGGTTCCATAGATATTTCGGTTTCCTTTGGCTATGGATGTAAATATAGTGAGGAAGAAAAAATTGAAGACATATTTAAAATTGCTGAAGATAATATGTATGAGAAAAAATTATTTGAAAGCCAAGCTATGAGAGGAAAAACAATTAAAACCATAATTAATGTCCTTCGTGAAAAAAGCAATGTTGAGAAAGAACATTCTTATAGAGTTTCAGCACTATGCAAAAGCATGGCGGAAGCTTTAGGATTATCTAAGGATGAAATAGATGAGCTTATGTTAGCAGGAGAATTTCATGATATAGGGAAAATTGCTTTGGATGATAAAATAATTAATAAAGAAGGCAAGCTTACAGAGGAGGAGTGGAAGGAAGTTAAACATCATCCAGAAATAGGATATAGAATGATTAATACAGTAAATCAAATGGCAACCATAGCTAATTATATATTGTATCATCATGAAAGATGGGATGGAAATGGATATCCCAAAGGCTTGAGAGGGGAGGAAATACCATTTATGTCAAGGATTATAACAATAGCAGATGCTTATGATGCAATGATTAGTAAAAGAAGTTATAAAAATGAATTATCAAAAGAATTTGCAATAGAAGAATTGGAAAGAAATGCAGGAAGCCAATTTGATCCTAAGCTAGTAAATGTATTTATTAAAAAAGTATTAAGTTAAATTAAAAATGAAAAGATATGCACCTTAAAAAATGAAAAAATATGCACCTTAAAAAAGAAACTATATTCAAATATTTTTATTGATACCTATAGACTAGACGTATGAAAAAGTGTTTAGTCCATAGGTATTTTTGTGAATTTTATTATATAAATTTTGAGCTATGAAATATCCTCATTTATGAATTAGATTTATAAATAAGAGAATTTTATTATGTATTGACAAATATTTTAACTAGAATTATAATTATTAAATGTTAGAAACCTAACAAATAGATAGGAGTATGAAGTATGGATAAGGAGATACATATTGGTCGGAAAATAATTATATTATCTAAGAGGATTCATAGAAAATTAGATAATGATACTTCGAAATATGGTATAACAGGTGTTCAAAGTAGGATACTTGGTTTTATAAGCCGTAATTCTGAAAAAAAAGATATTTTTCAAAAAGACATAGAAGAGGAGCTTGATATTAGACGCTCTTCAGTAACCAGTGTACTTCAGTTGATGGAAAAGAACGGATATATACAAAGGGTAAGTGTGTGTAAGGATGCAAGACTTAAAAAGATAATTCTTACAGAAAAAGGCACAGAAACTCAAAGAAATGTAAGGAATCTTATTCTTGAATTTGAGAAATCTTTAGCAGATGGATTAAGTGACGAAGAATTAGAGATATTAGTTTCTTTAATTGACAGATTATCCAATAAAATTGCTGATTAAGGCAAATTTTTTTTCGGAAATTATTAGTTAGAAACCTAACAAAAAGGAGGAAGATTTATGATAAAGAAATTAATAAGTTATACAACAGAATTTAAAAAAGATACAATTTTAACTCCAATATATGTTGCTTTAGAAGTAGTAATGGAGACGATTATTCCGCTATTAATGGCAATGATAATTGATAATGGAATCGGAAAAGGAGATATGAAATATGTAACTATTGTTGGAGCAGCAATGCTACTCGTATCATTTTTATCTCTTGCGTTTGGCGTACTTGGAGGTAAGCATGCAGCTAAATCATCTACAGGATTTGCTAGAAATTTAAGAAAAGGAATGTATTATAATATACAAAATTTTTCTTTTTCAAACATAGACAAATATTCTACACCAGGACTTATAACAAGACTTACTACAGATGTAACAAATGTTCAAAATGCATTCCAAATGATAATAAGAATGTTTGTTAGAGCACCATTTATGCTTGTATCTGCAACAGCAATGTGTATTTACATAAATGCAAAACTATCTATAATATTTATAGGTGCAATTATATTTTTAGGGGTTATATTGTATTTTATTATGACTAGAGTACATCCATATTTTGTGGAGGTTTTTAAAAAATATGATGATTTAAATGCCAGTGTACAAGAAAACTTGACTTCGATTCGTACTGTAAAGGCTTATGTAAGAGAAGAACATGAAATAAGCAAATTTTATAAAGCGTCTGAAGTTCTATATAAATTCTTTATAAGAGCTGAAAAATTAATTATAATTAATGCTCCAGCAATGCAATTTACTGTTTATAGCTGTATTTTACTATTATCTTGGCTTGGAGCAAAGATGATAGTTTCAAATTCTATGACAACTGGTGAGCTCATGAGTTTATTCACTTACACAACTAACATATTAATGAGTCTTATGATTCTTTCTATGATATTTGTAATGGTAATTATGTCAAAATCATCAGCTGAAAGAATAAATGAAGTTTTAAATGAAAAAAGTGATTTAGCAAACTGCGAAAATCCAATTTATGAAATAAAAGATGGTTCTATTACTTTTAAAGATGTTAATTTTTCATACAGTAAAAACTTAGAGAATTCAGTGCTTCAAGATGTAGACATAAAAATTAATTCTGGTGAAACTATAGGTATTATAGGGGGAACAGGCAGTGCTAAATCTACTTTAGTGCAACTTATTCCAAGATTATATGATGTAACTAAAGGAAGTGTTGAAGTTGGCGGAGTTGATGTTAGAAACTACGACATAGAAACACTTAGAGATGAAGTTTCAATGGTTCTGCAAAAGAATGTATTATTTTCTGGAACAATAAAAGAAAATTTAAGATGGGGAAATAAAGAAGCTACTGATGAAGAGCTAATTGCTGCATGTAGACAAGCTCAAGCAGAAGAATTTATAGAAAATCTGCCAGATAAATATGATACTCATATTGAACAAGGTGGAACAAATGTATCTGGAGGACAAAAACAAAGATTATGTATTGCAAGAGCACTACTTAAAAAACCTAAAATATTAATTTTAGACGATTCTACAAGTGCAGTAGATACAAAAACTGATGCTCTTATTAGAAGAGCATTTAAAGAAACAATACCAGATACTACAAAGATTATTATTGCACAACGTATTTCATCTGTAGAAGAAGCAGATAGGATCATTGTTTTAAATGACGGGAAAATAGATGGTTTTGGAACACATGATGAATTATTAAAGACAAATGATATATATAGTGAAGTTTATGAATCACAAGTGAAAGGAGCTGATAATAATGAGTCAAAATAATAAGGTTAGAGAAGTGAGAGGACCAGGTGGTAATGGAGCTAGAGGGTCTATGAAACCGAGCAAAGATTCACTGAAAATTTTAAATAGGCTACTCGCTTATGTATTTAAGGAATATAAGTTTTTATTCTTAATTGTATCTGTAACTATTATTATAAGTTCTCTTGCTAATGTTATTGGTACATTATTTTTAAGAAATTTAATTGATGATTATGTAGTTCCGCTTATGAATAAATCGGGAGCTGATTTTGGGCCATTACTTAAGATGATAATTACTATGGCAGTAATTTATTATGTTGGAGTTATATCAACATATATATATAGTCGTATTATGATTGTAATTTCTCAAGGTTCTCTTAAGAAAATAAGAGATGATATGTTTTCTCATATGGAGACTTTACCAATTAAATTCTTTGATACACATGCACATGGAGATTTAATGAGTCTTTATACAAATGATACAGATGCATTAAGACAAATGATTAGCCAAGGTATACCACAATTATTATCTGCAATTATTACTATATTTAGTATATTTGTTTCAATGATTTATTTAAGCTTACCACTTGCAGTAATCCAAGTTTTAATAATATTATTAATGTTTAAAGTTACTAAATCTATTGGTGGAAAAAGTGGAAAATACTTTGGATTTCAACAAAGAGATATGGGTGCAATAAATGGATACATTGAAGAAATGATGGAAGGGCAAAAAGTTGTAAAAGTTTTTTGTCATGAAGACGAAGCAAAAGTTAATTTTGATAAATTAAATGATATGCTGTTTGATAGTGCCAATAATGCAAATAAGTATGCTAATGTTTTAATGCCTATTATGGGTAACATCGGTTATATTAATTATGTTTTAGCTGCGATAGTTGGAGCAATCCTTGCTATTGGAGGGTTTGGTGGATTTACTATTGGAGCACTTGCATCCTTCCTTCAATTAACAAGAAGTTTCAGCCAAACAATAAACCAAATGTCTCAACAATTTAACTTTGTAGTTATGGCTTTAGCTGGATCAGAACGTATCTTTAAGCTTCTTGATGAAAAGAAAGAAATGGATGAAGGATATGTAACTTTAGTTAATGCAGAAGAAAATGAAAAGGGCGAATTAACTGAAACTAAAAAGCGTACTGGAATCTGGGCATGGAAGCATCCTCATGAAGATGGTAAAGTTACTTATACTAAGCTTTTAGGTGAAGTAGTATTTGATGATGTTGATTTTGGTTATAATGATGAAAAAATAATTTTACACAACATAAAACTTTTTGCAAAACCAGGACAAAAAATAGCCTTTGTAGGATCTACAGGTGCAGGAAAAACTACTATTACAAACTTAATCAATCGTTTCTATGATATTCAAGATGGTAAAATTAGATATGATGGAATTAATATTAATAAAATTAAGAAGGATGATTTAAGAAGTTCACTTGGAATAGTACTTCAAGATGCACATTTATTTACAGGAACAGTTGCAGATAATATTAGATATGGAAAATTAGATGCAACAGATGAAGAAGTACGTGAAGCAGCAAAACTTGCAAATGCAGATCAGTTTATAAAACATCTTCCAAATGGATATGATACAATTCTTACAGGAGATGGAGGAAATCTTTCACAAGGTCAAAGACAGCTTTTAACAATAGCTAGAGCAGCAATTGCTGATCCACCAGTTTTAATACTTGATGAAGCAACATCTAGTATTGATACGAGAACAGAAAAAATTGTCCAAGATGGTATGGATAAATTAATGAATGGTAGAACAGTTTTTGTAATTGCTCATAGACTTTCAACAATTAAAAACTCTGATGTAATTATGGTAATGGATCAAGGTGAAATTATTGAAAGAGGAAACCATGATAATTTAATTGAACAAAAAGGTAAGTATTATCAATTATATACTGGTGCATTTGAGTTATCATAAGATATACACATATAAAAAAAGCAGCTATGCTGCAACCAAGAACTTTTCACATATAAAAAATAAAAGGTACCATATAAGATAGACAATTTAATAAAAGTCTATTTTATATGGTACTTTTATGCATAATAGAATAAATATCACTAGGAGAAAATTAGCATGAGTAAAAAGATACTTATGAAAATCAAGAGAACTGGAATCAAAAACAAATATATATAACAAAAGCCAATACTTAATATTACTAAGCATTGGTGTTAAAGTTCTAATTATATCCAAAATACCGATACTCTAATTTTGACACCTATCTTTGATAGGTGGGTGCCCTCACAGATGTCTCAATCGCTTTCCATACAATATAAGAGACTAGGTCTCACGCGAAAGTATATTTCCTCATCTAAATATTGAACTCCCGAAACTTATATGTAGGTTCAAAATAAGAGCTTGACGAATATCTCAGAATTTATAATTTTTTAAAGGCAGTTGTTTTTCTTACCTTGAATTGATAATAACATATTTAAAGTTCTTGTACAAGAGATATACCTTTAGTAATTTCAACCTATAAAGGTGTATTTAACTAGAAAATTGTAACTACTTTATAGATAGCTATTTTAAATATTACATAAATAGTAAAATTATATAATCGATAAAATAAATTTAGGATTTGTAAGATAACGTAAAATGAGAGATTTATATAACGGGGGGGACAAAATGAATAGTGAGTTAGAGTTATACTTAAAATATACAAGTAAACTCTGGGGAATATTGACTTATAGGGCGATTTGGGAATAATTGTCTCATATAACTAATTCGAAAATTCTTGACTTTGGAAGTGGGTTTGGAACTACAGAAAATCATTTAGCAAAGAACAATGATGTTTTTGCAATAGAACCAAATGCTGATATGGTAGAAGCTAGAATATGTAAAAATTTCAACCACGTTTTACTCACAAAAAAATAGGTGAATTTTTAGATGGGTATATTTTTATTAAATTAAAAATGTAAATATTTCTTTACACATGCATGCTAATAATTTTATGAGATTAAAAGTTAGTAATTAATTTATGTTAATTGTTAACTTTTTTTGCATGAAATTAAATGTTTGATAAAAGCTTTTTTGAAATTCAATTATGATATAATTGTTTATATTAAATTTGATCAATAACAAAGAAAGGAGCCCAATATATGAATGGATATAGTTACCTAAATGAAAAGGAACAAGTATTTACCAAAGAACGAAGAGTTAATAAAAAACATAAATACAATCGTGAATTTAAGATAGAAAGTATAAATCTAAAATATGCAAATTTGGAGGTAAAGGGGATAGATATTTCAATTTCTGGTATAGGATTTATATTTAATATGAATTTAAAAATAAATGATATGTTGGAAATAGCATTTAACTATAATAATGTAACTATTCCAGTTATCATAAAAATACAACATGTGAACTTATATGATTCAGGCTTTTTTGTTGGCGGTCATTTTGTGGCTTTACAGGATTCATATAGAAAAATATTAAAAGATTTAGTGTGATTACAGTAAATGCAGAGGCTGTCATTAAATGATTTGTAAGATTATTAATCGGGGCTAGTGAATTATTATACACTAATCTTTAATATAAAGTAAGTAAAACGTCTATAGTATTAGAATTTTTAAGCTTTTACTATGTATAATCTATTTTATAAAAATAATGAAGGTGAAAATATGGAGATTTTTGAGTTTTATAATAGAGAAATAAAAGAAAGAAAGTTACTAACGGAAGCATTAAAAATAGATATTAATAAAGAAAATATAATATCATTTGTTGGCGGCGGAGGGAAAACAAGTTTAATATATGAATTAGGCAATGAATTAAGCAAACTAGGTAAAAAAGTTATTATAACTACTACTACCCATATGTTTATGCCTCAAAATAATGTGGTGCTTACAGGAAAAAGAGAGGACATTATTAAATTATTATACAGAGAAAATATGATTACAGTTGGAATCTTATGTGATGAGAAAAATGTAAAATTTAAGAATAATCAATTGAAAAATGAAAATACATTTGGTAACATTGAAGAAGAAAAACTAAAGAAAATAAGTGGATTACCTGAAAGTATGGCTGAATCTCTTATAGAATTAGCTGATTTTGTACTTGTTGAAGCTGATGGTTCAAAAAGATTACCTTTAAAAATGCCAGCTTCTCATGAACCAGTAATACTTGAGGGAAGTAATTTAGTTATAGGGGTATGTGGTATTGATGCAATAGGAAAAAGCATTAAGGAAACTTGTCATAGACCTAATTTAGTTTCAGAGTTTTTAAATGTAACTGAAGAACATATTATAAATGAAAGTGATATTGCTAAAATATTATTAAGTGATAAAGGTCAAAGAAAAAATGTAAAATCTAATTACAAAGTTATTGTAAATAAAGTAGATAATATAGAAAGGTTTGAAATAGGTAAAAATATTTCAAATGAATTTTCTAAATTAGGAGCAGATGAATTAATATTAACAACATTTAAATAAAATATATAAAAGCTATGTTTTAAGAGTATGTAACAGTATGGAAGTTAAATTAAAACATAGCTAACTTTTTAATTGGTAAGAATTTAACTAAGGAGAGTACATATTTATGATATTAATAAAAGGTGCTGGAGATTTAGCAACAGGAGTTGCACATAGATTAAAAAAATGTGGTTTTAATATAGTTATGACAGAAATTTCCAAACCAACTATGGTAAGGAGAACTGTAGCTTTTTCGCAAGCTGTATATGATAAAGAAGTAGAAGTTGAAGGAATAAAGGCAGTACTTGCTTCTGAAAAAAAAGATATTTATAGCATTATTGAAGATGGAAATATTGCAATATTAATAGATGAAGAGGCTAAGATTGTAGATGAAATTAAGCCTGATATAATAATTGATGCCATAATAGCAAAGAAAAATTTAGGAACCAATATTAATGATGGAAAAATTGTAATTGCACTTGGACCAGGCTTTACAGCTGGGTGTGATTGCCATTGTGTTGTGGAAACTAAAAGAGGACATTATTTAGGAAAAACAATATATAGTGGTAGTGCAATACCTAATACTGGAGTGCCAGGAGCTATTGGTGGATATACTAAAGAAAGAATAATTAGAGCAACTGATGATGGAAAAATATCTCCTGTAGCGAGTATTGGTGATTATGTTGAAAAGGGAGATATAGTTGCTTACGTTAATGAAACTCCAATTTTTGCAGAAATAAATGGAATAGTGAGAGGAATGCTTCAAAAAGATATTAAGGTATTTAAAGGAATGAAAAGTGGAGACATTGATCCAAGATGTGAAAAAGATCATTGTTTTACAATTTCAGATAAAGCTAGATCTATTGGGGGCGGAGTTTTAGAGGCAATTTTATATTTAAAGTCTAGGGAAAAATAGAGACACGCTTATAAAACACACAAGAATAGAAAGATAAAATTAAAGTATAGAGAGGAATGGATCTAAATGAATAAAGTGATTGATGCAAAGGGAAAAAATTGTCCAATGCCTGTAATAATGGCAAAGAAAGAAATTGATGGAGGTAATAATAGCTTTGTAGTTGAAGTTGATAATAATATTGCTGTACAAAATCTTCAGAAGCTGGCTAATAGTCAAGGGTTTATAACAGAATTAAAAGAAGATAATGAAATATTTAAAGTTTATTTTTCAAAATCTTCAGATGCAACTAGCAGTGATAAGGAATGTGAAGAGTGCAATGAAATATTAGATAAAATAGAAGAGAACAAAAACGCTTTAGAGACATGGTCAGTATTTATAGGTAAAGAAATTATTGGCGCAGGTAATGAAGAACTTGGAAAATCGTTAATGAAAATGTACTTTTATACAATTTCAGAAGGCGATGATTTGCCAAAATCAGTTTTATTTATGAATGATGGAGTAAAGGTTCCTACATTAAATGAACAAGCAATAGAGCATTTGAAGGATTTAGAAAAGAAGGGCGTTGAAATATTAGTATGTGGAGCATGCCTTAATTTTTATGGTCTTGAAGAAAATTTAAAAGTAGGAAAAGTAAGCAATATGTATGATATAACAAATCGAATGAAGGAAGCTTCAAAGGTTATTACACTTTAAAAAATTACTTATAGTAAGTGATAGTTGATAAACAAGGGAAGTTTGTTGAATTACAATTTATAGATTTTTTGTATTAAAATACAAAGATTTTCTTTGGAAATTGAACAATTAGATATTTACAAAATGTATTAGAATTGACTCGTAATGGTAGTATGATGTGATGCAACTACTAAAACAAATATTCCTAATACAATTGTCTGGAATGCCAGAGTTAACTGAAAGTGGAGTAGTAAGTCAAATAAATTAATAATGTTTTAAGAGAGATTTGTAACAAAAAATAGTAAATTGTTTAATTGAGAGGTACAAATTATGATAAAAAAATTAGTAGATATAGGGACAAAAAAATTAGAAGTTAGCGTTCATGGTGCTGGAATGCCAACAGTTGTTATTGAAACAGGAATGGATGTTCATGGAATGATTGGTGTAAAACTATTGGTGAAATTAGCAAGAAAACAACGGTTTTAACATATAGTAGGGTAGGTTATGGAGAAAGTACACTTGGAAAAGAAGAACGCTCTACGAAGCAGATTGCTCAAGATTTAAATAAGTTGCTTGAAATGGAAGGTATAACTTCCAAAATAATTTTGGTTGGACACTGATTTGGCGGATTGTGTGTGCAACATTTTGCTAATTTATTTCCTCACAAAATTTCAGGCATGGTTTTAGTTGATTCAAACTCTGTAGAAGAGTATAAAATGGATGAGCTTAGATATTAACTTCCAGGTTTTCGTAAGACATTCTCTAAAAGCAAAATAATGGAGAATTGGAAGGAATTATCGCTAAAGAGCAAAGAGCAGCTAAAGGAACTGATTTCTCCTAAACTTTTGCCAGAACAGATGGTATTTACAGAAGATATTCAGAAATGTATTTTAGATTTTCAAATTAATCCTAATATGTACTCAGCAATAGCATCAGAACTTCTATTAATGTCACAGAGTGGACAAGAAATAAAAAAATATTTTAAGACATTAGATGTACCACTAAAAGTATTGGTGAGAGATAAGGGGTTAGGAGTTAAGTGGAATATTTATATGGGAATCCCACAAAATGAGGCTACTGAGCTTGAAACATTATGGCATAATTTAGTGAAGGAAGAGGCAAAAAACTCTACAAGGGGAACATTTTTAGAGGTTAAAGGTTCTAAACATTCAATTTACCGTACTAATCCGGAAATTGTTATTGAAGCAATAAACAATGTTATAGACGAAATTGAATGAAAGTTCTAAATTAATATATCGAACTATTGAGGTATTTTTTTGTTTAATTCTAATTAATTGCCAACTAAAGCTTATTTATATTTTATGTGGAGGATAGAATGGAAAGTCAAGAGTTATTAGATAAATTGGTTGAGTATAGTTGTCATATTTTTGAGAACAATCTGGTTGGAATATATCTACATGGCTCTATGGCCATGGGATGTTTTAATGCGATGAAAAGTGATATAGATATTGTGGTTGTAGTAGAAAATGCAATTACAGATTTGCAAAAGAAAATGTTTATGGATGTTATTGTTGTTTTGAATGATAAAGCACCAGCCAAAGGTATAGAAATGAGTTTAGTTAAGAGTGAGTATTGTAAAAACTTAGTTTATCCAACACCGTTTGATTTACATTTTTCAACTATGCACCTAAACTGGTATAAGAGCAATTCAAAGGATTATATTGAAAAAATGAATGGTACAGATCACGATTTAGCAGCCCATTTCATCATTACTAAGAATCGTGGCATAGTTCTATATGGGAAAGCAATTAGTGATGTTTTTGGAGATATACCATCAGAAGTATATTTGGATAGTATTAAGAGTGATATTACAGATTCACAAGATGAAATAATAGATAATCCCATTTATATTATTTTGAATCTTTGTAGAGTTTTGGCGTATGTGAAAGATGGATTAGTACTTTCTAAAAAAGAAGGTGGAGAATGGGGGCTAAAAAATATTGAGGGTAAATATCGAGGTTTAATAAAAGACGCACTTGTATGTTATTCTTCAGACCAAGAGATGATACTGAATCATTCACTTGCATTAGAATATTGTAAATATATGAAAAACAAGATAGGATTAAGAGAATAATTATGAAGATAATCTAATTTACAATTTGTAGAATTAACATGCACCTAATAGAAAAGTGTTTTGTGATAATAAGTTTAGAATAGCGTAATTATATGTAATGAAAATATAGGAGGAGAAAAATGACAGAAAATTTAGGGAACAGTAAAAGTTTATTAGTTAGAAGTGCTGAAGCTAAGGACGCTGGGGAAATTATAATAATGGTTAAGCAAGTTATTGATGAAACAGGATTTTTTCCTCATACTGCTGAAGAATTTAATTTGACTGTTGAACAGGAAGCAGAGTACATAAAAAATGCAGCTCTTTTTTTGATAGCAGAAATAGATGGAAAGATAATAGGTTCAGCTACTTTAGACAGGAGTACTTTAAGTAAGTTAAATCATATTACTACATTTGGTATAACTATTTCTAAAGCATATTGTGGACTAGGCATAGGAAGTTCATTGATGAAAAAAGTTATTGAGTGGGCAAAATCCAATGGTATTGAAAAAATTGATTTAGAGGTTTTCGAAAATAATACTTCAGCAATAATGCTTTATAAAAAATTTGGATTTGTTGAAGAAGGAAGAAAAAGAAAAAATATAAAAACAGATGAAGGCTACCAAGATATGATATTAATGGGTAGATTCTTTGAGGATTAAGGAATTCAAATGGAGATATTAACTAACATATCGCAGTTCAGAGTGAACTGCACCCTGTCAAGTAGACAGGGAAAATAATAAAAAATAGTTTAAGCGGCTAAAGCCCTGAATTCCAAAGGACTTAGTCCGTTTAATCTTTTTTGTAATCTTTTGTTATTATAGAAACTTATATAGTCATTAATTGCATTGGAAAGTTCCTCATATGTATCATATTTATGTAGATAATACTTTTCGCACTTTAGGATTCCCCAAAATGCTTCCATAGGACCGTTATCTATACATTTACCTACTCTAGACATACTTTGT
>Ga0209281_1000973_pt1 | contig 22997 bp, 18 predicted proteins | sample MedtruBG_FD_187514 | JGI IMG/M metagenome (GOLD analysis project Ga0209281, IMG submission 187514) | Root nodule microbial communities of legume samples collected from California, USA - Medicago truncatula BG (SPAdes) (version 2) | ecosystem: Host-associated > Plants > Roots > Nodule | place... | reverse complement strand
TATATCTATAATTTTTTTTAAAAGTAATAATTAAATGGTACTTAATTATTACTTACAAGTATTTCTATAAAATTCTTCAACTTTTCCCCAATCTATTATATTCCATATGTTTTTAACGTATTCAGCCCTTAGATTTTTATACTTTAAATAATAAGCATGTTCCCAAACATCAATTGTAAGAATCGGAGTATAACCAAAACTAAAGGGACTATCTTGATTTAGCGTGCTCATAATTTTTAATTTCCCACGTTTATCCTTAACTAGCCATCCATAGCCCGAACCAAATTGATTTACTGCTACCTCACTTAACAATTCTTTTAAGCTTTCTAATGTTCCGAAAGTATTATTTATTTCATTTAGCAATTTTCCTTCAGGGCACTTTTTAGGATGTGGGAAGAGAACTGAAAAATATAAATTATGATTTGATACTCCCCCTCCCTGATTTATAACATCTTGTCTAATCCTTTTAGGTATTCTATTTATATTTGATAAAATTTCTTCTAGGGACTTACAAGCAGTAAATTTTTCGTAGCCCTGTAAAATATTGTTTAGTTTATTTACATATCCTTGAAGATGCTTTGTATAGTGTATTCTTACTGTTTCTTCGTCAATGTAAGGTTCTAAAGCATTATATGAATATGGCAGTTCAATTTTGTCATACATCATACATCCCCCCACTCCATTATACAAATAGTTATTTACTTAATTAAAATATGCTTAAATCTAAGTATTGTTACTATAAATTCAAAATGCAATTTAATATAAAATTTTAATTTAGTTTAATTATTTAATTTTCACCAAATAAAATAATTATCCTTAATAATATATGATAATTTAATTTCCTTATTAATCTTTCTCACATATTCTATTATTTCCGATTCTAAAGAGTAATTACTACACTCTAAATCAGGTTTTTATTATACTTTACTTTACATAATAATTATTATATCATATATATTATTTTTGTGACTTTCTAAATCTTTTAATATAAACTTTTTTTATCTTCCTTAACGAAAAATTTTACTTCATCTTAATTTTAATACAATCACCTTTAAAGGAACTTCTTAAATCTGATGAGTCTAACTGAGATTCTTCAACTTGAATTTCGAACTTTTTACTAATTAGTGAATGTTTTTCTTTTATTATCCTATATCTTATTTCTTCTTTTAAAAGGTTCAATTCTTTAGACGCATTCTCTAAACATTCATCTAAAGACTTTCCCGAATAAATTAAACTCGTTTTCATCATCCCCTAAACCCCTTTTATTTTATTATAATATTAATAGATTACATTTGATACTTTATTGCATTTATTGTTTTATTCTTCTAAAAAAAGACTTATTCAAATGTTGAATAAATCTTTTTTAGATTAATCTAGTTCTATAATATTAATGTTATTTCTTCTAATTATTCTTTCCGTTATACAATCTGGAATTCGGACAAATAATTTATTAACATAATATTCATCAACTTCTCTTCCTTCGTTAATAAATTCCAAATCTGTTCTATAGCTTCTGCTAATTATGTTAAATGTGCCCAACAAATCAAAGAAACCATATCCAATTTCTCTATTAGGATACCTATAAGTTGTATTACTCCTATCAGCACCAAGTATTAAATATGCTATTACTTTAGTCGAAAACATTGTTCTATCATTCCCATTAATAATCCCCCATTGTAAAAGAAGGGCACAAGCGCCAGCAATTATGGCTGCCGCCACAGAACTACCGGATACAGTTATAGTCCCACCTAAAGGTTTAGTTGTTATAATGTCTGCCCCTAAAGTAGCAATATCAGGATTAGTAACATATTCATTTAAATTAGGTCCCTTTCCTGATGCAGCTATTAAGGCATTATTATTCCCATAATATGCGACAGTGGCAACATTTCTTGCTGTAGATGGTACAGTTAGCGTTGTATATGGATTAGACTGAAGAAATCGTGTATTTTCAGGTAATGTTTTTTGTGGTGGTAACCATATATTATATCTTCCATCTGTTATATAGTCTCCTCTTAATTGAAATGTCCATATCCCTGCTTTTATACTGTTAAAATTAATAGCTATCAGCTCATGACCTGTAAAATGTTCTGGCATATAATATTTAATTACCATTTGTGTTCTAAAGAAAACAAAATTAATTGTTTCAACCTGATTGGATTTGGCTTTTATAAAATTTGATGCTTCTCCGTTAGGTGAAATTACATTAAGCGATACAATATTAGGCTTTGTTATCCATATACCAAAAGAAAAATATTTAATCTCTCTAGGAATTCTTAATTCTACAGTTGCTATTCCACCTACTTGTTGAATAGTTCCTGATGCATGCCCATCTGATGCTCCTTCGTTTCCAACCCCATTTACAGGAATAAGCCCTCTTATTCTACCAATTGAAGTTATATATCTTGACATTATATTATTTCCATCGTGACTTCCTTCTGTGGTTCCAACGCCTATATAGATCACCATAGGCCTATTTACTGCTATAGAAAAATTTTTCAGATAATCTATTGCAGTTAAAATTTCTGAAGCATTATATATAGGATTATAAGTAACTCCATTAGCCTCAAGTTCATTTCTAAAACTTTTTGATTCCATTAATTTAACAATGACATATTCAGCTCCAGGAGCAATTCCTTGAAATTCTTGATTAAATCCTCTCGCACCTATTATTCCTGCCATTTGTGTTCCATGACCTATATCATCCTTTGTGGGAACAATGGAATATGGAACTTGATTATTTCTATATGCCTTAATCGCATTATTGATTTCAGCGTTTGAATATGTTTTTCCTATGTATACTGAAAGATCAGTGGTATCTTGAATAGTTTGATCCCATATGCTAATTATCCTTGAAGTGTCATCTTCTCGAATAAATTCATCATTGAGATAATCTATTCCCGTATCAACCATACCAATTAGCACTCCTCTTCCAGTTAGATCCAAGTAAGGATTGATTTTAATAGCATTTATATTATCTACACTAGATGGAGAAACATCTTGTAGCACATATTTACTTCTTGGATCAATATAAAGTATAGATGGAACGTCTCTATATAATTGATCAATGTATTCAGTTGGAACTGATATTACACCAATTGTATCAGTTATTATATCTCCGCAAGCGTAAGAAACTCTATCTATTTCTTCTTTGAAATTACCTCTATATGCAACTAAATAATTAGGTGCATCTCCATAATATAAACTGCATTTTCTTGGTACTGGCACATTTATCTCCTTAGTAGTACTCATATTTAATAATATTTCCAATTGATTTAAATTATTCATAAGCAAAGAATTAATAAAAAATAGCATATCAGTATTTTAATTCTTTTCTTTCACTGATATGCTAAATTATTAATGTGTATTTTTATTAAGTATAATACAGTTATTAATTATACTACTTTCTATTGCGATGCTAATTTCTTATAGATTTCTAATCTTTCTTTTGCATCATTCTCAGTCTTCTCAAATAATTTATCAGCTTCCTCTGGAAAAGCTTTAGCTAAAGATGCATATCTTACTTCTCCCATCAAGAAATCTTTAAATTCACCTTTTGGCTCTTTTGAGTCTAATATAAATGGATTTCTTTCACCTTTTAATGCCGGATTGTATCTATAAAGATGCCAATATCCACAATCTACAGCTTTCTTTTCTTCAGCTTGCGAATTAGACATTCCTACTTTAATACCATGGCTAATACATGTTGAATATGCTATTATAAGTGATGGTCCCTCATAAGCCTCAGCTTCTTTTATAGCTTTAATAGTTTGATTCTTATCTGCTCCCATGCAAACCTGCGCAACATAAACATATCCATAAGTCATTGCCATTCTTCCTAAATCTTTCTTCTTAGTTCTCTTACCAGATGCAGCAAATTTTGCTATGGCAGCTGTAGGAGTTGATTTTGATGATTGACCACCAGTATTTGAATAAATCTCTGTATCAAATACTAATACATTTACATTCTCATTACTTGCAAGAACTTGATCAAGACCTCCATATCCAATATCATAAGCCCAACCATCTCCTCCAAATATCCATTGAGATCTCTTCACAAAATATTCTTTATCTTTTAATATTTCTTTAGACTTTTCACTATTATCATTTTCAAGAGCCTCTATTAATCTCTTAGCTCTCTCTCTAGAACCATCACCAAGATCTTTGTTATCTAGCCATTCTCTTAGTATAGATTTAGTTTCTTCAGACATATCATCACTTTCTAAGGCAATTGAAACATTATTAGAGACTCTTTCTCTTATTGTTTTAACACCCAAATACATCCCATATCCAAACTCAGCATTATCTTCAAATAATGAATTTGCCCATGCTGGTCCATGACCTTGTTGGTTAATTGTATATGCAATCGCTGGTGCTCCTGCTGCCCAAATTGAAGAACATCCAGTTGCATTTGCAATCATCATTCTATCACCAAATAATTGAGTAACTAGTTTTGCATATGGAGTTTCACCACAACCTGCACAAGCACCATTATATTCAAGTAATGGTATTTCAAATTGACTACCTTTAAGAGTATATTTATCCATTGGATTTCTAGTTACTACTTTTTCCATTGTATAATTCCAAGCTTCAATTTGTTCATGTTGGCTATCCTGAGATTTCATCACTAATGCTTTGCCTGGTGCTGGACAAACTTGCGCACAATTTCCGCATCCTGTACAATCAAGTGGAGTAACTCCAATTGAGAAATATAATTTTTCATCACTTTTTAGTCCTTTAGCTTCTAATAATTTAACACTCTTAGGAGCTTTTTCTTTTTCACCCTCATTTAATAAGAATGCTCTAATTGTAGCGTGAGGACATACATAAGAACATTGGTTACATTGAATACAGTTTTCAGGTATCCATTCTGGAACAGTTACTGCTATTCCTCTCTTTTCATAAGCTGTTGTTCCATGCATGAATGTTCCATCATGTATTCCAGCATTTATAAAGGTAGAAACTGGCATATCATCTCCTTCTAATCTGTTCATTGGTCTTGTAATTTCTTTTATAAATTCTGGGAAATCTTCATTATGTTCAAGTTTGTCATCTTGAGTATTAATCCAATCAAGGGGAACTTTAATCTTAATTATTCCATTAATGCCTTCATCTATAGCAGCATGGTTCATATTAACAACTTTTTCACCCTTTTTGCCATATGAACTTACAACCGCATCCTTTAAATATTTTACTGCATCTTCTACAGGGATTATATTAGCTATTTTGAAGAAAGCAGCCTGCATTATCATATTTATTCTACCGCCAAGTCCAACGTCTTGAGCGATTTTCACTGCATTAATTACATAAAATTCAATATTATTTTGAGCAATATACCTTTTCATTGCTGCTGGCAATCGTTCTTCTATTTCCTCTGAGGACCAAATAGTATTTAAAAGGAACTTACCATCTTTCTTTAATCCTCTAAGCACATGATATTTATGCACATATGATTGATTATGGCAAGCAATAAAGTCAGCTCTATCAATCAAATATCTAGACTTAATAGGCTTATTACCAAATCTTAAATGAGAAACTGTTATACCTCCAGATTTTCTTGAATCATAATCAAAATATCCTTGAGCATACATATCTGTATGATCTCCAATAATCTTAATTGCACTTTTATTAGCCCCAACTGTACCATCAGATCCTAAGCCCCAGAATTTACATGAAGTAATACCTTCTGGAGTTGCATCTATATCATCAAGTGGTCTAAGAGAAGTATTTGTAACATCATCTATTATACCTATTGTGAAATTATTTTTAGGTTCATCTAAAATTAAATTATCATAAACAGCAGCTATATGTACTGGAGTTGGATCCTTTGAACCAAGTCCATATCTTCCACCTACAATAATTGGAGCATTTTCCTTTCCAAAAAAACTTCTTACTACATCTAAATATAAAGGTTCACCTGCTGAACCAGGTTCCTTTGTTCTATCTAAAACTGCAATTTTAGTAACTGTTTTAGGAATAGCTTTTAGCAATTTTTCCATTGAGAATGGCCTGTAGAGTCTAACTTTTAATAAACCTACTTTTTGTTTATTAGCATTAAGATAATCTACGGTTTCTTCGACAACATCATTAACAGCACCCATAGAAATAATTATTCTGTCAGCATCAGGTGCACCATAATAATCAAAACAATGATATGTTCTGCCAGTTAATTTTGTTATTTCACTCATATACTCTTCAACTATATCCGGAATTACATCATAATATTTATTTACAGCTTCTCTAGTTTGGAAATAAATATCTGGATTTTGAGCTGTTCCCCTTGTGACAGGATGATCTGGATTTAAAGCTCTTTTTCTAAAATCATCAAGTGCCTTATAATCAACTAACTTAGCAAGCTCTTCCTGTTCTATTACTTCTATTTTTTGTATTTCATGGGAAGTTCTAAATCCATCAAAAAAGTTCATAAATGGCATTCTTGCTTTTATTGTCGCTAAATGTGCAACTCCACTTAAATCCATAACTTCTTGAACTGAACCTTCTGCAAGCATTGCGAATCCTGTTTGTCTTGCTGCCATAACATCTTGATGGTCACCAAATATGTTTAAAGATGATGTCGCAAGAGCTCTTGCAGCGACGTGTATAACGCAAGGTAAGAGCTCTCCTGCTATCTTATACATATTAGGAATCATAAGTAATAATCCTTGGGATGCTGTATATGTAGTTGTGAGCGCACCTGCTTGAAGTGATCCGTGTAGTGCACCTGCCGCTCCAGCTTCCGATTGCATCTCCACAACTTTTACTGGTTGACCAAAAATATTTTTCTTACCTTGTGAAACCCACTCATCTACATGCTCTGCCATTGGGGATGAGGGAGTTATTGGGAAAATTGCCGCTACTTCAGAAAATCCATAGGATATATAAGCTGCGGCAGTATTACCATCCATAGTTTTCATTTTTCTCATTGCATTTACCTCGTTTTCTTGTCTTATAAGCTTTTAATAGTTATTCTAACTTTTTTATTATTTGCTAAGAATATCTTACTTATTCGTTTACATAATAAATTGTAATACTAGAATAAATAAAAACTTTCAAAAGCATAATTACAAATGCTATTGTAGGATAGTATAATAGAAAAAACTAATACTATATTTACAACAAAGCTTCTACTTACCCAAGTCCTTTAAATTTATAAATAATATTAATAGTAAATATTAATAAAAAGGAGGCATTTTATGTTTAAATTGAGAAACTTATACTTATATCTTGTTTGCTTTGTTTCATTAATGATGGTTCTAGCAGGTGTAATTTTCACTGTACAAAATATTACTGATTTACTGTTCCCCACAAATTATTACTATGAAGGAGTATCACCAGATAAATCAGGCAGTTTATCCGAGTATGACAAAAAAATTTATGAGGAAAATCAAATTAGATATGAAAAAAACCGTAGCATTGAAAGTAAAAAAAATGTTGCAAAATCAATAGCTGTTGTTGTAGTTGCTTTGCCAACCTTTCTATATCACTGGCAAAAGGTGGAAAAAGAAAAGAACTTTTAATTAATAAATATTAATAATATTCATTTAACAAAAGATAAAAGCATTACCTAATATTATAAATCAGATAATGCTTTCATCTTTCACTCTTAAAACAATATTTTCTATTTATATTTCTCTTCTAATTTTTCCAATATAGCTATATTTTCATCTTTTACATCTGTATTTGTACTTTCAAATTCATTACATTGCTCATCTATATTATTTAACGTTTCTTTATTTAATTCCCTTTGTGCAAATTTATAAATAACCTTGTCTTCTTTATCAATATGTCTTTCTAACAAATGAGTATATGAAATAGCATTTGATATAACATCTAAGACAGATTCTTCATTTCCTTTTTTTAAGCTTTCTAAAGCTTCACTTAAGCTAGTTATATATAATCGTCCAAAATCATGCTCAACTAGCATACCATACTTTACTATTTTCTCTGCTGTTTCCCCTATTTCATCAACCATTTTGTTAAAAAGCATTACTTCTTCTTTTTTATGATGATGTGAATCAGCATAATTTCTAATAAAATTAATCATAGAATAAAAATCTTCATAATTAATATTATCACCTTTAAATACTCTAAAACAGGCTTTTCTTACAACTAATAGCATACGTTTAATGTATTGATGTTCTTCCATCATTAAGTCTATTGCATTCATATCTTCCCTCCTATACCAAATGATTTTCTATTAAATATAAGCATTTCTGATTCTTAATTTGTCTATTTTTTCTTTATAGCTTTTATTTCATCTTCTCTTTCTATATATTCGAAGTCTGAATTTACCGCATTTACAAAAGCTTTAATCCATAAGCTTCTTAACTTATAAAAATAATCTACATCGCCCTCTTCCTTACTCCAAATATCTTTATGAACACAAATTCTTCTTTTCCACTCAATAGAGTTTTCTTCAGCTTTAACTATTTCATTTACTCTATCACATGGCATACCATCTAATATATAGTCATTTACACTATTAAAAATCTCCTCAGCTGTTGCTAATTCAATACCTTTTTCTTTAACTTCTTTTGCAGCTTTAACACCTTGATTTGTATAAATATCTTCCATTTTTGCTTTAATACTTCCATCATTATCTATAATCTTAGTTGTCCATGATGCAATTCTTCCTTCAGCGGAATTAATTTTAGATTGTAACCATCCATGAATATTACTTGTATCTATCATTTCTTCTAGTGGAAGATTTGGAGTTGGTTCTCCATATTTACTATTAATTTCTTTAGATAATTTATCTATGTCTAACCCTTCCTTTTGAGCTAGCTCAATTATTTCTTTTTCTAATTTTTCAAACCATAAAATTTTACTAAATAACCAGTAATGTATTTTTCCTAAATATAGACTCATTGTATCTCCTCCTATAATTAAATCTATTAAGTGTCCTAATTTAGTTACTTTCTTAAGCTCATAGCTATGAAAATACCACTATGTATTCTACATATCTATATACTTACTAATCAACTTTACATATAAAACATATTAATAGTATTTTGCTTCTATAAGTAAATAATACAGTATTTATTGTACTTTTTCCGTAACATTTGATACAAGAAATGAAAAATTCACCAATATTTTTGAATAGAGAAATAAATGTTTTAGAACTCAAGAAATTGATAATAATCAAAAACTATTACTTGAAACTTAAAGCTTCTCTTCGAAGATATGCTTCAAAAATATTATCATATAATAATTGTCTAGAATCTTCGTCTATTTTAGATATATTAACTTGGAATATTAACTTTTTAAAGGCTTCTCTATTTTTCACCTTAAAATAATAATCCCCTAAAATCGGTGTCTTATTAAATCCATTAAATAATAAATCATGAGAAATATTATACAACTTTGCTAAATTATAAATAAGGAAATCACTTGGTACCTTATTCCCTATTTCAATTTCACTTAAAAACTCTGGAGATACATCTAGAAATCTTCCTAATTCACTAATAGTCAAATCATTTTCTATTCGTTTGTAACGTAATATTCCACCTACATATATATTGTCTTTGTCTTCCACAGCATACCACCCTTTCACTTCTGATAATCATTTGTTTCTTAATTTTGATAGGTAAATCCTGTACATGAACTATTAATATAATTAATATATTAAACTTAATATATTTTCTGCAAATTAATTTTTCTTAATCATTAATTTGTAATTTTACTAAATAAAAAAGTTATCTTCAAACTTATACATTCGAAGATAACCTTTTTATTTTACTTAACTTTAAATTCTATTCTTGAACTGGTTTCTTTAACATTCCTAATATTATTGCTCCAACGATAGATCCTGCAACTATTGCTGCTATATAAGCAAGTGGATTACTTACAATTGCGATAACAAATACTCCACCATGAGGTGCTCTTAATGCACATCCAAATGCCATTGAAAGAGCTCCAGCAACTGCTGAACCAATTATGCAAGATGGTAATACTCTTATTGGATCTGCTGCTGCAAAAGGTATTGCACCTTCAGATATAAATGAAAGTCCCATTACATAGTTTACAAGTCCTGCTTGCCTGTCTTTTTCTGTAAATTTATTTCTAAAGAATGTAGTAGCTAATGCGATTACAAGTGGTGGAACCATACCACCAGCCATAACAGCTGCCATTATATCAAAGTTTCCACTTGCAAGTGATGCAGTTCCAAATAAATACGCTGCTTTATTAACTGGACCACCCATATCAACTGACATCATACCACCTAATACAATTCCTAAAAGAATCTTACTTGTACCCCCCATTGAATTAAGACCATTACTGATTCCTGTATTAATAACTCCCATAACTGGGTTTATGAATAAAATTATAACACCAATTAAGAATGTTCCTAGTAAAGGATATAATAAAACCGGTTTAATACCTTCTAAGCTATTAGGTAAATTTGCAAATAATTTTTTAAGACCAAGAACTATATAACCAGCTATAAAACCTGCTAGTAAAGCACCTAAGAAACCTGAACTAACTGCTGGAATCTTTGAATCAAATGCACTAGCAAAAGTAACTCCAGAACTTGCTAATGCTCCACCAACAAACCCTACTGCAAGACCTGGTCTATCCGCGATACTCATTGCAATAAATCCTGCTAGAACTGGTAGCATGAATCCAAATGCAGTACCACCAATTTTCATTAACACCGCAGCAAGTGGTGTTCCTGAACCAAATCCTCCTGGATTTGCTGGGTTAAATGTATCAAATAAGAATGCAAGTGCTATAAGTATACCTCCGCCTATAACAAATGGTAACATATGTGATACACCATTCATAAGATGTTTATAAATTTGACGACCTACCGATTCATTTCCACCATCAAAACTTCCTTCATCAGCTTTTCCACTATGATGATATACAGGAGCATTTCCACTGATAGCTTCATTAATTAAGTCTTTAGCTTTATGAATTCCATCTGCAACCTTTGTCTTAATTACTCTTTTGCCATCAAACCTAGCCATTTCAACATTTTTGTCTGCAGCTATAATTATACAATCTGCATTTGCAATTTCTTCTTTAGTTAAAACATTTTTAGCTCCTCCAGAACCATTTGTTTCAACCTTTATTGATACACCTAATTCTTTGGCTTTGTTCTCTAAACTTTCAGCTGCCATGTAAGTATGTGCAATCCCAGTTGGGCAGGCAGTAACAGCTAGAACTCTATGACCTTTATTACTCATTTCTTCTCCCCCTATTACTTCATTTGGAAATTTTTCTATTTCTTTTTTATCTATTAACCTAAGGAATTCATCTTTATCAGAACAATTTATCAAATTCTTCCTAAAAGTTTCATCCATTAAAATAGTTGACAATCTAGCTAAAACTTCTAAATGTAAATTATCACTGTTATCAGGTACTGCAATCATAAAGAAAAGGTTTGCAGGAGCCCCATCAAGAGAATCATAGTCCACACCTTCTGTTGAAATAGCTGCTGCTAATGTTGCTTTTTTAACAGCTTTTGTTTTCCCGTGAGGGATTGCTATTCCATCGCCAATACCTGTTGTGCTTAACTCTTCTCTTGCAAGTATTGCTTTTTTGAATTCTTCTTTACTATTCAAATTTCCTGTCTTGTCCATTAAGTTAACTAATTCATCAATACATTGTTCTTTTGAACCAGGATTAAAATTTAAATTTATACCCTGTTTGTGTAATAAATCAATAATTTTCATCTTTCACCCTCCGTAAATTTAAAAATATATTTCTTTTATTCTGTAATTTAATGAAAAGGTATTAATATCTTTTCATTAAATTACTATAAGTACTAAAAAATATTTCAACATTCTATACAATTTGTTTTAACAAATTATATACTTCATCCTTAGTTGCAAGTTCATCAGAAAATGCACTTGCACTACCTGTAGCAATTCCCATCTTGAAAGCTTCATCTATATTTTTATGTCTTAAATAACCACATAAGAAACCTGCTACCATTGAATCTCCAGCTCCAACTGAGTTTTTAAGTTCACCTTTTGGCACGTTCCTTTTTATCGCTTCACCATTCTCTGGTAAAAGAATTGCACCATCACCAGCCATTGATATAAGTACATTTTTTGCGCCCATTTCTTGAAGCTTTCTACCATATTTTATTATGTCTTCATCACTTTTTAACTCAACATCGAACATTTCTGCTAATTCATGATGATTAGGCTTGATCAAAAATGGCTTGAATTTTAGCACTTTAAGCAGTAAATCTTTTGTTGCATCTACTATAAATTCCACGCCTCTGTCAACTAAACCGCTCATAATACTTTCATAAATATCATCTGGCACACTATTTGGTATACTTCCTGATAATATTAGAAAATCACCTTTAGTTAAATGTGAAAGCTTTTCGTATAAAATTTCAAGGTCATCATTTGTAATATCTGGTCCTGACCCATTAATTTCTGTCTCACCATCACTTTTAAGCTTTACATTTATTCTTGAAAAGCCTTCTTTTAATTTGATAAAATCACAAGTTACTCCATGACTTTCAATTTGACGAAGTATCTCATCTCCAGTAAAACCTGCAACATACCCAAGAGCTGTATTTTCAACACCTAAGTTTTTAAGGACTATAGATACATTAATTCCTTTACCACCAGCATATATTCTTTCTTCTGCAATTCTATTCAAAGAATCAACCTTAAAGGAATCAACTTTAACAATATAATCCAAAGAAGGATTAAGAGTTATTGTATTAATCAATTTTTATCACCTCTATTACATTAGTATCATAACTAATATTATTTCTATCGATTTTAGTTGTTATTAATATTGAATCTGTTATTGCTCCAAAAGTTATAAAACTAACTTTTTCCAATTTAGATTGATCTGCTAATACATATGACTGTCTGCACATTTTCATTGCTTGAGCCTTAACCATTGCTTCATTTACATCTGGAGTAGTATATCCACTTTGATTGCTCACGCCATTAACACCAAAAAAGCCTTTTGAAAAATTATATTTTTTCAATTCTTCAACGGTAGTATTGCCAATAATAGCCTCAGTAATAGCTTTGACTTCACCTCCTAAAATAAAGGTTTTAAATCCTCTTTCTAAAAGTTTCTTAGCATGAACAATACCATTTGTAACAACTGTTATATTTTTAGCATCTATAAATTCTATAATAAGCTCAGTTGTTGTACCTGCATCCAAGTAAATTACATCCCCTTCTTCAATAAGAGAAGCTGCATATTTTGCTATTTCGTATTTTTCATCAACATTTAGAGATTGTCTAACATTTACTTTATAGTCATGCTTTGACGTGCTTTCTCCTATTGCTATTGCTCCACCATGTATTTTCTTTAGCAGTCCTTCACCATCAAGCGTATTTAAATCTCTTCTCACTGTAGATTCTGAAGCATCTAGCAATTTCACTAAATCTGTAACAGATACTATTCCTTTAACTTTAAGTTCTTGAAGAATGATATTGAATCTTTCCTCTGTAAACATTATCACCACTCCTCTGATATTATAATAACTCATATCTTTTAAAAAATCAATCATTTTCTTTCAAAATAATTCATTTAAATTCATTTTATTTTCATTTATTAAACGAATTTGATTTATTCATATTATATTTTACTGTATTTGCTCATTTAAAGTTCATATAAATATTTTAATGCATATTCAAGCAGAAGCCCCTCTTTTGTAGGGTAATCAAACTTTTTACTTTCAATAATTGCTTTTTCTACAAACTCACACGACCTTTTAACACTCTCTAGTAAAGTTTTTTCTTTTAATAGCATTCCTAAAAGTACTGATGTAAATACATCTCCTGTTCCTGGATAGCATCTATCTAATCTATCTGAAACGGTTATTTCTATGGTGTCTTTTTTCCAATCATATATTGCAGTTCCTATTTTTCTCCGATCAGGCATAGGTATGCTTGTGATAACAATATCCTTACTTCCTAATTTGCGTAGTTTTCTACTAATCATTAATACGTCTTCTTCATTAATTTGATTTTTTATATCTTCTTCTGCTAAAATACACGCTTCTGTAAAGTTAGGCGTAATTATATCAGAATAACATATTATTTCTTTTAATCTATCAGTATAATTTTTATCAAAATTACTGTAATACTTTCCATTATCAGCAAAAATAGGATCAAATATAACTAAAACATTATCTTTTTTTAAGTATTCCAATGAAGTTATAACTTCACTTACACATGATTCACTTCCTAAATATCCTATAAACACTCCTTCAAAACTAATATCTATACTTTTATAGTGCTCAATTGCTTTGTTTATATATCCATTCAATTTTAATCTTTCTGGCGTTCCAAATCCTCCAGTGTGTGTCGATAAAATCATAGTTGGTATAGGACAAACTTCTACTCCTAGTGTCGCTAAAACCGGGATTACATTAGTTAAAGCTGCTTTACCAATTCCACATAAATCATGAATAGCCGCTACCCTTTTTATTGGTTTTTTCATATTTCTCTCCTTTTCTAAATGAATTTCAATACTAACTTTTATAATTAAAAATATTATTGTAGTATTTAGTAATTATATCCTATTTACATAAGAAAATTATAATATTAACAAAAATATCTATCAATTAATTTATTCCTAAAATAATCATTTACGACAATAAAATATCACTCTTGAACGTTTATGATTATCTTTCTAAACATCAAAAGTGATTGTATGTTTTTTTATAAATCTTAATTTATATATTATAACAACTTAAGTATATCTTTTACTCAAACTGAATTTGTATATGTTATATAAGGTTTAAATCTTTTAATCTATCTATTAAATTAATTTTATGATCCTTAGCAACTTGTCTTATTTCTAATTCAATTCCCATTGAATGAAGTCTTTTAAATGCATCAATATCGGCATTACTAACAGATATTGCACCTGTTATTTGTTTTTTACCTTCTTTATAACACATTCCACCAACATTTACTGATTTTATATCAACTCCACCTTCAATCATTCTAATCACATCTAAGGGATTTGTTAACAAGAATAATGTTTTGAAACTTTTAAATTTGGGGTCTTTATATGCCTCGATAGCCTTATCAATACTTATAACATAAGCTTTAATTCCCTTAAGAGCTACCTGAAGTAATAATTGCTTTCTAAGATCATCTTTTGCCACCTCATCGCTGCAAGCCATGATTCTATTGCATCCGCTTTCCCTAGACCAAATCGTAGCAATTTGCCCATGTATTAACCTATCATCAATTCTTACAAAGCTAATTTCCATAACTTTAAATCCCCCTTATTTATTATTCTTATTTATACCTAAGCATATTATGGCGCTATATTGTAGTTGCTTTTTGTAACCTTGTATACATAAAATTTAATTTTAATTATTGATAAAAATAATTAGGATAAATCCTTTTCATTGTAAGTACTTGCATGGCAGAATATGCGTAACCGTACTATCGGATATATTAAGAATATTTATCGAAACTTTCAAACTACATTATCATAACTTTATTTGACACCAATTGTATCATAAATAGCATTCACTTTCAATCACATTCGTTCATAAAGCTCCATACTCGTCCTATAATAATCATCATCTATTTTATTTACTAAATTATTTTTAGTATAATATCATTAAAAAAGCATACTAAAACGCAAAGTTTTAATATGCTTAAGATTTATTCTATCTACATTTATATTTTTAAATTACTATACAGTAACTTAAATTGTATTATAACTTATTCTTATAGAGTAACCCCTTGCTTAAGAATAGATATTTCCTTAAATTTATTTATTTCATTATTTACTAATTTTCCACCAGAAACTTCTATTATATATTTCAATAATTCTTCAGTTGTTTCTTCTAAATTTTTATCTTCTACTAAACATCCCGCATTAAAATCCATCCAATGAGGTTTCAAGTTATAAATTGCAGTGTTTGTTGATATCTTAATAGTTGGAACAAACGTTCCAAACGGAGTTCCTCTTCCTGTCGTAAATAATACGATATGGCACCCAGCTGCTGCAAGTGCTGATGCTGCAACTAAGTCATTACCTGGCCCACTTAATAAATTTAATCCATTTACTTTTAATGTTTCTCCATATTTTAGAACATCGACAACTGTTGCATTACCTGATTTTTGTGTACATCCTAAAGATTTATCTTCAAGAGTTGTGATTCCCCCTGCTTTATTTCCTGGTGATGGATTTTCATATATTGGTTGATCATATGCCATGAAATATTCTTTAAAATCATTGATTAAGTGTACAGTTTTATCAAAAGTTTCTACGTCTTTTGCTCTATTCATTAGTATTGTTTCTGCTCCAAACATTTCTGGAACTTCAGTAAGAATAGTAGTACCGCCTTGAGCTATTAATAAATCTGAAAAACTACCTACTAAAGGATTTGCAGTTATTCCTGATAGTCCGTCTGAACCTCCACACTTTAATCCTACCTTCAATTTAGATAGTGGAATGGCTTCTCTCTTATCGTTCTTCATGTTTTCATAAAGTTCTTTTAATATTTCAACTCCAATTTCCATTTCATTTGAAACTTCTTGCGTAACTAAAAATTTAATTCTTTTTTCATCAAAATCTCCTAATGATTTTTTGAACTCTTCCATTGTATTATTTTCGCAGCCAAGTCCAAGTACTAACACACCTCCAGCATTTGGATGTTTAACTAGATTTCCAAGCATTGTTCTTGTATTAACATGATCATCTCCTAGCTGAGAGCATCCATAATTATGCTTAAATACTTCAAGACCGTCTAATCTTTCTGGTTGAACTTCTTCCTTAAACTTTTCGATTATTCTCTCTCCAATACCATTTACACAACCTACTGTTGGCACTATCCAAAGTTCATTTCTAATTCCAACATTTCCATTTTCTCTTTTATATCCTTCAAAAGTAATATTTCTATTCTCTAATGAACTCTGAGTTAATTCCTGATTGAAAGTATAATCCATTATCCCATTTAAATTAGTTTTTATATTATGTGTATGAACCCAATCTCCAATTTCAATATTTTTTGTTGCATGCCCTATTGGATATCCATACTTAATTACATTTTCTTCTTCTTTAATATTTCCAATTGCTATCTTATGACCTCTTTTTATATCTTCTTTTGCTTCTATTTTACCGTTTTCTACTTCAATAATCTCATTTTTAGAAATATCTCTAAGTGCAACAACAACATTATCTTTTTCATTTATTTTAATAATCTCTTTCATTGATTCTTACCTACTTTCATTAAATTTTTAGTTTGAATCTAACATTTTACTAGTGATTTTTAAGTGGTTTTAATATTCTATATTAAAACCACTTAGAAATTTTATATAGATTTAATTATAGGGCTTTTTACTTATAAAATTTATAAAACTTCCTTAATAGCATCTTTCATTCCTAATTTTTCAATAAGTATTAAGTATTTTGTTATTTCATCTGTTAAGTTTGGTATTTGATTTAAGTCCATTCCCCAATTTCTTTCATACGCCAATACCGAAGTAACTATTGTCTTTAATCCTTGGTCGCTTCCATCAAAGTTTGACCACAATTCTTTATAAAGTTCTATAATATCTTCATCATCAGCTAATTGAATATCTTCTTCTCCTCTTTTTCCTTTGTAGAATTCAATTAACGCTGCAATAGAGAATACTAATTTTTTAGGAAGCACTCCTTTTCTATTTAAATATTCAGTTAAGCTTGGTAAATCTCTTGTCTTATACTTAGACATTGAGTTTAAAGCTATGCTCATTAAATAGTGTTTTACATAAGGATTTTGGAACCTTTCAATTATCGCATCTGCAAATTCAACTAATTCCTCATGTGGTAAATCTAATGTTTCAACTATTTCCTCATAGATTACATCATGAACAAATTTTCCAATCACTTCATGTTCTACAGATTCACCTACAGTTTCTAAACCATAAAGATACGCAACTGGAACCATAGCAGTATGAGGTCCATTAAGTATTCTAACTTTTCTAGTTCTATACGGAGTCATATCATCAACAACTTTAACATTTAATCCTGCTTTTTCAATTGGTAGTTCCTCTTTTATTGATTCTGGTCCTTCGATAACCCATAAATGGAATATCTCACCGACATCAACAAGATCATCATCATATCCAAGTTCTGCCCTAACTTCATCAATTGTATCTCTTGGATAGCCTGGAACTATTCTATCAACTAAACTGCAACAAAATGTATTTCCATTATGCAACCAGTCCACAAACGGCTGTCCAAGATTCCAAATCTCAGCATATTTCAGTATTATTTCCTTAAGTTTTTCACCATTTCTATCTATAAGTTCACAAGGTATTATTATAAACCCTTTACTATTATCTCCATTAAATATTTTAAATCTTTCATATAAGAAAGCAGTAAGTTTACCTGGAAAACTTTTTTGGCAGCCTTCATTCAATTTTTCGTTCTCATCAAAAGCAATTCCAGCTTCAGTTGTATTAGATACGATGAATCTTAATTCTGGATTCTCAGCAACCTTTAAATATTCATCATAATTCTTATATGGATTAATACCTCTGCTAATACTATTTATAATTTTATGAGTTTTAATTGCTTTTCCATTTTGAACACCTTGAAGATACAATGTAAATAGGCAATCCTGCTCATTTAATTTATGAATTAAACCGCCTTCTTGTGGTTGAACAACTACAACACTACCATTAAAGTTCGCTTCTTCATTCATTTTATCAATTTGCCAATCAACAAAAGCTCTTAGAAAATTTCCTTCACCAAATTGTAAAACTCTCTCTGGGTATGTTTTAAATTCTTTGTATAATTCTTTACTTAATTTCATTAATTATTCCTCCTAAGTAGTGCAATACTTTTTTAACATATTAATTCAATACACAATTCACAATGCAAAGCCTCTCAATTGTTATACTGTACATTGTCAATTATTCATTGAAATCAACTTGTCCAATATTTTTTGAGGGTAAGTAAAAGCCTATTTTTAAAGTTATTTAAAGTTTATTTTTAGAGATAGAATACACTTAAAATTTTATTATTTAAAAAAGCCTTCTTACTTACCCACATTGATAAATCTATTTTCCTTATTTCATTATTTACTTATAACAGTTTTTTAACTTGTTAATATTTAAGATCAATAATAAGAAATATTATCTTTCAATTCCTTGCTTTTTACCTATAAACTCCATGAGTTGGTCAAAATAAGGATACCCCTCCATATCGCCTTGGACTAATGTAGCCATAGCACCAACCCCATTAGCATATTGTCCTATTTCATTTAATGGTAATTTTTCTAAATATCCCGCTAAGAACCCAGCTGCAAAGCCATCGCCTGCTCCAGCTGTATCTTGAATCAAATCAGAAACATTATATCCGTGAACATTTACTCCTTCTTTTCTGTCTTTTATGTAGCATCCATCTGCTCCTAATTTTATTGTAACAATTTTCGCTTCCTTACTTAGGAAGTAATCTGCAACTTCATCTTTATCTGTCAATCCCAAAAGAATTTCAGCTTCATCTAATCCGGGCATAACTATATCTGCTTTACAGGCTATATCTACTAATACCTTCTTTGCTTCCTCAATTGGCCATAATTTCAACCTTATATTAGGATCAAAAGATACTAATACATTATTTTCTTTTGCTATCTCTATTGCTCTGTATACAGTTTTTCTGCAGCTTTCTGATAGAGCTGGGGTTATTCCCGTTAAATGAAGAATTTTGCTTTGCTTTATATATTCTTCATCTAAATCTTCTGGAGATAGGCTGCTTGCAGCAGAATCTTTTCTATAATAGTAAACATTAGGATTACTTCTTTGATAGCGTTCTTTAAAAAGAAGACCTGTATTTCTATTTTTATCTATTATTACCCTAGATGTATCTACCCCTTCAGCTTTGATTGCACTAATGACAAATCTTCCAAATTCATCATCAGATACTTTCGAAAACCAACCTACACTATGATTTAATTTTGCAATAGCGGTAGCAACATTCGATTCTGCTCCACCAAGTGATTTTGTAAAATTATGAACATGTCTTATGGGTCCATTGTTATTTGGGCTAAATACAACCATTGACTCTCCAAAAGTTAAAACATCCATATTATTTATTCTCCTTCGCTTTTCTATAAGCCTCAACAAATTCTTTAGCTGTTTTTTCGACTAAATCATAATCTCCAGTTTTAGCACCTTTAGTTAAATCTCCCCCAGTACCTACAACAACAGCGCCTGCTTCGATCCATTCATGTAAATTGGAAACAGTTACACCACCCGTTGGCATAAAGTCTCCTTGAGGTAGTGGTCCTTTAAATGATTTAATCACAGATGGTCCATAAAGATTTGCTGGAAATACTTTGACTACATCAACACCATATTCAAAAGCTGTAATAGCATCTTTAACAGTCATAACTCCAGGCATAACTAGAACTTTATATCTATTACAAAGCTTTAACGTATCTATATCAAGGCTAGGACTTACAATAAATTGTGCACCAGCTAGTATACATGCTCTAGCTGTTTCTGTATCTAAAACTGTGCCCGCTCCAACTATAACATCCGTTTCCTTATATTTTTCAGCAGCCTCTTTAACTACATCTATTGGATTTGGAACTGTCATTGTAAGCTCCATAACCTTTATTCCACCTTTTGATACTGCATCTACGATTTTAAGAGCTTCTTCCTTTGAATCTCCCCTAACAACAGCTACAACACCGGCATTCTTAATACTCCTTAATACTTCTTCTCTTCTCATTTCTACACCTCAATTACGCTTATATAATATATATGTAATTATTATTTTCTAATTTAATTATGCTCTTTATTTACAATTAAATGCACAGTTCTCAAAAGGTTAACTTAAAATATTTTTAATAAATTATAGTATGAAAATTATGTGTTTGAAGAAATTCTCTATTATGGTTAAGTATATGTTTGGTCGTTTTTTATTGAGAACTGTGCTATATATAAAATAAGTTAATAACTTATTTACATATCAAAATATTACTTTCTTATCAAACTTTTAAACCTTTTATTAAATTATTAAAGCATATATATCTTTTTATTTATTCAGATCAACTAGCCATTCCGTTAATTGTTAACGTGAACAATTTTTATTAAAATACATTAACTAGTTAAGTTAATTATAATACTATTTTTAAAATGATGCAACACTTTTTTGTGAACGTTAACAACTTTTTTCAAATTTATTTAATATTATAAGTTAAGCACCACGGATTCTAAAATCCATGATGCTTAACATTTTAATATTTATTTAAGTAGATGACTTAAGTATTACCTAGTTAATAATATATTTCTATTATTCTAATATACCTTTTTCCCATCTTCCTTCTTGTAAATCTTGAGCAACTTTTCTATATTTATCGTCTGGTAAGTTGTGTAATACACCTACTACGATAGCAGCTATTGCTAATGCAACTGCAGGATATAATGTCATTGCACCTTTTATTCCAAGTAAAGTTTCTGCACTTTGTTGAGCATTTGCAACATATCCAGTCATACCTAATACTGCTGCACTTACAAGTGCTGCCATAGATTGTGCTATTTTTCTTGAGAAGTTAAATGCTGCATAAGTTACACCTTCTTTTCTTATTCCAGTATGCCAATGACCATAATCTATAGCATCTGTTACGAATGCCCAAGTAACTCCGTTTGGAATAGCTAACGCTACATATCCAATTGTAACAAGAACTGTGAAAGTTGTAGGGTTTGTTGGTATTATAAAGTTTAATCCATTAGCGATAATTCCAATTATTAACCCTGTAATTGCAGTTTTCTTTTTACCAAATTTCTTTACTAAGAATGGAATAGCGAATATACCTATTACAGAACATCCAATCATTATACCATTAACTTTCGGTTGAAGTTTAATATCTCCTAAGTTATATTGACAGAAGAAGATCATCATTTGGTTATTAGTATTCATAGCTGATATTGTAAATAATTGCATAAGAATTAAGCATAATAGCGGTCTATTTGTAAATACAACTTTGAAATAATCTTTAGCACTAGCTTTTTCAGATTTACCTTCTCTGTTAACTACTACGTGCTCTTTACAATTAATGAAACATATATAGAATGAAATAACTCCTATAACAGCCATAACTGCAGCTGCAACTGGATAACCAACTCTTTTATCACTAAACATCATAAGAATAGGTACGAAAGCTACACCTGTTATTAATTGTGCTCCTAATGAACCTGCTTGTCTAAATGTAGCTAATTGACTTCTGTCTTCTACATCCCTTGTCATAACAGATGCCATTGATCCATAAGGAACATTAGTAAATGAATACACAAGACCCCAAGCCATGTATGTTGCATAACCATATATAATCTTAGTTGAAAGTGAAACATCAGGCATAGTAAATGTAATAACTGTAAGTATTGCAAGGATTATACTTGAAATCATCATTACTGGTCTAAACTTACCTTGTTTACCAGCTTTTCTACGGTCTATTGTTGATCCTGCTAGCGGATCCATAAATGCATCAAATATCTTTGTGAATGCAAATATACCTCCAACTGCTCCCGCACTCATTCCACATGTGTCGATAAAGAACTTTGTAAGATATGATTGACCTAAGTCAAACATAAATCCATTACCAAAATCTCCAAAACCATAAGAAATTTTTTCTCTTAAACTTAATTTAACGTTTCCATCTTTTGTAGTATTTGTTGATGCGTTGTTATTAACAGAATTTGACATTCTTTTTCCTCCGTATCTTTAATTTAATCTTATTTAATTTCCCAATAACTTAATTATAATTTTTACAGATTACTTTTAATTTTCTCTATTAGACTTTGGTATTCTTCTTCACTTAAATAGACTTTTTGTGGATTCATCTCAAATGTTTTCCCCCAAGATTCTTTTCCTTCATATTTTGGAACTATATGAAGATGAAGATGTTTCATTGTGTCTGCAAAAGCTCCATAATTTACTTTATCAGGATTGAAAGCATTATGAATTGCCTTAGATACCTTACGAGCATCATTTATGAAAGCTGCTGCTTCTTCTTCAGTTAAATCTGCAATTTCACTCTTATGCTCCTT
>Ga0209281_1000971_pt1 | contig 23026 bp, 30 predicted proteins | sample MedtruBG_FD_187514 | JGI IMG/M metagenome (GOLD analysis project Ga0209281, IMG submission 187514) | Root nodule microbial communities of legume samples collected from California, USA - Medicago truncatula BG (SPAdes) (version 2) | ecosystem: Host-associated > Plants > Roots > Nodule | place... | reverse complement strand
TATCTTGCATAGTTCCACTTACATGATTAACAACAACCTCTGTATATTGTATACCTCCTAAACTTGATAATGTAGCTGTTCCACCTAATCCCAATATACTTTTACCACTTACTATATTGGCACTAACGTAATTAGCATCATCATAGTAAATTCCTGTTCCTCCTGATGGATCATAGTATCCCTTCGGTGGATACATATGCAATCTACCACTTGTAGGCTGTATTGACTGAGCATATTGCCATACACCATAATTATTAGGTATATTCCCAACAATCTTATTTCCATTTACGTAGGCAGATACACCAGATAATAATTGTGTTGCAGTAGCTAATGCATCAGATGTATCTACTACGCTTGATTTACCACTTATGCCATCTATAGTGATTCCTGCCTTTATGTTTCCACTTACTAATAAAGATAAATCCAATCCACCAGCTATTCCAATATCACTATCATTGCTGAAGTTTGTACCTTTCCTTACATCCTTAGCTAGTGCAGTACCTTCTGCACTAGCTTTGATAAAAAAACAATCACCTATTGAGTTATACCAAACTGTATATGCCTTATCTTTAATTAAATTTGGCACTGCAGTCGCTCCTGGCTTATATAATTTCTTCCCATTTATAGTTGTAACAGCACCACCATTATTAGCACTTGCTATAAATGTTTTTGCATACCCATTTACTAGTTGTTGCATTTGAACTGTTAATGCTGTGGCTGTTCCTCCTGCTACCTGATATACCGAATCCCCACCACTTGTTTTTATTGCTGCTTTTTCTTCACTTGTAACAAACATATGGTTTTCGTCTTCTGTTATCATACTAGCTAGATGTATTTCGGGGTGAACATAATTATTAGCATTATCCTGTATATTAGTTAATTTGCTTTTTTCCGCTGTAGAATAATCTTCAGTACTTAATTGCTTTCCATCTACCTCATCAACCTTATTTCCTAAAAGATTAATTATTGTAGTCGCAAAGTTTGGATCATTCCCTAATGCGTCAGCAATCTCTTTGAAAGTATCCAGCGTTTGTGGCGCTGCATTTATTAAATCTGCTATTTGCTGTAAAGTTTCTTCTTTAGTAAATACCTTCTCTTTATCAGCTTTATTAGTTTCAATATTAACAACTCTAGTATCAATACTATTTACTTTTTCATCATTTGATTGCTCATATGAATTTATTTCTTGCTGTGTCCTAACAATCTCATTCTGAAGATTATTTATATCTTCTGATTCAACTTGATCTCCAACCGTTTCATAAGTTAGATAAGCTTTATCAATATTAGCCAAAATCTTAATTGTGTATTTCCATGGAGTTTCAGAAGGAGTTGACAGGAAATAATTCGTTATTTTATCTCCTGTTAACCTGGAACCAGTATAAATATTAACAGTTTTTTTATTTATATTATCATGTGCTAATGGTCCGTTATAGACTCCATTAACAAACATAATTTCTTCTTCTACAGTATATATATTACCTTCAAGCTTATTAAATTTTGGATTGAACTTGCTTATATTCATTAAGTTATCACTCCTAACGTTGCAGTTCCGCATACTGCAATTTCTTCATCTGCTAATGCTATATTTGAACTTATATTATTTATTTTCAAATTAGCATGGTCTATAACTCCAGCCGTATTAAATAAAATGTTTCCTATTTGGTTAATGCTTATATAAGTAGTATTAAATGCAACACTTTCTAAATACTTAGTAAATAGTTGTGTAAATTCTGCTTGAATTTGAGCAATTGTAAACCCTGTTGCTATTTTTACATTTCCAGTTACATCTATAGCTTTTTCAATAGCGGATACAACTGTTACTGTAGCTCCTATAGGTGCTTGACCATTGCCTTTCCCCTCTGGATATGGGTCTATATGATTCTTAGTACTTTGTATAAGTTCTGGCGTTGCTGCTCTTTTATTACTATTAGCAATTACAACTTTAACCGTACCATTACCATTCCAGAGTGGATCTACTTTAGCTTTTCCTACACCATCAACCTCCAAGGCCCAATTAAGATAATGATATATATTGCCACTAGTAGCTGGTGTTCTTACCTTTATCAGGAACCTTTCATATAGTGCTTCATTAGTTTCTTTATCTACTGCACCATTATAAGCTGCTTTATTAGTAATACTAAAAATACCACTATACTTTATTGGTAAATAATTAATCTCATCAGCATTAACATTATATTGAGTCCCTATTTTTTCTGCTTTTACTTTAACAGCTCCAATTCCATTTGTATCTAAAACCAAATCTGTTTCAGTAGCATATAGTCTATTATCTTTAGTTCCAACTATGCTTCCACTGTTCCAAACTGCATTTGGAGCTCCATTAACCGTTATTTCTATTTCTGCGAAAGTTGCATTTTTTCTAGTTAATCCAACTTCTTCTGCTTTTAAGTCCACATAGTCAGAATATCCACTTTCAACTGCTGTTCTAGCGTATACTTTTTTTATGGATTCATCTAGATTTAAATATGCTTGTGATAGTTGCATGCATACTGGCATATTTGAATTATAGATCAAACTTCCATTACCAGTAGAAGTAGTTGTATACCCTAAAAACATTTCATTGTATATATCTTCAGCCGGTTTATGATAAGCCATCCTAACACCTCCTATTCTATTTGAACGTAAATACTATCTTGATAGCTTCCGTAAATACTTTCCATTGTATAATTTATTGTGTATGAACTTTTTTCTAATGTTGTTGCAAAATTAGAAATTCCAGTTATATATGTTCCATCAATTAAACAATCAACCAACATTTGATATGCAAAAGCATCGCCAATACTTTTACTTTTCCCAATAAGCTTATGAAATTGACTTCCGAAGTTTGGACCATAAATAAAATATCCTTCATTATTAATGGCATCTAATTTAGGTGTGTGAATTTTCCTCCATGATTGTGCTATTACAGCGTCTAAACCTTCAACTATGATTGCATTCTTATTTAAATCATAGAGTAATTCTCCTGTTTCTAAATCTATAGCATAATCTTTAAGCAAAGTAATTTCACTAGTTGTAGTTGTAGAACTTGTTGTATTGTTATAAAAATCTTCTGGAAACAAACCCATTATTCAATCACCTCCAGTACAACATATTTTTGGTAGGTTTTTCCAGTTTCGTTATAATCAATCCCGTAGCAAGCAACATGAGTACCTAGTTTAAGTTTTGAATAATGATGTATTAAAAGTACTTCATGGCTATGCAAATCTACAACAGTAGTACTTGCATGTACTTGCTCGTCCCAAGCTAATAAGTGAGGATTTATATATAAATTATTCCTATATAAATAAAGCCCCTCAATTTCGATAATTAAGGGGTCTTCTGAAACAACTTTGCCAATTCCAAAAGGGTCATCTATTTGATTCTTTTTACTATGTTTCTCTATTTCATCCCAAAATATATCGCCAGGTGTTTTCGCCATATATAAATACCTCCTATCCTAAAGCTTTTTTAGATTTTAAAATACTATAGGCTTTCAAAACTTTGCTTGAGTAAAATTTCTTTTCACTTGGATTCCAAGTTGGATTATGAACTTTTACATAATCATATAATGCGTCTCCAAGTTGTTTAACAGTTACAGTAGACATATTATATCCATTTTGCTTACAAGCCTGTTCAACTGTTCCTTCTCCACTATTGTAGGCAGAAAGTATTACATGTACTTGTATACCAACAGCACTCATTTTTTCTTTATATACTTTTAATCCTTGTTCTATACTTGTAACTATATCAAACGAACCATTTTCAACTTGCATTAATCCGTTATGTTCATTCGTTGAACACTTTGTATTTCCTTCTGATTCAACTGCAATTATTGCAGCAGTTAAATATGGGTCAACACCTGAAGCATTTGATTTGCTTGTTATAGTATTCTTATACCCATACTTTTGCATATTAACTATAAAGGTATTACAATTACTATCAACAGCACCTAAGTAGATTGCATAATCACTTGGAATACTATCATCTTTTATATTAGTAATTACTATATCCTTTATAACTCTTCTAACCGCATAAATATCTGTTCTTATAACTTCTACAGTTTTAACAACATCACCAGTCCTTGGTGCATGAAGCATTTTATTTCCACCAATATACACAGATTCATGAGCCGGAGCTGCATGAGTTCCATCACCTTCCCAAAATAATATGTCTCCTGGATTCCACTGGTTTTTATCATCTTTATCAACTGAACTACCTTGCTTACATTGGTCATATGTAGTCCATCCTATAGTTATTCCCAATTCATCTTTGAATTGATTGTAACAATATTCTACTAATCCACTACAATCAAATGTATCGGGACCATGTTTACTCCATTCATAAGCCTTACCTTCTTGTTGCCTCAACAAACCATAGATCTTCTTCCATAAATCACTTTCATCAGCTGAACCAGTTGACTCTTCTTCTTCCTCTAAATCATTCCATTCAACTTCATCCATAACTCGACTTGGTGTTAATGTTAATTTACTTATAAATAAACTATCACTTTTCCATTCATGAGTTACTTCCTTTATATACATAAAACAATCTTCATATTTTTTTAAGAAAGGAACAACTAAATGAACTCCAAAGCCGACTTTATAATTTATGTCACCTATACATTCAACTTCTATGGTTTCTTTTGGCTTGCAGTTTTCGTTAAGTATTCTTCTAGCTTTTAAGAGTGGATCTTCTTTTGCAGACTTAATAATTATATCCTGAATAATTCCATATTTTTTTATAATGCTATTGGTAGCCGTCATTGTATTATTAACTGTTTCAGCTTCTTCACCACTATCAGTTATAAGATTATTTAATTTTAATAGTTCATTTATCCTTTTTTCGCCTAAAGCCTGTGCTTGAGCGATACTCATATGTTCAATACTACTCATGTCCACCACCCTCACTATCATCCCCACTAGACTCACCAGTTTCGATGTCTACAGGATTACCTTTACTGTCAAATAACTGTATTCTAGTTATCATACTGGACATATCATTCTTATAGCTTAATGAAATCATAGTTCCATCAGGATCAGTTGAGGTTGGACTTGTGCATGGTTTTATTACCTGCTTACTTGAATACTTATCACATGGCATTAAATTTACATTTCCTTCTACATCCATAAACATATAATAAAATGTACCATATTGAGTATGGAGTTCTGTGGCTATCATCATACATGCATCATATGCAGATTTATTTTTGATTAGATGGTTTATATTGACTTTGGCACCTTCACTGTTAGGGCCTTCCAAAATCCCATTTTTGCTATATGGGATTTCTAAGTCATTAAATATCTTGCAAACTGCATCATAAGCAGATATATCACTAAAGTTATAAACAACTTTGCTTTTAGTTACATTCCAAATATAATCATAACAAGTAAGGTCTAATTGCTCTTCATCAGCCTTTAGTTCCGAGATATTTACTTTACCTCTAAATATACAAATGCCATTGTTATATAACTCTATTTTTTGTCCTGGGGCCACATAAGGCGAAGGGAATGAAGTACTATAAATACTATAGGCTAATGTTATGTTGACTTGCTGTGCCGGCTTATCTAAAGAGCAAGTATATTTCACATTAACCAATAAATCACTTATATCTATCATTATTCCATTATCATTGTAAATAAACACATTAACCATACTATCACCTACCTTATCTTGTAGCCTGTCCCAGCTGTTATTACTGGACTACTTAAATTATTTAAAGACATTATTGTTTTATAATATTCACTGCTACCATATATCTTTTTAGCCATATCAAGAATTGTTTCACCTTGAGATGGATAATAAATATTGGATGAATAATTGGTTGTTCCATTCTCACCAGTAGATAAATTTATTACTTTGTATTCTTGGAACTGCAATTCATAATATACATTTCCAACTGCATCTTTTCTACCTGATGTAAAATCTTTAATTTGGCAATTATAATAGTTCCCCCATGTTTTAAACATAAAAACTAGTGGAGTTTCATTGTCTTTCCATGTAGATAAGGTTTTGCAATAATACTCATAAGGGTCCTTTAAATCTGTTTTTCTCACAAAAGGATAGTTACTATCTAAGTTGGGGAAAAAGCTTGCTACGCTCCAATTTGCTAATTTTCGATTCATTTTTATAGGTACTTCACCATAGTTCATTAATTTTATTGTAACGGCATCTGAAGACTCTTTGAACATCAAGTCGCTAGGTGATACTGGTAATAAAATAACTCTACTGTCAATAGAAGTACTTTCATCAGTATTAATCATTGTTTGCATATTATTATAATTGCTCAGTGTCGTTATTCTTATCAAAGATGAAAACTGTCCCATTGTCATACTTTTTGCCATGGTATCACCTACTTTCTATTTTGTGCTGCTTCTTGAATTGACTTCATTATTTCGTCATAGTTATTTGCCTGTATTGTTCCAATAGTTACATTGTTATAGACACTAGCATTATCATTTTTTATATAGTCTTTTAATGATTGTTTTTCATCATCTGATAGTTTTGAATTTTGTTTTATAGCAGTACTTGCATTTGCATCCGTCAGGATTATATCATCTTTAGTATATGTAGGCATATTAAATCCTCCTAATTTTGCTGCAATACTATTATTATAATTACTATCATTTATAATCTCTTCTGGCGTTCTAAGTCCAAGTAAATTATCGGCCCAATCAAATGCACCTTTTATCCCATGATAACCTGCCATTAATGCATTCCCTTGTGTTAAATCAATTCCAACTTGAGCTTCATTTTTTTTCTTAATAACTTCATTCCCAACTACCTTTTCTGTTAAAGCAGGTAAATCTTCTATAAATTTATCCAATTGCCCACTAGAAACAAATTTATCAATCATTTTAGCTAAAGATTCACCTATTTTAACTATTACATTAGCAATTTTATCTAGTGTCTCTGGAGTTAAAGCCTTTGTAAATGCATTTGAAATTGAAGTAAATACATTACCAAAAGAATTGCCTATTGTTTGTATGCTAGTTACTGTGCTTGGGTCTTCTAACTTTGTTTTTAAATCATCAACCATCTTTGCAACAGCCGAGAAAACTCCACCATCTTTAGCCGTACCAGTTTTAACATCAATACCCATCATTTCAGCCTTTAGAGTTTCCCATATGCCTGTCATTCTCTCTATTTTACCTTTAACAGATTGGGCATATGTTTCTGCGTAACCATTCATAGGTGATTGCTCAATGTAATCAGTAAGCAAATTGAAATACTTTTGTGGGTTGCCTGCTGTTCCTTCTTTATTGAGCGAACCTTTTAATGATTTATATTCACTTGGATTAGATTTCTTTAAGCTATCATAGTACGATTTAAGATTTTTATTATTAATCCCATACATTTGCATCATCATAACTCTGCCTTCAATAGCTTCTTTTACAGCTAGTCCAATATGATCTGTTTGTACTTCTGGTCTTGTTCCGGCTACATCCACAAGTTTTTCTAATTGTTTTTGGCTTGGGGTTATTCCCAATTGACCTAATTTTGCTGAAATTTCTACAGTATCACTTTCACTAGCATATGTCTTTTGAGCTATATAAGTTGCATTCTGATAAGCTTGAAGACCTTTTTCTTTACTACCATAAAATAAATCAAGCTTCATTCTACCAGTTTCAAATGTCATAGATTCTTCTATTGCACTTTTAATTCCCTCATAAGAGAATAGACCATCTGAGACTTTATTTAATATATTAAAGCCTTGCTCCATCCAATCATTAAGGGTTTTCATAACTGTAATACCTGCTGTAATTCCAGCGCCAATAAGACCTAACTTGGCTATTATTCCGCCAACACCACTTTGTAAAAAGCTTTGTGCAAAATCCTTTAGTCCATCACTATTACCACTAGAACCATTACCTTTAGGACTAGAATCACCGTTCCATATCTTACCGGAGTCCTGTTGTGCTTTAGCATAAGCTTGTTGTATAGTCATTCCTAACTTAACATATTTTTGTGAAAGTCCTTCAATTGTCTTTTCTTGATTTTGTCTTACCCTATCATTTGCTTTGTTGATTGAATCAGCAACGCTACTGCCTTGTTGCATAAATTTTTCTGCTATTCTGTCTACCTGCTGATAAGTCTTTGAAGCTTCACTCGCTATTTTATTATTGCTACTAGTCATACTATTGGCAAACTGTTTAAATTTATTTTCTGTTCCTAATATGCTATTTGCAAACTTTTCTAAAGGACCGGAAAAGGCATCTTCTATTGATAACCTTCCACCTAATATATTTTCTGCCACTTACCTCCCTCCTTTACTCACTTTTTAATAATGGATTAGCCATTCGTCCTGTAAATTCAGCTAATGCAATATCATTCTCAGTATCTTGTTTTTTCATCACTAGCATGCTAGCAATCATAAATGATTTTTCTATCTCAGATAAATTACATAATTCTTTTAATTCATGTCCATGCTGAAGATAATGAGCAATCATATAAAGTTCAATATCAATATGCTCACCATCTTCGGACATAATTAGTTTTTTAGATCTTCAATCTCTTTTCTGAAAATTTCACCTGGTTTTAATTTTCCTAGTCCATTCATATCCAATAAGATCTCTCCGATTGCAGCAACTTCATTTTCATGAGGGAATAGTCTTTCTACTATTTTTGTTGATTTAGTTTTACACTCATAAGCTTCCCATATTTTAGGGTCTCTTAAGCAATCAATGCTTAAGTATATTAAATATTGGGTACCTTCCGTATAATCATCGTTCATCTTTGACCTAACATCACCTAAATTACCTTTAGATAAGCTATGCGCTTCTAATTCTCCACCAAGTTTTGTACAGGTAATTAAACATTTTTGCTCTTTTGCCTGTTCCTTCACAAGTTCTTTCTTTGCAATAATATCTTCAATTTTTAATAATGCCATTTATATCATCCTCCTAAATTAAAATAAGCCATCAATTATTTACTGGCCCAGTCTTCACCATCATCAATTGTATTTGTGAAATCTATATTTTCAATCATAAATCCAGCCTCAAATGAATCTTCTGCAAAATCATTTTCACTTGCTAATTTCATTAATGTTACTTTTCCTTTTATCCAAGCATCAGTTATGGCAACTGCTTCTTCTTCTTTTCCATCTGGAGTGTAGTTTGTGCCTTCAAAATCAAAAACAAAATTTTGCAACTTTTTAGCAGCTTCAAGAATTGCCGGTTTAAATCTACTGTAAACCTTGTTCAATTTAAATGTTATTGTACATTTATAACTCATTATCACTTCTGCATCTGTAGCACTGTTCATGAGCGATAAATTTTTAATAGTAGGGTCAATTTCGATTATACATTCTTTAAGTTCAGATAATTCTATCCCATTGATTTTCATATATCCTTTATTGGTTCTAACAACTTTATAAGCATTTATTTCTGACATCTAAAATCCTCCCTTCTAAGTTTCATATTGAAGATTGATTTTAATATCTTCAATTGTATCCATGCATATTAAAGTAACCTTTATAAATACATTGCTTCCTAATTTTGCTTTTAAAATATCCTCATTTTTCATATTGTCAGTATCAGTACCTTTAGATTCTAAATATGCCCTAGTAGCTTCAACATCTAACTCAGCAAAACTTGCTTCATCATTAGATAAATAACCTTCAGTTGATAAAGTTCTAAGATAAGAATTTAATGCATTTATTAAAGTCTTTCTATTTTTATAAGAATTGCCTAGTTTACCTAAGTAACTTTGTTCAAATATTTCTCTCATATCTGATTTAGTTAAATCTATTACTTCAACAATTCTAATTTTACTTATTGCTTCTGATTGTTCCGCAGGGATAGTTTGAATTGAGTTAACTCCCCTAGAATAAACAATATTTTTACCATTGTTATAAAGAAATAATTCACCTTTTCCAACAGAATCATCATTATCAACCTTTACATCGCAACTTGCTACATTTCTAGCAGTATGATTTGTTATAGATTCATTTGCACCTAATGTACACAATTGTGCTGCAACTTGAACAGCATATACATTCGGATCAATTGCGCCTAAATTACTAGCAGTGAAATTAACAATTCCCTCATTATCGCTTCCATGGTTATAAAGAACACCTTTTAGTGGGTAATCCTCATCTTTTCTTTGCGTTTTAACAAAAGCTGCTACTTTTGTCTTATCAGTATCCAATGTTATTTGTGGTACTGCTAACCAACCATTTTCATTCACTTTGTTAAGTAAAGACAATGTTGTATCTAAAGATCCTGTTATCCCCTCAGTATCATGTCCAACTGCAACTATTAAACTTTTAATTCCATAGTCTGCAAAAGCTGTACTTATTAATGCTTTATTGGCAGTATCATAAGATTCAATTACTTTTTTCAATTTTGCATACCTATATAAACCAGGCGCAACAGTTGCATCATCTAATACCAAAAAAAGCACTCCATGCGCTGCTCTTGTGCTTACTGTTGTAGCCAAGGCTTGTACTGTAAATTTAACACCATGCATAGTATTACTTGTTGTCATTTATATCTTTCCCTTCTAATCTAAATTTGGGTATAAAAAAAGACCAGTTTAAAACTAGTCTTGCTTATTCCCCAGTAATATTTAATTTTAATATGCCCATTAATGCATCATAGATTGTATCTGGTGTCACATCTGGGTTAGTTCTTTCATCAAAAAAGTTTAATGTCATAGTCATACTAACCGGATCAGCATCACTATTTGTATCTTTTTCACCTATAGGTAAAGCTATTGAATTAACATAAATATTATCATCAAATAATTCAGTTAATGCATCAAGTATTCTTAAAGAGTTTTCCTGTTTTTTAACTGGTTCAATATATTCAATATGAATATTTAAAAGTTTATTTCTCCAATTAAATTCATTTTTATTTTTAAGTGGTGATACTTTAATATGAAATGTTGGAACTTTTATTTCTTTTTCATTATCATCAATTAATATATTATTAGTTGGAAATTTATCTTTTAATGTTTCAGTAACACTATATAAGAGTGCAACATTTTCAATCACTTAGTTTCACCTATCTTTCTCCTTAGCCTATCGGGAAGTTCAGCACGTGCTATCGTAAGAGAATCTTTTAGCATATGTTTACCTGGAACATATGCAACCTTTAATCTTTTACCTATAGCCGGAACATACCTCCCTACTTGTTGTTTATGACCATCTTCTATGGATGCTGCATATTCTAAAGGATTTGTAATATCAGCATAAGTTATATTTCCTTCAACTTGAACTTTACTATGTGTCCATGCTCTTCTTAAATTTCCACTTTTAACTGGTGTACGGCTTTGGACTTCTCCTGTACATTCTGTTGCAGCTTCATCAATAGTTTCAATAACTGCTCTTTGTAAACGCCTTTGTTCTTCTCTTGCCTTATTAATAAGATCTTGGAATCCAAATGTATTGCTACTCATTACTGATAACCTCTATAATGGTTATTTCTTTCTTTTCTAGTAGCATTACATCTAAATAATCATCCCATTCAACAACCTTTGGGATGCTAAAGAATTGACTTCTATATTTGATAACAGCATCTTCGGTAACCTCAGCCATAATATCCATAAAAATTCTTTTAGTAGTTTTTATATCATATCCATAATCTTTCTTTGCCTGCTCTGAACTATAAGGCTGTACATCAACCATAATAGGTTCTTGTGTAACCATTAAGCTATAGCCTATCCTTGTTATTCCATGTTCATCTACTTTATCTCCATATTGGTAAATTTGAATTTCCTTATTATAAAACACATTATCACCTACCTAATGGAATAATTTAATATATGGCGTTGGCAACATTGCTTTTATATCATCATTAAGGCAAAAAGCCTTATCATCTCCATAAGTTATACTTCTAGAACCTTGAGACATTGATTTTATATTTCCACCACTACCATTTTTCTTACATTCATAAGCATTAGTTACAATTACAACAATAGCCATACTGAAATTTTCTCCAATATAGCTATCGTCAAAGGCATCATTATTTAAATATTTTTTTATAAGAGTTATAGCCATGCTAATATATATAGTCAATTTAGCATCTTCTGTTTCAGCGGTTATGTTAAGTAAAGTTTTTATGTTTTCTAACACTATTTTTTACCTTCTAGTGCTAACTTTTCTTCAATAAATTTCACTAAGTCATCCTTAGGTAAATTGCTATAACCACTTAATCCTTTTTCCTTACATAATGTTTGTAGATCTGGAATAGTCATTTCAGAATAATTAATACCACCTTCACCCTGAGATTTTTCATCTTCAATTAATTCAAAGCCTTCAGACATTAATTTTTCTTTTCTACTATCTTCTTCAACGACTTTAACAACATTTAACCTTTTTAATTTATACAAAATATCCACTTCCTTTCAATATAAAAAGGATAGCTATAAAACTATCCTAAACCAAAGCTTCCTTAACATTTACTCTGCAAAGCTTTAATGCTTCATCCATGATCCATAAATCGTGATACTTTCTATAATCCATTTTCCATGCATCAGCGTCTTGATTAGTATTAGGATCAAATATTCTAACCTTATCAGTTTTATTTACTGCTATAGGTGCAGTTAGTGGAGTAACAATCCAATTTACATTTTTAGCACCAGATGCAGGTACAAAACCACCAACTGTTTGTCCAGCAGTTTTCCCATCATAAAATTCATATGCAGTTTTTAATCTTGCACTTGGTACCTTAACTATAGGAATTGTATCTATGGATTGAACTTTAGTTGTAATGTCTCCTTTTTGGAAGTCAGTTACAACAAGTTGTTTATTTATCTTGTCACTTTGTTCTAAAATTGATGTAATTAAAGCAGACATTGAGATAACTAAAGGAACTTCGCCACCAACTATATCTTGTATAGCTGCAATATCCGCTTTTAATAATTCAAGTACATTTGTAGCTGTTATTGTATTACCACCTGTAGCAAGTGTAACTGTAGACCCTGCCGCTTGTGTAGCTGCTATTGCTAAACTTGCAATTTTAGAATACCTGTAAGAATCAATTTCTGGAACTACTTTAGTAGCCTGGAATTGACCCATTACATTAGTAGCATTTGCTACAAAATTAGATTCATTTACATCTTGAGAATCTAACATGAACGATCTACCTCTATCCATCGTCATAATTTTAGTTTCATATTCTAAAGTAACAGCCCCATCTGTAAAGCCCTTAGACCTGTCATAATCGCCTAATCCATCCATACTGATTTTAGGTATTTTAACTTCTTTACCTCCATTGTACATAACTTGTCCTGCATTAGCATCCATCCAACCACTAGTTAATTTTGCTACTGCTTGTTTATCTAATCCTTGTTGAAATAATGTTGCGTATGCAATTGTATTAATTGCCATAAATATCACTCTCCATCTTTTATATTTTTATTTTTTTTACATCATCATTTTTGCAATGTCATCTGCTGTTAATACTCCAGCACCATTTTCACCTGGTGGAGTATAATTACCATCAGCAATTGCTGATTTAACTCCACTATTAACCAACTCATCAATTATGCTTTTAAAGTTTCCTACACTAGTTTCAATATTTTCTATATTACTAGTATTGAAAAATTCAAGTGTCTTTGTAGGATCAAAACCGGTTTGTGTTAATAAATCTTTAATTTTAGATTGATTAGCTAACTGTTGGTTTTCAATTTCTTTATCATTAAATTTCTTTTCAAGTTCCTCAATCTTGATTTGCTCTGGAGTTTTCTTCTTACCAGTAGCTTTAAGAACTTCATCATTAATAAGTGTTTGTAAATTATTTGTTTTCCAAGTTTCTAAATGCTTAGTTGCATGAGTGTCCTTCTCTGAATCCATAAAAGACTTAAAGTCCTTATCATTTAATTTAGTCTTAAACACATCTAAAGTCGGTTCAGTTTTAAAAGTTGATTCAATATCAGTACCTTTTAAAAGATCATTGATATCATCCTCATCTTTTAAACTTTCTATAAGTTTTGCTATATCTGTTTTTTTCATAATTAACACTCCCTCCTATCCTCTAGACCATATGACACGCCCTAGAACATAAATAAATTTTGATTAGGTATAATTTATCATTTTAAAAATCTAGCCTTTTAGTGCCATGCTAAGGGCAAAATAAAAAGCCTTATTTCTAAGACTTAATTACTTATTATTTGTACCTAGTACATTTCTTTCGATTCTATCTTCTACTCTTCCATTCATCCACATTAAAGCTTCTTCGATATGAGTTAATGCGCATGCATTTTCTCTACTAGCGAATGGACCCACTTGAAATGACTTTAATCTATCTCTTACTATTTCCAATAGATCAGTATCAATAACACCATGAATTGAATCAGCTTCTTTTCTAGCCCCATTTTGAAGTTGTATATCAGCATAGACATTATCCGAATTTGAACCTTGTTGCCATTCTTGTGAGCCGTTCTTACAAATTAAATACCTATGATTTGCACCACCTGCTCCTTTTTCATCAACTGAATATACATCATTTAACTTTTCTCTTTTTTGGATTGTACTTAATTCTTTCATAATTTTAATTCCTCCTAAAACAAAATAAGCCTTTAACGTAAGACTTTAACGAGATTAATAGATCACCTTATCCTTTCTCAATCTTGATTAGAATTTTTGACAATCTTATCAGCTCCTTAACCCTACTTATATTTAAAATAGGAATATATTTTAGCAATCACATAGCCTAAAACCATTCCTATAAAGAAGCCATTAATAAATTCTTCCATGTTATTACTTCAAAATGAAATCTTTATAGCTTGATGTAGTAACTCCATTGCATTCAAACCCATTACAGCTATAAGTATCTATTGTTATTTTTAGACTTCTAGATAAGCCTTTGAATGTACCTTCAATATATCCATCTCTATCACTAATATATTTAAGCTTTGTAATTCCTTCTTTTAAATTCCATCCATTCAATAAAGCTTTGTACATTTTATCTTGGTATTTTTTATGTATCTCTCCTACTTTAATATTTCTTTCTTCTTCTAATTGTTTTAACAGCTCTTTGATATTGTCCATAATATTTCTCCTTAATTTTAGGCATAATAAAAGCACCTACTAATTTTACTTAAGTAAGTGCTTTTAAATTACTTTGTATTTTGGTATAACTGAATCAACATCATCAACATTTATTACTTGTTTTAATGCATCATCTATTTTTACACGGCTAATATGTTCAATAGATTTACATTCATTACACCAAACATCTAAATATCCCATATCATTAGTTTTATCTACTAATACATATGCATAATCTGTATTTTCACTCTTACATTTTGGACATATTCCTGATTTTCCTGTATCATATATTGATTTTATACATTCTATCCATTTCACATATATCACCCTTTCTTCTTGTATTCATTATACCACTTTTCCTCTAATTTATAAGCCTCTTCTTCAAATTTATTTCTATTTTCCATTACATATTGGCCACTATATTTTTTATACTGCCCAACATGTACTTTTTCATGTACTATGGTTCTTAGTAATTCATCTCTATTTTTAAATGCACTAGGGAATAAATCAATTCTACCAATATCTTTTGGGTCTGCTGAAGCAAAGAAAGGTAAACCTATTAATGTTTTATCTCTTTGAATTTTAATTTTTATACCTTCTAAGTCAATTTTAGCTTCTTTACATACATTTTTAACATATTTTAATTGCATTGGTTCTTCTAGTTTTGCAAACTCTCCAATATTACTACTCTTTCTTTTCATTTTTACGTATTCGGTACCAGGACCATTAACCCACTCTTGATAACTTTGCCAATTAATATTTTCTTTAGTTTCATTATCAAGTCTCATCTTAGGATGCCAATCTTTATTAACTAAACTAATATATACACATCTACAAAATGGATGTTGTGGAATAAATACAGGCTTTTTATCTAGTTCATAAACTCGACTGTCATATGGCGCACATTTAGCACATACATGACCATCAAGAGTTGCCATATATATAACATACTTAATGCCATTATCATGTTGCCATTGGTCATTGACACCCTCTTGAACTCTGCATATATTATCCTGTACTAATCTCTTAGTCTCATATGCATTAGTATTATATTTATCTTTAATAACTTTTTCTATTTCATTAACATTAGTTTCACCATTAAGAAACTTCTTAACTTCGATTCTTAAAATTTTACTCATATCATTTTTATTATCATATAGCCTATCAGACCATAGCTTATCTTCTACTTTAGTATTAATAATTTTATCTAAAGCCTCATCACTAAGCTGAGTTGCTTTAAAGTCAGCACCAAGGCTATATACATAGTTATTGACATTATATTTTTCTTTACCAATGCTAGTTAATATATTTTTAGTTAGCTTAGTTTCACTAACAAGTTCTGATTTAATATTTTTATTTATTAAATTACTTAAATCTAAATATATCTTTGTTCTTTCTTTTGAAGTTATATTTAATATACTATCTGCAATTTTATATGATAGTAATACTTTAGCTATTTCAATTAAGATATTATCTCTATTTTCTTTTTGACCTTTATAGGCTTCCTTTAACTTTTCCTCATTCTGATTGTATAGCTCTTCAGCAAATTCCAGAGTTATGTCATTAAAGAATTGTTGTTCTGGAGTAAGTTTTTTCTTATCCATCATTACCAACAACCTTATCTAAATCAACCTCATTATCTAATTTTTGTTGTTCCTCAGCATCAACAAGTTTCTGTTCTCTTTCGGAATTAAACATAAAACTAAACAGCGTTCTCATTGTTGCTTTTGATAAAACACCCTCTGGAAGTTGAGATATTATTTGAGCTATTGTCAAATCATCCTGAGGAATATTTAAAGTAAATTTAGTGGCTATATCTCTATAATCATAATTCAATTTTTCAACTTTATTAAATAGCTTGAACATAAAATATAATCTTCCCTTAATTATGTCTTTCATTGACCCTTCTGAATTTTTAATTCTTTGTTCTAAGCCTATAAGCCTATTTCTAATAGCACTTCCACTAAGATTAGATTGCATTTTTTCATTAGTATCAATGTGGTTAGCTAATTCATACATTGTCTTTTTCAAGGTGTTAAGAGTATTCTGGACAGCTGTATCATTAATTTCTTTCGTGATGAATGACACTTTCCCATCCTTATCAACAGACATGGCACCTTTTTCCTTCAAATAATCTAACTCTGTCTTTCCATCTTCATCTTTAGTTTTTGTATCTACTTGACAACCACTAAATAATAGATAAGCTAGCCTATAATCAGATATTTCATTTACAATATCGCTTAAATTGGTTCCAAAGGCATCTACTAAGTCCTTTAGTTCATTAAACAATGTATCTTGCTCTTTATACTTGCTTACAACTCCAACTCTTACTGGTACCTCTCCAAATCTGTTTGGGGTAGGGTCCTCTATTTTATTAAAGCTTTCGTCTACGTGGTATACACAATTAGCTGTATAAATATCAATATATTGTTTTGTGTCAAATTTCTTCTTATAGAATCTTAAGAACATTGATATATTCCCAAAATCATCTTGAAAGATATATCCATCACGAGGACTTACTATCTTGGAATTAAATAATAGTTCGCCATTTTTTTCAGTTGTATAATACAATTCATAAACACTACCAAATGTCAGCATATCTCTAAGTACATTTTCTTCATGGTTTTCGTCCCAATGAGCTGTTTTAAATTCAATAAAATCAATTATATTCTTATTATCACTTTTACTAGTATAAGTGATCTTATTACTAACTAAATAAGCAACTTCTTCCATTATAAACTTTTTAATAAAATTGACCTTGATTTTTAAGTTGCTTCTTTTAGGATTTCTTTTATATTCCCTATAGGCTTCTGTTTCTCCAACTATACAATAATCATACATTTTGTCATATAATATTTTTTTTGTTTGGAAATCACTTTTCACATTACTCAACAGTTCAGAATTATCATTTATGTATCCCACTTTAACACCTCCTTCTTAAAAAACTGAATCTCTATCAAATATTTCAACTTTACCAACAACCTTTATTTCTTTTAATTTATTTTCCAATTCAGCAATACAGTCAATCATATCATCATGCACCGTATATAATTGACCTTGGAAATCCTTTATTTGTTCAACAGCAAATTTACTATCCTTGCATTCAGAACAAACAACAATTTGACCATTATTCATAGGATCCACAACAGTACTTATTTTTTCATCTTTATTTTTTCTTTGCATTTCATTAATCCATACATATTTTTTACTTTTAATAATTGGACTTTCTGCAATTAGTTCTTTAATTCTAATAACATCAGCACCTTGGAAGGTATTCTTTTCAATGTTTATATGAGTTACATCAAGATTATTTTCAAGCATTTCAACAGCTCTTTTACAATATTGTTCATACTCCATCTTCTTCAGAACTAAGTCCCTTATATAAGTAAAATCATTAGTAGCTTTTGAACCAACCGCCATAGCAGTATAGTCAGATTTTTTATTAGTTGTACTGGCAGGATCTATACAAAGCATTGTTTTAGTAAATGTATGATTTTCAATTTGCTCCTTAGTTTGAGTAGCAACAGACTTAAACCACTTCTCACCTATAGAACTAGCATCATTCATAAGTTCTGACATGAAGGCCACTCTATTTTCCCAATACTTAACTGCTAAATCTAAAAAACAATCCCATTTTTCGGGCCACCAGGTTTCAAATTGCATATCTTCCTTGTGATCTTCATAGAATTGCTTAGCTTTTTCTTTTCTTTCATCTTTATTTAATTTTTCATCAAAATAAATATCATGACACTGCTGCCATAGATCACTTTCAAATATATCTTCTACTGTTTGCTCGTCTTCAAGGATTATAGCGCGCCTTAAGATAGTAAAGTAATCATTATTTCTACTTAATCGGCTCATAAGACAATCTATGTGAAGAACTGTTCCAATAGCAATTATTTTAGTTGCTGCTTTTATCTTTATTCCATTTCTAAAAACTGCTTTATCTCCAACCTCTTCAATTTCCTTAGTCCATTTAGAATATTGTTTATCTCTTGCAGTATCAGTAAGGATATTCTTTTCATCCTGAAAGTCATCGCCAATAAAAACACTTGGCCTAACTCCGCCCCAATTTGCACCTCTTACAGAAGTACCAGAACCAACAGTCTTTATATAAGTTCCATTAGTAAATTCGACTTCATTTGCATTGATTGTGTATCTCTCACCATTTGCTTTTGTGGCTTTAATATCAATCAGCTTTCCAAAGCATTTTATAATTTTCTGATTCTCATTGAACACTTTCTTAATAGAATCTAGGAATTGAGTAGCATCTGTGTCGGTTTTAGCACCAAGGAGAGTGAATATAGATTTCATATAGCAATGTAACCATACGCTAACAGCTTCATCGAATATGGTCGTCTTTGCGAAACCACGAGGTTCTATAATTGCTGCTTTATCTTTTTTATCTTCTACAAATATATCATTAGCAATATCCCATAACTCATAATGACCTGCTGAAAGTTGTCTAGCAACGTTAGAATCTTTAACAACAAATATATCTGACAAAAAGTATAAGCAAAAGAACTCTATATCAGTCTTACCTAGTGCCTTTGCAACATCATCTAGGCTATTGGAATACTCCTTTATAAGCTTAATGGCACTTTCTTCATCATAATGCTTAATCAAGTACTTCTTAAGCAAATACAACTCAAACAGGCTATCAGATTCAAAGGTTATATTGTCATAGTAAATCATGTGTACTCTCCTTTCCTTAAAAATGAGCATAAAAAAGAACCCTATTTCTAGAGTTCTTAATTGACTTTTCATTTAATATTGTTATTTTAGTATTTCACTTAAAATTTTATTCATAAGTTTATATAAAGAATCGAAATTTTCATTATAATACCTATATTTGTTATTCTGTGGATTAATTGTTATTTCAAATTCATCCCTACATTCCCCGTTATAAAATCCTTTAAACTTTATAACTGTATCATTATTTAAATATTCAAAACACAGCTTTACGTTATCTGGAAATACAAACTCATTCTTTTCATTATTATATATTGCTCTGCAATTAGATTGATTTTTTTCAAAACTTTTATTTAACTCATTTATGATATCCTCACAACTTTTTTTCATTTCATTATAATCAAATTTTATCTGAGTATCAGTCTCTAAATTTTCATCTGCAAACTTTTTAGTATAATGATTCATCCAGCTAGTATTCATAAATATCACCTCCTTCCATATAATACAATTATACAAAAGTAGGTAATTTCCTTTTAAATATTACAATTTATTTCATTTTCTTGTTAATTTGATTTCTTGTGTTCTTTTTACTGGATTATCAGCAAATAATACATCAAATCCTCTATAACTATAATAATTAAATAACTGTGTTTGTATATCCATACTTGGTAATTTCACATTAATTTCGGAATATTCAAGTTCAAAACTATATTGATTTTTGTTGGGATTATCTGTTATTTCTTTGTCTAACTTACTATAGATGTTTTCAAGTAAGTCTATTGAAGAAAGTTTGCTCATTTAACCACCTCACTTCTAAAAATATAATAAAATTTTATAGGGTCCGGTGACAGGCTTTTCAGATTTTTCATTTTAGAAGGTACCCCACCTCATCAGACCATTAACATCTATTGGCATTTTATTTCCCAAACCACAACTAGCACTATTACTAAGTTATTTCGCAAAATTTAGTTTTCCCGAAATAAATAATAGCACTGCAATTATGCAATGCCAGTAATAGACTCATTCATTGTTTTGTTGTATATTATTCAATTCGTTTGTTGTATATTTAGTACAATATTTATGTATATTTAGCCTTTTATACACTATTTAATGCATAAATATTATTATTTATTTCCCAATCTTTTTAGATAGATCTATTACGTTTTCTTTATTATCTATCTGTTGAAGCATACTGTCAATATCTTTTATAGGTTTACTTCCAGTAGTGTCTGCATTGGATTGTTCTATCTTGGTTGTAGTGTTGCCAAGGTTTCTGTCTACAATATATCTATTAGCATCAAAGCATTTGGAATTACTCCTATCGCTTGCTATTTCTTTTATGTTATTAATAGCCTCATCTAAACATGAAACGAATTTATTTTTTCCATCTATAATTCTTGTATTATTGAAAACATCTGTACGTCTCTGAAGCTCAGCCTTAAACTCTTCATTATTATTCAACCAATTATAAATACTCTTTTCAGCAATACCTACAGTCTGTGCAATCTTAACTTTACTTAGGTTCCCGATAATTAATAAGTCTATAGTATCATTTTGTTTATCTGTTAATGACATAACATTCACCTCGTTTCTTTTTACAGCCTTACAGTTTTAATATTTATATTTTACATACTAAATCATGCTATATTTTATGTCTATTGTCTTCACTGTTCAATTTTATTTACTTTCTTGAGCACTATTCATCTTAAACTTTAAAGCTCTGTACAAGCTAATAAAGTGCATTAAAATAGACACCTATATTTCTATAAGTGCCTTCAACTATAGTGAGAAGAATAATGAAAATTTACGAGAGAATTACCAAATAATACAATAAGGGATATATGTTATTTGGTTTTTATACACTCAATATACTATTCGTTATTAAATCTTATTTTCTGACATAAAAATATACATTTAATAAGTAAGTGCCTCATTGATTTATTTCTATGATACTATAATAACACATCAAAATACATAAATGTTAAACTAACTTTAAAGTAAGATTAATATTAGTTTAATATCATAGAAATTAATTTATTTATTATATCTTTCTTTAATCTGCAAACATGAACTTCTGTAAGATTTAACTTAGCTGCTATATTTCTACTACTTGTTTCGTTAAAGTATTTCTCATATATAATTTGCTTTTGCCTTGGTAATAATGCGTCTATAGAATTGTCAATGATTGCTAGTTCATTTTTAATCTTCATAATTTCATATGTCAATTCAGATATTTTCTTTTCTCTAATAATTGCCTCATTCTCTACACTTGAATTAAATTTATTAGTTTTACCTGTCCTTTCTTCATAACTAACTGCTCCAGCTCCATTGATATCATATTTCATTTCTGCTAATTTCAAATCAAGATTTTCAGCTAAAGCTAGTTTACTCTTGTAAGTATATAATTTAGATTCAATTATTCTATAATTATTGTTTCCTTTCATGTGCTATCTCCTCAATTTGTTTTATCTTTTCTTGTAAATTTACTTTTTCAGCTTCAAGTTTAGCTATTCCTTTCCAATCTCTATTTTTAGTTGCTTCTTCAATCTTCTTATCTATTTCCATAATATAGTTATTACTCATAATCTCACCTCATTTACGTTACATGTCACATAAGAAAACATCTTTGTAACATGGCATTTGTTACACGTAAACCGTTGATATAACTGTCTTTGATGTACTTTGTAACAAAGTAACATGTTTTTTTGAGTTTGCATGTATATATATATTAATATTTATGTCTATATATAATATATATATATTATTATTATATTACATTATATATATAAAGGGGCACAAACACTCACAGTTATGCGATTTCAACGCGTAACATCCAATTTATTACATTTGTTACAACCTACTTTAAACCTAGTATTTAAGCCATTCTTATGTAACATGAAAAGTCACATAAGAATTATACAATAGTTACAAATTGATTTTTTTCTTAAATTCTTTAAGCTCCTTTATCTTTTCCTACTATTTAGATTAATAGCGGTTATTAAATCGGCTCTAGCATATTTATCACCTAAATATATACCTTTACTAGTAATTAGTGTTATTTCTCCAGTAAAACAACCCTTATCACTTTCTATAGTTACATTATCCCCAGCAAAAAACTTCTCTCCATTTTCATCTATGATGTGGTTGTTGCATTCATATTTCATAATTTTTCTCCTTTCAAATCTCCAAATGATTGGAATTTTGTTTCTACTCAAAATGTCGGGTAGGTCGGAAATCTTTCAATTTCTTTCCCCCCTAAGAACCGTACTTGTGACTTTCACCACATACGGCTCAAGCCATCATTTCTCCTCACAGTTATATTTAAAGCTTCTAAATTGTTGTTTC
>Ga0209281_1000970_pt1 | contig 23077 bp, 20 predicted proteins | sample MedtruBG_FD_187514 | JGI IMG/M metagenome (GOLD analysis project Ga0209281, IMG submission 187514) | Root nodule microbial communities of legume samples collected from California, USA - Medicago truncatula BG (SPAdes) (version 2) | ecosystem: Host-associated > Plants > Roots > Nodule | place... | reverse complement strand
TCGCCGACTGGCTAGTCAAAGCCATCTAAGGTGCTCGGCATTTGCCCTGATTGCGGACGGCGGACCCGAAATCGGCATGGTTGGTCCAACGGAAGCCTTCAAGATCTGCCGAACAGGGCACGGCCGAGACGGTGAAGCTTCGGCTGAGCCGGGTGCGCACATCAGAACTGTGAGCGGCAAACGTTCACCGACCGATTGCCGACGATTGCCGCCCCTTATGTGTGCCGGACAAGGCGCTTGGTATGCCCGCGCCTCGGGCAGAAACGGACGCTCCCCTTCGTCCTTTATGTGGCTATCGCCCCAAATGATCGCATCACCGATGCGGACGAACCAGCGAAGAACGTCTGCCCGCTCCGGGATCGGCAGTCCGGTGTCCTGGTCAATCCACCAGCTAATTAACTCTGCTACCCAACTGTCTGCATCAGGGTTGCAGGTGGTTCGGGTGTAGGGCCGCACTCCGCTCATATAGCGGTTAAGCGAAACCATGTACCAGAACTGCTTGGCGCTGAAATGCGTCAGCTCGTCGCAGCAGATGAGCGGGATCTGTGAGCCCTGCCACTTCAGGACGATCTTGTCATGCTCAAGGTGAGCGAACGACACCGAAGCCCCCGACAGGAAGCTCCATGGCCGCACATGCCCCTAGGCGTAATGCGCCGATGGCGGGATAGAGCATCTCGCTCTCATCTCAGAGACCGCCCTCGTTTCGGAGCTGCACCGTGGACCGGCGGAAGAAGACGGCTCCAAACTGGGGATTGGCGATATGGCGCAGCGGCTCCCTGAGGAGCGCCGCGGCCACGACAGATGGACTATCAAAACACGCCGGGGCTTGCACAATGTGGGTTTTGACTTCATCAGAAAGTTTCGCTTTGGCCATTCGTCCGGTCAACGCCCCGTCAAAGGAATCGCCTGCATGGCTAGACACCTGATCAACCTTGAAGCTCTCGGAGATTGCGAGATCCGCGGTCACGCCATACCTCAAGGCACGTATCAGGGCGTGACGATTGATCGGCCAGATGTGAAAGCTGAAGGCGGCAGGACGCAGGCCGTATTTTTGTGCCTTACCGCTGATAAGTATGTTGATGCTGATAGAGCTCTCAATGCCAGCTCTGTGAATGTTACTGACTTGATGCAACAGGGCCTCATCGTCGAGATTTGATCAGCCGACCCTGAGCTGGCAGGTGCCACAATGGTGGGCGATTTGCGCTCTCGCTATCTCTGGCGGGCGGTTAGCGGCATCTACGATCGCGCGGATACCGGCAGCATCTGCCCATATCGACGAACGACGCCGACGAACTCTTCCACGTCATGTCCGCGAATGGTGAAGACCGACCTGCCCGTGCCCCTGCAGAACGTCGGAGCGCCGAATGCATCCCTCTCCCGGGCGGCGGAATAGAGCTCGTGCTCGACGAGGACGAAGCCGAACCACTGCGTTACCTGCATCTCTGCGCGGGCGCGGGCCCACTTGCTCATAGCGTCCTGAGGCTTTCCCTGTTCGCATTGGCCGATGATGCGGCGGCCTTTGCGGCGGTTCTCGACCATGGTCCAGAAAAAACCCGCGACAAAAGGATCGAGGAAGGTAGCCTCTATCCATTCTGGCATATCTTCGGCGGGAATGAAGGCCAGGGAGTGATATTCTCCAAGTGCGAGATTGGAGGTTGCGGCCTCAAAGCCGGCGCCCCAAATCGTCCTTAGTGATCGCTTGCGTTTGCCGCCCGGACGGGTAATGAGACGTCCGATTCCCCATGCTTTCTGAATTGGGGCAGGAGTAACAATGCCATGAAAGAAGGTACTATCCTTCTCCTCTCCGTCCTTGCCGCCGTCGTCCTCTTTGCAATGCTGGCATTGCACTAACCGGTCATCGTTCACAAAAGGGTTGCCTCAGTAACTAGGAACAAGAAGTGAACTCGCTCGAGGAAAAGAACTGCACCCGACGCTGTGTGCTTTCCCGCACTGCCTGGTGGAACGAATAGCTCTGGGCCGCCCACCCGTTGATGAGCGTTATGACTCACCCGAAGGGCGGCTCTCGGGCCGCCCTTTTTTTTGTTACGGGCAGCAGACCGCATGATGCCCCGTCGAATCGTCCTGTCTCAACAAGATCGCTCGCGTCTTTTGTTGCGCCTTCTTGCATGTTGCATTTCTGGCATGATGCTCGTCGCTGGGCGGGCCGTCATCCCGCCAGGCGAGCCGCTGTCGGATCGTCACCTTCCAAGCCGCAGGGGCGTTGGGGAGCGGGATCGCAGCGGGATCTTCATCTGACCCGTGTGGTTGCCGGAACTTGAGGTTCGTGTCCAAGTCAGGGGGCATGACGCGAGGTCAAGGGAACGGAAGGATCATCAATATGAAGGCAGGGATCACAACCGAAACTCTGAAGCGGGAATCTTCGAGACTCCACCTTCGAGTTGCGAGGGGCGCGCTATGGCGAACGCGATATCCGTTTCCAAGGGAGGTCTCGCGCGGTCAAAGCGCTGATAAGCCATCGAGACGCGAAGCCGCCTGTTACTCTCGTCGCAAGGAGCCGCGTATCCGGCAGAATAGAAAGCGATCCTTTGGGCGGAAGGATACAAGCCTCCCCCAAGCGTTTGCGAAACTCCTCAGACTGTACAATTACTCCGGGTGATCGTTTGAGGTATATATTCGAAATCGTTGATGATGAAGGGCAGAGTCGCGCGTATGTCGCCTCACACATGTATCGCAAAGCAGATAAACTGATCGTGCTTCATCGAGGTGCGGAAGTCGGCATCGACATATGTCGGATTTGCGACTGGTGCGCAGTCGACGAAGACGAAGCGCAACGGGCGGGGACCGCCCAAACTGGTTGGCTGCATGATTGTTGAAGTGCGCTCAGCACGCGTTCAGTATGGAATCCGTCCTTCGATGGGGTTGCAGCTGCCAATGCGCAATCTTGTGCTGCCGCCCCCGCTCGGCAAGCTCAGACACGATCACCGGCCGGGCCTCCGTGATCGATAGAGACACATTAGAAGTCGCAGGCAAGCGTGTGCGGCTGCACGGTGTAGATGCGCCGGAAAGTTGGCAAAATGCTTAGACGGAGATGGCGACACCTATCGGTGCGGCAAGGCAGCGGCAAACGCGCTTGATCTATTTCTGGCGGCGTCACGGCCAATACGGTGCGACATCAGAGAGCGCGATCGACATCAGAGGCTCGTCGGTGTCTGTTTTCGCGCCGACGGCCGCGAAGTAAACCGGTGGCTCGTCGAGAGCGGCAATGCTCTGGACTGGGTCGGTACAGCCATGGAGCGTATGCGGGTGCGGAGAAGACAGCTCGGTCTGCGGGCATTGGCATTTGGCGCGGCAATTTCCAGCTTCCCTGCGAAGCCAGGCCTACGGATCGATGTCGTTGAGCTTGGCGCTCATGATCAGCGTTGCCATGAAGCTGGCGCGATCAGCATCACGATCGGAGCTGGCAAAGAGCCACCACTTTCTGCCGAGCGCAAAGATCGGCTCGACGACCGGTGAACTGCGCGACAGCTTCATCCGCTGTAAGCGACAAGCCGCGGCCGTTCAGGCGTCGTAGTTCCACGGCATGAGTGCGTCGATTTCGCTGCTCGGCCAGCCATTGGCAATGCGCTCGAGGGTCTGGGTGAGCCAGGCGACCGGATCGACGTTGTTCATTCTTGCCGTTTATGCCGACCGTCGAACTATGCCGATTAAGAAGTTTTTGCCAACGTTTTCGGACATAGCGGCATCAGAATAGGCATAGGGTAAAGTGACTATTTGAAGCGTAGCGCCTTGTATCGGAAGCTGGTCCACAGTCCGTATCGGGAGTTTGCGCGCGTTTACGCCGCCAAAATGTCGAACCAAGGCTTGGGTCGACGATGCACGTGGCGCTCACTGAGCCTGTTTCGAGACCTGATGGACTGGCATGTGGGCAATGGACATGCTCCGCAGGATTTAAGCGAGGTCTATGTCGATCGTTTTCTGGACATCGCTTCAAATACTGGAGCGCAGGTTGCCGCAACTTCTTGGCAACCCGCCGGTCATTCTGCCGTGACGGCAGCCGATTTGATGATCTCGGCGAACTTGGCCGTCTCTTGCTTTATAAAGTCGCCGAACCCCTGCGAGGACGTCGGCACGAACTCGGCGCCGGTTGCTGTAAGCCGTTTTGGCGGTCGCATCTTTCCGCACCACGTAACCGTTCTGTGGTGACGTGTTCTTGTTCCGGCCCAAGCGATACGATCGCCTGCGATGCATTTAATGGGATGTGTGTGGCATAATCCTTGCGACGGAATGGCTGGGGCAGGGTAAAAATCGCCGTTCTGTAAATATATATTAATATATTTGTTTATATACGCAAGTATGGTCACGCGTTGAGTACGTCAACAATATCGAGATCTACCAATATCTACGGGCTCGTCGTACATATATCGCGATATATTCTAATAAGAACCTTGCGCATCTAGAATCTTGTATTAGATATGTCCTCTATCGAAGGAGATGTGGACAATGCTGGATTATTCAACAGAACAGGTTCCGTCGCAGGAAACGAACGCCGCGCATGCGGAGGAGGAAAGGCATGCGCAACCGGCATCGGGGACCTCTGCGTTCATCCCGAAGAGCATCGGCCGCGCGAACGGTCCAACCGATGCGCTGCGTCAGCTGATCACATCGCCAGACCTGTCATTCCTGATGGAAGCTCACGATGGCCTATCGGCCGCGATTGCAAGAAAGGCGGGGTTTGCAGGACTATGGGCTTCAGGGCTCTCGATTTCGGCAAGCCTTGGCTATCGGGACGCTAACGAGGCTAGTTGGACCGACGTCGTCGAGGTCGTCAGCCGCATAGTGGATGCCAGTGGGCTGCCGATCCTGGTCGATGGCGACAGCGGCTTCGGCAATTTCAACAATGCCCGCCTGCTGGCTGCCAAGCTCTTGCAGCGGGGTGCGGCCGGCGTGTGCCTGGAAGACAAGGGCTTCCCGAAGATAAATTCGTTCGTCGGCGATCGTCATCCCCTCGCTGACATTGATGAGTTTTCGGGACGGCTCAAGGCCGTGAAGGATACCACCGGAGACGACTTCATCCTGGTCGCGCGGACCGAGGCATTGATCGCCGGCTACGGCCTCGAGGAAGCGTTGCGGCGCGCCGAGGCCTATGCCGTAGCCGGCGCGGATGCGATCCTGATCCATTCGCGCAAAAGCGTCCCCGACGAGATCCTGGCTTTCACGGACCGATGGCAGAATAAGCTGCCGGTCGTGATCGTCCCGACGAAGTATTACAAGACACCGATCGCGGCCTATCGCAGCGCCGGCATCTCGACGGTTATCTGGGCGAACCATGCGATGCGCGCCGCCGTTGCTGGCATGCGTCAGATTTGCGCCCGGATCATCGCCGAGGAAAGCGTCGCCGGCATCGAATCGGATGTAGCAACTCTCGACGAGGTCTTCCGCCTTCTCGGATATGACGAGCTGGCGGCCGCAGAAGAGCGATATCTACCCAAACACGGCTGAACTGGCCGAACAGGCCAGCTCATTTCGACATAACGAGAAACCAGTAGGAGGCGCACATGCTTGCGCAACGGACAGCCTTGCTCAAAGGGTCGGGAACGGCTGCAGCGCGCGCCGCCGCGAAAGAGGCGGCCGATGCCGGCGTTCAGGTGCTCGATCTGACCGCGGGCGAGATCTGGACCGATCTGGCGCCGACAATCCGCGATGGCGCGATCGCCGCTATAGACAAGGGGATCAACCGCTACACCGACACCATCGGGCTGATGGACTTGCGCGAGGCGCTTGCCCGCAAGCTGACCGCGGAAACCGGCCAGGCCTGGGGAGCAAGCGAGATTGCGGTGACGGCCGGCGCCAAGCAGGCGTTGTTCAATGCCGCCATGGTGTTGCTCGATCCGGGGGACGAAGTCATCATTCCCGCGCCCTATTGGACGACCTTTCCGGCACAGGTGCAGATCGCGGGCGGCGTACCTGTTCATGTCGATACCAGGGCCAACGGCTTCCTCCCTCGCATCGAAGATATTGTTGCCGCGATCACCCCACGGACACGCGCGATTGTCATCAACACGCCGAACAATCCGACCGGCACTGTCTATGACAGGACGCTCTTGCGCGCGCTTGGCGAGCTCGCCATTGAGCGTGATCTCTGGATCATCTTCGATGAGTGCTACCGCGATTTCATTCACACGGATGTTGGCCATCATTCGATCCTCTCGGTTATTCCGGAAGCGCGCTCCCGCACTGTGATCGTCAACGCCTTCAGCAAGGCACTCGCTCTGACGGGATGGAGGATCGGCTATCTCGCCGGGCCGGACCATCTCGTCAGATCCGTCACGGCGCTGCAATCCCATACCACGTCCAATCCGAACGTGATCGCTCAATACGCGGCCTTGCACCACTTGCAGAACGCAGACGGGACATTTGAAGCGAGGTTGCAGAACCAACTCACGGCCGCACGCAACATGGGTCTCGGTGTGCTTTCAGGCCTGTCGCGTATCCCGGTGCCGACGGCGATGGGTGGCTTCTATTTCTATCTCGACATCAAGAACCTGGTGGCGCCTGAGTCATGGAAGCTTGTGATCGGCGACCGCGACGTCGACATGCTGGTTCGCGAAATGATTGCGAAGGCGGGCGTCGCAACTGTTTCCGGCACTGCCTTCGGGGATCCCTTTGGCATGCGCCTTTCCTACGGGATCCCGTCGGATCGATTGCAGGAAGGGCTTGGCCGCCTCGTCGGATTCCTCAATGCCTGGAGCTATGGGGCCACGCCCAAAGCCGAAAACAAAGAGAAAGAATCGTCATGACCATGCATTTTCCGACCAAGGCCGTCATATTGGCGGCAGGCTCCGGATCCCGGCTGCGACCTCTCACTGATCTGCGGCCCAAGCCGCTTGTCGAGGTCAATGGAACCTCGATTCTTCACAACGCGCTGCGCAATCTCGAAGCGCTCGGTGTCGATGACGTCACAATCGTCGTCGGCTACCGGAAGGATGCCATCCAGTATTCCTGCGGGACCCGGTTCGGCAACATTGCGATCAGCTATGTGGAATCGAACGTTTTCGACCAGACGGGCAGTGCCTATTCGCTCTGGCTGGCCCGCGATGCCCTTCTGTCGGGGGACACCTATCTGCTGGAAGGCGATGTCTTCTTCGAAGCGCAGGCGCTTAGGGAGCTCGCGCTCTCCCCCGCGCCCAATGCGGCCGCCGTGGCGCCGTTCGATGCCGCAATGGAGGGCTCCGCTGTCGTCCTGTCAGACGAGGGCTTCATCTCGGAGGTCCGGCTCAAGCAGACTGCCGAGAACCTTGTCGTTCCGGGTCCTGCCCTTTTTAAGACGATGAACCTGCTCCGGCTCTCAGCAACTGCTCTTCGCGGTGTCATCGTTCCTGTGCTGAACGACATGATCCGCTCGGGTGCGGCCAAGGCCTACACCGAAGAGCTTCTCGGTCATCTCATCGATCGCCATGGACTGCAGTTGGCCGCGGTGCGCTGTGATGAACTGCGCTGGTACGAGATCGACAACGCGGACGATCTCAGGATCGCCGAGGGGATTTTTGCGGATGCCGTGGGCCGCAGCTCCGGTGGCCCACTAGAGGCGGAAGCAGCGAGGAGCAATCACGATGATCCGTCAATTGTTTGATCCCGCGAATGCAGTCACGGCAGCGGGCCTTGTGCTTTCCGTAATTGCGATCAGCCTGGCGCTTTCGGGCCGGGTCGAACTTGGTGTCGCGGTGGCGCTGTGGGCGCTGCTCGCGGATCATCTCGATGGGCTCGTGGCGCAACGCTTGACGACCCGCGCGGAGAGGACAGGGGAGGTCGGCAAGAATCTCGACTCTTTGGCTGACCTCGTGAGTGCTGGCGTTTTTCCGGGCATCGCTTTGCTCGTTGTGGGGGGCAGTGCAGCCCTGTTCACTGCGGTCGCTGCACTCCTCGCCGGCGCGAGTGCTCTTCGACTGAGCTATTTCAATGTGTTCGGCTCGCCTGATGGCCGTTTCATCGGCGTACCGACGACCTATGCGGTGCCGCTGACCGCTATCATGTTCCTTACGCGGCCTGTGGTCGCTGAGCAACTATTCCCAAACCTGTTCGCGGTCGCCCTTGTTGTGCTTGCTGGTCTGCACGTGGCTCCGATCCGCGTACCAAAGACGACTGGGTTCATGTATTTCGTCGTTACCGCGTTCTGCGCTCTGTCTTCCCTGTTCCTCGTGCTGCGTGGGTTCGGGTTTTGAGCCGCAAGCCGCTCGCGATCCAAGAGGCTAAGCGAGTCACTGGTAGCGCCAATTTAGATGATCGTTTGTCCTGACAGAAAGGATATCCAGTGTTTGCCTTGCTCGAATCCGGAAGTCGACTCGACCCTGCGCCAGAAGCCGATGATGCGAGTCCTCGCCTGCTCTACTCTTCCAGTAGCGATCCGGAGGGATGCGGCCGCCTCGCCGTCCACCGCACCCCGCGTTTCGTCCTGCATCTCTGGGGACGCGCGCTTCTACGGGGGAATAGGAGTGGACGTCTGGCCTTGGAACCCGAGGAGTTCCTGAACCTGTTTTGCGAGGCAGGCCTTACCGCATTTGACCGCCTCGAAGGCCAGTTCGCCATCGCCCTGTACGACGCCGTGGAACAGCAGATCTATCTCGCCCGCGATTCCTTTGGAACGTATCAGCTCTATCGTGCCAGGGGAGCCGGATGGGTCGGCTATGCCGACACCATGTCGAGCCTCATGAAAGTTCGCGGGGTTTCGCACGAGATCGACTCGGCCGCAGTCAGCTATTTTCTGAAAGAAGGCTGGGCCCCGCCCTTCACTACATTTTCGATGCCGGTGCGTCCCGTCCGTCCCGGACATCTCGAAGTCCTGACGATAACATCCGAACAATTTCAGAAGCTACCTCCGCGCCCGGCCGAATATCTCCCCGTGCGGCGGCGCTCCCGACCAACTGACCTGCTTGCACTGCTGCGTCAATCGGTTCGCGACAGCGGTCCCGTGGATGGCCTGCGAGTTGGCATCTCTTTAAGCGGGGGGATCGATTCGGCGGCCATCACCGCGCTTCTGAGCGAGGCTTTTCCAGAAACCAAGCTGTACTCGTACACCGTCGGGTTCGGGGAGGACGACCCAGAAATTCAAGGCGCGCGCGCAACCGCGGCGCATTTCGGCACTCGTCACCACGAGCTTATCCTCACGCCGTGCAGCATCGAGGAACTAATTGAGGAGACTGTCGACATTCTCGGCAACCCCGGCGGATATGATGAACTTCCCTGTCTTCACGCGCTTTGGAAGCAGGCTGGCAAAGAGGTGGATCTTCTCTATTCCGGCAATATCAGCGACGCGATCTTCTCGGGCATGTCGACCCACTGGCGGCTCTGGAAGGCAAAGAGATTTAGCCCCTGTTCACACCTTTTTGCAGGCGTTACTCCGGCGCGTTGGAGCTATCATCACCTCTCCGATGCAGTGGCCGACCCGTGTTCAGTCGGCCGGGTGACGCCGGAGGAGTTCCGGCATTGGTCATCGAGCGCACGCACGCAATTCGACGCTCTCGCAAGTGACCTTTCCGCCTGGGACGAGCGCACCGGCGCGCAGACGACCCTTGCCCGCCACCATGGTTTGGAGATGCGTTTGCCTTTCGCCCAGCGCTCTCTTATCGATTTTGCGCTTCGCATCAGCGACCGGGACAAGGTCAATGTGCTTGGCGTTAAACGCATCCTACGCCGCGCCATGGCCCCAATGCTTCCCACATCAATGACAAGGCGGAAAAAAGGGTTACAGCACCTTCGCTACGATGGCGCCATGCAGGACATGATGATCAGGCTCGGCGAGCGCTACCTTTCACTCGAAAGAGTTAGTGCGCGCGGCATCCTCAATGCCTCGTCGAGTGAGCGTCTGAAGGAGCAGATACAGCAAGGACTGACAGCGACAAACTTCCGCTTTGCGTGGAACGCCATCCTTTTCGAAGTCTGGTGCCAGCGCATCCTCGATCCGTCGCTTGAGGCAAGGGGGTGAGGTGATGCCAAACAGCCATCTCCTGGCAAACAGAGGCGCGGTCCGATGGGCAGGTTGTGAACGAGCGGGCTGGCACTCCTATTGCGACCTCGGGATCGTATTCACTGACCAAAATTGGGGTCGAAACCATCGCTCCTTAGATCTGATCATTGCCCAACGGTGTTTGCTGGCAGCTCCCCGTGGTGCTAGCTGGGAGCCGCGGACTGACTCTCCCCGCGTAAGCGCTTGAAGCAATGTGCAGGCGCCTCCGCAGCACCTTACCCTCACCTGCTTGCCTTTTTGCAAACAACATGCGGATGCAGCGGTCGCCGTGATCTTGAACTCGACGGCGCGGCATTCGCCACTTGGTGCGCGGCGCGATGCCGCCTCCAGATCTTCAGGTTTCAGCTTGAGCCCCTAAATGCGCGCGGCAGGCGAACACGACCGGCTCTCCGGAGGCAAGCCGCACCATGAGACCTCGAGGCTCGCTTCTATCTGAGGAACCTTTTTTCGTTCACCTTGACCTGATCCATCTTCTGAAGCCGGAAGATCTCCTCCACTGGAACGATGTCCTTGTGCACATTCTGCACGCCGCCATCCGTGATGATTCGCCGGAACGTGTCCTGCATGGCGGTCGTTGCGGCACGGATGCCATAGTTGCCGTAGATGGTCATCCTGATGTTGCCGAGTGCCTTGATGCGGGTGGCATCGAGTTCCGGGTATGCATTTGGAACGATGGTGAGTGGAACCGGCCCCTTCCAGGCGCGCGAAAAACTCTCGATCTCCGCCGGATCCTTTTTCTTAGAGTGGATCAGGATCATGTCGGCGCCGACCTCGGCATAGGCCATGCCGCGTCTCAGCGCCTCGTCTTCGCCAAGACCCCCGATCAGCGCTTCGGTGCGGGCGACGACGAGGAAATCCGGATCGCTGCGGGTTGCCACTGCAGCTTCGATCTTGCCTTGGAATTCCTCGATCCGAAGCAGTTCCTGGCGACCGTCGGCGGCAAGGCTGGTGACCTTTGGAAAGGTCTTGTCCTCGATCACGACGGCGGCAGCGCCGGCCTTTTCGTATTCCCGGACGGCATGGATGACGTTTAGCGCATTGCCGTAGCCGGTGTCGATATCGGCGACGATCGGCAGCGACGACTGACCGGCGATCGCCCGCAGCATGTCGAGATGCTGGGTCATGCTGATCAGACTCATGTCGGCGAGACCATAGAGTGCCGATAGCTCGAAACCCGACGCCCAGAGCCCGTCAAAGCCTGCTTCTTCGGCAAGGATTGCCGAGAGCGGACAATGGGCCGCCATGATGTGGACGAGGCCGCGCTCGGCCATTGCCTCACGCAGTTTTCTTGCTTTGCTCATGGATCTTCTCACTGTCGGAAAGGGCTTCGCAGGCGGCAAGGATGCGGCCGCAGGCGTGGTTCAACTCCTCGACCGAGGCGGCGTAGGAGACGCGGATATAGGGCGAGTCCATGAAGCCGCTGCCCGGCACGACGGCAACGCCGAACTGCTCCAGGAGGTAGAGCGAAAAATCCATATCGGTCTCGATCACCTTGCCCTGCGGCGTAACCTTGCCGAGGACGCCGGCGCAATTTGCAAAGACATAGAAGGCGCCATCCGGCGTCCGGCATTTGAGACCTTGCGCCTCATTGATCTTCTCGACCACCCGGTCACGGCGCTTGCGGAAGTCGGAGACGAAATCGCCGATGTGGTCCTGATTGCCGCCGATCGCCTCGATCGCCGCATACTGGGATATCGAGCTGGTATGCGATGAGGTCTGACCCTGGATCGTGTTCATCGCCTTGATCAGCTCCTTCGGACCGGCGCCATAACCAAGCCGCCAGCCGGTCATGGCGCTGGATTTGGAAACGCCGTTGACGGTCAGTGTCCGGTCGATGAGATCGGGGGCCGCCTCGGCCATGGTGGCGAAGCGTTTGCCGTAGACGAGCTTCTCATAGATGTCGTCGGCAAGCACATGCACGTGTTCATGGCGGCGAAGCACGGCGGCAAGTTCGGCGAGCTCGGCCCCCGAATAGACCGCGCCCGTCGGGTTGTTGGGTGAGTTCAGCATGAGCCACTTGGTGCGCGGCGTGATTGCCGCCTCGAGATCCTCCGCTTTCAGCTTGAAGCCGAAATGCTCATGGCATCCCACCAGCACGGGCTCGCCCCCGGCAAGCCGCACCATGTCCGGATAAGACACCCAGCAGGGCGTGGGGATGATCACCTCATCACCCGGATTGAGTGTGGCAAACAGTCCGTTGAAGACAACCTGCTTGGCACCGCAGCCCACGGTGATCTGGTCGATGTCGTAGTCTAGATTGTTGTCGCGCTTGAGCTTGTCCCGGATCGCCTCGCGCAACGGCTTGACGCCGGCGACCGGCGTGTAGCGCGTTCTGCCGTTGCGGATGGCGGCGATGCCGGCGTTTTGAACTGCCTCGGGCGTATCGAAATCGGGCTCGCCCTGGCTGAGCGTGATGACGTCCACGCCTTTTTCCTTGAGCGTAGCGGCTGCGGCCGTCATGGCCTTGGTTTGGGATGGACGGACGGCTTGTAGTCTCTTGGCGATGAGTGGCAAGGCAACTCTCCTCGAAGTACGGGCTGACCCAGGACTACCCGGAGCCTCCACCACCCGCCAGTTGAGGCATCGCGTAAGTCGTCGAGACCGATCGCATTTTGCGATAGTTTATTTCGCCAGAGTGTCTTCCCCGGTCATTTTTCGACAGAGGCGTGTCAGCCAACGGCAGAAGGCCCGCGCCACATCCGAGTTGCTGCTGCGATCGACCGCATAGGCGCGGTACTGCATGCCGCTGGGTGCACGCGAGCCTGAAAGCACCTCCAGCAGGCCCTGCCGGATCAGATCCGCGACGAGTATGTGGGGAGCCACCAGCAGCGTCTGCCCGGTGGTGACGGCCGGCAGCGCCAGATAGTGGTGGTCGTACCGGGCGCCTGAGGTGATATCCGATGTCTTGAGATCCACACCACGCAGCCAGGTTGGCAAAATGTCGGGGCGAGACGTAACGGCAATGATCGGAGTGCTTCGCAAGGCGCTAAGCCCGCGGCCGGCGACGCAGTCGGGCGCACCTACGCAAACCAGCTGCTCGTCGTAGATGTCCCAGCGGTCGGCGGGTTCGGTCAAGGTAAGATCCCGGGTTAGGAGCACATCGAAGCTGTCCGTTGAGGTGGGCGCCGAGAGGGTGCTGATGACATCGACCGTCACGCCACCCATTTCCTTTGAGAAATCCCGCAGGTTCGGGATAAGGACAGTGTAGGCGAAGGTGGCGAGAGAGGTGCGAACGACAAGCCTATTGCCATCTTTTCGACCGTTTCGTCGCATCCGCTTTGCAGTGAACAGGATTGTGTCGAGCGGTTCGCCGATGGCATCGGCGAACAGCCTCCCGAAATCCGTCAACTGGCTTTGACGGCCGCGTCGCTCGATCAGCCTCGCGCCCAGATAATCCTCCAAGACCGCAAGATGGCGGCTGACGGAGCTCTGGGTAATGCCGAGAGTCTTGGAGGCGCGCGTAACACTGTTATCGCGCGCGACCTGTACGAAAGCACGCACGGCATTGAGGGAAAGGTCCCTGTCTTCCGTCATAAGAAACTCCCTTGGCCGTAGGAACCATCCATCCGCCATCGCGCGATTGCTATCGCATTTTCCGATGGATGTCATGCCGCTGTAATGAAAGCCATTGATGTTCCCCCCGAAGTCTGGTGCCCTTCAGTCCGCGGCATTGGAATGATCGTCAACCCGGGAAGCACAACGAACGCTTCGGCAAGGATGTTTGGAACTATGCGCAATCTGACAGCTACAAGACGCAGCATTTTGGCCGCGGGTGCCGCCGGTGCTTTCATGTCAATAGCGGGTTTCCCCTTCATAGCCGCCCGGGCCGAGGATCGGCGGGTTCTCAGGATCGGAATGTCCGCCTTTCCGGCCGCCATCGAGCCTGTCCTCTACAACAGCACGGCCACGCGCCGCGTCGTCCCCCAGCTGTTCGACACGCTGATCGCCTTCGACCAGACAGACAAGCTGGAACTGCGCCCAGCGCTTGCCGAGCGCTGGGAACGTGTCGATGGCACGGCGCTGCGTCTTTTCCTGCGCAAGGGCGTCTCCTTTCACGACGGAAGTCCATTCACCGCCCGCGACGTTGTCTTCTCGCTCAGCCCGGATCATCTGCTCGGCCCAGGCAAGGCGGGCAAATCCGTCGCAATGCAGACCCTCGAGACGATCGACCGCGTCGACATTGTTGACGACCACACGGTCATCGTCCGGGCCAAGGGCGACGATGCCCTCTTGGAAAAACGTCTCGCCTCATGGGCATCGGAAATCGTCAGCAGCCGCGCTTTCGACGCAGCCGGATCCTGGGAGAAGTGGATAGTGGCTCCTGTCGGAACGGGCCCCTATCGCATCGTTAGCCAGAAGCTCGATGTCAATATCGTGCTCACCGCATTCGATGATTACTGGGGCGGCAAGCCACCATATGCCGGCATCGAATTTCGCATCGTCCCTGAGCTTGCTTCGCGGATGAACGCGCTTGCGGCCGGCGAAGTCGACTTCATCACCGACCTCACGCCGGACATGTTCTCGGAGATCGAAGGGCGGCAGGGGCTCGAGGTCGCGGGGGGGCCGGTCCAGAATACGCGTTCCGTTGTCATCGACACCACCGGACCTGTTCTCTCGAAGCTGGGCGTTCGCCGCGCATTGAGCCTGGCAATCGACCGCAAGGCTTTGGTCGAGGCGCTCTGGCAAAACCGGCTGCCGATCCCGAACGGCATGCAGTTCCCGAGCTTCGGCGATGGTTACATCGCGGATTTCCCGGCTCTCGCCTACGACCCCGAGCTGGCTCGAAAGCTCCTCAGCGATAGCGGCTACAAGGGTGAGAGGATCACCTACAAGCTTCTGAATAACTATTATCCGAACCAGGTCGCCGGTGCGCAGATCATGATCGAGATGTGGCGCGCTGTTGGCCTCAACGTCGAACTCCAGATGATGGAGAACTTCGCACAAATCCAGCAGAAGCCGATCGACGCAATCTACGACAACTCAACCACGGCGATCTTTCCGGACCTGCTCGCCCACGCCTGGCGCCTCCTGGGGCCGAACGGCGAGCTCCCCAAGCTTGGTATGTGGGAAGACAAGGCGTTTTTCGCACTTGGCGAGAAACTCAAATCGACTGTCGAAGCCGATGACCGACGGACGATCATTCGGGAAATGCTGGAAATCCTTCATGAGAACAACCCGCCTTGCGTCGTCTTGCACGGATCCGGCCAATTCTACGCAAAACGGAAGGACATAGCCTGGCTGCCCGGTCAGACGCTCGATCTGAACTTCGGTCCCTTCAACGCTGCCTACACGCAGAACTGATGGTCACGCTCGGAGAAATGCCGGTGGGAACACTCGCCGGGGCCGCTCTCCCGACGACCACGTCGCCGGGAGCGCTGCTCACGATCGAAGGCCTGACTGTCGACTTCAACGGCGTGCAAGTGCTGCGGGGAATCGACCTCAAGCTCGAACGGGGAGAGGCGCTGGGCATCGTCGGCGAGTCGGGTAGCGGCAAGTCCGTGACCTGGCTTGCCGCTTTGGGTCTTCTGCCGAAAACGGCAAGCGTGTCGGGAGCCGTTCGTCTGGATGGAGAGGATCTGTTGACGGTCGCGCAAACGCGGCTGGACAGGATCAGAGGCGGACGCGTCGCGATGATCTTCCAGGATCCCTCGAGCGCGCTCAACCCGGTAATCCGCATCGGTCGGCAGATCGGGGAAGTTCTTGCAAGGCATCAGGGGTTGTCCGGGTCGAGGATCCGCGCGGAGACAAAGGGTCTGTTCGACCTCGTTGGTATTCCGGACGCAGCACGGCGGCTCGATTGCTATCCGCATGAACTGTCAGGCGGGCAGAACCAACGTGTCATGATCGCCATGGCACTGGCCGGAAAGCCGGACGTCCTGGTTGCCGACGAACCGACGACCGCGCTCGACGCCACGATCCAGGCGCAGATCCTCGATCTTCTGACAGCGATCCGGCGCGAAACCGGCATGGCGCTTGTCCTGATCAGCCACGACCTTGGCGTAGTCTCGGAGACCTGCGAACGGATCATGGTCATGTATGCCGGCAGTGTCGTCGAGATGGCGCCGTCGGAGTCTATCTTCGCGAACCCTGAACATCCATACACGCGGGGGCTCCTTGACGCCTTGCCGCCCTTCGAGGGTTCGTTGCACCGGCTCATCCCGATCGAGGGACAGGTGCCGGAGCCCGCGAACATGCCGTCCGGATGCGCCTTCGCTCCTCGCTGTCCACAGCGCATGGGTGCGTGCGAAACAGCAATTCCGCCCCTTCTGCGAACAGAGGCTGACCGCTTCTCCGCCTGCGTCGTGGGCGCTGCCGCAGGGAGCCAAGAGGCCGGTACATTTGAAAAGGGCATGCTGGCATGACGGCGAACATTCTCGAATTGCATGGCATTTCCCGGAGCTATCCGACGCGGCAGGGGCTCTTCGGAAAGAACGTACCCGTCCGGGCTGTTGATGACGTGTCCCTCTGTCTTGAGCCCGGCGAAACGCTGGCACTCGTCGGCGAATCCGGCTCCGGCAAGTCGACCACGGGGCGGCTCGCGCTTGGCCTTGAACGGCCGAACAGCGGAAAGGTCCTATTTCGCGGTACTGAACTGCCACGTGCCGACACGCCCGCGTGGCGGCGGCTACGCGCGCAAATGCAAATGATCTACCAGGACCCGCTTGCAGCGCTTGACCGCCGTCTGACAATTCTCGATCAGCTCCGGGAGCCACTGGATATCCATGATATTGGAGCTACGTCCGAGCGCGGCAGCAAGGCGCTCGCCATGCTCGAGGCCGTTGGATTGAATACGACGCACGCCGCGAGCCTGCCCTCTCAGCTTTCCGGGGGACAGCGTCAGCGTGCGGTTCTCGCCCGGGCGCTGATCATGGAGCCAGCATTGCTCGTCTGCGATGAGCCGGTGTCGGCACTCGACATGTCGATCCAGGCGCAGGTTGTGAACCTCCTCATGGACCTGCAACGGGACCTGCGTCTCAGTCTGCTATTCATCAGTCACGACCTAAAAGTGGTTCGGCACATCAGCCGGCGGATGGCCGTGATGTATCTCGGCCGTATCGTCGAATACGGCGAGACCAGTCTGCTGCTCACGAAGCCCGCCCACCCCTACACCAAGGCCTTGGTTTCCGCGGTTCCGATCGCCGGCAGACGGATGGCCGAGCGCATCATCCTCAAAGGTGAGCCACCCAACCCAGCCGCCAGACGGACCGGTTGCGCCTTTCATCCGCGCTGTCCAATCGCGCGCCCCGAATGCACGAGTGTTTCGCCCACATTCTCATTGCTGCCGGACGGGCGCTCGGTCGCCTGTCATGCTGTCGATGCCAGCCTGGCGACCAGGAAGGTTGAGCCCTGATGTTCCGATTTTTCGCCATCCGTATCCTGCGCGCGGCCTTCACGGTCGCCCTCGTCGTCACCTTCGCTTTCCTTGTGCTCCGGCTCTCCGGCGACCCGGCGCGCAGCATCATGGGTGAGGATGCCTCGCCCGAGGCCATGGCCGCCTTTCGGCAGGAGTGGGGCCTCGATCAGCCGCTCTTTATGCAATACCTTCACTATTTCGCGGCGATCTTTCACGGCGAACTCGGCTGCTCGATGCGCGGAGGCGGAGCCGCGCTGGACCTGGTGCTTTCAAGAATCCCGGCAACACTGATGCTGACGCTCCCGGCGCTCCTCATCAAGTTGGCGGTCGGCATCCCCGCCGGTGTCTACGCCGCCTTGCACCGCGACAGCGCCATCGACCGCGCCGTCATGGTCACGGCGGTGGCCGGTTATACGGTACCAAGTTTCGTGCTCGGCCTCGTGCTGGTCCAACTCCTCGCAATCTGGTTCGCATGGCTGCCGACCGGCGGCACCGGCGGCCTTCAGCACCTCATCCTGCCGATCCTCACGCTTGGCATCGGCGGCGCCGCCGTTCTTGCCCGCTTTGTTCGAAGCGCGATGCTGGAGGTTCTGGGACAGCCATACATCCGAACGGCGAGCGCCAAGGGAATACCCTGGGCCTCGGTGGTGCGCGGTCATGCCCTACCGAACGCCGCTATCCCGACGGTCACGATCGTCGGCTTCATGGTCGGCAACCTGATCGCAGGTTCGGTTGTTGTCGAGAGCGTGTTTTCCTGGCCAGGAGTCGGCAATCTGCTGGTCGTTTCGGTTGCGGCGCGAGATCTCGCTGTCGTGCAGTGCATCTTGTTGCTCGTGGCCGTAGCGATGGTGTTCTCCAACCTCATCGTCGACTTCCTCTACGGTGTCCTCGATCCTCGCCTTTCCAATGGCGACACGGGCGGAGGCCACTGAGATGAACATGGTGGAAAAAGTCATCCAACCGACAATTGCTAAGCCAAGGAAGATCATAGCGCGCAGGATGCCAATTTCGGTCTATCTAGGCTTGCTGTGGATCGCGATCGTCGTGGTGGTCGCTGTGCTGGCGAACCAGATCGCCCCTTACCAACACACTGCCCTCGACCTTTCGAACCGGCTGGCTTCGCCCTTCCACCCCAAGCATTTACTCGGAACCGACGAACTTGGGCGGGATGTGCTGTCGCGCTTGATCTTCTCCGTTCGCATCTCGGTTCTGGTCGCGCTTGGCGCGACTATGATCTCAGCCAGTTTCGGCACGGCGATGGGGTTCGCCGCAGCGCATTTCCGCGGGCGCATCGAGCAATTCATCTTGATGCTCGCCGATTTTCAGGCCGCAATGCCATTCCTCATCCTCTCTCTTTCGGTACTAGCATTTTTTGGCAACGCTCTACCGCTCTTCATTGGATTGATGGGACTTTATGGATGGGAGCGCTACGCCCGTATTGCACGAGGACTTGCGATCTCGGCCAGCGCTCAAGGATATGCCGGCGCTGTACGCCAGTTGGGCGCGAGTCCGTCACGCGTCTATCTGCGGCATATTCTGCCGAATATCTCCTCGACACTGATTGTCTCGATGACGCTGACCTTCCCGGAAATCATTCTGATGGAAAGCAGCCTGTCCTTCCTCGGGCTCGGGGTTCAGCCTCCGATGACAAGCCTTGGAAACATGGTCGGCTACGGACGGGAGTACATGACTCGCGCGCCCTGGATCATGTTTGCGCCCGCGGCGCTGATCGTCACCACGACGCTCTCAATCAGCCTGTTGGGAGACTGGCTGCGCGACCGGCTGGACAAGGGACTGCAGTAATCACGAGGGCTCGCCCCGCATGTCCATTTTTGAAACAGGGTTATTCATGGCATTTCTCCGACCACTTGATCGCCAGCGCGCGCAGGACCTGATGGAACAGGAACGGCTGGATGGGCTTGTTTTGATCCAGCCGGAGTCTATCGTTTACGCCACGGGAGCGCGTCCGGGCAGTGCCGCCGGCTGGCGACGGGCCGGTGCGGTGTTTGTCATCGTGCCTGCGGATGCACACCTGTCGCTCACGGCAATCCTCGGTGATTTTTACGCGGAAGAATTCCGGACCGCATCGGGAATCGACGATATCGTCACCTTCCCGGTCTGGGTCGACCTGATTGACATCAGGGAGATCCACAATGGTCAGCTCACGGAACGGCTTTCGGCCGCCCGCCCTTCGGCGCAGGTGCATCCGAGGCCGGCAACCTTCGACCCGAGACAGACCTTTGCGCTGCTTGCAGACGTGCTGGCGCGGCGGGGACTTTCCAAGGCGAGGCTCGGAACCGAGCATGCCTTTCTTCCAGTCGAGGATCATGCTTGCTTCGAGACGGCCTGCCCCGATGTGCGGTGGTCGAACGCTTCTCGGCTTGTCAGCCGCCTGCGAATGATCAAACACCCTGGCGAAATCGAGCGTCTGCGTCTGGCAGCCCGATTTGCCGAGGCAGGCACCGCAGCCACAATCGCCCACATTCGGCCGGGGTGCACTGCCGACGAGCTGTTCTCGGTTTTCCGAAACGCCGCCGTAGGACGGGCGGCCGAACTCGGCTTCAAAGGCACGGTTCTGGCGAACGGAGCAATCACCATCGGCCCTGGCGCGACCGGCAAGGGTCGGCCGGCCGAACGCGGCGACGTTATCCGCCTGGACCTCGGCAGCATCGTTGATGGCTATACCTCCGATTGCGCACGCACGGCTGTGCTTGGTCAGCCGAGTGCGGACCAGCGGGCGATCTATGCGGCCCTGCACAATGCCTTCGAAGTAGGCCTGGAGCACCTCTGCCCCGGCATACCGTTGCGCGAAGTTCATGGCGCGGCGATGAAGGCGATGCATGATCGCGGCTTCGACATGTATTGCCGCGGCCATTTTGGTCATGGTGTCGGAGCGTCGATCTTCGTGGAGGAATGGCCGTTCATTGCGGCGGAGGAATCGATCGCGATCGAAACCGGTATGGTGCTGGCCTATGAACTGCCCTGGTATATCCGCGGCCTCGGCGCGTTCATGCTGGAAGACCAGTTCGTCGTCGGCGCGCAGTCGGTGGAGGCCTGCTGGACATTGCCGCGCGAACTGGCGATCTGCGACTGACCGTTCTTTTCCTTTTCTATCCGGCCTGGTGATGGTTTCCATGCATTTTGTCATCGTCAGCTTCGATGGGCTTCGGCCTGATCTCATCTCTCCCGAACTGACACCAAATCTCTGCCGCTTGCAGTCTCTCGGGATAACCCTGTCGAAACATCGGACGATCTATCCAAGCGAGACCCGATCGGCCTTTCCGAGTCTCGTTACCGGCACGACCACGAGCAGCCATGGCATGGTGGGCAACCAATATGTCGACCGCTCGGTTACGCCGCCGCGTCTTATCGACACTTCTGACGCTGTCCTCCTACGCAAGCTCGACGTCGAAAGCGGCGGACGATTGATGTCCGTGTCGTCACTTGGCGAGATCCTCGCCCGAGCGGGGCGCAATTTGGCGGTCCTGGCCACCAACACGGCTGGCACCACCCGCTTTTTCCACCATAAGGCGGAGGATTTCGGGCATGTTCGCCTCTCCGGTCATTTCCGGGAGGCATGCACTCCCGAAGACGTGTTAGCAGAAGCCGAGGCACTTGTATGTCCACTGCCGCCGGAGCCACCGGACTTTCAGCCCGACACGGCAGGACAGGACTGGATCACCTCGGTCTTTCTCGACCTAATCTGGCCGAAATACCAGCCGGACGTGACGATCCTTTCCTATGGCGAACCCGACAGCACCTCGCACTTCCATGGCACTGGCTCGGAAGTTACTCGTGGCATCATTGCGCATTGTGATCGTCAATTCGGGCGCATGCTCGACTGGTGGGAGGCAGAAGGTCGTGCCGGCGGCGTTCAGATCATTGCGGTTTCAGACCATGGCCACATCACCGGCCATACACGCGCCTCCGTGATCGACAGCCTGCGAGAGGCTGGTTTCCGGCCAGGGCGCGCCCCGGCGGCTTACGTCGATGTCGTGGTGGTGCCCGGACAGGTGGGGGCACTCAATCTCATGGAGCCCACTGAAAGACACGTCGCGCGACTCGTGGCGACTATTACTGAGCAGCCGTGGTGTGGACCAGTTTTCACGCGTGCACGAAACGAAGTTGACGGTATTGGGCCTGGCAGTCTCGGCAATCATCTGGTCTTTGGTGACCACGCGCGTGCCCCGGACGTCTCGTTCTCGTTCCGCGCAGATGACGGCGTCGACCCGTTTGGCCTTAACGGCGGGACTTTCTATGACAATGACCGCCGGAACGGCCTGGGTGTCCACGGCGGATTGCATCCGAAGGAAATCTCGGCTGTCGGTATTGCCGCAGGCACTGCTTTCCCGGCGGCGGGTTCGATCTCGGCAGTTCCATCAGGCATTTGCGATTTCGCTCCTACCGTTTTGCATCTTCTTGAGATAGGCAGACCGTACACGATGAGCGGCCGCGTTCTGCATGAGTTGCTTTGGGATCCGGAAAGAGCAAATGCCGCGATCAAACATGAAAGTTTTGAAGCCAAGCTCGGCCGCTTCCGCCAGGTTCTTCGACGCGTTCACGTCGGAGATGCCACGTATGTTGAGAGTGGAGCTGCAGAGTCTTGACGACTGCCTCCTGACGCCAAAGTTGGGTCAGCGTTTCGTGACCTATCGGGCTGACCATTGGCTTTGCGGAGGTAGGAACCGGGTCACACCGAGTGATAAACACTGACACCTCCGGTGTGGCACGAAGAACGCGCGAACTGTCCAAGCGCATTCACGAAGTGCGTTTAACCGGATCGCTGATAGATCCAGAGCTGGCCGGCGGGATGTTGCGGACAACGAAGTCCGTAGTGGGTAACCACATAGCGATCCTGCATCCTGATCACCGGCGACAGCGGCCCATAACTGATCTGGATGAGCGGCCGGCTGGAATACGGGCAAGCAGATCCTCGAGCAACGCGACGCGTCTTCCATCGAAAAACTCAGCATTGGCACGGCACTGACGACACAATCGATGTCGCCTGGCATTTAATTAGGTTCTTCCTCACTTTGTGTGGTGGCGATTTTGGTCAAGCGGCAGCATGCGTGCCCTGAGCAGCTCCGGGCCAGCTCTGCCATACATTGCACGCTTGATTGTCTTCAGGCGGTTGATTTGGCCTTCCGCCTGGCCGTTGCTCCACGGCAGTTCGACGGCGCTGTAGACGGCGTCAAGATCACGGTGCAGGACGCGTGCGAACCGCGCAACTGCGACCAGACCCGAGTTAACGGCATCGTCAATCCAGTTGTCGAGCTTGCCCGGACCGCGGCTGCGGAAGATCCCGCGGAAGCGCATGCCAAGGCTGCGCATCAAAACGAACTCAGGCGAGCCCCGCTTCAAGGCATCGACCTTTCTCGCCTGACTGACCGTCAGCATGCTTCGCGGCTTTATGCAGAGGGCAGCTGCGACCACCGGCGAGATCACATGGCCGGTCTCCGGATCGCGTATCGGGACAGCATCGCGGCCCGGTTGATGCGAGATGATCGGAGCCGGCGACCCGCTGTCCTTGACCGATCTCTCCGGGCGGCGCCAGCTTGCGAGAAGCCGCTCGAGATTCGAGAAGCTGCCCGTGTAGCCGCGCTGTTTGATATAGTGCGCATTTCGCAAAAGCCGGACAGGGATTCCGCTAAGTCGCGGACATTCGTTTCACTAAGTCGCGGACAGTTTGGCGGCGGTGGTCCTCGGGTGCCTGGTTGTCTTCATGGGTGATTGATTTCGCC
>Ga0209281_1000969_pt1 | contig 23093 bp, 16 predicted proteins | sample MedtruBG_FD_187514 | JGI IMG/M metagenome (GOLD analysis project Ga0209281, IMG submission 187514) | Root nodule microbial communities of legume samples collected from California, USA - Medicago truncatula BG (SPAdes) (version 2) | ecosystem: Host-associated > Plants > Roots > Nodule | place... | reverse complement strand
CAAAAAATAAAAATAAGAATTGATAATGTATGAATATCAATTCTTATTTTTTTGAATTCATTAAATATGTACTTGACATTGTAAACGGTTATGATAATATAGAAATATAACTGCCATACAAGTATGGCACGGAATATATTTTGACATTAAATAAAGTTATAAGGAAGTTTAAGTATAACTACCATACAAGTATGGTAAGTTGAATTAAGGAGAAATGTAGAATGGCTTTGGAAGTAAATAAAAATACAACAAGCAAAACTATATATTATAAACTTAGGGAAGAGATTATAAATTTATATCTTGAACCTGGGACTAGCATTTCTGAAAAAGAGCTTTCAGAAAAATACAGTGTAAGTAGAACACCGGTTAGGGAAGCTCTCGTTCGCTTAGCGCAAGAAGGATTAGTGAATATTTACCCTCAAAAGGGGACAGTTGTTTCTTTGATAGATTTGTCCGCTGTTGAGGAAGGTAGATTTTTACGTGAACATTTAGAAAGGGCTGTGGTAAAGGAGGCCTGTAAAGAATTTTCACAAGAAAATATACTAGCGTTAGAAATGAATTTAAAACTTCAAAAAATGTATATAGAAAATCATGACTATAAAAGATTATTTGAAGCCGATGAAGAATTTCATAAGATAATTTTTGAGGGAAGTAATAAAAAAAGAATATGGAATAGCATCAATGATGGGAGTACCGAGTTTCAAAGAATTCGGGTACTAAGGTTAGCAGCTAATTCTAGCTGGGACAATATTTATGAGCAACATAAAGGAATTTTTGATGCTATAAAAAATAAAACTCCTGAGATAGCCGAAGAATTAATGAAAGAACACTTAAATATGGTTATATTTGATAAAAAGCAAATAAAAGAAAGTTGTCCTAGTTACTTTAAAGAATAAATAAGTTTTTAGTAGAATTAAATTCGTTTAGAGTTTTCTGTGAAACTAATATCTTTTGAAAAACAAATTAAAGGAGGTGAGGCTTATAGTTAGAATGAAACACAAACCAAAGAACTTTTCATACGATTGTTTCACAAACAATTCATATATTGAAAGGAAGAATGAATAAGATGACAGGAGGAATATTACTATGAAAATGGGTTTTAGATGGTACGGAGAAGGAAATGATACCGTAACTCTTGAACAAATTAAACAAATTCCAGGAGTTGGGGGAATTGTTTGGGCTCTTCATGATATGGCAGCTGGTGATGAATGGCCAATGGAAAAAATTCTTGAAGTAAAAAAATCTGCTGATAAATATGGATTTAATATGGACGTGGTTGAAAGTGTTAACGTTCATGAAGATATTAAATTAGGATTACCTACTAGAGATAAATATATCGAAAATTACAAAAAGACAATAGAAAAGTTAGCTAAGGTTGGAGTAAAAGTAATTTGTTACAATTTCATGCCTGTATTTGACTGGCTTAGAACAGACTTATATAAGAAAGCAGAAGATGGATCAACAGCTCTTTTTTATGAAAAAGCAAAGATAAAGGATATAGATCCAATGGAGTTAGTTAACAAAATTGCATCTAATCCAGATCTTACAATGCCAGGTTGGGAACCAGAAAGATTAAAGAATTTATCAAAGCTTTTTGAGGTGTATAAGAATGTAACAGAAGAAGATTTATGGAATAACTTAAAATACTTCTTAGAACAAATTATTCCAGTGGCTGAAATTAATGATATTAAAATGGCAGTTCATCCAGATGATCCACCTTGGCCAATATTTGGTTTACCAAGAATCGTTAAGAATAGAGACGATCTAGCAAAATTATTGAAACTTGTTGATAACCCTTATAATTGTCTTACTCTTTGTAGTGGTGCTATAGGATCAGATCCTAATAATAATGTGCCAGCTATGATAAGAGAATTTGGTAATAGAATTGCCTTTGCCCATATTAGAAATGTAAAGATTTATGAGAATGGTGATTTCATTGAAACATCTCACAGAACTTGTGATGGATCATTAGATATATGTGATATAGTAAAGGCTTATCACGAAGTTGGATTTACAGGATATGTAAGACCAGATCATGGAAGACATATTTGGAATGAAAAGTGTAGACCAGGTTATGGACTTTATGATAGAGCACTTGGAATTATGTATTTATGGGGAATATGGGATTCGCTTGAAAGAAATAAATAAAATCAGCAATAGTTTTAAAGAGGTGAAAAAAATGGACAACGCCAAAATAGTACTAAATAAGGAAAGTATCAAGAACAGCGATCTATGGGGAAAAGCTGGGATTGAAATTCCGCAGTTTGATCATGATAAGATGTCAGATGCAACTAAGAAAAATCCTACATGGATTCATTTTGGAGCTGGAAATATATTTAGAGGATTTATAGCAATGCTTCAACAGGAACTTTTAAACAAAGGTAAAGTAAGTGGTGGTATTGTTGCTGTAGATGGACATGATTGTGATATGATGGACAAGATTTACACACCTTATGATAATTTAAGCTTACTTGTAATTATGAATCCTGATGGAAGCTTAGATAAGAAAGTTGTAGGAAGTATTGGTGAAAGTTTAGGTGCAGATTATTCAAGAGAAAATGAGTGGAAGAGATTACACGATATATTCTCAAATTCTTCATTACAAATAGTAAGTTTTACAATAACAGAAAAAGGTTACAGTTTAAAAAATATTCCGGAAAGTGATTTGATAGATGGATTAAAACATCCAAAAAGCATTATGGCTAAAGTTGCTTCACTAGCGTATACAAGATATAAAAATGGTGAATTACCTGTTGCTTTTGTTAGCATGGATAATTGCTCACACAATGGAGAAATACTTCACAATTCAATGGAAACTATTATAAAGAAATGGATTGAAAATGGACTTGTAGAAGAAGATTTCTTTAATTATATTAATAATACGGAAAAGGTATCATTCCCTTGGAGCATGATAGATAAAATTACACCAAGACCTTCACAAGATGTTAAAGAATCATTAGAAAAAGAAGGCTTTGAAGGTATGGATATTATATGTACAAAGAATAATACCTATGCTGCACCTTTTGTTAATGCAGAAGGACCTCAATATCTTGTAATAGAAGATAGCTTTCCAAATGGTCGTATGCCTTTAGAAGATGCAGGTGTATTTTTAACAAACAGAGAGACAGTTGAAAGAATTGAAACAATGAAGGTATGTACTTGTTTAAATCCACTACACACTTCTCTAGCAGTTTTCGGATGTTTACTTGGATTTAATTTAATTGCAGACGAAATGAAAGATCCAGCTTTAAAGAAATTAGTAGAAAAGATTGGATATGAAGAAGGTATGCCAGTTGTTGTTAATCCAGGAATAATAAATCCTGAAGACTTTATTAAAGAGGTAGTTGAAGTTAGACTTCCAAATCCATATATACCTGATACACCACAAAGAATTGCTTCAGATACGTCTCAAAAAGTTGGTATAAGATTCGGAGAAACAATTAAAGCTTATATGAAGAGAGAAGGTTTAGATTCTAAAGAACTTAAATATATTCCTCTTGTAATTGCAGGATGGTGCAGATACTTAATGGGAATAGATGATAATGGTAATGCTATGGAATTAAGTCCAGATCCTTTATTAGATGAACTAAGAAAATATGTAGCTGATATAAAATTAAATACTACAGAGTCAATAGAAGATAGTCTAAAACCAATATTAACAAATGATGAAATATTTGGGGTAAATCTTTATACTGTAGGTTTAGGAAAGAAAATCGAAGGTTATTTTAATGAATTAATTTCAGGAGTTGGTGCTGTCAGATCAACTTTGGAAAAATATTTAGATTGTAAATAATTAGCGATGAGACTCATATATAGACAAAAAAATAAACATTTTTATCATTCTCCGTTTATTATATTCTGCCAAATAACATAAATAAAGAATGATAAAGAATGTTTAAGAAAATTAATATGTAGTAAATTATAACATAAGTAATGCTGATTAACAACCTTACCCTTATACTGAAGTATTGTATTAAAAGGAAAAGTAATACTTATAAGTATGATTAAGTAAGGTAGTTAAATTAGCGAAGTTAAGGGATATTAAAAATTTTAAATATAGTAAGGTTAATAGATCAAGTCAAAGAAAACGTTATAGTAAAGTATTGAATAAATACAAATTACAATAATGTACGTTAATTTATATAGTGTGTGTTATTAACCCAAATATTCAATGCTTTACAAATATGAAATATTTATTTGAAAGTAGGATGACGAATATGAAAAATTTCATGGATGAGAATTTTTTACTATCTAATCAAGCAGCTATAGATTTATATCATAATTATGCTAAGAATCTTCCTATTATTGATTATCACTGTCACATTGATCCAAAGGAAATATATGAAAATAAAAAATTCAATAATATAACTGAAGCATGGCTTTATGGTGATCATTATAAATGGAGAGCCATGAGGAGTAATGGTATAGATGAAAAATATATTACAGGTGACGGAAGTGATTATGATAAATTCTTAGCTTGGTCACAAACTATACCTATGGCTATAGGTAATCCTCTTTATCATTGGACTCATTTAGAACTCCAAAGATTCTTTGGAATATATGAGCCGCTTGATGAAGATACTGCTCCTGCAATTTGGAAAAAAGCTAATGAGCTGCTTAATGGAGAAGGTTTTAATGTTAGAGATTTAATTATAAAATCAAACGTTGAAACTATATGTACAACAGATGATCCTATTGATACATTAGAATATCATATAAAAATTAAAGAAGATAATAGCTTCAATGTAAATGTTTTACCGACTCTTAGACCAGATAAAGGAATTGAAATAAATTTAGATGGTTTTGTTCAGTGGGTAAAAGATTTAGAAGAAGTATCTAAAATAACTATAAATAATTATGATGAATTTCTACAAGCTCTTGATTCAAGAATAAGATTTTTCCATTCAGTAGGATGTAGAATAGCTGATCATGGTATAGACGGTGTTGTGGTCTATGCAGATGCATCAAAAGAAGAAGCAGCGTCTATATTTGAAAAAGCTTTAGAAGGTAAATTTATAAGCATTGATGAAGAAAAGAAGTATAAAACTTACACATTAAGACATGTATTCAAGCTTTATCATGAGTTAGGGTGGACTATGCAGCTCCATATTGCGGCTCTTAGAAGTAATAATACAAAAATGTTTAAAGAAATAGGACCTAATACAGGATTTGATTCAATTAATGATGAAAGTATTGCTTATCCTCTTTCTAGACTTTTAGATTCTGTAGACAGGGAAAATTCTCTTCCAAAAACTATTTTATATACATTAAATCCAAAGGATAACTATGTTCTTGGGAGTATGATAGGAAATTTTCAAGGTGATGGAATTCCAGGAAAAATGCAATTTGGTGCAGCCTGGTGGTTCAATGATAACAAGGATGGAATGATTGAACAAATGAAAGCATTAGCGAACCTTGGGTTATTAGGCCGCTTTGTTGGAATGTTAACTGATTCTAGAAGTTTCTTATCATACACTAGGCATGAATACTTTAGAAGAATAGCTTGTAGTTTAATTGGAGAATGGGTGGAAAACGGAGAAGTACCACAAAATGATAAATTACTAAAAAGAATTGTTCAAGGTATATGCTATAACAATGCAAAAGAATATTTTGGATTCAATGAAAAATAATTTAGAAATACTTGATTGATGAAAGAGAGGAAAAATTTATGTCAAATAAAAATAGAAAGATTACTATAGCTAGAGGCGTTGGTTATGGTTTAGTTGATTTAATGGGTGGTGGTGCGTTCACCATTATCGGGGCTTTCTTATTATTTTTCTATACAACATTCGCGGGATTAACACCAATTGAAGGTGCTTCTATTATTGCAGTTGCTCGTATAGTAGATGCAGTTGCTAGTTTGTTTATAGGTAGTATATCTGATAACTTCTATAAAACTAAGCTTGGAAAGATTTTTGGAAGACGTCGATTCTTCTTATTAATCGGAGCACCATTAATGGCAGACTATGTATTATTATGGGTAACGGGAAGAAGTTATTGGTTTTATCTAGCTACTTATTTAATATTTGAAATTGTTGCAGCTATGGTATTAATTCCATGGGAAACATTACCTGCTGAAATGACTAAAGATTTTGATGACAGAACTAAATTATCAGCATCAAGAATGTTTATTTCTGCAACAGGTACATTCTTAGCTACTTTTGTCCCAGGAAGATTAATTGGCTTATTTGGAGATAAGAATCCACAAGCATATTTTATTAATGGATTATTTTTCGCAGTCATATATGCAATATGTATACTGATATCACACAGAGTAACATGGGAAAGAGATCTTACACCTGAGATGGAAGCTGAATTGCTAAAGAGCTCTGAAAAGAAAACTTTTAGTGAACAATTAAAATCTATGGTTACTATAGTAGGGGATTATGTATCTACATTAAAGATTAGAGCATTCAGACAACATTTAGCAATTTATATATTATCATTTACTGCTAAAGATTTATTTAACTCTGTATTTATATATTTTTGTGTTTACGATTTGATGGTTTCATCCACTCTTGCGGCTAATATACTTTCCTTAAGTCTTATTGGTATACCAACAACTATCGTAGGTGGATTCTTAATGATCAAGATTGGACCAGGGAATTTGTTTAAAGTATCTTATACAACTATGATTATTTGTCTACTAGGATTCTACAGTATTTATAAAATGGGATTAGGAGCAAATACTTCTTTACTATTCTTAGTTGGAGCTATATATCAAATAGGTAGAAGTTTATTAGAATTTACTCCTTGGAATGTATTCCCATTCATACCTGACGTTGATGAAATGGTTACAAGAAAAAGAAGAGAAGGCCTTTTTGCAGCAGTTATGACTTTCACTAGAAAGAGTAGTGTAGCAATATCTACATTCGCTGTTGGTGTTATTTTACAAAATGGTGGTTTTGTTAAAGGACAAGCAACTCAACCAGCAGGAGTAATGACAACTATTGCAAATATTTTACTTTACGGATGTATAGGATTACTTATATTAGCGCTGATTTGTGCTATTACTTTCAAACTTAATAAAAGAACTCATGGTATATTAGTAGATGAAATTGATCGTTTGAAAGATGGTGGTTCAAAAGCGAATGTTACTCCAGAAACAAAAGAAATTGTTGAAAATCTTACAGGATATAAATATGAAAATGTTTGGACAGAAACAGCAATATAAAGTAATTATATGAATTAATATAAGATTAATAAGTTAAAATATAAAAAATATCCTATCTCTAAAAATATTTTAACTTAACTCTTATGGCTGCCTTAAGATAGAAAATGAATTACTATTTTAAGGCAGCTAATTTTAAATAAAGTTATTGTATAAGTTAGGAGATTATAATATGAATATAAATAATTGTCTTTACTGTGATAAGAATGAAAAACTTGATAATTTAATGATTGAAATATGTGAACTTAATGTATCAACTCTTTATTTGTTTAAGGAACAAAGTCATAAAGGAAGATGTATTGTTGCCTATAATAAACATGTAAATGAATTATTTGAGCTAGAAGAAAAAGAGCTAGAATTATTTATGAAAGATGTTACGAGAGCAGCTTATTCTATTAAAAAGACTTTTTTACCTGATAAAGTTAATTATGGAGCATATTCAGATACACTTCCTCATCTTCATTTCCATTTGGTTCCTAAGTATAAGGATGGATATTCATGGGGTGGAGTATTTGAAATGAATCCTCAGAAGGTATATTTAAGTGATGAAGAGTATAACAACATAATTAAAAAGATAAAAGAAAATCTATAATTTTAAAATATCCCAGTAAAAATACTTCTTAATAGTATAAGTGCTATTAAGAAGTATTTTGCTTTCTGCCAAAGAAAATTAAAGGTTCAGCTAAGATTAAGGTTACGATGTTAATATATGTTTATTAAATGAATTCAAGCAAAAGAAATTAATAGATATAAATTTAGGAGGAAAATAATTTATGAATAAAAAACTTATAAGTATATTAGTAGCGTTATCTTTATGTGCAAGTGTAACTGGGTGTGCAAATTCTAATGCAGCTTCAGGATCAAATAATTCAACTACTCAAACTGCAACAGCTGCTGAAGCTGCAGTACTTTCCAATATAAATGTATCTTCGGGTGATAATGAGAGTGTTGGAGAAGCTAATACATTTATAGAATTAGGAAATAATATAAGCGTTAACGGGGAAGGCGCAACTGTAGAAAATAACAAAGTTACTATTACAGCGGCTGGAACTTATAGCATAAAAGGTACATTAACGGATGGACAAATTATTGTAAATGCTGGAGACAATGATAAAGTATACATTATCCTAAATGGAGTTAACATTACTTTTTCAAATAATGCACCTATTTATGTAAAGAATGCTAAGAAAGCAATTATTTCATTAGCTGATAATACCCAAAATAATATTAAAGATGTAGAAAAGTACGTATTAGAAGATGAAGCTGCTGATGAACCAAATGCAGCAATATTTAGTAAATCTGATCTTATTTTTATAGGAAATGGTTCATTAACTGTTGATGCAAAATATAAGAATGGTATTACAAGTAAGGATGATTTAAAAATACAATCAGGAAATATTACAGTAAATGCTGTAGCCGATGGTCTTAAAGGAAAGGACTCTGTGGTTATAAAAAATGGAAATGTAACAGTAACTTCAAGCGAAGATGGAATCAAATCTAGCAATGATGAAGATCCGGAAAAAGGATATGTACTAATTGAAGGTGGAAAAATTAATATTACATCAGGACAGGATGGTATTCAAGCAGAGACAAATGCTTTTGTTAAAGCTGGAGATTTAACAATTAATTCTGGTGGTGGTAGCAAAAATGCACCTGTTAAAGAAGAGAAAGGCCCAGGCATGGGAAAACAATTTAATCCAAATGGGGCTCAGACAACTGAAACAGATACAAGTGAAGAGGAAACAACTAGTACTAAAGCAATAAAAGCAGGTGCAAATATAATAACAGAAGGAGGAACTTTTAATATAGATTCAGCTAATGATGCTTTTCATTCAAATAACAATTTTGTAATAAATGATGGTACATTTAACATATCTGCTGGTGATGATGGACTACACGCTGATGCTACTTTAACAATTAATGGTGGAAACATAAATATTGCAAAATCATATGAAGGTATTGAAAGTGAAAATATAACAATTAACAATGGAGAAATAAATCTTGCATCAAGTGATGATGGAATTAATGCTTCAAGCAGCAGTGAAGCAGCTAACAATGGAGGTCAACCTTCTAAAGGCGGTGAGTCTGCTGGGACAGGTAAAATAAATATAAATGGTGGTAAGATTACTGTTAATGCTAATGGAGATGGTTTAGACGCAAATGGTTCAATATATATGAAAGATGGTACTGTAATCGTAAATGGTCCAACAGAGGATATGAATGGTGCTTTAGATTATGATGGCACATTTACAGTAACAGGTGGAACTTTAATTGCAGCTGGTAGTGCAGGAATGGCACAAGCACCAAGTACAGATTCAACTCAGAATTCTATTAAAGTAACTTTGGCATCTAGAAGTGCTAATACTATAGTTCATGTTGAAAGTGAAGGTGGAGAAGAAATTGCAACCTTTGCGCCAGCAAAACAATATGCAACTTTCGTTATATCATCTCCTAAACTTAAGACTGGTTCAACATATAAAGTGTATGTTGAAGGAAGTTCAACTGGAACATCTGTAAATGGATTATATTCTGGCGGCACATATACAAAAGGAACAGAGATCGGAAGTGCAACAATTTCAGGAAGTGTAACTGAAATAACACAAGAAGGTGTAACAGTATCAAATCATATGGGAGGTCAACGAGGACAAGGCGGTCCAGGTGGTATGAAAACGCCAAGACAATAAGTTTATAATCTGTAAACTGAAAAAGTGAGTATGAAAATAGAGTAGAGAGAAATATCTTTACTCTATTTTTATATCTATAATTAATCTTAAATAATAAAAATCTCATACAGTATATAGAAGATATGGTATAATTAATACAGATATATATATGAATTGTGTAAGTATAAAAATATACATTCAATAATTAAATACTATTAATTTTCAATAGATTAATACTAATGGGGATAATTTATAATGAAAAATGTTTTTTATATTATGACTATAATAATTTTGATAGTGGTTGGCTTCTTCTTAGAAAATAAGAATTATGCATTAATAGGATGCATAGGGGTAATTATAATATTATCAACGATAACATTTCTTGAAGTTTATAAATATTTTCAAAATAAGAAAGAACTTTCAAATATAAGTATTATCTTAAAAAGAGAGGGAATTATGCCGCAACTATTTTATGCTATATTATTTATTCATAATATATTTAGAGATATCACTAATCAAGTTTATATAGTTTCTAAAAGTGTAGATTTTGTGTTTTCGACTTTTATTTTATTGTTTATAGTAATTCGATTATGTATGACCATAATAAATACACCACAATTATCAACAAATGGTTTTTTGTGCTCAGATGGAAAATTTATATCTTTTAGCCAAATAAAATTAATAGAATGCAAAGATAAAGCAATGTCTCTTAGTAAAGAATTAACAGTTAAGTATGATGAAAAATATAAAGAAACTTTTAAGATAAGTTATTTTGATTATGAAAATGTTGAAAAGCATTTAAAAGAATATGGCTCATTTACAATAAAAAAATGAGCTGATATAAAGCAACGTTGTAATATAATAGCCCTAAAAGTTTAATAACTTTTAGGGCTATTGTTTATACTGCCTGATTATTAGAATTTGAATCTGTAAATTGACTATTATAGAGGTCTGCATAAAAACCTTTTTTAGCAAGAAGCTCATTATGGTTACCCATTTCAATGATAGTTCCTTTATTCATAACAAGTATTAATTCTGCATCTCTAATTGTTGAAAGTCTATGCGCAATTACAAAACTTGTTCTATTTTGCATAAGCTCTGTCATAGCTTTTTGTATATATATCTCAGTTCTTGAATCAACGCTGCTTGTAGCTTCATCAAGTATCATTATTGTTGGATTAGCAAGTATTGCTCTGGCTATTGTAAGCAACTGCTTTTGTCCTTGAGAAATATTAGTAGCTTCCTCATTTAAAATTGTATTATAACCATCAGGAAGAGTTTTGATAAAGTGATGAGCATGGGCTGCTTTTGCTGCTTGAATAACTTCTTCTTCTGTTGCACCTTCTTTACCATAGGCAATATTATCAAAAATAGTGCCATTAAATAACCAAGTATCTTGAAGTACCATACCAAACATATTGTGAAGTTCTCCACGTTTTATGTCTCTGACATCAACTCCATCAATTGTTATTGAGCCTTCTCCTATTTCATAGAAACGCATAAGCAGGTTTACAAGAGTTGTTTTACCTGCACCAGTAGGTCCAACAATAGCAATTGTATGACCTTGTTTTACATCAATGTTCATGTTCTTAATAAGAGGTACTTCAGATTTATAGCTAAAGTCAACATTTTCGAATTTTACGTCTCCCTTAGGATTCTCTATAACCTTAGCATTTGCACCGTCTGGAATTTCTTCAACTTCATCCAATAATTCAAATATACGTTCAGCAGAAGCTACTGTTGATTGAATTATATTAGCAATATTTGCAGTTTGAACTATAGGTTGAGTGAACTGGTTAGAATATTGAATAAATGCTTGAATATCACCAATTGTAATTTTTCCTTCTATTGCTAAGTAACCACCAACAACAGATACTACTACATAACCTATGTTACTTACAAATCTCATCATAGGCATTATGATTCCAGAGATAAATTGAGCCTTCCAGCCTGCAGTATATAATCTATCATTGATATTTTTAAAATGCTCGATAGAATCACGTTCATGGCCAAAAGATTTAACTATTTTATGGCCAGTATACATTTCTTCAACATGACCATTAAGTTCTCCAATTTCTTTTTGTTGAGCTGCAAAATATTTTTGAGATTGTTTTGCAATAAGCGCAGTCACTAAAATATAAAGAGGTAAAGTTAGTATAACAACTAAAGTCATTAATGGACTTATTGTCAACATCATTATTATAATACCAACGATAGTAACAATAGACGTAATAAGTTGTGTAAGGCTTTGTTGAAGAGTTGTCGCAATATTATCAACATCATTTGTTACACGACTTAAAATTTCACCATGAGTTCTTGAATCAAAAAACTTAAGTGGCAGGCGTGAAAGTTTATCTTCGACATCTTTACGAAGATTGTATACAGTCTTCTGTGCAACTCCAGCCATAATATACTGTTGAAGAAAGCCAAAGAGAGTACTAATTAAATATAATCCAAGTAATAACAAAAGTGTATGCGCTATATAAGTAAAATCTATGCCAGGTATTGGAATGCTAGCAGCTTTGCCAGCTTTAACTAAAGCCTGATTTTGTCCTATAGCTGTAAATTTGGCCATTAAGCCTTCAAATAGTCTTGTAATTGCCCAGCCTGAAACCTTAGGCCCTACTATATTAAAAATGGTACTAAATATCGCAAATATAAAAACTAAAATAAAATTAACTTTTTGAGGCTTTAAATAACTCATCAGTCTTTTTAAAGTACCCTTGAAGTCTTTTGCTTTAGCTACTGGACCACCTGCGAACGAGCCTATTGGACCGCCGCCTCTAGGTCCCATTCCGCCTGTTGATCTTTTAGGGGTTCTATTTTCACTCATGATAATTCCTCCTCTGAAAGTTGTGAAGATACTATTTCGCGATATACTTCGCAAGCTTTTAAAAGTTCTTTGTGAGTTCCTATTGCTGCAATTTCTCCATCATCTAAAACTATTATTCTATTTGCGTCCATAACTGTTGCAACTCTTTGAGCAATAATAAGAACAGTAGCTTCTTTTGTTTCATCTTTAAGAGCTGCACGAAGTTTTGCATCTGTTTTAAAATCAAGAGCTGAAAAACTATCATCAAAAATATATATTTCAGGCTTTCTAACTAGAGCTCGCGCAATTGATAGACGTTGCTTTTGTCCTCCAGAAACGTTGGTTCCGCCTTGAGCAATGACGTGCTCATAACCTTTTTCCATATCATTAATAAAATCAGAAGCCTGTGCTACAGCTGCAGCATGTTTAATTTCCTCGATAGTAGCATTATCTTTACCATATATAATGTTTTCTGCAATAGTACCAGAGAAAAGTACAGTTTTTTGTGGTACAAAACCTATTTTTGATCTTAAGTTTTCTTGGCTCATTTCTCTTACATCTATACCATCAACTAATACAGAACCCTCAGTTACATCATAGAAACGTGGTATTAAATTTACTAGGGTAGATTTACCTGAGCCAGTACCACCTATAATAGCAGTTACTTCGCCAGGTTTAGCACTAAATGTTATGTTGTTAATTGCAGGTTGATCTGCACCAGGATATTTAAAACTTACATTTTTAAATTCAACATATCCACTTTCCTTGTCAGCAAGTACAGGAGTTTGTGGATCTTCTATTTCTGACTCCATTTCTAAGACTTCATTTATTCTTATGGCAGAGGCTTGAGCTCTTGGTATCATTATAAATACCATAGAAAGCATTAAGAAACCAAATAAAATTTGCATTCCATATTGAATAAATGCAATTAATGAGCCTACCTGCATATTTCCTGCATCTATTCTTTCTGAGCCAAACCAAATTATAGCAATTGTTGTTACATTCATAATTAACATCATTACTGGCATTAAAAAGGCCATAATTTTATTTACTTTAATGGCATTATTCATAAGGTCAGCATTGGCGTCATCAAATCTTTGTTTTTCAGTTTCAATACGATTAAAAGCACGAATTACTCTTATACCAGTAAGTCCTTCTCGTAATACAAGGTTCAATTTATCTATCTTTACCTGCATTAGTTTAAATAATGGCATAGCGTATTTAAGTGTTGCTGCAATAATGATTCCGAGAAGAGGAATAACTATTGCAAAAATCCAAGTTAATGATGTATCTTCTTTTAGTGCCATTACAATACCACCTAAAGCGGTTAAAGGAGCAAAAAGTGCTATTGAGAAAATCATTATAGTCACTGATTGAATTTGAGTAACATCATTTGTAGTTCTTGTAATAAGTGTTGCTGTACCAAGTTTATCAAATTCATGTAATGAGAATCCTTCAACTTTAGTAAATAATTTATTACGTATAATTCTACCAAAACCTACAGCAGTTCTAGAGGAAAGCAGCGATGATAGAATTGAGCAGATTGCACCACCAGCAGAAATTAAAAGCATTATTCCGCCAGTTCTAATAATGTAGTCCATTCCTTTATAAGAGCCATTAAAACCTAAAAATGAAATAGTTTGAGCAACATCCTTTTGTACAATTCCTTTATCAACGATGTCAGCCATCAGTGTAGGTAAGTAGAGATTAGAAAGTACTTGAGTAAAAATTAATAAGACTATTGCAGCTATTTGCAGTGTGTATTGCTTTAGGAATTTAAACAATTTAAACATTAATATCAACTCCGTTCATTATTACTATTTTTGCATTGATTGGTCAGTTAATAGTTTTTTTAATATATTTAGACCATCGAAGATTTTATTGAGTTCATCCTCGCTTCCTTGATTAAGTACTTTTTTTATATTTTCTTCTATTTGTTTATGAAATACTTTGTGTATCTCTCCAAATTTTGGTGATATGCTTACATATACCACTCTTTTATCCTCTTTACTTCGTTCTCTTATAACCATTTCTTGTGCCTCAAGTCTATCTATAATTCCGGATACTGTACTATTTGATAAACTAAGGTGATGACTAAGTTCTGTAACTTTCATTCTCTTATTTTTGCTTAAAAGTCCTATAACCATACCTTGTGGGGCAGACATTCCTGTATCACTGATTAATTTTTTCATATTATTCCTAAATAGATACATTACTTCCTGAAAAAGTCTAGCAACTTCTATGCTATTATTTGAGTTTTCCATTTTTGCTCATCTCCATGTCAATATATTTCGAATACGAATATTTCGCTTACGAAATAATTTTAATGGTATTAATACTTTACGTCAAGTGAAATAAATTTCATTAGTTAGTATAAGATAGAATAACTAATAAAAATAATCTCACTTATTTAATAAATCCCAATTTATAATAATATAAGTATCTAATTAAAGTTTTAGATGGAAAAGTAAATCATGTTACTTATTTATAAACTAGAAATCTAATGTTATTATGCTTAATATTTAAAGGTTATATTAAACATTAAATTAGGATTTAAAAAATATATTGAGATATCAAGGATTTTAATTATTTATAAATATAAAAAAACAAACTCCTAGGATTCATAAGTCCTAGGGGTTTGTTTCAAAATTAATGCAGTTTACTTTGGTGAAACTAAATTTAGCCATATACTTTTTCCTCGAACCCAGAAAGAGTAAGACTAATATTTAAATTTCCGTTTCTACATCTTAAATCATCAAGGAATTTTTTTTGGTTTGAATCGGGTTTTAAAGATACCTTATAAGTCAATTCAAATAATGCTCCGAAATCTCGAGTTCGTATATTCTCAATACGCCATGAATTTGTATAATTACTTAATATCTCTTCAAAAGCATCCTCGTAATTTAAATCTTCTGGAACTGTTATTTTAAGTTGCATGGCTTTAGTTTTGGATGCACCAAATTTTGTGAGGTCTAATATAATCATTAAGCCACATAAAATTATTGTAAATAGTATTGCGTACCCTATAAAACCCATTCCACATGTAAGTCCGACAGCTAAAGTAAAAAATACATAAGCTATATCTTTGGGATCTCCAGGAGCACTTCTAAAACGGATTATTGAAAATGCACCGCCTAAACTAAAAGCAGTGGCTATATTATTGCCAACTAGTAAAATGATAATTGCGATTATTACAGGCAGCATTATCAAAGTAATAGGAAAATTTGAGCTATAACCGTTCTTTTTATTTGTTTGAATATATGCAATGCTGATTACTACGCCTAGCATAATTGCTGAAATTATAATTGTTAATGTACTTGTGAGAGTAAGAGCCTCTCCGTTTGTAGATGAAATTAATGTTTGTAAAATAGTTGTATCTAACATATTCTTTTTATCTCCCTCATATCATTATATTTTTGCTTATCTGATGAATATCTCATATACTCATTTCCATATTTTGAAAAGTGAGTATTATAAATTTCTAATTCAGAAAGAATACTGGTGAACCATAGCGGCATGGCTCCTAATATTTTAACTTCCATTAAATATTGATCTTCTTCTAAGATATTTTCTCCAAAGAACCCTGCCTCTAAAGATAAATTCTCTCTTCTGGTAATAATTTTAGAATCAAAGGTCAATCTAAAATCTCTATCTTCCTTACCAAAAAAAGCTTTTCTTGTATAACCAATATAAACTTTTGGAAGAACAGGTTTTTTACTTAAATAATATTCTATTTCATTAATAACTTGACTATCCACATAATCATCTGAAATAGGTTTTTCGCCAAATTCAAGGAATTTATAAGCTTCTTCTAGTGTAAGAACAACTCTTCGCTTATTAACTATTCCATTAATTTTCTTTTTTAACTCCAAAAAGACTTTATCAGTTTCATTGCTTGGAATGTTGTAACTTCTGAGTCTGAGCTTCTCTTTATAGTAAGGTTTAGCAATAGAATGCCTTATTACATCATTGTTATCTGTATCGTAATAAATATTATATATACTATAATTTTTACCAGATTTACAATGTGCATCAGGATTCATATATTCAAGAAGTCTAGGTATTAAATTGTTATATTGTTCTTTATTTAATAAAAACTTTTTTTCGTAACGCTTAAATGATTTAATCGCCATAATATCGCCTCCACATAATCATCACTATCACTTATCTTTAAATTTATTATAATTACTGAACCTTAAAAGTAGCTGAATGAAATTATAAAATTTAAAATAAATTTAATGTAGATTTAATATAGATTTAATAAGGAAGTACTTCATAGAAATAAGCGGTTCTATTTAATTAGAAATGTCACACCTTTCTAAAAACATACTTTATTGTAGTATAAATTTTGGAAATTATAAAATTGACCTTAGCCATTGTAAAACCAAGGTTAGCAATGTATAATTTAAATAATATATTTAGGATAAAAGTTATATTATTTAAGTTATGCATTGCTATTTATTTTTATTGAAAACTAATAGAATTTTTATAGGAAGTAATGGTAATCTGCTAGAATGTTCTAGTTGCATACAATTATTTAATTAAGAACAACAAAGGGGGAAAATTATTGCTTGCAAAAAATCTAAGCATAGGTAAAAAAATGTTTCTAGGTTTTGGTATTATTATTTTAATAATGCTAATCGTAATTGGTAATAGTTATGTTAATTTTGTTAGGGAATCAGAGGCGGTAAAGTGGAATGTTCATACATATGAGGTAATTCAGGAATCAGATGAGCTCCTTAATAGTTTGATTAATATGGAGACTGGAGCAAGGGGATATGTTATTACTGGAAATGAAAATTTCCTTAATCCATTTGATGAAGGAAAAGTTTCTTATGAAGAACATTATAATAAGCTTAAAGAGTTTACAATTGATAATCCGAAACAACAGCAAAGATTATTAGAAATTCAGAATCAGTATGAAAAATGGCTGGAGTGGGAGAACACAAAAATAATATTACCAATGCAAGAAGTTTCTTCAGGAGAATTAAATAATGATGCAATAATTGCTGTTGTTCAATCAGGTGAGGGTAAGGCAATGATGGACAATTTACGTTCAATCCTAGGAGAAATCAATACAGAAGAAAGAGAAGTATTGGCTAATAGGAATATTGAACTCGTAAACATGGAAAGAGAAACAAGGACTGTTATGCTGGTAGGTGGAACTTTAGCAGCTATAGCTGCAGCTATTATAGCAAGTTTAGTGATTCGAATGATTGTAAATCCAGTAAAAGTTGTTACAAATACTTTTAAAGAAATAGCAGAAGGAGATGTAAACTTAGAAGCTAGGTTGAATATAAGTTCCATGGATGAATTAGGAACTATGGCAAAGTATTTTAATATATTTATGACTAAGCTTAAAGAGTTAATACAAGAAAATAAAAATCAAAACTGGTTAACTGTTGGGAGAGCAGAATTAAATGAAAAAATAAAGGGATTGCAAGAAATTAATCCATTATGTCAAAACATAATTAGTTTTATTTGTAGATACCTAGATGCACAAATGGGTGTAATATATGTGAAAAGCGATAATAATACTTTTAAATTAGCTAGTAGTTATGCTCACAGTAATAGTAAAAATTTATCTGACGAAATTTATATTGGTGAAGGGTTAGTAGGGCAATCGGTTTTAGAAAAACGCACTATTTTAGTAACAAATTCACCACAGGATTATTTTAAAATAACCTCAGGGCTTGGCGAAGCGTATCCTAAGAATATTTTAATTACACCTTGTATATATCACGATGATGTTGAATGTGTTATAGAATTAGGAGGATTTGGTGAGTTTTCAGATGTACATTTAGAGTATTTAGAACAGATTAGTGAAACTGTAGCTATTAGTATTAATTTAGTAAAAGCTCAGTATAAAACGAAAGAACTCCTTAATAAGACTTTAGAACAGTCGGAAGAATTACAAGTTCAACAGGAAGAATTAAGACAAAATAATGAAGAACTTGAGGAACAAGCTAAAATTTTAAAACGATCAGAACTGGAATTGCAAGCTCAGCAAGAAGAGTTAAAAGTATCAAATAGTGAGCTAGAGGAAAAAACTTTAACGTTAGAAGAGCAAAAGAAAGAGATGATTAAAAATAATAGAAACCTAATTAAGGCAAATTTAGAAATAGAAGAGAAAGCAAAAGAACTTGAGATTACTAATAAATATAAATCAGAATTTTTAGCAAATATGTCTCATGAATTAAGAACACCATTAAATAGTATTTTAGTTCTATCTGAGCTTCTTGGAAATAAAAAAGATAATACTCCTCTAACGGATAAACAAGTTGAGTATGCTAAAACAATACACTCATCTGGTGAAAATTTACTTAAACTTATTAATGATATTTTGGACTTGTCAAAAGTAGAAGCAGGTAAGATGGATATTAATTTTGAAGACGTAAATTTATCAGAATTGGTAGGAATTACAAAGAGGTTATTTAGTCCAATAGCGCTACAGAAGAATCTTGACTTTAAAATTGAAGTTCAAAGTAATATGCCTGAAGAAATAGTATCTGATAATCAAAGGATACAACAAATAATAAATAATCTTTTATCTAATGCTTTTAAATTTACTCATAGTGGGCTAATTACAATGGATATTTGTAAACCTAACGAGAAAGATATTAGAAGCTTTAATCTTACTAGTGACCTGAGTAATTTAGTCGCTATAAAGATTAGTGATACCGGAATAGGTATACCACTAGAAAAGCAAAAGTTGATTTTTGAGCCGTTTAAACAATCAGATGGAACCACAAGTAGAAAATATGGTGGAACAGGGCTTGGATTATCCATATCTAAAGAACTAGCAAGTTTGCTTGGAGGAAATATTTACTTAAGCAGTGAAGAAGGAAATGGTAGCACATTTACTTTAATTGTTTTAGATGGAGGCACTACATCTAAAGATAAGAATAAGTCAATAGTAGAAGATGAATTAGTCATTAAAAAGGATGACAGTGATGCTCTAGAATATGAAAACTTATCATCAAAAAATAATAACATAGGTGAAGGTAACGATAAAGTTTTTGATGAAAAGATTGAAGATAGTGAAAAGCTATTATTAATAATTGAAGATGATGAGGACTTCTTAAAAGTATTATCTGATTTAGCAAGTAAAAAAGGTTATAGTGTTTTAGTTGAAAAAAATGGTCTTGACGGTTATAATCTTGCAGAAAAATATAAACCAGATGCTATTTTAATAGATATAGGACTACCAGATATTAATGGATGGAAGATTATTGATAGGTTGAAGAATACAGAGGAGACTAAAAATATTCCGGTTCATGTTATTTCAGGAAGAGACAACGAAGAATCAAATAAGGAATCAAAGAATCTAGTGGGGTATGTTAAGAAACCTGTAAATTTAGAAGAACTTTATAAACTATTCAATGATATTGAAGAGAATATATCAAAAAATTTTAGAAAAATATTAATAATTGATGAAAATGAAAAACAAAGTGGTCCTCTTTGTGACAATTTAAGAAATGAAGGTTTCAATGTTGTGATTTCAAGAAGTGGATTTGAAGCGTATGAAATACTTAAAAAAGAACAATTTGACTGTATGATATTAGATCTAAAATTAAGAGACATGAACGGAATTGAATTCTTAAAAAAATTAGAGGAAGAAAATATTATTAAATTTCCTATATTAATTCATACAGAGGAGAATATTACGCAAGATGATGAAGCGAAATTGAAAAAGTATGTTGATAACATTATTATTAAAGGAAAGCGTTCTATTGAAAGACTTATTGATGAAGCAAGTTTATTTTTCAATGATGTAGATTTAAAGTTAGAAGACAAAAAAATTCAAAATATAAAATATAATCATGAACGAGAAAGTTCTTTAGCTAACAAAAAGATATTGATTATTGATGATGATATGAGAAATGTATTTTCTTTATCAAGTGCTCTTGAAGAAAAAGGGATTAGTATAGTTGTTGGACGTAATGGTGCAGAAGGTATTGAAAAATTACATGAAAATTTGGATATAGACCTAATTATAATGGATGTAATGATGCCTGAAATGGATGGATATACTGCAATGAATAAAATTAGAAAGGATGCTAAGTTTCAGAATATACCAATTATAGCTATAACAGCTAAAGCAATGAAAGATGATAGGCAAAAATGCATTGAAGCTGGAGCAAATGATTATTTAACAAAACCAATAGAAATTGATAGACTTATTTCACTTTTAAGGGTGTGGTTATATAAATGAAACAAAAGCAAATAGAAGAGCAGATTGAAAATGAAGATATTGAAATATCTCTTCTACTAGAAGGAATATATTTAAAATATGGATATGATTTTAGGGAATATTCAAGTGCTCATATTAAAAGGCGTATTATTAAAAGATTAGGTGAAACAGGATTAAATAATATTTCAGAGATGCAACATAAAATATTAAATGATAGAGAGTTTTTTAAAACATTGCTATCAGACTTTTCTATTAATGTTACGGAAATGTTTCGAGACCCAGCTTTCTATAAAGCTTTTAGAGAAAATGTTATTCCAATTTTAAAGACATATCCATTTGTTAGAATTTGGCATGCAGGATGTTCAACAGGAGAAGAGGTATACTCTATGGCCATTTTACTAAAAGAAGAAGGATTATATGAAAGAGCTCAAATATATGCAACTGATTTTAACAATAAAGTGTTGAGAAAAGCCGAAAATGGTATTTTTAGAATAGAAAATATAAAAGAGTATACATATAATTATCAGAAAGCAGGAGGAACTGCCTCCTTTTCTGATTATTACACGGCAAAGTACGATTCTGTAATATTTAATAGTTCACTTAAAACAAAGATTACTTTTGCAGAACATAATTTAGTCACAGACGGAGTATTTGGTGAAATGCATGTTATTATCTGCAGAAATGTAATGATATATTTTAACAAGGAATTACAAAGTAAAGTGATAAATTTATTCCATGATAGTTTAGGTAATGGATGTTTTCTTTGTTTAGGTTTAAAAGAAAGCATTAAGTTTTCAAGTAGTTCTGAAGAGTTTGAAGTTTTTTGTGATAATGAAAAGATATATCGCAAGAAATATATTATTTAATTATTTATTTAATGTGAATCTCATGAAAATGGGGATGATATAATGAAATATAGAGCTATAGTTATAGGTGCTTCAGCAGGCGGGATGGATGCAATAAAACAAATATTAATTTCTTTGCCCCAAAATTTTGAAGTTCCAATAATAATTGTACAACATTTAAATTCGCATTCTGATGGATATATTGTAAAATACCTTAACGAGATATGCCAAATAAATGTTAAGGAAGCTGATGAAAAGGAAAGAGTACTTTCTGGAAATGTTTATTTAGCTCCACCGAACTATCATCTTTTAGCAGAGAAAGACGGAACTCTATCACTTACGGTTGATAATAAGGAAAATTATTCAAGACCATCAATTGATATTCTATTTGAATCAGCTGCAGAAGTTTATAGAAATGAATTAATAGGAATTATATTAACTGGGGCTAATAAAGATGGAAGCAAAGGTTTAAAAAGAATTAAAGAATTAGAGGGTATTACAATTGTACAAGACCCCAGTACTGCTGAAGCAGATTTTATGCCAAAGGCTGCAATAAGCCTTGCGAAGGTAGATTATATACTAACTTTAGATGAAATAAATAAAAAAATAGTTAAACTAGTGAGGGAGATTAATGAGACAGAAGAATAATACTAACATATTAATTGTAGATGATAGACAAGATAATTTATTAGTGCTAGAGAGCTTGTTAGAAGACATGAATTGTAATATTATAAAGGCGACATCAGGAAATGAGGCATTAAGTTTAACGCTTGATTATGAATTTGCACTAGTACTTTTGGATGTACAGATGCCAGAAATGGATGGATTTGAAACAGCAGAGTTCATGAGAATGAATTCAAAAACACGTTATGTTCCTATAATATTTGTAACAGCAATAAGTAAAGAGAAAATGTGCATATTTAAAGGATATGAAATGGGAGCTGTGGACTATCTTTTTAAACCTATAGAGCCAATTATCCTTCAAAGTAAAGTTAGAGTATTTTTAGATTTATATAATCAAAAGAAACTAATGGAAGAGCAAAGGGAGTTACTTGAGTTAAAGGTGAGGGAATTATCTGAGCTTCAGGAAGCTAACTTTAAGCTAGAGAGTCTTTCAACTTTAGATGGACTTACTGGAATTTCAAATAGGAGAAGCTTTGATAATTATATAGATACAAGTCTTAAGAGCTGTGTTAGGTCAGAGAAACCAATATCACTAATAATGGCTGATATTGATTTCTTTAAAGGATACAATGATAATTACGGACACCTTAAAGGTGATGACTGTCTTATTGAAGTTGCAAAGACTATTGCATCTAGCGTAAAACGACCATTAGATTTTGCAGCGAGATATGGTGGAGAAGAATTTGCAGTAATATTACCTGAAACAGATGAAGAAGGAGCAATG
>Ga0209281_1000968_pt1 | contig 23100 bp, 25 predicted proteins | sample MedtruBG_FD_187514 | JGI IMG/M metagenome (GOLD analysis project Ga0209281, IMG submission 187514) | Root nodule microbial communities of legume samples collected from California, USA - Medicago truncatula BG (SPAdes) (version 2) | ecosystem: Host-associated > Plants > Roots > Nodule | place... | reverse complement strand
TCGGGGTGCTATCTGCAAATGTTGCGAAAAGCGGATAAATCAATGGAGGGAAGAAGGCGTCATTGGGTGCTTTTTTTATTCGTTGTGAGAAACCAGTAGGTTGATTGGATGGAGTTTCGCGAGCATCATCGCAATTATTTAGCTTCTTATATAACGCGATGACGTCCAGCAAAAATCTAGAACAGGCAATTGCCAACATCACCATCTGGCGCAAGGGTGAACAACGTGCGCCGCATAAACCATTATTGCTTCTTTATGTTCTTGCAAACTATCAACGCGGCCACGCTCGCCTGTTTAACTACGGGACAGAAGTGCACGATCAGCTGCAGAGTCTTCTGGAACGTTTTGGTCCACAGCGTACCCAGTACCGGCCTGATATGCCCTTCTGGCGTCTTAAGGGTGATGGCTTCTGGGAACTTCAAAATGACGAACACTGTTCAACTGCGGGTAGCAAGCAACCGCCGACGCGAGAGTTGGTCGAATACAACGTTGCTGGCGGATTTGATGAAGAGCATTACGCGCTGCTGACGAAAAACAAATACCTCATCGGCTCACTGGCCCAGCAAATTCTGGAAGCTCATTTTCCTGAAAGTATTCAGGAAGAGATCGCTGAGGAAATGGATTTTGATATTCAGCAGATCCGCAAAGTTCGCGATCCGTTGTTCCGTCAGCAGGTGCTTCGCGCCTACAACTACGAATGTGCAATCTGCGGGTTTAATATGCGACATGACAATGCCTCCGTCGCACTTGAAGCGGCACATATCAAATGGAAACAGCATGGCGGTCCGTGTGAGATCTCAAACGGGCTGGCGCTATGCGCAATTCACCATAAGGCGTTTGATAAGGGTTCGATTGGGCTAGATGAAAATATGCAGGTGTTAGTGTCTGAGGCGGTAAATGGCGGCCGGATTGTTGAGCGGCTTTTCTGGGATTTTGCCGGGACGCAGATTGCGCTACCGATAGTGAAAGGGAATTACCCGAAAGAGGGGTTTGTGGATTGGCATCGGCGGGAAGTTTTTAGAGGGTGAGTGCGAAGGCCGGACTCGAACATCGCATTTACCTCTTTGGTTTATATGCCATTCTATGAATGCAATATAATCAATACCATCATAAATACCATCATGCAACACAGTCATTAAACCGCATAACGCAATTTTTTATTAAAGTAAAGATAAGAATTGAACCAATACTAAAAAGATGGTAATCTACAGGATGGTTTTCAATTCTAACATGGATTTAGGAAGCACTAATGCTTAACTTTGAACAAGTGCTAAACGACATCGAAAATCTTCTTTTTGGCAAACAGTTACAGCCAATTAACCCTGCTACGCCTCCATTATGTATTTTAAGCATTGATCGTGAAAACGGTAAATATAGAGTCTCCTCTAATTCTGAAACTAAGATACGTTCATTATCTGAGCTTGAAGCTATTTTTGCCAATTTAAATATTAGAGGTTTTTGTAATGTAGAGCAGGTACTTTACGGTAGTTCTTCGAGCAGGAACCAACCAGAAACAGTATTTGCTAACTTACCATACATTCAACATTTTAAGTATGAAAAGAAAAAACATCTATTATTACGTAGTCATAATGTCCATGACGCAGCAACCTTATCAGAAGTTCAAGGTTCTGAATTTAGGGTTCTGAGAAAAAAGATTGATAATTTTCTCAATTTGAATCTTGGAAAAATTTATGAACAGCAGGTTGAATTAGTTAAAAGCCTTGATGACGCTTATCAAATAGTTTTGAAGAAATTCCCATCCGAAATTGCCTCAAAAAAGGTTGAGGTTACTCTTAATAGTTTTAAAGAGCTTTCCGCTGATATGGCTAACTCAGTTGTAACTCTTGATTATAATATCGAGGTGCCAACATTAAAAATTAGCAATAACACTACGGTAGAAGAACTTATAGAATCATCCAAGACTTATGGGGTAGATGAGGGTGAAAATGATACAACATCATCACAGGTGAATTCTGAATTAAAAACTCTGCAAGCTAAACTTGGTGTTGCAAGAATTACCTCAAAGACTCCTGTTTTATCTCTAATTTTTGATAGAGTTCATTTTGGTGATATTGAACTACAACCTGATTTTCAAAGAAAAGATCGTATTTGGAATGATGAGAAAAAGTCTAAATTAATTGAGTCTATTCTCTTAAAACTCCCCCTTCCTGTATTTTATTTCGGTAACCGAATCGCAGAAGATAAGTGGGTTGTTGTTGATGGTTTGCAACGAATCACTACAATTTATGATTATATGAGTGGAGAATTCAAACTTTCTAAACTTGATATCCTTGAGGATTTAAATGGTAAAAAGTTTGGTGAACTTACTCGCACTGAACAAAGAGCTATAAGAGAATATGAAATCACGGCTTACTTTATTGAAATGAATAAAGATAGCACTGACCTCATCGTTGAATTATTCCACCGTATTAATACATATGGTGTTAAGCTAAGTGATCAAGAAATCCGTTCAGCCCTGAATCAAGGTTCAAGTGTTAAGTTTTTACGTTATTTGGCATCCAAAAATGAATTCAAACAAGCAACACATCGTAAGGTTAAGCCTGATAGACAAAAGGATATGGAGCTTTGTCTTTCTGCTCTTGCGTTTGTAAATATTGGCTTCAAAAATTATGATTTTAATTCCTATGATAAATTTTTATCAAAAGCCATGGAAAATCTAAATCTATATAACCTTAACTTATTAAACGAAAAAGAAGTAGACTTAGGAAGTGCATACATTTCGGATGAATGCATTGAGTATCTTCAAATAGAAAGAAAATATTTGAGGGCTCTAAACCTTGCCTATGATGTGTTCGGTGATTTAGCTTTCATAAAAGAAATTGGTTCTAATACATCACCTATAAGTAAGCAGCTTTATGAAGTGATAATTTACTATTTTTATCATATTACTGATGAGCAAGAAAAATTATTGCTGAAAAACTCTGATAAGTTAGTCGATACCCTTTATTCTGCTATTGATAGTAATTCAAAAAAATATGCCACATGGGATTCTACGACTTACACTGAAGCAGAGCGAGGCTTTAAGGACTCTATCTCTACCTCAACAGGAAAAAAAATAACCATTTTATATAGATTTAATTCTTTTGCGAAAATTCTTGAACAAAGCACAGGCATTAAGGTTGTTAATGCTAATGAGGACAATGTGTAATGCTTCCTATTAAATCGATAAAACTTAAAAATTTTAAATCATACAAAGCACAATCGTTTGATTTGTCAGGTCTAAATGTATTTTGTGGTAATAACTCAGTCGGTAAGAGTACAGTAATGCAAGCCATAGGTATGGTATTGCAGTCTGATTTTGGTAGTAAAAATGATATAAAGTTAAATGGTGAACTGATAAACATTGGTCGTATTGACGATATTATTAATGACTTTATTTCAGATGATGATCAACTGAAAATCACTCTATCAGTTAAAGAATGTGAAGTCAGTTGGGGGGTTACACAAGAGGACTCAGCAAATCTTCGTAATGAACTTCCATGTATTTCAGGTATGGATAGCATTAAAACAATTAAAGACTTCATAAATGCAAGTAATTTTCAATATATAGAAGCCGAACGTATAGGTCCACGAGACAATATTTCTTTATCGCAACACAATTTTCATAGCGATTGGTTGGGGAAAAAAGGTGAATATGTCATCGAAGTATTAGACAATATAATGAATAGACAAGATAGACTAATGCTGAAAGATGGTAATCCAAATAAAGACGACCCAAGAATACATCATAATTATAATAATGTCAGGGTTGCGAATAATATTCAGGCATGGATGGATGAAATATCCCCAAATTATAAAATACAGCCAAAATTGGAAGTTAATGCAAACATTGCTTATAACACAATACAGGCTGAGTCAGGAAAACAAACTAAACCCAAAAACATTGGTTTTGGTTATAGCTATGCTTTGAGTATTGTTTCAGCATTACTTTTAGCAAAACCGGGCGAATTAGTAGTTTTAGAAAACCCGGAAGCCCATTTGCACCCTAGAGGACAAAGCTATATGGGTAGATTAATAGCTTACACTGCTCAAGCGGGAGTACAGGTATTGATAGAAACTCATAGCGATCACCTTCTCAACGGAATTCGTGTCGTAGCAAGAACATCACCTGACTTTTCACCTGACCTAATTTCATTATTTTATATTTCTCATGAGAATAATGAATCTACTGCAGAAAAAATAGCTATTGGCAAAGATGGCAAACTTTCAAGTTGGCCGAAGGGCTTTTTTGATCAACAAACTCTTGATATGTATACAATAATGACAGGATCTTTCGACATTCCAAATATCACTAAATAAGGAAAAAGGATGAAGGCTGGAATTTGCTTATTTATCGAAAACCTATCCTTTAAAGAGGATAATTTAGATATTTTAACGAAGATTTTAAGACTACAAGAGTTTGTATCCAAAGTATGTTTTGATTTCAAAAAATTCTTTCGTTCAAATACCTTTGATCAAAAATTTATCGAATTTATTATGTCAACCTCATCTGACCATGGGGGTCTGATGAATGAATTTTATAAGATAAAATCTGAGGTGTTAGATTTAAATTGTGAGAATCTGCAATTATTAATCAATAATACCCCCCCCATCCATTTAGGTAGATTATTATCCGTGTACAAAGATCCACTTTGTACTTCCCCTATCAGCGGAACAACTGGATTTATAGAAAATGAAGAAGACCTTATTCTATTTTGTAAGAATATTTTAGAAAATCACCCAAGAAGCTCTGAGGAATATGCTTCTGCAATCCAGGAAGTTTTCAATAATATAATATTTTTGGATAATCCACCATACACATTTAATGCTATCGACAAAATGGAAGGTGGATATGTAAACTTCCTTAAAGGCATTACTGAATTTTTATATTTTGTTAATGGTTACAAAATAATACCAAATGATTCATTTAATAATATTAATGCAATGAAAGCATCTCTAATATATCCAGTGACCCCAGAGGGGGGAGGAAAAAATCGTCGTTCTATTGGAGAATTGAAAAGAGATTTCAAAGTTAAAGGTGTTATATATAAAAATGTAAATTGTGAGTTTCATTATAAATTAGAATATCAAGACGGTTGCAATAAAACAGGAACGTACAGATACAATAGGATTTATTTTGGTTTTTTTAACAAAATTCAGACAGAAGATCCTAAGATTGCGATAGCACATATTGGTGATCATTTATGAAACTGAACTGTTCTCCCTTAGATGAAGGGAGAACAAATTTTTTTTATTTCTGCTTAATAAAAACATCTGTATTTCGTTTGCTAACTAAATCAGCAATATAATCAGCAATAGTTTCTTGTGATTTCAAGCGTGTGTAGCCTAAATTGTATTTTTTAATAAGAAATAATAAGTCGTTCTTGTGTAGTTCTTTAAGAGCATCGAAAATAGTGTCTTTATCTTTCCCTTTAAAATCTTCAAATAAATTGATGGTGGATACAGCATTACTGATCACATGTTCAGTCACATTGGAAGATGTTGGCTTTGTAGTTTTTCCTGATTTTTTATTAGCTATAAGATCTAAAAGAATTTCAGGTTCTCTACCAATTGATTCCGCAAGCTCAGATAGAACTCGACTAAAAGCTATAATATCCTTTTTGGAAATTTGAGTCATTTTCAATCCTCAACACATGTGATAAATTCATCGGTAATGGCTTCAATGATTGCCTTTGTATCGTAAAAATCTTGCTTTTTCTGGGCAATTGAAGAAGTTATGAACGGTTTTGAGTCAGTGGGAGCCTCTGCAACTGAGATTCGTTGGGGGAATTCATTATCGAAAACACAGTTACCTAACTTACCCGATCTTAGCTCCTGCATAGTAGATTTATGTAGATTAGTTCGATAATCGACTTTAGTAAAAATAATTCCACCAAGCTCAATTTTACAAGCTGTCTTTTTAGAAACAAAATTGTCTATCCGGTTAAGGATCAAACTTATACCAATCTTTGATAAGATATCAGGGACTGTTGGGACAATGTAGTAATCACTAATGGATATACCATTTAATGTGATAGCCCCCAAATTAGGTGGGCAATCAATTATAATGTAATCATATTCCTTTTTAATAGGCTCAATAGTATTTCCAAGCACATCTACATGACTAACATATGCTTTTGTATCCATATCAGGAATGTTATCTTGTATTTCAACGAAATGAATGCTTGAAGGTAATAAATCTAATCCTTTTATTCCACCAACATCTTTTAGTATAGCTTTGTTGGTATCAAACTGATTAGTTCCATTTAATCTATCATTAAAAAGGTGGTACAGTGTTTGCCCTGAATCATGTACTTCTTGCCATTTATTTTGATCTACTAAAGAAACCGTTGCATTCGTTTGTGGATCTAAATCAATCACTAAAACTTTATACCCTTTTTTTGCAAGCACGGCAGATATATTGACAGAAGTTGTCGTTTTTCCGACGCCTCCTTTTAAGTTAATAAAACTAACTATTTTTGTCATTCCTTTTTCCCTCATTATAGCTGACAAGAATTGTTTTTTCATATCACTTTTTAGTTATATGAAAAGCCTATAATAAATCTTTACGATTTATTATATATTAAATGATATAATAACTTAGATCGTTTATCTATCTATGTTGGTAAGAATTTGGGTAAACACATTCATAATCACTTCAAATATTAACATAACGTTATCAATTGTCGGATACCCGGCACCTTTACCGACAAAACTGGTCAGTTAGTTACTATTTCAAAGTGAACTATTCGAATTAAAACAGAATTCCACATCATATGGTTTTAGAACCACTATTTGTTTTTTGAAATTGCGGTGTTATAGTTTTTAGCTGAAACATTCATGACCTATTTTTAAAAATAGTTTGAAGTAATTAAAAATTATGACATGATTTATATTAATCACTGCTGAGAGCCTTAAATGAAACCATCATTAAAACGACTTTTTTTTAAGAAACTAATTTTGGAGATCATCTTTTTCTTGGGTTTATTAGTAGCCCTTAGCATCAGTATTAAATACCTTGTGGATAGATTTGATGTCGAAAAAATCAATTTAACCATACCTCTAATGACAATATATAAAGAAGACATTCTTTTAATTAGTGCATTGATAGGTGGTTTATTTATTTCATTTTTTTTCAAAAAGATTGGCAAGTCAGTTAAGTCTCTAAATGATTGTGCATTATTCTTTTCTGCGGCAATTGTATTGTATAAAACTTATGATCAAAACCCTAATGACCTTATGACACTTATAGAGAATGCTATTGACATTCATACCCTAGCCCTATTTAAGTCTATGATTTTACTATGTTCTTTTGCAAAATTCTTCATATCGATCTTAGAATTTTATTTCGAAAAATTAGCAGAGTTCAATAAAAAGCATGACACCAAGGATGAATTAACCTCCAAATTATTAAATGCAATAAGCTTACTGCGTAATATCAAAGATTCTAAAGATCGTCAAATCCCTTTCTAAAAAATATAAACCCCATTATACCGAAGGCTGTTATGAATATATCACAAATGAAAATAATCGGTTTGATAAAAGGAAAAACATACCCTAAAATATTAAACATACTAATAACTACAATTAATAAAAAAAAGGACCTATACATATATATCACCTATAGATGAATTATCATTCAACTATATCTATAAGTTTTTTTTACATTTGTCAACTTGATGTTTATAATTAAGCAAGGGCTAATCAAAAGAAGCTCCGCTTCTTTTGATTACCTTGCTTTTTAATGCGCTTTGCTTTTAAAAAGGTTAACACTATAAATTTACATGTATGACCTCATGCCGCCTCAAGAGGCTAATTATGTTTTTTTAAGTATGACCTTAAAGGATTATCAAAACTCATATTAAAAACTTTTATGTTAATTAGATCATCTTTTATTATATGCAAATGATTACAATGTTTTTTTGCTCTTGGAAATACTCGCCAATTGACAATATCATCATCAACCATTGTTAACTTATCATCATTCAAAGAGAGCAATTTATTATCACTTTCTAAATATGTTCCACAACCGGATGTCCTAACCCTATCGATTTTTTTATCCAAAACATTAATGATTCTTTTAGTTTCCAAAAGTGTATTGTCTTTGAAAATATCTACGGCAAAATTATTATCTAAAAAGAAATTAAAATCCCCAGATGTCCATGAGTACATATAATTTTTATCCGTCTTAATTTCTTCCGGACTCATAGATACTACAATCCTTTTGATTTCTTTTTTTATTTTATCTGGGATTCCAGAGTCACTTTTAAAGGCTTCTATCATTTCAGAATCTATTTTGTTACTTTCCTTAAGAATATTGAACAATGAATCCTTATTAAAAATAAAGTCTTCATCTTTAGGCTGTTCTTTATATTTATTAACTATTACATTTTTTTCAGTATTATTTATCATTAAATAGTTATCAATCCACTCGATATCAATTGAGTCACTATTTGAAATTTGCTTAAATTCTTTGTTTTTACGAAAATTAGAAAAGTAGCCGGCTTCACATGTTAGCACTCCTTCCCGACCTGCTGCTAATGCAAGACGATCTAGAGTGTTAGGTGATATTGAAAAACATCTTGTATCAAAAATTTTGACAGGGTTATTACCACTAACCCCCCCAGTTTCTTGTTTTAATCCTGTAAAATAAACACCTTTTTCATGTGTGTAATATATTTTTTTTGAATAGATATATATATCTGAAGGATAATAACCTATATGATGTTTATCAGAGCCAAGTGAGTTTAACTCATCTTGATTAATGAGTGTATCAATTAAATCATGTTCTCGTTGGCTATGGTATCTACCTTTTGTTAAATAGGATATAACTGATTCAGCATTATTTTTATCATTAAATCCATTTCGTTTCAAAATAAAATCACAAATTTCATTCCATTGATATGAATGAATATTAAAATCGAAATCAACTAAAAATAAAACACCCATATAGATAAAAGAATCAATATAATCACCTTCAATTTCTAGATTAAGTGCGATATCAGACATAACCCATCCTTTTCGCTATATTTCTTATATATTTCTTTTTAAGAACGCCACTATTTCCCCAAATGTTCAAAATAGAACTATCAGGGATATCCAACTCCCTTTTTCCTGTTACTGGATATCCATGCCATGTAGCATTATTATCAACGACGAATTTAGCAATATAGGCATCATCAACATCAGTTTTCCCTAATCGCTCACTAGTTTCTTTATCGACTACCCACCAATAGCATTGAGATGGGCATAAGTAATTGTTAACTATAGAGTTTCCAAAACAAACAAGCTCTTCGTCTTCAGGAACCGTCCATTGGGTGCAATCAGCTTTAGCAGCATTACATCTATGTTTAGGGTTGATCACATATTTTTTTGATTCTATCAAATGTTCTTTTATCACCACCGAAGACCCAACCATCTGATTTTCCTAGCTATTTTTTAAAAAGACATTGCTCATTGACTAATCTTTTAGCAATTAACAATAAAAGTCAATATGTAAGTTCTGTTAATAAGAGATGTTGACATTATTTATTATTGTGGTTTAACTAAGATTTCAACTATATGAAAAGGAGTTCATATGAATAATGGAATATATAACCAACCTTACTATTATGATGGAATTAATCTTAAAACAAAAAACACATCGCACAACCCTAACTTAAGATACAAATGCGTAAGTGTTAGATTTAATGATGAAGAACTGAAAGTCCTAAATTTTAAAAGAGGAGAAAGAAGCAAAGGAGATTGGCTCCGTTTAATTGCACTTGAAAAAATCCCACCTACGGTTCCATCCATTAATAATGAAGCATGGAAAACATTATCTGAGATATCTCAAAAGTTAAACAGAATAGTGTTTCATTTAGAAACTAAGAGTTGCAATAGTGCTTTAACTAAGACGGAAATTTTTGCTATCCAGAAAAATATAAAACAACTTCGAGCCTGCCTTATAACTTCCAAAAATTTACAGTAGAAATCTACATGAAAGGTATGCAGAAGATAAGCAGAGGAAAGAGCTTCGCAGGTGTTGTTCAATATGCATTGAAGCCGGGAGCACATCATAAAAGCGATCCCGTCGTAATCGGGGGTAATATGCTGGGTGGCTCCGCTCTTGAACTGATCGCTGAATTTGATGGCACTAAACAGCTTCGTGCTGATGTGCAAAAGACTGTTTGGCACAATTCGCTTCGCCTGCCTGATGAAGAATCACTAACGGCTGAAAAATGGTCCAGCATCGCAGATGACTATATGAGGAGAATGGGATTCAGTGATACCCATCTCCGTTGCTATGTCTTACATGACGACGAAGGCCAGCATATACATATCATCGCAAGCAGAATCGACATGGCCGGTGGGAAGCTTTACCTTGGCAGGAATGAGAACCTTATCAGCACGCGGATCATCACTGAACTCGAACTCGCTCATGGTCTGACAGTGACCAAGACAGCTTCTGCGATTGCACCAAAGCAACCGAAGCGGAAGAGAGTGTCCCGTAACGAACAAATGCTATCGGCCCGGACTGGTGTTCCCTGCCCTAAGGAAGCTCTCCAACAGATCATTGATAAAAGTATGACTGATAAGCCCGACCTTCTTACTTTTGTTAAACGACTCGAAGATTCAGAAGTCGGCTGTAAGGCCAATATTGCTTCTACCGGTAAGATGAACGGCTTCTCTTTCGAATACCGCAATATAGCTTTCAAGGCATCTCAACTTGGAAAGGCATACTCATGGGTAAATCTTCAAAAGCAGCTTAACTACAACCAAAACCACTTAGAAGTTCTTCGAGCGACAAAGGAAGCTATCCCAATCCCCATCCCTGTTCCTGTTCCTGCTCCTGCTCCTGCTCCTGCTCCTGCTCCTGCTCCTGCTCCTGCTCCTGCTCCTGCAAAAGATGTTGCAACAACGGATATTCTAAGGGAAAGCATAAGTGAAAGAATTGCCGAACTGGAATTACGGCTCAGAGAAGACAAACGGACCGCAATCGTAGAAAAGATTCTTCTAAAGAATACAGTCAAACAGCAAAAGCATCTCAGGCTCAGTAGCTGGTTTCCCTTTTTACAACGGCTCATAGAGCTTCTCCGAAGCTACGGTAAGAGCATTCTTCACAACAACCCTGCAAGATTCTCAAAAGTCTATGCAACTCAGCATCTCAGTCGGAAAAGAAAAATTCGTTTATAGACAGAGGATTGCATCACTCACCTGAAAACCGCCTCTCCAATTTGCAAATAATTTATGTTAAGTCAAGAAATAATTGATCGTTATTACAGATCGATAATCTAGTTATGATAGTTATTACCTATCATGATTCAAACATCGATCGGTACAAGTGATTTTACTAAAGGCAACTAGTCATCGAAAATCGCTACAGATACAGCATTTAAACTTCTAGATTGGGATAGCTATGATAAACGAAACAATAAAGTGCCCATTTTGTTTTAAAGAGAGTCAGTTCGGTGTTCGTGTCTGCACTGGCTGTAATTCAAAGATTAGTTATGGCGAAGTTCCACCCTTGTTATCGTTGTTCATAGGATTTATTTTATTAGCAATTGCCTACATTATACTTTATATAAGTCAAAGTTTTTTAGTAGCTATAATTATTTTGTTGGTATTAATGATTTCTACAAGATTGTATATTCGTAAAAAATTTGCACATAGAGCAACTTTCACGCATCAACATTAATAAAAGGATTTAAAATGAAAACATATGCTATCATAACAATCGTTCTTTCAAGTTTTTTATTAACAGCCTGTAATTCTGAACCTTCCGATAAAGACATCTATAATGTATTCAAAAGTGTTGTAGATAGATCAAATGCAAGTATGAAAGCTTTTGATTCAAGAGTTTCAGAAAAAGACCTTCTAAGAATCGACTATGTGAAGAAAGTAAGTTGCACAAAAGAAACAAACAATGTTTATAACTGCATTGTCGATGCCTCGATTAGCAATATGAAACAGACAAAGCCTGTTAAGCTGGTAAAATCAGACGGTATCTGGAAAGAAGTTCAGTAGTAGTTTATATTGAGAAGTCTCTTTTAGCCCCTGCATAGGGGCTTTTTATTGCCTATAATCTGACGGTTCTCACGCGAACTTCATGGATTAACTCTTTTTCAATTACTTTCATTTCATATTGTGCTCTGACCGTAGCATAGATTTGTTCTGCTTTTTCCTGATTGTTATCTATGAAATTAACTAGCGAGTTTAGCTCCCTAAGAACCCCTTCTTTATTATTTAATCGTTGTAGTAGATTACTCGTCAAACTTTTGTATACCGAACTGAACATGGTCATCACATTGTCTATATTGCAATCCGATTTCGAATAAATTCCTTTAGGATAGAAATACTTCAAATGGTATCCTACAAAAATTAAGTAAAGCTGGTATGAGAAACTTTTATCTCTGGGATGGTATCTTTTTGAGATATACTTATCGACAATAATGATAAGTTGCTCTTCCAGAGTAAACTCTGGATAAATAATGTTCTTGTCCATAAAATGCATCCTTGCATTAGTTAAATAGTCTTCCTGACCATATATTTATATTTATCGTATTTATTTAACTTGTCAATAGGTGTAACCTATCAAATATTATTTTTTATTAAATGGCCTATTCAATTGTTCCATAGTAAGACCATGTCTATAAGCATTATACTGCCAATAGCTAAACTGCTCTTTGTATCTATTGTTCTGTTTTTTCAACATTTCATTTTCGGCTTTAAGATTTATTATTTGTTGTGCCGCAATTGTTAAGTTAGCTGGCTTTTTAAAGCCAGATTTTTTCAAATTAGACAAATTTTTCTTTGTTCTATATGCTTCAACAACTTCATCATGAGCACTTAAAGATTGCCTTGTGATAGTTCTGTTTAGATTCTTATAAACTGATTCACACAAATTACTCCATGTGATTTTACCGTCCCAAGTCAGTATAATGTGTTTAATTTCCTTTATTTCACTCCTGTTCAAATGTTTTGCCATAAGTATCTCCTGTTTTAATTATTCAAAAGCTTATTAATTCTTTCCAAATTTTTTTCATGGTGTTGCAACCATTTGTCTGCACCAAAATCACCATTTTCATAAGCGATCTGAGTTACTCGCTTTAATTGCATTAATTTGTCTCGGACAGATTGCAATCTAATTCTATCTACTGAATTCATGCCCAGTGTTTCATTATCACACTCAACAAACTGAGTAATTTTTGCACAAGGCTTAACTAAATAGTTATGTACACAGTAACCAAATTCAGTTAAGTGTATTGCACCTTGATTAAGGTTATTAAAATCAATTGTCAATCCATTTGAGGAGATTGACTCCCTTTGACAATAATTTTTCATGCTCAATTTAATAGTTTTGATTTTATCTAACATGTCTTCTTCCGACACATGATTGTAAACTCTGTTCTGATTCACATTGACACGACCAGACCATTTAGCAATATCCAGTTCAGACATTTCACCATAATGGGCTATTGTGTTTAAAAGGTGTCGTGGTTGGTGCGACCGAATAAGTAGTGGTTTTCCTTCAAAATCATAATATCCGTATCGGGCAAAAATATTTTTGAACCCAGCATCATGCCGCATTTTATTTTGTATATCATTAAAAAAGAACTCTTTAGTTGGTTTATGAAATGAATAGATATCGCTCATTTGGGATAAGGAAAGTTGGCGAGGATTCAATAAACACAATGCATTGCTAAATCTTATAGATTTTTCTTCATCATACCAAGGAAAGTCTTTGCTAAAACCTGAGCTAATCATTACCCATAGATCACTCAATGAATAGTTATAATCATTAGAGTTTAAGAAACTTTTCCCACCATCCAAACTCGTTCTTTTAATTTTTAGAACGCATGATTTATGATCATGTAAAGGGTAGCCAAGTGCATGACAAACCTGTACAACTGTCAACTTTAATTTTTCATCAACTTTTGGACAAAGTTCATGTCGGTAAAATTTATCAGGATATTTTTCGCGCCATTGAGCAAATGCCCTTGCATTTTGTGATAAGGAAAGCAATCTTCTAATCGCTTTCTTCGCAACTGGTATCATAACCTGTGGAATCCACTTGATATTAGGGCCATACCCCTTAACCGAATAGAATCTCAGACCATATCTTTCGATACCCTTCTCATCTTTTTGTGTAATCTCACAATCAGCAGGTAAGGCTAAAATCTCAGAAATTCTGCTCGGACAACAAAGCAGAAGTGCAAATACTGAACTGGTGAATTTATCCCTTGGACTCAGTAGCTCATCATTTTTTGAAAAAATATCAGCAATGGCAAGTAATGCTGATTCATCTGGTAACTTATCGTTTCTGTGATAGTCCTCAATCTCAGGAAGATAGTTGTTTTTGACCTTCTGCTTTACATGGTTTTTCCAGGATATGTATCCTGATTTCACAAGGTTATGTTCACATAGAAATTTTGATAATTTTTCAAGCTGTATCCCACATTGAGCGAGAACATTACCTTCAAAATATTTACTTCCGATTTGCATTGCCTCATCAAAAACAACGGCTGTAACATTATAAATGAGACCACTGTTCAGAACTTGCAAAAGAGCCTGTTCGAGACATCTCAAAGCCATCATTGTAGCCCCATAATTTTTCAAGGGTTTCAATGAGTGTTGATATCTGATATATGCTTTTGCAAAATCGAGAAAATCTTCATGCATTACATCTTTGGAGTTAAATGTTTTATGTCCAACCCCTATCTTTCTAAAGGTAACATACCCTTTCCAGACATATTGTTCCCAATCCTGAGTTTGGGTGATCCCTGATAGTTGATAGCGGCAAAAATTTATGAATTCATTATAATTGTTTTCTGCCGTAATTTGTTTTTTAGATTTAAAAAAAATAATATTGTTCATCGAGAATTTACCTCTTCAATATCAACTGGCATAAAGAAAGCACATTCATTACAAGGAAAACTTACATTTAAATTCTGACTTTGGCATTTTCTCGAAGAGCAAAACTTGAAATTCGTTATCTCTTTTGACTTTATTCCATTCATAAAAATTTCAGCGACAAATGACAATTGTTCTGAAACAGCGGAATCAATCCTTTCAACATTCTCAGCAAGATTTTTAATATAAATTCCCGTACTTGAAGTAGAAGAATGATCCAACAATTCAGCTATAGTATTGGCATTATGACCATCCTTAGCCAGCATAGTTGCTATTGTATAACGAAGCCTGCGAGGAGTAGCATTGAGTAGAGAACCTGTACGATTTGAAATTAAGTTTCCAGTATTAACAATATTCTTTAATGCTCTATTAGCAATTGTTGGTTTTACATATATTTTATCAGACTCCAGGAAGTTAAAATCTATTATGGCTAAATCAAGCAGTTTTTCCTCGTTCAAGAAAACGGGAACCTTGCCTTTGGCATGATCATCAAGGTTTTTGCCAAGGGTTTGCTCAACAAGCCTCACGGAATGATTAGCTTGAAGTTGAACAATTGATGCAACCTCTGAGATTATTGGCAGTTCTCGATATTGTAGTTGTTTACCCCTTTGTTTAACTCGTGGTACTGAAATTAAATATTCTACTTTACCATTATCTAAGTTCTTTTGAAGAAGGTCTTTATATTTCAACATAACTAACTGCTGAGGTCTTCTACCCGTAAGACTTATTAATAGCGATATCGCATAATCTGACAGTGACAGTTTACCTATGCTATATGCGTGACTCATAGCCTTGATCAAGGAAGCGTGTTCCTCTTTAGTCAGTGGACCCACAGTTGGATCATCTTGTAATATAGGTTGACCAGCTTTTTTTATTTTTATGTCAAAATGCTTTGCTATTTCAACAGCACTTTCATCTATTCCGGGATATCCTGATTCAAACCATTTAGTAAAAAATGGTCGTAAGCCTAGAAAATATGATGGTTTATTTGCTGATTGAATATTTTGATATTGGATTATTACTTTATCATCAATGTAAGTAGGAGAAACATTGTTAATAAAATTCTTCATATTTTTAACTATTGTTTTTACATACAAATGGCTTTTACTGCAAAAATAATACTGTAATGTATTCACAAATCCACAAACCAAACTTTTGTCCATAACACATATCAAGTCTCTAATATTGATTCCATTGCTCTCAATCAAAGTGACGATTTTTTGTTCATGAATTGACATTTTATCAGAGTTTTGTTTAATTAACTTATTCATCAAATCCTCCTTTAAATAGTTGATCTTGCTGCTCAAGTGCAGTTTTTTTCGATAGCTCAAAAATATGCCTGCGATTATAGATTAGTGAAGTGTCTGAACCTGGTAGCCATCCCATTAGATAAGAACGGATTTGTTGCTCTTTTTCGTCGGATATGTCCTTAGCCTTATCTATTGTTTTCGAGAACTCATAATTCCATGTGTGTCGTAATTTATGGCCTGTTAATCCACTTAGAAGCGAGGATGATTGACGGACAACACTCACTATTTTATGGTATGAAGAAAATGACAGCGGTTGCCCTTGAGTCTTCCCTTTCTTATAGGTAATAAACAAAAAGTCATGCTTATTAGCATTTTTAACTTTCCTACGATAATTCAAAATATAATCTGAAATTTCATATATAAGGTTCGCATCAGCAATTAGTTTTCTCTCACAAGTCTTCACTAATGGCTGATAAACTCGTGGATCTGTTTTATCATTTGCTCTCCTCCTTATTGCTATTGTTGATTCTGCAAAATCTATGTCACCAATTCGCAGATTCAAAAGTTCACCGGCTCTCATGCCAAAGCAATGTAATAATAGGAATATTAGATTATTTCTTTTTTGTACTGTTTCCGTAAACGGGTTCAAGTTACTCCCTGGCGAAAGAATGCTAAACAAAGAGTCCAGTTGAGCTTTGTCTAAGCTCTTTTCGATATCCATAACATATTTGTCATTGTTTCTTGGTTTCTTTCTTTTTATGTTGTTAATGAAAACAAGTATCTCTTTGATTGTATCTTTCTGACCTGTATGAGAAAGAAGTATTTTACATAGCCATTCCAGATAGTTAGCTATTGTTGTAATACGAAAATACTTAGTTGGTTTTTTGACATTTGAACCGCAAAAATCATTATCTCCACCACTTTTAAAATTGAATGATGTAAACTCAATCAAATCATCAATTTCATGAGGAGCCAGAAATATCCTTTTCTGAATTCTTTCATCAATATTGATCTCTTTCCTCATAAAGAATCGATATAACAATGAAATACTACCGGCAATAACTTTCATTGTTGATATAGACTCTGACCGATTTCTGACTTGTGTTGTTATATACAAATTTGGATAATACAATGGCTCCCCAGTTTTTTTATTTACGACATGACAATACCTCTCACCATTTTCCAACATAAACGAATCTACACAAATACTACTCATATTTTCCTCCTAAACCTTACAAAAAGTATAATTCCAATATATTAATAATAAGAATTTCGTAGATTTACAAATTTATTTGAATCGATTAAGTCTTTTATTTAAATTAAAACAGTGAGATAGACAATTATTCCTGTCAAATTATCATCTGGTAGATCTAGTATCAATTATGTACACCTAATACCTCGAAAAGTATCTCACTGCCTTGCGAATAAACGGTCATGGAAATAATGTAAGTTATTCTGTAAAGTTTTAAGCAAAAATATTCAGCCAAACTTTACATTTTCATAGAAATTTATTAATCCAATAGATGTAGAATTATCCGCCTCGCCAAAAGTTTCATTTCATCAGGGCATTTAATTAACGAGAACAAGGTCTCGTAAACATATATTTGTTTGGAAGCATTAAGTTCAGAGATCGCATCTAACGGTTCCCTTAGATTCCCTACTAAATACTGGCTTAACCAGTAAACAATCTTTCTGTTAAATTCATTATCAGGTAAATCATAGATTACCCCCAACGCGAAGATCTTGTAAAAAAGATCATTGCCTAAATTGCACATATGGTTATCTTCACTCACAAATTCTTCGATATTCATAAAATGTCTCCCAGTTTTATTAAGCAACATTATTTCGACTTGTTTCGATAACTGATTGAATCCACTCGTCAACTTCACTCTCGACAAAAGCAACGGCACGAACTCCGATCTTAACGGGTGCCGGAAACCGACCTTCACTGATCAGACGATAGATCCAGGCCTTGCCGAAACCAGTTCGTTTCAAGACTTCTGGTAAACGAATTAAGCTTTGATTAGTTGTATTCATTTGGCTGTCTCCTCCGCTTCCGTTAAGGAGATATTAGCCACACAGATTTGTATCTATGAAGGGAGTACTGATAACTGAAAATTTAGATGAGGGAAGAATGGAGAGAAATTTAGGGGAAGAAAAATATTTTCGCCATCCCCTTGACAATTGCATGATGATTTATAGCTAGATAGATCCGAGTTCTGAAATCGGTATGTTGATGAGATGACTGTTTTTACTAAGAAAGTACTCCAAACTACGAGTTATCTCTCCATTTAAAGCCTTCTCAGCAACGGGCCTATCTGTATCTTTAATGTGATCTTCGCCTCTAATCTCGTGAGTGAAATCAGGATACAACACACGAGACAAGACCATATTTGAGATTTTTGCTTTTTTGAATTTTGACCAAATTAGTAGGTCCATCATAGGAATAATGTTGTAATCGACAAGTTTTCTTATTTTTGCGAGCCCTATCTTTTCTGTTTTAACTGGATCAATCTCGTATTCTTTCCTTAGAGTTGGAAGCATAGTTTGCAGGGCTGATATAATTTCCTCATCACTAGATAACCCCAAATCAAATGATACATACATCTTGCTGCTATTTTTGTTGAGAAAAAAGTCTCTCATGGTTTGTGTTATGGGTTTATTTTTTAATTCTTTCTTGAAATCACCATTCTTTTCAAAGAAATCCATATCAAACATTATTAGTTTTTTCTCTAATTTTTCTATATCACCGAAACTTATCTGTACAACATGTTTTTGTCCCTTAACATAGGGATCATAATAATTTTCTTGTCTACTTAAAATGGGATTACCGTCAAGGATTGACTTCAAATTTTGATTTTCATCTTCCCATTCAAAATTTATGCTATCAAAAATCACTTCTCTAAAGACAATTTCTCTATGTAGTTCCTTGATTGTAAACGATTTTATCGGTTCGTAGTTATCAAGATTAAACCAGTTCTTCACTTCCTCAAAGGGGCTAATTGCTCTCATAAACCGCTCTTAGAAATAATTATTGAAAATAACATTACATTTGATATTTATTTATAAAATAAATACCTTCAGATTTTAATACTAATTTTCAGTTAATCAACCAGAGCAAAGTAATTTGCTCCGGTAACTGATTATGGAGTACTAATGTGTCACACACTTTTCCATGAATGCATCGAGGAAATCGTCTGTAATTCCTTGAGGATTCCTTCTTGCACATAATGAATAGAGTTCCTCTACAGCAGAGTAGGGGAAGAATCGAGTATCTAATTCTTTAAATTGTGGCATATTAGAAAACTCTATAACTTTATTTCTATATTCGTCAGGTGCCACAACGGTCCAACGTATATTTTTTAACTGTGGTGCATAATCATAAAATTGTTTCATCCTTACCAAACCACTTTTAATACCAGTGCTATGCTCAATCTCCATAACTGCAGGCATTAATTTTCCATTTCTAAACCAAATACAATCTATAAGCCGAGCTTCTTTGATAGCTTTATCATATGATTGAAGCACTTGTTCATTTCTTAAATTATCTATGACCCCATCCATTTGGGCTATAGATTTTCCATTATATTGGAGGCCTCGATCATTTGCTGCAACCCATGTCCGATAACCTAAGTAATGACCTATTTTTACTAATGAGATTTGAATTTGTGCATGACGTCTTTTTTCCTCAATCGTCATTCCTTTAGTAGGTAAGATTGTCTCTATATCAACTGATTGATGGACAACATCTAAATTCATTTCAGAAATTATAACATTAGTAGTATGTTCTATTGCTACACCATTTTCATGTGGGTCATTTGGTCTATAAATAAGGTGCTTGTGACCTTTTTTAATATTTTTCTGAGTGTTCATTACCTCAAGGCGATCAAGCTTACACCAATAAAACTCAGGAGTATGGGCCAAAAGGCTTTCGAGAACAGCACGTGTATTATAGCTTGCACCAAAAATACGATCCAAATTGACAGGGACATCTTCCTGTAAAGCATTAGCCAATCTCCACAACATTTGTGTGGAGATGCTTTCCGATTTAGAACTATGCAGTGTCTCACCCTTTTTTGGATCGAATCTTTTGAATTCTATTGGGCCTTCGGGAAGTTGAACATTCGTTACAATGATTCTTCCCGAATTTCGCACATTTACATAATTAAACTGCGTGTTTCTTGGTAGATTGGCAATCGCCTGTGCTAAGTTCGCCGCAGTTACTCTCATATTCGATTCCTAAATGCTCTATAATAGATTTGGCAATACCGGCCGCTGCTAAGTAGGGTACACCGTTACCGACTGTTTTAAACATATTAGACAGAGTCATATAAGCAGGTAATTCAAATTCTTTTGGTAAAGACTGAATTGCTAATGCTTCGGCAACAGTAATTCTTCTTGGTTTATAAGGATGTAAATGTACCTCATTATTACCGTAAGCAGCAGTTGGTGAAAATCTCCATCTATGCAACCTTTTATAGGATTTTTTACTATCATCCCCTTCTTCGACAGTCAAAAACCTCGCAAGCCCTGCTCTTGCCGCGAATACATGCTTTGCATTTGGATGATTATCAACCTGGTTTTTCTTGAACCAATGCTCAACTGTTAACTCTTCCGGGATACCCTTTGGTTTTATAACAGAAGTGTTTTCTGAAAATTGGTTTGTCGTCGGCCATTTATATTCAAATGCAGTTCTTTCAGGGTAGACTCTTTGCCCCCAATTGAATTGACTTGCATATTTTTCATCAAGGAAACCAATCAATATGATTCGTTGCCTATCTTGAGGAGCACCATACTCAATAGAATTTATTAGTTTTTCATGCAAACAATAACCAACCGATTCTAATTGAGTTTTTAAATGGTCAAAAAACTCCCTATGTTTACTGGTACGGTATAGACCTTTAACATTCTCAAAAAGAAAGAAATCTGGTTTCATTTCAAGAATGATATCAATATAGCTTTGTGAAAGCCGACCGTTTTCACCATCTCGACCTTTATTTTTACCCGCTACAGAGAAATCCGGGCATGGTGGACCACCAATAAATCCAGTCAATCGCCCCTCATTTTTAAGTTGAAGCATAGAAGATTTAATTTTTTCATGTTCTACATCTTCAATACTGCACTCTGCATACCCAAAACGAGGTGGTGCTATATTTAATTTTTTCCTCGAATGTTTATATGCATCCATAAACGGAGCATGGTATTCATTCACGAAAACCACTTCATAACCATTTTTTTCAAATCCAAGATCAAGAAATCCTGAACCAGAGAAAAAAGAAAAAATTGCGGGGTTAATTGTGGACATTTTTTACCTATTAAATTTAAATTAAAAATATAGCCATTGTAATCATATCACACGGCTATGCCAGTGGATAGTTAATCGTTGATCAAGCTACTTTGTTGTAAAATCAAAGGGACTGATAAACCTATCTTTCAAGGCATTAAGGTAATCAGCCCACCACTGCAACATAAGCCTTCTTTCATCAAGATGTTCTGCTTTATGAATGTAGGCAGCACGAACGGAGTTTCGCTCTTGGTGGCTCATCTGCCGTTCAACAGCATCCCTTGACCATTTTCCCGATTCGATCAAGGCACTACATGCCATCGCACGAAAACCATGTCCACATACTTCAACCGTAGTGTCGTAGTCCATAGACCTTAAAGCTTTGTTTACCGTGTTTTCACTCATAGGCTTTCTAAAATCATGATCACCAATGAACACAAGTTCACATTCACCGCTGATTTCTCTGATAGCTTTGAGGAGTTCTAAAGCCTGACGACTTAACGGCACGAGGTGTGGGGTCTTCATTTTTGAGCCTCGATGAGAATGTTTGACCCCTGGCAATGGCTCACGTTCCCCAGGAATAGTCCACATGGCATTGTCGAAATCTATCTCTGACCAACGAGCAAACCTGAGTTCACTCGAACGAATGAAAATTAGCAATGTAAGCTTTACGGCTAACTTCGTGAGCTTTCTACCTTTGTAGTTATCAATTCGTTCCAAGAGTTCAGAGAAGCGATCAAACGGTAATGCCGGTCGGTGGGTTCTTTTTGCTACAGCAATAGCCCCAGACATTTCTTGGGCCGGATTATAGTCAATTAAGCCATTCTGGACGGCATATCGCAAAATTGCTGTGGTTCGTTGTTGTAGACGGGCTGCTACTTCTAACCGTCCAGAAGCTTCAACAATCTTGATCGGAACTAGGAGATCCTTGGTTTTAAGCTCGGCTATTTTTCTCTTTCCTATGGAAGAGAAAAGGTTATCCTCAAGGCTCTTTAAAACCCTCTCACTATGGGAATCTGACCATTTCCTTTTACAAGCCATATGCCAATCCCTGGCAACAGATTCAAAAGTAAGAGCTTCGCTCTGCTCGATCTTGTCTGCTTTTTTCTTCTCGGAAGGGTCGATACCATCAGATACCAACTTTTTTGCCTCATCTCGTTTCCTGCGAGCTTCACCAAGAGAGACCATTGGATAAACACCCAATGCTAAAACTTTTTGTTTGCCATCGAAACGGTATTGGAGTCGCCAGTATTTTGAACCATTGGGGTTGATCAGCAGGTGCATACCCTGCCCATCTGTGAGTTTGAAGGGTTTGTCGGAGGGCTTGGTAGTCCTAACTTTGATATCGGTGAGAGTCATCAGTTGATACCTCCAGTGTTGGTACCAAAATCAATCGAACCGGGAATACCATCAGTTATACCATCATCAGTTGGTATATGTTCAAGGAGTTGAGTAGACGTGGGCAGACTAAGAAAAGCCAGAAACCTGCTTAACTTATTGTTTTTATGGACTAAAGTAGACTTTAGTAGACTTGAAAAAAGCTTTGTATGGTGCCGAAGGCCGGACTCGAACCGGCACGTATTTCTACGGTTGATTTTGAATCAACTGCGTCTACCGATTTCGCCACTTCGGCACTGAAGGGGATGATGCGGAAACGTTGTGGATTATACCTGT
>Ga0209281_1000966_pt1 | contig 23140 bp, 25 predicted proteins | sample MedtruBG_FD_187514 | JGI IMG/M metagenome (GOLD analysis project Ga0209281, IMG submission 187514) | Root nodule microbial communities of legume samples collected from California, USA - Medicago truncatula BG (SPAdes) (version 2) | ecosystem: Host-associated > Plants > Roots > Nodule | place... | reverse complement strand
CCGGCGTGAAACAGCAGGACGGGGATTACGGCGACGGCGCGCAGCCCGTCGATCTCGGGTCTATAATGCATAATGCGAGGCAGGTACTTCCGTGAGGTCGGCGCGTCGTTAACATGTGCAATCGGCCGGCGCCACCCCGCCGATCACCTCACGCGCGCCCGTCGCAGATGATTGCGCCAGGCTTCGAGCCCTTCTTCGATGTTCCTACGGCCGAATCCGACGCGGAAGCGATCCTGCGCGACCGGCAGCAGATCGGAGACAAAAAGGCTTGAAGGAAGCAACAGCACGCCTGATTCCTCGACAAGGCGCCGGCAATGTTCCTCCACACTGCCCGGCCCGTGATAGCGGGCGAAGCCGACGCAGCCGCCGTCCGGCGCCTGCCACTCGTAGAGATCGGCAAACTCGGCGAAGAAGGCGCCGAGTTTTTCGAGATTTCGCGTGCAGAGTGCGCGATTGCGTTCGAGTATCCGATGGCGGGATTTCAGCGCGATCGTCGCCAGCACCTCCGATGGCCGGGAATTGCATATGGAAAGGTAGTGTTTCATGCCTTCCATGCGCTGGAGAAGCGCGTGATCGCGGCAGGCGATCCAGCCGATCCGAAGCCCCGGAAGGCCATAGGCCTTGGACATGACGTTGAGCGAAATACCGCGGTCGAAGAGTTCGGCCGCCTGCGGCAGGCGCTTCTCCTCGTCGCGCTCCAGCCCTCGATAGACCTCATCGCTGAAAAGATGAATGCCGCGCTCGGCGCAGAGTGCCGCGAGCGCGCGAAAGACCGACGGCTCGGCGACAGCGCCCGTCGGGTTATTGGGGAAATTGACCGCGATCAGCTTCGTATTCGGCTGCAGCGCCGACTGGACATCGGCGATATCGAGCTGCCAATTGTTCTCGGGACGGAGTGCAACACCGCTTACCGAGGCGGCGATCGTGACCGGAAGGGTTTCCATCGACTGGTAATTCGGCACGGTGACGATGGCATGGTCCTCGGGACCGAGCAGAGCCAGCATGGCGCAGTAGAGCCCCTCCTCGGCACCGGCGAAGCAGAGGATATCTTCCGGCTCAAGCCCTTCGTAGGTCGCGGCGATCGCCTTGCGGAGCGCCGGAGCGCCATGGGTCTCCGTATAGCCGAGCGTCAGCCGCTCCCACGCGTCGCGATCGGCCTCGTCGGCAAGCGAAAGAAGTTCGGCCATCGACATGGTTTCGCTGTCGCTCGCGGTCATGTGGTGGCGCGCCGTGAACTCCCAGCGCGAGAAATGCGTCTCGAGGCGGAAGGCCGGCAAGGTCGTCATGGTCGTTCTTCCCTTTGAAGGCGAGGCTCGGTGCTCATTCAGGCGGCGCCTTCGTCGCGCGCGGCTGAGAGATAGTTGTAGATGGATGCGCGCGAGGTGCCGATCAGGCTTGCCAGATGGTCGACGGCGTTGCGGGTCTTGAAGAGCCCCTGCTCTTCGAGTGCCGCAACCAGGGCCACGCGATCCGGGCGCTTCAAGGCGGAAAGCGCAAGGCCCCTCACCTTTAGCCAAGCGTGCAGCGCTGCATTGATCTCCTCGCGCCAGTCGCGCGAAAACAATGCTTGCGGCCGTCGTTCCGGCGTGCCGGCAAAGGCCGCGAGCAGCCTCACGGCGTCGTCGATACGGGAAACATCGAGATTGATGCAGAGCAACCCGACGGCACGTTCTTCGCCGTCGCGCAGCACCGCGGATACGGATTTCAGCCGCCGCCCATCCGCACCCGTCTTTTCGTAGGGCCCAAGCACGGAGGCGCCCTCAACGATGTCCCCGAGGCCATCCTCGATGAGCGATACCAAGCCCACGCCCCGGCCGGAAAAAGCATTCCAGATCGCGGCGATCCGCCCGCTCGCAAGATCGTGCAGGACGATCTCGGCATGGGGATAGAGCAGCGCATTAATCGCCGCGGCTGACGGCGCGTGGATCGCGAGACTCTGGGGGATGATGGGTTCAGTCTTCATGCAGGCATCTGACGGGATTTGTATATTTTGTCAATATTAGACTTATAATACATCCGATCGCAAGTCAGCGCGGAAACTTCGCGACGACAGCGATGATCGGGCCGAGCGGAAACAGCCGGTCGTGCCGATTGATCTCCGGCGCATAAAGGCTCGAGATCGTGCCATCCAGAAAGAGCGCATTGGGGCAATCCAGCGCGTCGCGAAACAAGGTCGCGAAATCGTGAAAGCGCACCGGCCGTTTCGACACGGCGAAGACCACCTGGCCATTGGGCGTCACCCCGACGCCGTTGCGGGTCTTGAGGCTGTCGCTATCCGGCAGGAAACGGGGATGCAGCGCACCGTCGATGACGAGCATCGGACCGGATTGCGTCGCGAAACGCGGCTCGATGCCGGCAAGGCGATAGGCCTCCGCAGCCATGACCCCGGCCTTGCCGTCGCCGACATAAAAGACGCCGTTCGGCAGCATGTGAAAGTTGCCCCAACCCGGATTTGTATTGAGCGGCGCCTGCTCCGCGCCCTCCTCCACATGCAGCCCGACCGGAGCGAGGTCCTCGTGGTACATGCCGCCGTTCATTGCGAAGACGAGATACTGTTCGCGACGACGAAGTTCGAGCGACAGCGCTCTGAAGGACCTGAACGGCACGCCCGCCTGGTCCTTGTTGTAGAGTCGTATGTCGCTCGTCGCCGGGTCGAAGCTGCAGGCGAGGTAGGTTTCGCCGAGGTGGCGAACATCGCGGCAGGCACCGAACGCGGGTGCAGCGAGACCTGCGGATAGAAGGGCGGCGCCGGCGATGAAGGCTCTTGTAAACAGCGGCATCGAACAGACCCGGAGGGAATCATACGACGTAGCATCGCATGGATTGCAGCGGATTTATGTGGGCGCGCTCTGATTAAAACTCGATCGCCGCCATATGGAAACGCAACTGCCCCACCGGATAGCGATAGTCGCGCCCAACCGGACAGGCATCGCGCGACAGGCAGCCGTGAGCAAGGCAGCCGGCCACCCCTTCCCCGGTTCTCAGATGCGCGCGGCAGCGCCCGATATCGAATGTAGCGCCTGCCAAAGCATCCGCCGGGCAGGTGGAAAGGCAGGGCCTTCCAACACAGGTTTCGCAGGGGTGGCCACCCGCCGGCTCGCCCGTCACCGGCATGGCTCGATCGAACGCAAGCGCGCCGCGATAGCCGTGCCATAGACCGTAGAGCGGATGAATGAGGATGCCGAGCGGCGACGGCTTCAGCCCTTCGGCACGCATTGCCCATTGCTGGAAGGGCTGCCAAGGGGGATCGGACGGAAAATACGCCGAGGCGCCTGCTGCCGCAGCCGCCGGGCGGATGACCTGTTTCGACCAGTTGTCGAGCGGCTCCGCACCGCCGCCGTCGGGTTCGCCTTCGCGCCACCGGCGGAAAGGCTCCCAGACCGAGCCGCCGACATTGCCGATCAGCACCACGCACGCTGCGGGCTTGCCGCCTTCGAGCGTTGGTCCCGCCTCGCCCGGCGCGAAATTGATGGTTCCGCGCAAAAAAAGACCGTGCGGCGCAAGCGCCGCACGGATGGTTTCAAGCACATCGCTTTCCGATGCGTAAGGAGCCGTCATTTCGGTTTCGGCCCTTGAGTTTCGTAATGCGGGCGCCAGACCTCTTTCTGTATCATATCGGCCACCTGCGCCGCGCCGCCTTGCTCCCTGGCTCGCTCGGGAGCCTTTCAGGTGAAGGCGTCGGGCATCGAGTCCTTGCGCTTCGCGATGAATTCCTTCAGCGCCTCGTCGATCGCCGGATCGAGATAGGGCGCCTCATAATGTTCGAGCCACGAGCGGGCGAGCGCGTTGGCGCGCTGTTCGATCCGCTTTTCGCCCTCGATCTCCCACTGCTCGAAGGAGTTGTTGTCGGCGAGCGGCGAGCGATAGAAGGCGCTCTGGAAGTTCGCCTGCGTATGTGCACAGCCGAGATAGTGGCTGCCCGGGCCGACTTCGCGGATGGCGTCGAGCGCCTGCGCGTCTTCGGAAAGGTCCACGCCCTCGGCCATCTTCTGCATCATGCCGAGCTGATCCTGGTCGATCATGAACTTCTCGTAGGATGAGACGAGACCGCCCTCGAGCCAGCCGGCCGCATGCAGCACGAAATTGGTGCCGGCAAGCAGCGTCATGTTCAGCGTATTTGCCGATTCATGCGCGGCCTGCGCATCCGGAACCTTCGAGCCGCAGAGCGAACCGCCGGTACGGAACGGCAGGCCGAGGCGGCGAGCAAGCTGAGCAGCGCCGTAGGAGACGAGCGACGGCTCCGGCGTGCCGAAGGTCGGCGCGCCCGACTGCATCGAAATCGACGCGGCGAAGGTGCCGAACAGCACCGGCGCGCCCTTGCGGATGAGCTGGGTAAAGGCCGCGCCTGCCAGCACTTCGGCGAGGATCTGCGTCAGTGTGCCGGCGACCGTGACTGGGCTCATCGCGCCCGACAGGATGAAGGGCGAAACGACGCAAGCCTGGTTATGGCGGGCGTAGACCTTCGCGGCACCGAGCATCGTCTCGTCGAAGACCATCGGCGAGTTGGCGTTGATGAGGTTCAACGTCACCGCATTGTTCTCGACGAAATCGTCGCCGAAAAGGATCTTCGCCATTGCGACCGTGTCTTCGGCGCGCTCGGGCGCGGTGACCGACCCCATGAAGGGTTTGTCGGAATAACGGATATGGCTATAAACCATATCGAGGTGGCGCTTGTTGACGGCGATATCGACCGGCTCGCAAACCGTGCCGCCCGATGAGTGCATCGACGGCGCCATATAGGCGAGCTTCACGAAGTTGCGGAAATCCTCGATCGTCGCATAGCGGCGGTTGCCGTCGAGATCGCGCACGAAGGGCGGGCCGTAAACCGGCGCGAAGACGGTCGCCTTGCCGCCGATCTGAGCGTTGCGCTCCGGGTTGCGCGCGTGCCAGGTAAAGTCCTTCGGCGCCGTCTTCAAGAGCTCGCGGCAAAGTCCCTTGGGGAAATGCACGCGTTGACCGCGCACGTCGGCACCAGCGGCCTTCCACAGATCGAGCGCTTCGGCATCGTCGCGAAACTCGATGCCGATCTCTTCGAGAACGACGTCGGCGTTGCGTTCGATGAGCTGCAGCCCTTCCTCGTCAAGAACTTCGTATTCGCGAATCCTGCGTTGGATATAGGGCAGAGACGGTCCCGGGCCACCGCCGGTGCGGGAAGCGCGACGCGCTGCCGCTCCCCGCCCCTCACCACGCGCGCGGCGTCCGCCGCCTTCGGCCGCACCTTGTTCTGTAACGTCGCTCATTCGCTCATTCCTCTTCCCGCGGTGCTCCGCGCATCATGCGCGATGAACGCCGCAACACTTTGATGGGTGGGCGCATACCCCTTTCGCGAGGCTAAATCCAGCGGCGGGCATATGCATCCGGTAGTCGATTTAGCCTAATGCTACCAAGGCGCCGGACCGGTACGGGTCTTAATGCGCCAACGGCTGGCGCATCTTAGACACTCGGTCTGCGGTCGCTCCCATTGCAGTGCGTCGAGCGTGCGTCTTTCGCTGCTTCAGATCGGGACCGCGCAAGCGCCACTCTAACGCCTTGAAGTGCTGCATAATTTTGCAGGCGGCAGATTCCGAACCGCGGAATAATGCGCTACCGCTGTCGCATGGGAGCATTTACGCGGGGCGCCGTCGTTTTTCATCATATGCGACGTCGCTTTCAACAAGAGATTTTTAGGTGTAGCCCGCTAAGGATTGGGCAACGCGTCCGGATTGTGCCATCTCTCGTGCCACCCGTGCGAAATGACTGTGCCAGGAACCGAGGAACCCAACTATGGCAGACGATGAAATCATTCTCGAGGACCTTTCCGACGAGGAACTCGTGCAGCAGATGCATGACGACCTCTATGACGGTCTCAAGGAGGAAATCGAGGAAGGGACGCGCATCCTCCTCAAGCGTGGCTGGACGCCTTACGACGTCCTGACCCAGGCCCTGGTCGAAGGCATGCGCATCGTCGGCATCGATTTCCGCGACGGCATTCTCTTCGTCCCGGAAGTGCTGCTTTCGGCCAATGCGATGAAGGCCGGCATGTTCATCCTGCGCCCGTTGCTCGTCGAAACCGGTGCCCCGAAGCTCGGTAAGATGGTGATCGGCACGGTCAAGGGCGACATCCACGACATCGGCAAGAACCTCGTCGGCATGATGATGGAAGGCGCCGGCTTCGACGTCGTCGACCTCGGCATCAACAATCCGGTCGAGAACTACCTCGAAGCGCTCGAGCGTGAGAAGCCGGACATCCTCGGCATGTCTGCCCTGCTCACGACGACCATGCCCTATATGAAGGTCGTCATCGATACGATGAAGGAAAAGGGATTGCGCGACGAATACGTCGTCCTCGTCGGCGGTGCACCGCTCAACGAGGAATTCGGCAAGGCCGTCGGGGCCGACGCCTATTGCCGCGATGCCGCCGTCGCCGTCGAGACCGCCAAGGACTACATGAAGCGCAAGCACAATCAGCTCGCAGCCGGCTGAGACGATCTGACATGAAAAAAGCCGGCTGCCCGTGTGAAACGAGCAGCCGGCTTTTTGTTTTTCGGAAAGAGCACTTACCGGGTGCCGTCAGTTGGCGGCCTTGGCGACCCGTTGGCCGGCTCCCTGTGTCGCGTTGACTGCGTTTGCAGTATCCTGTCCTGCGCCGCGGATCGTATTTGCGCAGGAACTCAGGGCTGCCAGCGCTATCAGAACGGCTCCGATGGTCGCGATGGATTTTGTCGTCATGACCGTGATTCCTTTGTGTTGATGCAAGGCGGAATAAAGATGGAAAACGCAACGTCGGCAAGAGAACGTGCACAACCGAAGAAAGTTCATGTCATTGGTTGCGGCGCGATCGCGCGCGAAATTCTTGCCGTCTGCGCGGCCAACGGGCTTGATCACATCGAGCTCAACTGTCTGCCGGCCATCTGGCACAACACGCCGGAGAAGATCACTCCGGGCCTGCGTGAGGCTATCACCCGGGCGCGCGCCAACGGTTTCGAGCGCATCTTCATCGCCTATGCCGATTGCGGCACCGGCGGGCTTATCGACCGACTCTGCGAAGAGGAAGGGGTGACGCGCATCCCGGGTCCGCATTGCTACTCGTTCTTCGCCGGAAACGCGGACTTCGCAGCCCGCTGGGACGATGACATCACAGCTTTCTTCCTGACGGATTTCCTTGCCCGGCAGTTCGAAGCCTTCGTCATCGAGCCGCTCGGCCTCGACCGGCACCCTGAACTGCGCGACATGTATTTCGGCCACTACCGCAAGCTCGTCTATCTCTCCCAGCAGGAGGACGCCGCGTTGCAGGAAAAGGCCCGGCGCGCCGCCGTTACTCTCGGGCTCGAATATGAGTACCGTTATACCGGCTATGGCGATCTTACGACATCGCTGATCGAGGTTTGATCCGCTCTCTCCGGTCCCGGCACTCACGCCTCGTCGGCGGTGCGACGGCCCCGCGATCCTTCGGGATCGTTTGCAGGGCACAGCTTAAGGCTGTACTAACGTATCGACGGCATATTTCCTGCGCTGACCTGCCGCGCAGCGCACCTCAAATCCCATCTGGCGCAAATTCTTGTCGCGATCCGCTGATGTGTAACGTGAAATCTGAAAAAGGGGCGCTGTCGAGCGCCGAGCACAAGGGACGCATCGTCGTGGTGACCGCCGGAGGCGACAATGCGAACATCATGATCAACGCATTGGCTGCGCGCTTCACGAATGTTACAATTTTGCAGGAGGAGCCGGAATCAAAGGCGCTCTTCGTCATGCGGCGTGCGCGCAAACTCGGATGGGTAATGGCACTCGGGCAACTTGCGACGATGTTCGTCTCCCGCATCGGCAAGCGCTTCACCCGGCGTCGGGCAGCCGAGATTCTTCGCGAGAATGATGCGTCCGCCGCGCCCAACCGGACGGTGCCCGTCCACCGCGTTGACTCGATCAACGACGCGGACGGCCATGCAATGCTTCAGCTACTGAAACCCGCCGTCCTCTTCCTAATCAGTTGCCGCATGTTGAAGCCGGAAACGCTTGCTGCCGTCAATTGTCCGATTCTGAATTTCCATGCCGGCATCAACCCGCAATATCGCGGCTTGATGGGAGGCTACTGGGCGCTGGCCAACAACGATCCCGAGAATTTCGGCGCGACCGTCCATCTCGTCGACGAAGGCGTCGACACCGGCGGCATCCTCTATCAATCGCGGCAGACGCCGCGCCGCGCCGACACGATCCACACCTACCCCCTTCTCCAGACGGCCGCCTCAACCGACATCGCCATCCGTGCGGTCGAGGACGCCCTTGCCGGGAAACTGCGCCCGATCGCCATCGCGGCCCCGTCGCGGCAGTGGTACCATCCCCCGGTCTGGACTTGGTTCTGGAATGGCCTGCGGCACGGCAGGTGGTAGACAGAGGGACCTGCCTGCTACTGCGCCCCCGCGCTCAAGACCCGATGGGTCGCCCGGTCGACGGCATGGCCAGTTTGCGTTCCGTCTTCCCTGAATCCCCGTGCCGTGTTGGCGCAGGACGAAGCGAAGATCAGGATTAGAACTGCAAATACGGTCTTCGACATGACACCCTCGGAGACAGCCCGGCAATCCAAGAAAAGATGATGCATGCCTGCGAGAAATCAAGCGTGGTGGGAATCTTGTCTTTAGCCGACAGATGAGAGAATATTAGATATTCCTCATGTCAAATCCGGTGATCGGAGAACGTCATGACCGGCAGATCATCGATCGTCGCAGCCGCGCTCGCCCTTTTGACGATGGCAGGCTGCATGAGCAGCCAGTCGGCCCGGAACAGCAACAGCCCTCAACAAAGCGGCGGCTCCGGCGAAGGCGCCGGTAGCGGCAGCATGGGCGGTTCCGGCGGCGGCAGCTCCGGCTACTGAGCGGATCTTCGGTCGGATCTGAAGTCATCGTCCGATGAAAGAAGGGCCGGCTGTCCCTCCGTGCGTTGCCGGAGGGACAATGCTCGACGACCTCAGTAGTAAGGCGAATAGCACTGCTGTCTTGGGCCGCCATAGGGCTGGTAGGAATTGTCCGCAGCGCGGTACGAGCGGTAGCGGTCATAGCACCAGTTGACGTGGCTGGCAGGCATTCCCGGCGCCGCATAGCGTGGCTCTGCGTAACGCGGCTGGGCGATGGCGCCGCCGATGATCATACCGGCACCGAAGGCTCCCAGTGGATACCACCAGCCGTCGCTGTGCCGGCGGTAGCCGTGGCGGCGATAGTTGTAGCCGCGATGCCCGTTATACCAGCCGTGTCGATGGCCGTGCCGGCGCCAGCCGTGCCGCGGGCGATGCCGGTGACCATGCCAGCCGCGGTGGTCGACCATCTGCACGTCGATCGTCTGCGACACCGGAACGGTTGGGACGGGCATGGCTTGCGCAGGCGCATAGCCGGTGAAAGCCGTCACAGCCGCGAGGAACAGGATCCCAATCTTCTTCATCTCCACACCTATCTGTTCGAATAGGTCAGAGCTTTTGCCGCCGGCCAGGTGAACGCGCAGTGAATGCAAGATTCATGATATTCTTAAGGACCATCCGAAGCGCCGGTGCACGCGTGTTCCCGGTCCTTTGTCGCCGCCGATAAGGCAGGCATTTCGCCGCGCCGGCGCAAGCGGCGCGCTCCGCGAGCGCAAGGTTCGGATGCGTGATTGTGCAGCGTCGTTTTTGGACATATCGGACGTCGTGGCAAGGTGAGCCACGGCGCGTGGACATGCGCATTGTCGCCCTTATAGGAGAACAGGAATCCGATGGCAGACCGCATTATCGTCTACTGGCGCGATATCCCCGCGCAAGTCATCATCAAGCAGGGCCGCAAGACCGCCAAGCGCGAGCTCTCGCTGCGCTTCACCGAGGCGATCGACATGTGCGCCATGCGCACCGGCGCCGCCGAGACCGACGACTACCTTGCCGAATGGCGCAAGGCCGATCCCGTTCCAGTCTCCGACGACCTCGAGGCGGAAGCCGACAGGGCGGCGGCCGAATTGGAAGCCGCCTTTGACCGGGAGCGCCTCGTCGCACTCATCAAGGCCGGAGGCCGGGACAATGCCTGACCCGAAGGTCGTGACCGGCAACGCCCAGTCCGCCAGGAAGGCGGCGACGGGCGCCTATACACCCCAGGGCGTGTCGCCCAGCCGCCGCTCGCGCCACAAATACACGGTGCGTCTCTGGGCCGTACGCAATTCGCGTTTCCTCGAGTGGTTCTACAACCGTTTCGCCGACATGTTCCTGCTTCTCCATCCTCTGTGGAACGCAATTGGCTACAACCGGGTTGAAAGGCCCGTGACATTCGTCGAGCGCCACGTCAAGGGCTTCCTCTTCGACTGTCGCATGTGCGGGCAGTGCGCGCTGTCCTCAACCGGCATGTCGTGCCCCATGAACTGTCCGAAGCAGCTCAGGAACGGGCCCTGCGGCGGCGTACGCGCAAACGGCAATTGCGAAGTCGAGCCGGACATGCCCTGTGTCTGGGTGCAGGCGTGGAAGGGCTCGCAGAACATGGTGAAGGGTGATGCGATCATGAACGTGCAGAAGCCGGTCAACCAGTCGCTGCGCGAAACCTCGTCCTGGTTGCGGGTAACGGCCGAGGCCGCGGCCGCCCGCGAAGCGGCGAAGAAGGAAGGCCCGCAGCAATGAGCCCGGACATCAATCCCCACGATCCAGGCGCTCCGCTCGACCCCCTGCCCGGCCATTCCTCGCGCGGGCGGTTGGAGCGCGTGCTGCGCCGCGGCGAGTTCGCAGTGACGGCCGAGCTCAATCCGCCGGACAGCGCCGATCCCCAGGACGTCTACGAGCGCGCGGCAATCTTCGACGGATGGGTGGACGGCATCAACGCGGTCGACGCTTCGGGCGCCAACTGCCACATGTCATCCGTCGGCATCTGCGCGCTCCTGACGCGCATGGGCTATGCGCCGATCATGCAGATCGCCTGCCGCGACAAGAACCGCATCGCGATTCAGGGGGACGTGCTCGGCGCCTCGGCCATGGGCGTCCAGAACATCATGTGCCTCACCGGCGACGGCGTGCAGGCGGGCGATCAGCCCGGGGCCAAGCCGGTTTTCGATCTCGACTGCATGTCCCTGCTCGAGACGGTGCGCATCATGCGCGACAATTCCAAGTTCCTTTCGGGCCGCAAGCTGACGACGCCGCCCCAGGTATTCCTCGGAGCAGCGATCAACCCCTTCGCTCCGCCCTATGATTTCCGCCCCTATCGCCTCGCCAAGAAGATCGAGGCCGGCGCACAGTTCGTGCAGAGCCAGTATTGCTTCGACGTTCCGATGTTTCGCGAATACATGAAGAAGGTGCGCGATCTCGGTCTTCACGAGAGGTGCTACATCCTGGTGGGCGTCGGGCCGATGGCATCCGCCAAGACTGCCCGCTGGATCCGCTCCAATGTTCCGGGAATCCACATTCCGGACAGCATCATCAAACGGCTCGAGGGCGCCCAGGACCAGAAAAAGGAAGGTAAGCAACTCTGCATCGACATCATGAACGAGGTGAAGGAGATCGAGGGCGTCTCCGGCGTCCACGTCATGGCCTATCGCCAGGAGGAATACGTTGCCGAAATCGTCCATGAATCAGGTGTCCTGAGGGGCCGTAAACCCTGGACGCGCGAAGCCGCGCCGACCGACGCGCTGGTTGCCGAGCGGCTGGAACATATCCGCGAAGGCAAAGAAGAAAATCAGCAGCAGATGGCCGAGGCCGCCGCGCACCACCCGCATTGAGACAAAGCCGTGATCGGCGGCTTTAGCAGAGGATAACCGGCGCTCCTGCTCGTCCAGCGCCTTACAAACACAGAACGGCCCTATTACATAGGCCAACGCTCAAGGTTCAGAGGATCTTATATGACCCGCACCATCGTCGCCTCCGCCACACGCGAGATCATCATCGGCTTCGACCAGCCCTTCTGCGTCATCGGCGAACGCATCAATCCGACCGGCCGTAAGAAGCTCGCCGCCGAGATGATCGAGGGCAACTTCGACACCGTGATCAAGGATGCGCTGGAGCAGGTTGCCGCCGGCGCGACGATGCTCGACGTCAATGCGGGCGTGACGGCCGTCGACCCGAACGAGACCGAGCCGCCGCTCCTCGTCAAGACGCTGGAGATCGTTCAGGGCCTCGTCGACGTGCCGCTGTCGATCGACAGTTCGGTTACCGCCGCCATCGAAGCCGGCCTGCGCGTTGCAAAGGGCCGCCCGCTCGTCAATTCGGTGACCGGCGAGGAGGAAAAGCTCGAAGCGATCCTGCCGCTCTGCAAGAAATACGACGTTCCGGTGGTGGCGATCTCCAATGACGAGACCGGCATTTCGATGGACCCGGACGTCCGCTTCGCGGTCGCCAAGAAGATCGTCGAGCGCGCCGCCGATTACGGCATCAAGCCGCACGATATCGTCGTCGATCCGCTCGTCATGCCCATCGGCGCACTGGGATCTGCGGGCCAGCAGGTCTTCGCGCTGCTTCGCCGCCTTCGCGAAGAGCTCAAGGTCAACACCACCTGCGGCCTCTCCAACATCTCCTTCGGCCTGCCGCACCGCCACGGCATCAACGCCGGCTTCATCCCCATGGTTATCGGCGCCGGTATGACCTCGGCCATCATGAACCCCTGCCGTCCGCAGGAGATGGAGGCGGTTCGAGCCGCAAACGTGCTTAACGGCACCGACCCGAACTGCACAAACTGGATCATGACCTATCGCGACCACAAGCCGGCCGAAGGCGGCCATGCCGTCGCCGCTGCGGCAGCACCGGCGGGTGCCGGCGGGCGGCGCGGCGGACGCGCGGCGCGCGCCGGCGTCGCACGGGCGGAGTAAAAATGGCCAAGCACCACTCCTTCGCCAGCGACCTGGCGGCACTCTGGTTTCAGGCTCCGATGGTCATCGCCGCGCGTACGCAGGCCATGGCCGTCGCCGCTATCACCGGCTCGGCAACCGACTATGTCGAGGCAAGCCGGATGGTGACTGAAAAAATGGCGGCCGTCGCCGAAAGCGTCGTCGCCGCCAATGTCGCCCTGGTGAAGGAAGGAATGAGTGCGGCCGCGGCACTTGCCGCCGGAAAGCCGGGCTCTGCCGCCGCGCACAACCGGATAGCGGCGGCCGCAGTTCGGCCCTATGCCAAGCGCGTGCGGGCAAACGCCCGCCGGCTCGCGAAATAAACTGCTGGCGAGACAGAAAATGTTGAACGTGCCCTCGAAGGACGAAAAGAACGATCCGCTGGTGCTCTTCATGCCCTCCGGCAAACGCGGCCGTTTCCCCGTCGGTACGCCGATCCTCGACGCCGCACGTTCGCTCGGGGTCTATGTCGAAAGCGTCTGTGGCGGCCGCGCCACCTGCGGACGTTGCCAGGTTTCCGTCCAGGAAGGCAATTTCGCCAAGCACAAGATCGTTTCGTCCAGCGACCATATCTCGCCGATCGGTCCCAAGGAGCAGCGTTACGCGAGCGTGCGCGAATTGCCGGACGGGCGGCGGCTGTCCTGTTCGTCCCAGATTCTCGGCGATCTCGTCATCGACGTCCCGCAGGACACCGTCATCAACGCGCAGGTGGTGCGCAAGGCCGCAAGCGATCGTGTGATCGAGCGCAACGCGGCGGTGCAACTGTGCTATGTCGAGATCGACGAACCGGACATGCATAAGCCGCTCGGCGATCTCGATCGGATGAAGGCCGTCCTGGAAAAGGACTGGGGTTGGAAGGACCTTCTGATCGCCCCCCACCTGATCCCCCAGGTCCAAGGCATATTGCGCAAGGGCAATTGGGCCGTGACTGCGGCGATCCACCGCGACATGGACTCCTCCCGTCCCTTCATTGTCGCTCTCTGGCCGGGATTGAAGAACGAGGCCTATGGCGTCGCCTGCGACATTGGCTCGACGACGATCGCGATGCATCTCGTATCGCTGCTCTCCGGACGCATCGTGGCCTCCTCCGGCACATCGAATCCGCAGATCCGCTTCGGTGAGGATCTGATGAGCCGCGTCTCCTATGTGATGATGAATCCGGATGGCCGCGAGGCGATGACCAAGGCGGTCCGCGAAGCGTTGAACGGCCTGATCGGCAAGGTCTGCGCTGAGGGCGAGGTCGACCGCCACGACATTCTCGACATGGTCGTCGTCGCCAATCCGATCATGCATCACCTGTTCCTCGGGATCGATCCGACGGAGCTCGGACAGGCGCCATTCGCGCTGGCCGTATCCGGCGCCTTGCAATATTGGGCGCACGAAATCGACATAGAGGTCAATCGCGGCGCGCGCCTTTATATGCTCCCCTGCATCGCCGGCCATGTCGGAGCGGACGCCGCGGGTGCGACGCTTTCCGAAGGGCCGCATCGTCAGGACAAGATGATGCTGCTCGTCGATGTCGGCACCAATGCCGAGATCGTGCTCGGCAACAGGGAGCGCGTCGTCGCCGCCTCATCGCCGACCGGCCCGGCCTTCGAGGGGGCAGAGATCTCCTCCGGTCAACGAGCCGCACCCGGAGCGATCGAGCGCGTCCGCATCGATCCCGAGACGCTGGAGCCGCGGTTCCGGGTAATCGGCGTCGACAAATGGTCGAATGAAGAAGGCTTCGCCGAGGCAGCTGCAGCAGTCGGTGTCACAGGAATCTGTGGCTCGGCGATCATCGAAGTCGTCGCGGAGATGTACCTCACTGGCATCATTTCGCAGGACGGCGTCGTCGACGGCGCTATGGTCGCGAAGAGCCCGCGCATCATCCCGAACGGCCGCACCTTCTCCTATCTGCTCCACGAAGGCGAACAGCGCATCACCGTGACGCAGAACGATATCAGAGCGATCCAGCTCGCCAAGTCGGCGCTTTATGCCGGCATCAAGCTGCTCATGGAGAAACAAGGTGTCGATCACGTCGACACGATCCGTTTTGCCGGTGCCTTCGGCTCGTTCATCGATCCGAAATATGCCATGGTGCTCGGCCTGATCCCCGATTGCGACCTCACTGAGGTGAAGGCGGTCGGCAATGCCGCCGGCACAGGCGCGCTGATGGCGCTCCTCAATCGCGGTCACCGCCGCGAGATCGAGCAAACAGTGAGGAAAATCGAGAAGATAGAGACGGCGCTTGAATCGAAGTTTCAGGAGCATTTCGTCAACGCCATGGCGATGCCGAACAAGGTGGATGCCTTCCCGAAACTCGCCGAAGTGGTTACCCTGCCGGCGCGCAAGTCATTGACCGATGACGGTGGCGAAGGAAGCGGCCGCAGGCGGCGACGCAGCAGGGAGTAGTCCGTCTCACCGCTTCGAATAGCCGAACCTTGTGTCGACGGCCAAGGAGATCCGATGAAAAGCGGCTGCAATCCTGGACGGATCGTCATCCTCAACGGGGCGCCACGATCCGGCAAGTCGAGCATAGCCGAGGCGATCCAGGAGACATTCGACGGACCATGGATGAACCTTGGCGTCGACGCCTACATGGAGCGAGTAATGCCTCGCCGCTGCCTGCCGGGTATCGGGTTGCGGCCCGGCGGTGAATTACCTGAAATCGAAGCGCTCGTACCTCTCTTCTACGCTGCCCTCTACGAGTCCGTTGCCGCGCATAGCCGGCTGGGTCTGAACGTTGTCGCCGATGTCGGGCATCACGACGCCTATGGCGAACCGCGCCATATCCTTCCCGACTGCGCTCGCCGGCTTCTCGGCCTTCCCGTCCTCTTCGTCGGGGTGCGGTGTCCGGTCGAGACGATAATGGAGCGACGCAATCGCGGCCAGCCCGGTCGCGAAGGCGGTTACCTCACCGGTAGCGAGGCGGAGCCTGTTCCGCGCCAGGTGCTCGCATGGCAGCGAGAGGTGCATCGCCCCGGTATCTACGATCTCGCAGTCGACACGTCCATGATGACGCCTGACGAATGCGCCGCGCTCATCCGCAAGCGGCTCGAAGCAGAGCCCATGGCTCCGACGGCATTCCAACGGCTGGCCAGAATGGCCAGCATTTCGCAGCCGGATTAAGGTCTGTTGAGCTTCGGGATACCCGCCGCGGCCTGCTTGATTTCCTCATCCCTACGCGTCCGGGAACCCGCGTGAACTCAAGCTGCTGCCTTCTCCATATAGGACGCCAACAGGCCGCCCCAGCCATTCTCCGAATCGAAAATGCCGCGCATTTCCTTGGCCTTCACGCCGTATTTTTCAAGATGGCGGTGCTCGAGAATGACGGTTGTGCCACCTTCCCCATTTGCCTCGAACAGGACCTCCACTTCGGTATGCAGGCCGGGATCGTAGTCGAAATCGGCGTTGAGCTGCCAGTCGAAGAGAACTCGGTTCGGTCGGTCGCAAGCGATGACACGCCCCCACTCGCACTCCTCTCCCGCGTTGCCGATCTCGTACCAGCGGCCACCCGCGACGGCCTCCACCACAACCGTCTTTTGGCCGGACTGCGTGAGGCTGTGGCCCTTGATCCACCACGTCCCCATTCCGCTGACGAAAACGTCGAACGCCTGCTGCGGCGATGTACGCACCGTAACCGACTTGCGGACCGGTGCCGGCTCGATCATGTTCATGAGGTCCTCCTCCCGTGAGATCGCGATAAAGTTACTCTTCGGCTTCTTCGGAACGCTCGGCCCCCTCGGCCGCCTGCTTGAAAGCGGCGAGCTGATCGTCCCAGAATCGGTCGAGCCATTTCCTGAGCGGCCCCAGCCCGTTCGGATCGATCGAATAGATTCGCCGCGCACCCGACGGAACATCGCGCACGAGGTGTGCCTCCTTGAGTATCTTCAAATGCTGTGAGATCGCCGGCTGTGAAACCGGCATCGCCCGGGCGATCTCGGCGACCGACTGCCGCCGCTCGGCCACCTTCTCGAAGATGGCACGGCGCGTTGGATCGGCAAGGGCAATAAAGGCTCTGTCCTGATCATAAGTCATAGCTTATTATAAGCCATAACTTATCATCGTCCACCCCAATTTCAGCGCGACGTTTGCTTCTCGGGTCGTTTGGCGGTCCCGGGAAGCCGCTTGCGCAATTATGCCGCCTGCATCCGCAGCTCGGCGAAGGCAGCCCGAACATGCTCCGCGACCGCCAGAACCGGCGCCGGCGCATCTTCGATGACCTTGAGGCCGATGTTGTAGTGACCGAGATCCGGCAGGCCGTCACGCTCGCCGAGCTGGACCATCTCGCCCTGGACGAGGTAGCGCGGCAGCGGCGCGATCGCGAGCCCGGCGAGAACAGCCGCACGCTGTCCGGTGGTATAGGCGCTCAAAAAGGCGACGCGGAACTTGCGGCCCGCACGCGACAGCTTCTCGACCGCATCGGCACGCCAGACGCAGCCGTCCTCCCACATGGAAACCGGAAGAGGATCGCGCAGATGCGCGTTCCCGCATTTCGCACCTGCCCAGACCAGTTTCTCCTGCATCAGGATTTCGGCGCCCTTGGCAGATTCCTCGGAAAGGCTGTTGAACACGGCGATGTCCAGGCGGTGCTCGTCGACCCGCTTGCGCATCGCGTTGCTCATGCCGATCGAAACGTCGATGGTGACGTTCGGATACGTCTCGGCAAAGCGCTTCAATACATCAGGCAGGATTCGCTCGCCGACATCCTCCGGCGCACCGACCCGCACCACACCGTTCATGTCGGGCAACAGGAAGCGGGACACCGTCTCGTTATTGAGCGACAGAAGCCGCCGGGCATAGCCGAGCAGGAGCTCGCCCTTCGGCGTCAGCGACACCGAGCGGGCGTCGCGCAGGAACAACGTGCAGCCAAGCATTTCCTCGAGCTTCTTGATCTGCATCGAAACCGCCGAAGGCGTGCGGTAGACCGTCTCCGCGGCGGTCGTAAAGTTACCGGTCTCGGCAATGGCGACGAAAGTCTTGAGCACGTCCATTTCGAGCAGCGGAAGCGCGTGGCGCATCATCATGTTCATGGCGGCATCCTCGATCAGAAAAACTGAAAGATAGCTTAACTTCATTTCGTTTGATTGAACATCACGCATGCGCGATAGTCAAGCTGCAAGGGACGGAAACGCCCTGAACCAGAAGGAGAAGGCTATGTCCGCTCTGACGTTGGCGATCAATAATGGCGCCCCTCATGAAAGACCGGCCCCGAGCGCCGCACCCACCGATCGGGCGCCCAGGCAGACTCGATCCATCGATGAGGGGGACATCGTTCTGGCGATGCTGTGGCATGCCCGATCTCTTATTGAACTGATTGCCGAGCGGCGGCGTGCCGGCAATCTGGTCAGGAATCGGGTGGAAACACGCCGGCAATTGGCGAGACTTCCAGCCAGGGTGCGAAACGACCTGTTACCCGCGGAACAGCAGCCGATCAGAGCATCCGATAGAAAGGCTATAGCGGGCGAAATCAATCACGATGTTTGATGAATTACATCAAACATATTCGTTTGAATGATCAATCGCGTTGCACCATAACGTCCATGGTCGCGACCTTTTGAGGAACTCAGAAGGAACCAGCAATGTCTATGAACGAGCATTCGTCATCCGCATCGAGCCAGGGTCTTGCAGCCCTGCCCGGACTTTTCAACCTGCGGGCCCGTGCCTGGGCAGCCTGGAAGCGGCACCGCAACGAACGTGTCCTGGAGAACCTCTCCTACGACACGTTGAAGGATATCGGCTTCCCCTCCGTCGATGATGCAGTACATAAGACGGACCAATGATTAAAGACTGCAGATGCCACCCTCCCGGCATTGACCGCAAGACCAGACTATAAGGGCATTCCCGCAACGGAATGCCCTTCTTGTTTCGAGGGAGCGCTAAACAGTCGCCGTCAGCAGTGCTCCCTACTCGAAGAATCCCTTCGGCGTCTTGCCCTTCAGAAATGGTTCGACGAACGCATGAAGCAACTCGGGCTGGCTGATGACGGCGGTATGCGACGTCGCCGGGAGGACGGCAAGGCGCGAGGCGGGCAGCGGTTTGCCCATGTCGCCCATGACGCCCCCGCCGAGCAGCCGGAACAGAGCGACCGAATGTTCGAGCGTCGCCACGTCCGCATCGCCGGTGATGATCAAAACCGGGGTTTTCAGCGCCCTGACGTCCGCTTCCCATGCCATCGGCTCCTTCTCCAGCGCGATCAGCTTCCTGACGAGTTCGGGAAAACCGTCGGGATTGGCCGCGAGCTTGCGATAGTCCTCGGCAAACGGCATGTTGACGAACATCTCGACCGACATCTGGGGAATGAAGGCCTTGAACGCCGGCTGCCAGCCCTCGGCATCATAGGCGACGGAGGCGGCGGCGAGCTTGTCGACCTTTTCCGGGTGGCGGATGGCAAGCTGCAGACCGGCAGCCGCACCCATGGAGTAGCCGAAGACATCGGCCTTTTCGATCTTCACGGCATCCATGAAGGCCGCGACATCATCGGCCAGATTGGGATAGGTGATCGGCCGGTCGATATCCGTGGTGCGGCCGTGGCCCTGGAACTCGATCGCATAGACCTTGTGGGTCTCGGCGAGCTTCGGGATGATCGTACCCATCGAGGGGATGTTCATGTAGGCGCCGTGCAGCACGATGAGCGGGTCGCCCTCGCCCGAGACTTCGTAATACATTTCCATGCCGTTGACCTTGACCCGATTGCCCGCCGGTTCGGATCGGGCAAGCGTGGCGCCCGCAACAAGCAGGGTCGCGGCAATCAGTGCGATGCGGAACATAGGTCTTCTCCTCGGTTTGCGGCCGGCCTATGCCGGTTTCGATGATAAGACGAGCGGAGCTCCCGGTCTCCGACATTAATCAACGCAATTTTTTTCAGCAATGCGCGCGGCCTGTGACTGCCTTTGCTCGGACGACCCTCGCCTCCTGGTAAAATTTGCAGCTGGCGTCAGCGGTAGGTTTTTGCTTTCGTAAAAGCGGCCCGTGCCAAGAGCTCCCAGCAGATCGGTAATCCTCATGAGTGAAATTGAAGCCCAATTGCCGGTGATCCATTTTGCGGACGCAAAGACCTTCGAAACGTGGATCGCGGAGCAAGGCTCCGATTGCAAAGGGCTCTGGGTGAAATTCGCCAAGAAAGCGTCCGGGATAGCGAGCATCACGCCGAGGGAGGCGCTCGATGTGGCGCTCTGTTACGGCTGGATCGACGGTCAGCGTATTGGATCCGACAGCGACTTCTACCTGAACAAATACACGCCGCGCCGTGCGCGCAGCCGATGGTCGCAGGTGAATTGCGCTCGGGCGACCGAATTGATCGCCGAGGGGCGCATGACGCCGCGCGGCCTTGCCGAAGTTGAACGCGCCAGGACCGACGGCCGATGGGATGCCGCCGCGCCACCGCCGAGCAAGGCGACCGTTCCTGACGATCTTCACGATGCGCTCGCGCAGAATGCAGCCGCTAAGATGCTGTTCGACGAACTCGACAGCCGAAATCGCTATGCAATCCTCTTCCGCATTCACGACGCGAAGAAGAGCGAGACGCGCGCCGCGCGCATCGAAAAATATGTCGGCATGCTCGCCCGGGGCGAGACGCCCTATCCGCGGCGCAAGGCGCGATAGATCGACCTGCCTCTCAGGCCGCCAGCGGCTCGACCTCGACCGTCACGTGCGAAAGCTCGTGGATGTGCTCGAGCTTGCGGCGGTAGGTCGACGGGCTTTGCGGATTCTTCGTCACCAGCGAAACGATGGCACCGTGGTGGCCGGGCCCAAGCTGCCACACGTGCAGATCGGTGATCCGATCCCCGTCCCGCTCGATCGCCGCGCGTATTTCGTCCGGCAGGTCCTCGCCCGGCGGGATGTAATCGAGCAGCACGCTGCCGCTGTCCCGTATCAGGCCCCATGACCAGCGGGCAATCACCAGCGCGCCGACGATGCCCATCATCGGATCGAGCCATATCCAGCCATAGACGCTGCCGGCTGCAAGCGCGACGATCGCGAGGACCGAGGTGAGCGCGTCCGCCAGCACATGCAGGTAGGCAGCACGCAGGTTGTTGTCCCGGCCGTGGGCCGAGACGCTATGGTGGTGCTCGTGATGGTGATGATGGCCGTGGTGATGGTGACCGTGGTGGTGATGTGAATGATCCTCGCGAAGCAGCCAGGCACAGGCGAGATTGACCGCAAGTCCGAGCACGGCCACCGAAATGGCCTGCGGAAAACTGATCGCCACCGGATTGGCAAGGCGCAGAAGGCTTTCCCAGCCTATCAGCAGAGCGATCAAGGCAAGTACGATCGCGCTTGAGAAACCGGCGAGATCGCCAAGCTTGCCCGTACCGAAGGTAAAGCGCGGGTTGCGGGCGTTGCGCCGGGCGTAGAGATAGGCAAGCGCCGCGATCAGCAGGGCCGCGGCGTGCGTCGACATGTGCCAGCCGTCGGCGACCAACGCCATGGAACCGTAAAAGGTACCCGCGGCGATCTCCGCGACCATCATCCCCGCAGTCAGTGCGATGACGAACCATGTTCGCCTTTCGTTGCGCTGGTGATTGTCGCCGAGGAATACATGATCATGGCCTGCGGGCGCCGGTGAATGGGTTTCGCTCATTTCAGGTATCTCCTGACGATTTCGATCAGTTCGGCAGCGCCCTCTTCGCGCTCTCCCTGGGTTTCGTGGCCGGCTACGTGCCCGCGAATATGATCTTCTATCAGCTCGATCGTCAGCCCGTTGACCGCACCACGCACGGAGGCGACGAGGTTGAGAATATCGCCGCAGGGCTGGCGGGCTTCGAGCGCACGCTCGACCGCCTCCATCTGCCCCTTTAGCCGACGGACACGGGCGAGCAACTTTTCCTGATCTCTGATCGTATGGGACATAGCATAGGGGGGTACCCTATTTTAAACGCCCATGCAAGCCGCACCGTCGCTGCGTTGCATTGGGGACAGGCCCTGAAGCTGCGCGCTCTCCAATGCGTCTTGTCAGATACCGACATCCGAATTCTGCAAAGGTGAAAAGTCGCTAGCGGTAAAGCCGCAGCTCAAGCGCACCTGCGCAACTTTCGCTCAGTTTGCCTCATTTTTGCTCGATTACGTCATCGCGGTCCATGATCTTGTCGCATTTCATACACTCGTCGACCCGGCACGCGACAGGCCCGGGCGGAGGGATGTCGCAATGCGAAATCTCTTCCCAGTCGCGGCTTTCCATGCCAATGTCGCAATTCGACAAGCTGAAGCGCATATTCCAAGCGACGAATATGCGAGCCTTAATGCATGTCGCCAAAAGTGCGCAGCGGTTTGGGGCTGACGACATGCACGAAAGCGACGACCTGAAGTGCGTCGCATGAATTCGATCTATGCAACGTGCTTTAGCCTGGGAGGTTTCATGCACAAACCGCTGACGAAGAAGCGTTCGCTCGTCTTCTTTCTGGTGCCAAACTTTTCGATGCTGCCCTTTTCGGCGGCGATCGAGACGCTCCGCATCGCCAACCGGATGCTCGGTTACGAAGCCTACACGTGGCGTCTCGCCTCGACCGACGGCCAAAAGGTCTATTCGTCGGCGGGCATTGCGCTCGAAGTCAACACCTCGCTCGCCGACGAACGCAAATATCTCGGCGGAGAAAGCCGCCCATCCATGGTGCTGGTCTGTTCGGGCGTCTATGTCGAGGACTTCCAGAACAAGTCGGTGAATGCATGGCTGCGCGAAGCCTATAACCGCGGCATCGCCGTCGGCAGTCTCTGTACGGGCGCCCATGTGCTCGCCTCGGCGGGCCTGCTCACGGGCAAGCGCTGCGCGATCCATTGGGAAAACCTGCCGGGCTTCTCCGAGAGCTTCCCCCAGGCCGATGTATATGCGGACCTCTACGAGATCGACGGCAACATCTATACGTGCGCCGGCGGCACCGCCTCGCTCGACATGATGCTGAACCTGATCGATCAGGATTTCGGCGAGAACCTCGTCAACCGCGTCTGCGAACAAGCGCTCACCGATCGGGTGCGCGGGCCGCACGACCGCCAGCGGCTGCCGCTGAGAGCGCGTCTCGGCGTCCAGAACGCCAAGGTCCTGTCGATCATCGAACTGATGGAGAGCAACCTCTCCGAGCCGCTGTCGCTACTGGAGATCGCAGAAAGCGCGGACCTGTCTCGCCGTCAGATCGAGCGGCTTTTCCGCCAGGAGATGGGCAGATCGCCTGCCCGCTATTATCTGGAAATCCGCCTCGACCGCGCCCGGCACCTGCTTATCCAGTCGTCCATGCCGGTTGTGGAAGTCGCCGTCGCCTGCGGCTTCGTTTCCGCTTCGCATTTTTCGAAGTGTTACCGCGAGCTTTACAACCGCTCGCCGCAACAGGAACGCGCCGAGCGAAAGCTGACGCTGCAGATGGCGCGGTAGATCGCCGCGTTT